>Ga0118677_10000898_pt1 | contig 63978 bp, 50 predicted proteins | sample AliMusrvi5mmetaG_FD_86154 | JGI IMG/M metagenome (GOLD analysis project Ga0118677, IMG submission 86154) | reverse complement strand
ACTGCGCCGGTTTTTCCGGCGAACAGGGAACGCGGGTTTTCCAAAATGTCTCCGGATCGTTGTCCGTCGCATGGGCGGCCGGCCAGTATTCCTGCCCGCAATAGCCGCCAGCCACATTGTTGGCGCTCACCGACAGAGGGACAGGCGGATGCGTCGCCTTTTCCTTAAATGCCACCACGGCCACCTCGTGATAAACGCCGATCCGCGTGACCGGCGTCGGCAGCGGTTCGGCAAGTGAGCCAGGACCGTCCACCTGCGTTTCCGCATACACGAGTTGCTTGGCCCCATCTTCCTTTCCCACCCAGCCACCACCAAATGACCAGCCGTCCACGATGCTGGCCGACATCGTCAGGCCGTTCTTCCGCGCCAGGCGCACCGCCTCGCCAAACCAGGCGTCCCATTCGGGGCCGAGCATCTTGGGCTGCGTAGGCACGGGCAGCCCTCCGGAATTCAGCGTCTGCATGTGCATCACGCCGCCGATCCCCTTCTCCTTCATCGCGGCAAGGTCGTTCGCCATCCCCTGCGGATTTCCGTACCCGCCTTCGAACCACCAATACACCCATGGCTTCGCTTCGTTCGGAGGATTAGCAAAACCTCTTTCTAGGTTTTCGGTTGGAGCCGCCTGCATACTGGCAAGCGAAAGCAGGCTCAACAAAAGTGCCGCAGTTAGGTTTATTGTATGATTTTTTATATTTTTTTGGGGGGAGAATGAAATCGAAAACGTCGGGGAGGGAATTTGGGGAAGACGCCCAAGGGGCAGTCTTTTTGATGTGTGTGTGTTCATTTTAATTACTTCAAGGATTTAATGAGGGAGAGAATTCCGATCTCGGTAAAAGCCGAGGCTTCCGGATACATGTCCTGTTTCAATTTGTCCTCAAGGCCGTCGCCATCGGTGTCGTCGGTCCAGTTGTAAACGGCGCCGAGTTCATTCAGGAGGCGCACATGAAACGGATTATCCCCGCAGAGATAGCTGATCAGGGCCTCAGCCCGGTCGCGATAGCGTGGGGTTCCCGTCGTCGCATAAAGGTCGGCCAAGGCCTGAATCCAATGCCCCGCGATATAATTAAAGATCTGAACCCGCCCCTCTTTGTTCATGTAGGTCAGTGTCATTGTTCCCGGTGAATTGCGGTATCCAAAGTGGATTGTGGGGGATCTCCGTTCTTTCGGGTCAACCTTGGCATTCATCCACGCATCGGCCACATTGGCGGCCACCTCGCGCCAATGCGCGGATTGGGGGTGATCGGCAAAAAGTTTTGCGCCGCGTGCCAACGCCGAGATCGCCATCGGATCGGCGTTCGGGTAGGGCGACCATTGATGGCCTGGCTTTTCAAGATCCACAAGCGCGTTCAACGAAGAAATGCAGAGATCCTTAAGTCTCGCCGGAGGCTCCGTGGTGCTCAGAGGAATTGTCATTTCAGGAGCAGCCTCACAGGCAGCCAACATGCCGAGCACCAGATAGGCATGTTCTCCGGGGTCTTTCCAGTACGTGTTTCCATGTGACGTTTTCCTTGCATATCCCCCCTTGCAGGCATCATGCAGGCAAAACCTAAGACTCAGCCGAATGGCATCCTCCAATTCGGATGCCAAAGGTCCCTTGGGATCGTGGCGCAACGCCTCGCCCAACCCCCACGTGCTCCGCGCGTTGAACACACCGCCAGAAACATAATCGTTAAATTCGGAGCAATAAAACCAGCCGGTGCCCTCGGTCATAAACTCGCCCGTGGTGAACATTCCATACCGGAATGCTCCGGCCGTATAGCCCTCCTGCCGGCCATGCACATCCTTGAGTGCAAAATTGTCCGCGCCCTTGTGCTGCATGGCCAGCAGGTTTGCCGTCCCCTCCCGGCACCTGCGAAGCAGATTGTCGTCGGTCGGAACGGCTGATTGAGTTCGCATCCAATATAGGATGAGCCAATCCGTGAAATCGTTGGCAAACACGTAGGGGCGGTAGTTTGAGGGGATCGGGTTGCCCGGATTGCCATCCAGAGGATTGTCGTTGGTGGAATTGAACCAAGTATTGCAGGCCGACTTCCAGAAATTCCGTGCGGGGCGGGCTTTGAGCGGAGATGACCAGTCGCGGTCGCGCCGCTCGAAATCGTATTGCGCGATGTTATTTTTGAACCAGGCAAAGTCCGCTGGACGATCAAGATCAAAATCACGGGACCCGATGTTCACCATGTGCGCGGCCTGGCTGTGCATGTAAAGGTTGATCAAGAAGCGGTCGGCCGCCCATTTCGAGCACTTCTGATCGGTGCGCCCCTCGCGATCCATGAGATCAGTGGTGAACGCATGGGGGAAATCTGGAAGTGCCTCCCTGCCCCCATGCACAATGACAGCCGCTTCCGCCTGATCATGACCGGAATTGCTGGTGTCGAAATCGGGAAATGCCGTCGCGTCAATAAAGACCATGCCCGGACGCAGTGGCGGGGCCTTCGCAAAATCATCCGGATAAACGCAGGCGAATTTGCCATTGTTTGTGGAAACCCGCGTTACAAATGAATCGCCAGAGATGTTGGTAACACGGATCAGAATGGGCACCGGCTTTCCCGCCTTTAAACTTCCGGCAATTCGCAGAGATCCGGTGCGGAGATCGTGCAACGCCGAAGGGGAGACGCTCTCGCGCAATGAAATGAGGTCGGCTGCCGGCAAAGAGAGGCCGCCAAACATAAAAATGAGTGCCAGACCCCGCGTCATCGCCTTGCGGACATTTGATAGCTGAGGGTATTGCGGAGCAAAGGATCGTTCGTTCAAAGGGAGAAACATTTTCGCTACGTTAGGAAGACTGGCTTTTCGCTTGTGGGATTATTCTGCTGTTTTTTCGGCAGGAAGCCCTCCGCGCCCGGATGTTTTCTTGATTTGTTGATCCTCGACTTCCTGACCGAACTCGCAATTAAAAACGGAATCATTTGCCGGCAGCGGCTCGTTATCGAGCGCGGATTCCTTTTGGTCAAAGTGCAGTGCGATGTCGGCAAAACGGGCTTCGCTTCGCATCCCGGGGAGATTGTTTTGATTCCAAACCCCGAATGCAAACTGTATCTTTGTAACGCCAAGACGGGCGAATGCCCCTTCTTCGTGTGTAGAATCGTAGAGTTTTACCAAATTGAAGCAAAACGAATGCCAAACCTTCGCGGAATCCGGCAATCTCCAAAACATGCCCTGCTTCTTCCTCCCCAATTGCTGGAAATACATCCAACTCGTCTGATGGCCGGTGACCTGATACCCGATGCTGCGCGGCAAATAATTACAGGCGGATTCCAACTTGCTCCAGCGGAACATCATCATGCCTTTCAACTCGGCATCGTTCATTAGTATCGCCATGATATATCCTCCGCCCGCTTGGGGAACTGCCGGCAAGAAATAGCGGCCCTCGACAATCGGAGATTCGCCCGGAGGGATGCTCACGATTTGGCTCGCCTGCTGGTATTCGTCACTTGACCAGGCTGATTCGACGGGTGTCTCCACTGCGAACAGTGCCCCCTTGTCGTCGGTTTTGGCAATAAAGAAGGGTCGCGCATCCCGTTTATATCGGTCAGGCAGGCTCCAATGCTCAAACCCGGAGCGGAAGTTCCCGTTCTGGAATTCCTTCCGGGCAGGGAGATCAACCAACCGGTGGAACCAGAGGGGGTATTTTTCGTCCTCGAATTGTTTAAACGCCGTGAGAGGGAACACATGCTCACCGGCGACGCCGGCAAGACGTCCGCGCAAGGTCAACTTGTCACCGTTCACATCCACCAAAAGGTAATATCCACCACGTGCGATGCCCATCTTGAACTGAGGGTATTCCTCGCCGTAAGGGCGCGGTTGAATGATGGTCGGAACCGTGAAGAATTTGATGCCTTTATATTCCCACGCGACCTTTTCAGCCGTTTGAATGCCATTATGAACATGGCCGTTAAAGTAGTATTTGACGTTTCCATGGCGGGTCATCAGATCGAGCATTGTTTTCCGAAGAGCCAACGGTTGCATGTAAAACTCAGTCTGGCTAAGACCTTGTGGCATAAAATGCAAATGGTTGAAAAAGACGGTCAGTTTCTGCTTGTTGGCCTCAAGATCCGCCTCAAGCCATGTCAACATCGCCTTTTCCGCTTGGACTTCCGCTTTGCTGTTTCCTTGCAGGTTGCAGGGGGTGACGATGAAGTGCCACTTGCCAACATCAAAGGAATAATACGGGCTCTCAACACCACCGATTTCCTTCTGTAGCTGTCGATAGCCGTCATAAGGGGGTAGGGTGTCGTGGTTGCCGTGCATCAAGACGTGCGGCATCTGAAAGAGCCCGCACAGACGCTTGAAGTTGGCCACGGATTTCGGCTCGAAGACGTTGACAAGATCGCCGGCCCAAAACACGAATGCGGGGCCTCGTTTCATGCCGTTGAGTTCAGCCGCTATCAGCGCGGTGGTCTCTTGCGCATTGACAGAGACCCTGCCCTTGTTGTCCTCGGCTGACACCTGGGGATCGGCAAGAATGGCAAACTGGAAATCGTTTCCCGCACCGGGTGCCGGCTGGATAGCTCCGCTCTGGGCAAGGGCGGTGGAAACTCCCCCGCACACAAGGGCTCCTATCAGAATCGTCGATAATCTGAGCGTTTTCATTCGGGTAGATTTGATGGGGACACTAAATGTATTTTCGAGAAACCCGCAAGGGATTCGCCATCCGGCTTGTTATAACATTCTTTTCGCCTGCCTGGTTGACCGCGCCCTCTCTTGCAATAGATTCGTTTAAAATGAAGAATGTCACGCACCCGATATCCGGACGTTTGCTGAGGAACTCCCTGCTGACAACGACAGCCATGCTGGCCTGCCTTTGGAATCAGGCCCTCTGCGCCGACACCCAGTCTGACCAGCGTCCGAACGTGATCGTGCTTGTGACCGATGACAGTTGTTTTGGCGACTTGGCATGTTACGGCAACCCGATCATCAAGACGCCGGGTCTCGACAAAATGTATGGTGAAAGCATCCGTCTTGCGGATTTTCATGTCTCGCCGATGTGTACGCCGACGCGGGCACAGATCATGACCGGCAAGCACTGCCTGCGCGCCGGGGCCTATCTGGTCGGCACCGAAAGCGACCACCTCCGCACGGATCTGCCGACCATGCCCGAGATCTTCCGCAGTAACGGCTACCGCACCGGAATCTTCGGGAAATGGCATCTCGGCGACAACTACCCCCTGCGCCCGCAAGATCGAGGGTTCGAGGAAACGATGTGGTTTCCCCAGGCCGCACTCGGCGACAAGGTTGGCACGTATTGGAACGACGACTACTTTGACGCCCACTTCCTGCACAATGGCAAGTGGCAACAATACCCCGGCTTCTGCACCGATGTGCTCTTCACCGAGGCGATGCGGTGGATGCGCGGCTGCACCGGGAAGAAGGAGCCTTTCTTTTGTTACCTGCCGGTCAACGTCCCTCACGGTAAATTTTTTGCCCCCGACAAGTATCGACAGATGTATGCCGAAAAGATGAAGAAACTTCACCCGGAGGTTGCCACCTCCGAGGCGATGATGGCCAACTTCGACGAGAACGTCGGGCGGCTGGACGCCTGGCTGAAGGAATCCGGCCAGATGGACAATACGATTGTCATTTACTTCAGCGATAACGGGGGCGCCAACGGCGTTCAAGTCAATGACCACGGCGAACGCGGTTGGAAGGGGCAAATCACCGAGGGTGGCCACCACGTCCCTTTCTTTATTCGCTGGCCGGCCGGACGCCTCCGCGCAGCGGGCGATCTCCCCGGACTGACGCAGGTTCAGGATCTTCTGCCGACGGTAATTGGACTGGCTGGACTGAAAAATACCACTGCATTCGACGGAGTGGATTTGGCCCCTGTCCTGCGCGACGCAAACGCATCAGTTCCCGATCGCACTCTCATTGTCCAATGCCAGCGGGTCGGCCCGGTGACCCCTGCCGACGCGTGTGTGCTCTGGCAGAAGTGGCGATTACTCTCCGGCAAGGAGCTCTTTAATCTCTCCAACGACCCCCATCAGGATCACAACGTCATCGCCGAAAATCCGGCCATTGCCCGGCAGTTGCAGGCTGAATTTGACAAATTCTGGATCAGCGTCCAACCCGAGCTGCACAAGCATGGAACGATCATCGTTGGCAACGACGCCGAAAATCCGGTGACGCTGACCCCGGCAAGCTGGGACGGCGTATATTTTGTGGACAGCGATGATGTCCGCAAGGGGCGGAAGATTTCGGCAAAATGGAATCTCCAAGTTGAAAAAGAAGGCGACTACGAAATCGAACTGCGCCGCTGGCCGGTTGAAGCCGATCTTCCTATTCGTGCGGCAGCAGCACCCGGCAAGCTGCATGACACACTGTGCTACGGCCCAGAAACCATTGCGGGCGTTGCGATGCCCATCGCGCGTGCCCGCCTGAAGATCGGAGATATCGACGAGAGCAAAAACGTGCAGGATGCGGACAAATCCATTATCTTCACTCAAAGACTCAAGCCGGGGCGCGTCTGCTTGCAGACTTGGTTCTATGCGGCTTCCGGCAACGAACTCGGTTGCGCCTACTCCGTATACGTCAAACGCCTTTGATGCCGATGGTAGCAGAGCCAGGTGCAGGCGAGCAGCAGGACGGACAGTGTGACATAAAATGCGCCCTGCCAAGGGAGGTTGATGCCCGGGGCCAAGCCCAGGGTTTCGCTGCCTTGAAGGATGCCGAGGCAGTAAGCCCCCATGTCAAGCAGCCGCCTTACGGCATCTGGCTGAAATAAATAGGAGATCGGCAAGGAGGCCAGCCCGAAGACGGCATAGGCAAACATCCTGCGCGTGACCCGATCATTGTGAAATGCATACCAAGCCACCTGAAACGAGGAGGCTTGGGATTCCCGGTTATCCAGCCGTTGCACCAGGATCCGGGCAATGGTGGCGAGGAGCAGCATGCAACCGAAGACAACGCCAAACCGATCAAATCGGAAACCGTTGAAGGTTCCATGGATATTTCGAATGAACGAAAGATCGAGCACACGCCCCCACAACATCGCGCCAAGCATCGTGGAAACCTGAACTGTCAGGTTGTAGAAGACCGTTCCAAAAACGACCTTCTCCCCGGGCAATGAGCCGAGCACGTAACGCATGTTTGTGACCACATATCCCTGGAGACCCGCCACAGACAGAAACTGAACGGCCATCAGAAGCGGTTTTTGGGAGAGGGGGAACCCGAGCGCCAAGGCCACCCAATAAGCGGTCGTCCCGAGCACGAGGCAATAGGCGAGGGCCATGACAGGTTTTGACCCGAACCGGTCGGCCAGGTTCCCCCAGACATAGACACTGAGAAATCCTCCCGCGATTCCAACCGTGGTCATTGCCATGAGAAAGCTGTCGGTGAGGTGCAGGACATCCTTTTGGAAAAAGACAAAAAAATAGCCAACGCTCAGCATCAGTTGATGTGCCCAGATCACATACATCATGCGCCGGAAGGGAACGATTTTCCAGACGTCCTTCATCCAGTTCAGGTTCAATGCGTGGGCCGCGGCCGGATCGACCCTGCGGGGGCTGGGCGTGATGCGCCCGAGAAAGGCCAGGCTCACCCAGCCGCAGACGGCGCCAATCGCGAAAATGCTGCCGTAGTTTCCATGGGAACCTTGATCCCCGAGAATCCAACCCGCCACGCCACTGAACGCCATCTGCCCCAGATTGTTCATCATCTGCTCGAAGGCGAAATATCGTCCGCGAAACTTCTCCGGCACAAGCCAGGTCACCCACGTCATCCACCCCGAAAACCCGATTCCTTGGCTCAGGTCGAACCCAAGCATGACGAAAAAAAGCACTAGCAAGATCGTGGCGCCGGGCAGCCCAAAAAAGTCGCCGGGATCCGCTGTTCGAGCCAACCCCAGAGGATTTGTCCCCAACAGCCAACCCGCCAGAAAAGGGAGAATCGCCAACACGGTATGCAACGCGTTTCGCATAGCAAGGCTTGCCATCATCGTGCGTTTGATGCCCCAGCGCTCGAGGTGCGGGGCGACAAAAAGCTGCGTCAACTGGCATGCGGGCATGCAGGCCATGACCAGCCCCATGAACGTCGGGCTACCGCCCAGATACTTGATATACAATGCCAGTGCGGGCCCGGCCGCGCAGTAGTAGGCGCCCAAATTCAGCACGTCAAAGCTGTAGATCCTCCCATATTCCGGCACGGCCTTCCGGAAAGTTATTTCCGGCGCCGCGCAGGAATCGGCGGGCTGTTGGGACCCGCTCATCGGTGCCTCCTCCGGGATTTTATCTCGTGAAGAATGGCCGGCGGGGCATGACGCGATTGTTCACCTTGTCCTGTCTGCCGTGAACGCTGGTTCATGCTAGAGAATTCTCATTGAGACAACAGTTAAGAATCTCCTCGAAAGAATCAAAGTAACCGTTGCAAAGTTCGCGCACCCCGCTTTCAACAATATTTCCCCCGGAGATTCCTAGCGTTTGGAACCCGGCCAATCGCACCGAGCAGATGCCCGCACCGCTGTCCTCGATCCCGACCACCGATTGGCGGTCCTTGAATTCGATCCCTAGGCCGACGCGCGCTGTCTCGGCATATAGCCAAGGGTGTGGTTTGGCGGAAAGCTCTCCGAGCGTCCCGACATTTCCCTTGCGCAGGGGAAATCCCGCCGTGATAATCGCGTCATAGAACTCCTTCGGGTCGCCCATTCCCAACGTCCTGAATCCGTCGAGAATTTCCGGCCAGGCTTTCTCGTAGAGCCCGGAGGTGACCAAGCCGATCCGTACGCCCAGCGATTTGAGTGCAACCAGAAAATCTTTGATGCCGGGCGCGGGAGTAAAAGCGTTCGCCCGTCCCCTTCCCCGCATGATCTCGTCCATCTCAAAATGGGTATGTTGAAAATAGAACTGCCGGGCCGCCTCGACTTTTTTTTCCGGGCAGTATTTCCGAATGCAGTGGGACAAATGCTCCGAAACGCTATGCCCCGAAACGTGCGGGAGATCGCTCTCCTCAAGTTGAAACCTGGGATTGTCAAGAAGGCTGGCGGTGGTTTTTTCGATGATCCAAATCCAGAATGCTTCGCTGCGGATGGTGGTGCCGTCCAGATCCATCAGGACAGCTCTTACCGGTTTACGAAGTTGAACCGGATGAATGGGGTAATAGGCCGGATAGCCCATCTCCGAGCGCACCAAGGCCAGCGTTCTGTCAAAAAATGCCACAAATTCCACCTTGCGATCCCCGGTGACCCCAACCGCTTCCACCCCATTGCTCCCAACGCAAAATGCCCCGTCGCTTGTCTGTTCTGGAAAAGAAAATCCGCCCGCCCGCGACAGTTTTCCAAGAAAAGGAAAATCGGCGCATTCCAAGGCGGAAAGAGGGACTGCGGAATGGCGGGGTGCGGTCATGAGTTTCTTTTTTCAAAAAGCGGGTGAAGCCGTTTCAAGGAAATCAATAGGTGACGACAAGCGGCAAAGTCTAGACAAACCGTGAGTCGGTTGTTATATCCACTTCCGGAACACGCGTCTTTTGAAATCCTCCCCTCTGCACCGAACGATTTACACGGCCCTGCGAACAAAAATTCTCCGGGGGGACTATGGTGCCGGAGGAAAACTGCCCACCGAATCCGTGTTGACCCGGGAGTTCAATGTCTCGCGGATTACGGTGATGCGCGCCTTGCGGGATCTTCAGCAGGACGGCTTGATTTGGCGCAAGCAGGGAGCCGGCAGCTTCGTCCGGGATTCCCAGGAGAATCATTTTCGCCTCGGGATCATGATTCCCGGGCTGTTACCATCGTCCGAGACCGACAGCATCTTCCCGGCGGTGCAACACCATCTTGTTCGTGAGGCCTCAAAGCTTGGCTGGCAGGTTTTGCTTTCCAATTTGGAAATGCCGGGACATCGGGATCCCACAACTTGTGCGCCGGTCGAGGTGGCGCGGCGGCTGGTGGCCCACGGAGCGAATGCGGTGGTCTTTACCCCGTTGCCCATCGACGGTCGCTGGAACGCGCTCAACCGGAACGTGCTTGCCGAGTTTAAAGCCGCGAAAGTGGCCGTGATCCTGCTGGGGCGGGATATCGTGCAATACCCTGAGCGAAGTGAATGGGATTTGGTGAGCATGGATGATATGAATGCCGGATATCTTGTTGGCAAACATCTGATGGCCCGGGGATGCCACCGAACGGTTTTTGTTTCCGGACATGATCATTTTCCCCAGTTGCGTTTGATGGGGCTTCGACAGGCTTTGACTGAGAACAATGGGGAAATCACGAAGGAGATTGTCTGGGATCAGCACCACCCTCACAGTGGCAAGTTGCTTCAAAAGACGCTCCTGCACCATCAGTGTGACGGAATTGTTTGCGACAACGATACGACCGCACCGCTTGTGATGCACTCCCTTCTCGAAGCCGGCGTGAAAATTCCCGGGCAGGTGCGCATGGTTTCCTTTGACAATGCGCCGCTGTCCCGACTGCTCCCCGTGCCACTCACGTCGTTTGCTCAACCGGTCTCCGGACTGGCGCTCATCGCCCTTAGCACCTTGATTGAGAGAAAGCGGGCTCCCGCGCTGCCCCCGCGCTTTATCCAACTGGAGGGTCGCCTGGTGGTGAGAAAATCCACCCGCCCGTAGGCCGGCCCAAAGGCAGCAGACCCATCGGAACTGGTCGGCGGGGGGATTTTCCCATACGCCCGGCGACAATTTGTCCGCCGTTTTTTTGTCACGCTCCGAACGGGGACTCCTGAGCTTGTTATATCATCTGCACCAACGGGACGATTGACCATTGTTGGCGACTTTTTAAAGTCTCTTGTCCGGGCGGGACGCTCGCACCCCTTTTACGAACACAAAAGGCGTTTCCCAGCTATGAAATTCAACGAGACCAAAACTTTTTTCCAGACCAACCGTCCGTATGATCCTTGTTTGGATATTCCGACCGATGCCGTCGTCGTGCATCCCCATAACCTGCTTCCTCATGACCCGGTGACGATCCATGACAGTTGGAAAGGAAAAATCCCGCTGATCGGACGGATGTTTTTTTCCGATTCCGATGATCTGAACGAATATTGGACCGGCGAATGGGACGGCACGAAGCACGCCGGGGAAGTGGAAATGCAGGAAAGCGGCGAGATGATGAAGTGTTCGGGAATCCGTCCCTACATGGTTCCGACCGAGGGGTGGATCAACTATTTGCGGAAGAGAAAAGCCGAACCTTCGCTGGGAAACGGTGCCGACGCCATCCTTCCGGAAGAACCGCTCGGACATACGTTCACCGGCTATGAGTCAATCCTTAAAAAGCTTTACGAGGAAACCTATGGAACACCGTGGGCGGGCCGGGGGCGATCAGAACTCGTCCATTACCAGATTGCAAAACTGAAAGCCGAACTTTATCACAAGCTGGAAAGCGACCTTTGCGCCGTCACAAAAGCCCATGCGCGGGCAACCGGGCGCGCTATCAGCTTTGTCGTCCCGATCCATTCGCTTTTTAGCAACAAAGCCAACCAGCTCACCGCACCGCTCGGGATTTCGCTGGCCAACAACCAATTCGATGGCTACATCGGCCAGGTCTGGACGGGGCCGATCAACTGGTGCCTCAAGAATTACCAGTCCGGGGACAAGTCGTTCTTTTTCTCGGCTTTCACGCTGTATGACTATTTTGTGCAGCTCCTCAAAGGAACCGAAAAAAAACTCTGGCTGCTCATTGATCCCGTTGAGGACGATCCCCACCATACCTGGGTTGATTTTCGTGGCTGGTACCAGGACTGCGCGACGGCCATGCTGCTGATGAAGGATGTCGATTCCTACGAAGTGATGCCCTGGCCGGAGCGGATTTTCCTGCCCATTTCGTTCACTCCGGGAATAGACGACAAGTGCGAAAACCCGATTCCCAAGGATTACTTTACCCTGGTATTATCGATCACGCAGGCGTTGCAGGAAATGCCGCTAGGGGGCGAATGGCTCGGCGGCATGGCCGACACCCAAATCGGCGTCGCGGTTGCAGACAGCGCCATGTGGCAGAAAAATGCGAAGCTTCCCCTGCAAGGGCTGTTTGGTCTGCGGATGCCTCTCCTCCAGCGCGGAATCAACGTTTCCAACTGCGTCGTGGAACGGCTTTCCGATCCGGACTATGGGGCGCAATTCAAAGTGATCGTCCTGAGTTATGAGGATTGGAAACCGTATTCCGAGGCGATCCACGACCATCTCGTGGAATGGGTTTCTCTCGGAGGCGTGCTGGTGCTCATCGGTCGGGACGGCGACGCACTTGATAAAGAAGCTTCCTTCTGGTGGTATAAAAACGGATTCGCTTCCCCGCTGGACGCTTTGCTCAAAACGCTTCGCTGCCCCCGGGCACAGGCCTCCCATTGGAAGCACGGCACGGGAGACGTTTTCCACGAAGGCACATCCCCGGAGGAATTTGCGAACCCCAAACAGGCTGAGAACGTCTATCTCCCGCTTCTCAAGGCAGCCGCGCAAGCGGCGGGAATTGCCCCGCTCCATGAATCCGGTTCGTACGCGATGAAGCGGGGGGATTATGTTATCATCCATAGCGACAAAGAACCGTTTTCGCTCCCGGGCCGCTATGTGGATATTTTCAGCCCGGAGTTGCGGGTGCTTGATGGAATGAAACTGAAAAAAGGGAGCGGCCTTTTCAAGCGGATCGGAGAAACGGACGCGCCGCACGTTGCTCATGCCACCTATCGACTCTTGAGCGAATCCTATGACGGTTCCTCTTTGAGCTTCGTTATTAAAGGCCCTGCCGCCACCAAGCTGACCGCGCGCATTTATTCCGGTAACCGCACCTTGAAAAGAGCCACGGCGGATTCGAAGGGAACAGTCGTTGCAATCAACGTGGAACAAGACGGAAACACGCTGAAAATCGTTTCGTCCAATCATGCCGAGAGCGTGAAAATCACCCTCCTTTTCGACTAATATCTATAATGACCACACCAAAAACCTTTCATGTGATTTGCGGTACGCACTGGGACAGAGAGTGGCGGTTCACCGCCGAGCAGTCACTCCTGCGATTGGCGGAACTGGTGGACGAATTGCTCGATGTGTTGGAATCCAACCCGAACTACAGATGCTTCCTTCTCGACGGAGGAACGGTGATCCTCGAAGACTACCTGAGCATCCGCCCGGAAAATACGGAAAGGCTCCATCAGCAAATCCGAGCGGGCCGCGTGCAGAGCGTGATGTGGTATACTCTGCCGGAAATGTCCTCTGTGGCACCCGAATCGCTGATCCGCAACCTGCTCATGGGAAAGCGGCTCGGAGCCAGTCATGGCGGCGGCCTTATCAACGCCGGATACACGGCGACCTCTTACGGACAGATTTCCCAGTTGGCCCAAATCTATGCCGGGTTTGGCATCAAATCGGCCCTTAGCTACCGTGGAACCAACAAGCACCAGGTGCCCCCGATTTGCAAGCTCGAGAGCCCGGACGGAACGCAGATCTTTCATCTGCGCTGCTTCGATGAAGTGACGCGAACGAACTGGTTTTTCTTCCCCCACTACCTGCTCGTTCTGGGCAAATCCCCGCGCGACCTCGGCACGAAATGGGAGCCTGACGAGTGGCCTGTCCACATGGCCGACGCGGGGCTCTACGAAACGGCCTTTCAGATGAAGAACGAGAGCGAGGACTATGATTCGGATCCCGGGCAGGTTCGCCAAGCGATGCGCATGCTGGGTGCCCAGGCGGAACCACAAATGGTCAACCGTCAATTGCTGGCTCTGGATATGGAGGACAATGCGGTTCCCTACCGCAAACTTCCCGATCTTATCGCAACCTGCAATGCGGCGCAGAGCGAATATCACATCCTCCAGTCCAGCGTGGACGACTATGTGAATGCCTGCCTGGATGGCCTGGATACCGACCGATTGCCCGTTCTCAAGGGGGAAATGCGCTACACGCTGATTGAGTCGGGGTTCAACGGATTGCTTGGCGCGACCCATTCTTCCCGCATGGACTTGAAACTGGCCAACGATTTGGCGGAGCGCGAGTTGATCGCCGTCGGCGAGCCGCTCTCGGCCATGAGTTCCCTGCTTGGCGGCAAATACGAGACGGCCCTCCTCGACCGGGCCTGGCTGCATCTCCTCAAGAATCACGCCCACGACAGCATTTGCGGCGCGGCCATTGCCCAAGCCCATCTGGACAACCCGTTCCGGTACCGCGCAACGGTTTCCCTGGCGCGGGAATGCGCCCGCAAGGCTTGCGAAGACATCTGGTGCCGCCTCGACACGGCGGGAACCTTCGAGAAAAACGACCTCACTCTGACCTTCTTTAACACGCTGCCCGTGGCGCGAACCCGGATCGAATCGGTGATCCTCGACACGCCACGCCCGAATTTCGGCAGCTTCAAAGTGGAAACTTGTACCGGAGTCGGCCCGATCATCGAAGGCTTCGAGCCCGACAAAATGCTGACCTTCCAATACTTCGACATCCTTGACGAGCAGGGGAACAAAGTGCCCCACACGATCCTCGAGCGCGAGGACATTGACATGGAGGTGGAGCGCAAGCTCGACGCGAATGCGGCCGTCTACGACATCCTGCGCAACCGTCTCCTCATGGAAGTCACCCTGCCCCCGATGGGCTACCGAACCTACGCCGTGCGCCAGCGCCTGCGCGAGTATAACACCAACCCGCAGCCGAATGGCGAACGCGGTCTGATCGCCGGGTATGCCGGCACGCTTGAAAACGAGTTCCTGGTGGTGACGATCAACAGCAATGGCTCCTTGAATTTGAAAAATAAGGAGACCGGCCAGTCGTTCAGTGGGCTGCATGTTTTCACCGACGACGCCAGCACAGGCAACGCCCACAAGCATAAGGGGACGCTGCGCGACTTCGCCGTGACAACTCTTTGCGGCTCCGCCCGACTGTCGCTTCGGGAAAACACCCCGCTCCGCGCCACCTGGCAGATCAACTGCGAATTGCAGGTGCCTGAGCGCGCCGAAAACAACAGCAAAGATCGTTCGAGCAATGCCGTTGTTCTTCCCATCTCCACATCCGTCACCCTCCGGAAGGGAAGCCGGATCCTGGAATTCAAATCCGTCATCGACAACCGCGCCAGGGATCATCGCCTGCGCGTTCTTTTTCCCACCGACATTCGAACCGATCACGTCTTCGCTGACAGCGCATTTGACGTCGTGCGCCGCAACATCCTCTGGAACGACGTCAAGGACAACATGGAAGAGCATCACCCGTTCCAGCCGATGAAGCGTTTTGTTACCGTGAGCGATGGCAGGGCGGGTTTCTCGCTGATGAGCAAAGGACTGGGGGAATATGAAGTCATGGACGATGCCCGGCGCACCCTGGCTGTCACCCTTCTGCGCACCAACCGCGCCTACATGAAAGCCAACCGCGGCCAAATGACGCCAGAAGAGCTTGCCGAAAATATCGGCCACCACTGCCCCGGACGGCTTGAATATGAGTATGCCATCCTTGCTCACAACGGCGGCTGGCAGGAGGGAGGCGTTCCCATGGCCGCAAACGACTACCGCACACCGGTGCGCATCATTCAGGGCGTTTCCAAAACTGGCGATCTGCCGGCCACCGCTTCCCTCGTCATGATCGGGGCAAGCCATGCGCTGGAGGTTTCGGCATTCTACAAAACGACCGACGGCTACATTCTTCGCATCTGGAATACCACCCGCGAAACCGTTTCCTCGCCGGTGCACTTCGGCACTCCGATCAAATCGGCCGAGGTCATCTCGCTGGACGAAGAACGCGTCCAGAGAAATTTGCCTGTTTCCAATAACTCCTTTCGTGTCGAACTCGGAGGCGCGGGGATTCTCAGCCTCCTCGTGAAAACGGAACTTCAACGGATGAGGGCGTCGAGCCACTGACAATTTCCCTCTCCCAAACCTCTCTATGCGCCGAATTTTTTCAGAAAAGCTCTTCCCGGCCTTGTGGCTGGCGGTCACTCTCTCAACCCTTCACGCCCAGAAGACATCCCTCTCCTCCTGGTGGCCACAGCAAAAAAAGCCGAACGGCTATGTGACCGGCGCCCCTTCGGGATCGCCAAACGAAAAGATTCTTTTGCAGGCGCTTGCCGGGCTGGCCGCGCAAGCCGTCAATGAAGGCCGGGGAGACGAGCTTGTCTGGATGAATGGCGGAGGGTGCTATGACGAGTGGAAAAAGAGAACCGAGGCCCGTCTTCCCTTGCAAGACCGGGGTGCTTTCGACGTTTGGAAATTATTGGACCGGTATCGCGCATCGGGCCTGGTCAAAGGCTACATCGTTTATTCGGCGGATGCCTCTCCGGGTGCGGCACATGCCAAGCGGGACAATGCGGATCTTTCCCTGAACGTGGCGACCACGCTCGCAGGGATAACCGGTGCCGTGCCTGTCGAAGCCTCACTGGAATCGCGCCTCACCGCGCTCGGGCTTCCGAAATTGGCCGACGCCCGAAAACAAACGCCCGATGCGGTGCTCAAACATTACGGTGCGAAGTTCAACCGGAAGGCCATTGCGCTATTGGATCCGAAGGTGCCAAACATGCGCGACTTCGCGATCGCACATCGTTGTTTCGTCGATTTCATGACGGATGGAGCAACGACGGCCGGGCTCGCCTGGGCAGAGCCTCTCGCCCCGGTCGTTGGATGGGCCTGCGGTGACGAATTCAAAAATGTGGCCCCGCTCAGTCGCGCCGCGCATTTTCACACAGCTTCAAACTGGGCGTCAGAGATTCCCTTTTTGTCGGCAGGCTCCGACCTCTATCAATCCCGCCGGATCCGGACATGCGATCCCCGCACGATCAATTTTCAAGAGACACGGCAGAGCTTGGCTTTCCTGATGAGTGATGGAGACAATCTTTGCTGGATGCTCGGCGGCTTTCAGCAAACGGACCCCAAAAAGCAGAACACGGCTGTCTTTTGGGACAGTCCGCAGCATGGAAAGTTTCCCATGGGGTGGAGTGCCGCTCTCGGTGACTTGGTGGATGTTTCCCCCGTGACAATCGATCGTCTGGCAGAAACGCAGCCCCCCCGGACGAGCATTACACAGTTCGGTGGCGGTTATTTTTATCCGGATCACTTTGCGGCGGACGACCCCGCCCACCGTGACGCATTGCTCAGAAAACACGCCCAACGCATCGCGGCACAGATGCGTCGAACCGGTGCCGTCACGCTCACCTTTATTTGCGAAAAATCCGACTCGGCACCCGCGCAGCAGGCGATGCGCATTTTTGCGGAAGAGATCCATCCTCTCGTCGGAATGCTCGTCATGGACTATGCCCCTTACCACAGGATGGGCGGGCAGATTTTCTGGGTTTCGGACGGACGGGGTGGCGCGGTGCCGGCTGTAACCGCCCGCTACGCCATGTGGGCCGGAATGAAAAGACCCTCTGCCGGCGGCCCCAGCGAAGTGGCAACGGCGGCAAACCAGGATAGCAATACCCCCTCGGATGGCGCATGGGTTGCCGTTCATGCCTGGTCCCGATTTGACAACGGTGAGGGCGCTCCCCCGCTGCGTGGACTTGATGCCGTGGCAAAATGCGTGAGCCTGCTGGACCCCACCAAGATCCATGTCGTCACGCCCGAGGAAATGCTGTGGCGTGTCCGTTATAGGCATGATCCCAAGGGAACACAGAAATGGATCGCGCAGTGGACAAAAAATTGACCGCTCCTGTTGTCACGTGCCTGCTTGCCTGCGCGTCTGAAATCACGTAGGCTGCCGCGCATGGCGATCACATGGGATGAAATCGTTGAAGGGCGTGCCCGGCTTCGCGGGGATGTCGGTGCCCGATGGATCGGGCATTTTCTTGCCAAGCGACCCCTTGAAGGGATTGCGCGAAAAGGGAAAAGCTGCGGGGACTTGCCACTCAACTTCCCGGGGATGCCCGTTCGCCCTGACAGCCCGCAAAGTGAACCCGGTTGCTTTTAGATCGCTGCTGGCAAGCACGGCAATGGGGCTCTGCGCGTTGCCGGTCTCGGCGGCACGGACTCCCGAGGCCGACGCCACGGTTGTCGTCTTCAACCGCACCGATCCCGACTCGGAAAAACTCGCGCAATATTATGCCGTGCGCCGGGACATCCCCGCCGATCATCTCGTCGGGCTCGTCTGCGCACCAACCGAAGAAATTTCCCGCGGCGAATACGAGACAACCCTGGCCGGCCCGCTGCGCACGCTCTTTCAAACACGCGGATGGTGGACGATGGGAAAGGACGGCGGCGGCCGGACAGTCGTGCGCCAAACCCGCATCCGCTTCCTTGCGCTCATCCGCGGCATCCCGCTCAAAATTGCCCACGATCCCACGATCCCGCCGGCTTCGTTTATTGAAGGTCTTCCCCCGCAGATTGCCGCGCGCAATGAGGCCTCGGTGGACAGCGAGCTGGCCACGCTGGGCCTCCCCGTGCCGGGCGTCGCCGGCATTGTCCCCAACGGCTATTTCCGGAGCTACAAGCCCGTTCTCGACAACACAATCTTCCCCGGGCTCCTTTTGCCCGCACGGCTGGACGGACCGTCTCCCCTCATCGTCCGCGGGATGATTGACGACTCGATTTCCACCGAGAGGGACGGTCTGTGGGGATGGGCGTATGTGGACGCACGCGGCATCACGGAAGGCGGCTACGCGGAGGGGGATCGCTGGATGAGAAATGTCGCCGCCTCCATGCGGACGCTTGGCCTGCCGGTCATTTTTGAAAATACCGAACCCACCTTTCCCGCCGGCTATCCGGTGACAAATGCGGCTGTCTATTACGGATGGTATGCCGGTTCGGTGAACGGCCCGTTCGCCGAACCGGGCTTTCAATTTCGAGCCGGAGCCGTGGCGGTGCACCTCCATTCCTACAGTGCCAGCACCCTGCGCAGCGCGACAGAGAACTGGTGCGGGCCGCTCCTCGCGCACGGGGCCGCCGCCACTCTGGGAAATGTCTATGAGCCGTATCTGGCGCTCACCGCCAATCTCGACGTGTTTCAAGACCGGCTTATGACCGGATTCACGCTTGCGGAAAGCGGTTACATGGCGCAGCGGGCACTTTCCTGGATGGGCGTCGTCGTCGGGGATCCGCTTTACCGCCCCTTTGCGGCCTGGTCCGAATTCCGCGATCCGGTCACCCATGCTCCGACGTCCTGGGAGGTCTACCGGCACATCGTCCGCACGCATGGCGGCAACGTTCTTCAATCGGCAACGGCCCTCCGCAAGGAGGCGGAACAATCGTCGGACAGCCTGTTTCTCGAAGCGCTCGGAACCGCGCAGGTTGATGCCGGCGAAACCGCACCGGCTCTGGCCTCCTTCCAGGAAGCAACGGCCCTCGCCAAGGAACCCGCTGTCCGGCGGCGTCTGAATTTGGAAACCATCACCGCACTGCAAGCTCTCGGCCGCAAGTCCGAGGCCACAGCGCTCGCGCTCGCTGTCTCAAGCCAATGCGCGCCCGGTCCACGACAAAATCTTTTTCTTCAATTTCTGCCGACGCCGACTCCCTCGCCCACCCCGGCTGCCTCCCCGCATCTCTCCCCGAAAAAACCGACCCCATGAGCCGCTACCCCCGCGCACGCCTTGTGCCTTCCCTGCGGGAACCAACTCCCTCCCGCCTCTCCGAAATCGAAATCCAGGCCCGCCTTTTCGCGGGCGAGTATGGCACGCGCTGGACGACGACCAACGGCACAGAAGCCGAAGTCCTCCACTTCGGCGAATGGAACCGCGAGGCCGGACCGGATTTCAAGGGCGCCCGGATCCGGCTGGACGGCGGTCCCGAGCAAACCGGCGACCTCGAGGTCGACAGGGACGCGAGGGATTGGGAACGCCACGGCCATGCCACAAACCCCGCCTACTCCGGCGTGCTGCTCCAGCTCTTCGTGCATCCGTGCGGCCCGGCGGCATTCGCCCGCACTTCCGACCACCGCGCTGTCAGCCAGGCCCTTTTGACTTTTGAAAACCGGACACCGGCGATCCTCCGTCACCCACCGGGCGCGGTGGATACGGTCTCCGCCCTGACCATGATTGAAGAGGCGGCGGACTTCCGGCTGCGGGCGAAGCAGGCCGCCCACGCGCGGGCGGTTTCTCTTCACGGAGCGGATACCGCGTTGCTTCACGGGATCGCCTCCGGGCTCGGCTACAAGAACAACGCGATCCCGTTCCTTCTGGTCGCCCAGCGAACCGGGCTGCGCCATGCTTCCCGCCCCGAAGGCGAGGCGAGGCTTTTCGGGCTTGCCGGATTTCTGGAACCCCGGACGTTTGATTCCGTCGATGAGCCGACCCGCCATTACCTCAAGCCGCTTTGGGACAACTGGTGGGCCGAACGCGACAGCATGGAACGACTCGTTCTTCCCGCGGGAGCATGGAAAATGTCCGGCCTGCGCCCGTCGAACCACCCGCACCGCCGCATGGGCGCACTCGCGGCGACCGCCGCCCACTTCTCCCGCCTCCGCAAACAAATTCGCGAAAGCGGACGCCGCGGATTCGAGGATTTCTTCGCGTCGCTGACACATCCGTATTGGATCCGGCATTGGAACCTTTCCGCCGCCCGGCTCGACCGCGATCTCGCCCTTGTCGGGAGCGACCGCGTCACCGATCTCCTTGTGAACGCCTTTCTCCCCTCCCTTCCGGCAGACAAGGCCCGCGCGGAAATGGCAAAACTCCCCGGCTCCGCACCCGGCGGCCGCATCCGCCGCGCCTGCGAATGGCTCACCGGAGCAACCGATCCGCGCCTGATGCGCTCGGCCCGGCACCAGCAGGGGCTCCTGCAACTGTTCGCCGACTTCGGCTCGCTCACCGCCCTCGAAGCCTGGGAAAAAATCCGGACAGCGTGACCAAAGACAGCACAGGAAACCGGGTTTCCCTGTTTCTGAATTTTTCCCCGTGCTCCCACCGCTTCCCGGAACGTCCGGTTATTGCCGCATAATTCCGCCGCCGAATGCGCGGACGTAACGGGCTTTGACCTGATCCTGGTTGATGTCGCTGTAGAACCAGTGCCAGAGCGCGAGATAGCGGGCGAGCAGGGATTCCGGAGACTCGTGCAGCGGAGAAAACACCACGTTGGCTCCGTTGTATTTGCTCCAATCCCTGGTGAGGAGCCTGCCTTCGCTTTCCATTTGCGCGAAGAGCGCGGTGCCTGGAAAGGGCGTGTGGATAATGAACTCGGCGAGGTTGGTGCGCGTCGCCGGGCAGAACGCGGAAATCCCGTGTTCCACAGAACCGGTCTCGTCGTCATTTCCCAGATTGAAAGAGGCCATGACCTCGATGCCCGCCGATTTCAATTCAAGGATTTTTGCAATGAGGACATCATCGGCGAGATCCTTCGAGAGCGGTTGCCTCAGGCCGAGGACAAGGTAGATCTGCCGCATCCCGGCGCGCGCCATGAGCGCGATTTCGTCGGCGCGAAGCTGCCGCACAAATTGCGGATAGGCGGCGACAAACGAAATCCGCCGGTTGCCGGATTCGACCATCCGCGAAAAAAGCCGCATCCGGTAATCCCGGTTCTCGGCATCGGGGAAGAGCAGGTTCTCATCGGCAAAAAAGAAACACGGGAACGGCAGCGTCGCTATATCTTCAAGCACCTCGGCAACGGGCCGGAAGACCACTTTCTTGCCGGCCTGCACGGGAACGACGCAGAACCCACAGTCCACCGGACATCCCCTGGCCGTTTGGACGGTGCCGGCCTGCAGGTATCCGGATCCCTTGAAGAGATCGCGACGGGGCCGGGCGAAGGGAGCGGAGGGATTTCCCGTATAGAGCGGCTTCAAGGCGCCGTCGGCATAATCGCGGAGGATCTGCTCCCACGCTCCCTCGGCGGGACCGCAAAGAAGGGCGTCGAAGTGGGGAGCGGCGTCCCCGGGCAGCACCGTCGGGTGGATGCCTCCGCCGATCACCGTTTTTCCCGCGCGACGGAACGCGTCCGCCAGCCGAAAGGCGTTGGGCGCCTGGGGAGTGAAAAAACCGATGCAGACCAGATCGGCCTCGCCATCAAACCGGACGTCGGAAACGTTCTGATCGCAAAGGGAAATCGTGTGCCCCGGCGGCACGGCACCCGCCGCCGTTGCCAATCCCAACCCCGCCATGCGGAAATTTCCCACATCGTATCCGCTCACGAGATCGCGCAGTCCGGGGTGATCCTCGAGAAGTTTCTGCCACCGCGGGAAGACAAAATGGAGATGCATGAGTTGGAGTTGTATCGTCCGGATCACCGGATGGCGAGTCGGAGCTTTTTGTTTTCTGATCTCACAAACGCAGGGAGCCCGGCGGTCTTGCGGGTTCTCACGGCAAGGGAAGCCGGGCGGATCAACGATTTTTCGACGGCGGAAACCCGCCGCAAGTGCCGCTTGTAAATGGGGTCTTTCTCCGTCACTCTTTCTCCGGGATCAAGCCCCTTGGCGGAGCCCCGGCAGGCAGAGAGAACTCTCCCGTTCCAATCAAATGACAAAAATCTTTTTGCGATGAAAAATGTTGCGCTTCAAATTGCGGCGGGGGTTGTCCGCTTTTCGGACGCGCGGCGCGGGGTTTGACTCGAAGCGATGCCCTCTCACGCGAAAACGCGGAAGCTCAGTCTCTCTTCGAGGGCGAACCTTCTGGGATACCGGTGGGTTTTCGGCCTGTTGCGGCGGATGGGTCCGCCGATTCCTCATCCGATCCGGCTCACACGCTCCAGCCGGGTTCTGGTTTTTTCCTCGGCGGGGTTGGGAGATGCGTTGTTGGATTCGGTAGCCGTGCGGGCGCTTGCGGAGACGTTCCCCGGGATCCATATCGAGGCGGTCGTGCATCACCGCCGCCCCGACATGGCGCGGCACAATCCGTTTCTCCGCCGGCTCCATCTTTTGCGCAAGGGCCCGCCGGGCTTTCTCAAACTTTGGCGGGATCTGAGGGCGGGAAAACCGTGGGATGCCATCCTCTACCTGAGCTGCCACGACCCGGAGGCGCGCTGTCTGGGTTTTCTGCTCAACAAAAATGCGACGGTGAGCCTTGCTTGGCGGACGACGTTGTCCGGCCTCTGTGCCTGGAACCTGGATGAACCCGGACTCCGGCGCGAGCATCTCGCCCGGCAGGCCCTGCGTGTCGCGGAGCAGGCCGGTGCAGGCACCGCGTATCCAAGAATGGTTTATCTGGTCGGGAAAATCGACCGGAAGGCTCTTGAGGAGCGCCTGACCGGATGGGGGATGCCCTCCAAAAACCCCGGCGTGGTTTTCCAGTTGGGCGGCGGCGGGGCGGCCTACCGGGACTGGCCGGTCGAACATTTCCTCCAGCTTGCCCGAATGCTCAAGGCGGCGGGCGAAGGCCCGCTCTTCATTCTCGGCGGGGCGGATCACCGGGCAAAAGCCGACCGCTTCGCCGAATGTGCGCGTGCGGAGGGCTTGGAGTTCCACGATGTCGTCGGCAAATTGCCGCTCGCGCTTTCCGCCGCGCTCCTCGAAAGATGCCGGTGTCTGGTCTCGACGGATACCGGCATCATGCATCTCGGCTTTGCCTTGGGCACACCGACCGTCGCCCTTCTCCACTGCTCGCCCGGCCGTGCGCGTGTCGGCCCGCTGGCCGATGAGCATAAACACGCGATCCTGGAACTCCCGCGCCCGGAGGGCTATCGCTCCCCATCCGATGCGTTGATGGGCAACCTCCTCCCCGAGGCCGTTTTTCCGCTGTTGACCGAACTGCTGCGGCGCTCTTCCGCATGAAGCCCGACGTGCATCCGCCGACCATCCCGCCCCGGGCGATTCTCGTGATTTGTCTCCGCTATCTCGGCGACACGCTCTTGCTGCGTCCGGCCCTGCGGGCGTTGCGCACGGCTTTTCCCGGTGCCCGGATTGATGCGCTGGTCACGAAGGGAACCGCGTGCGCGCTCGACGATTGTCCGGATGTCTCCCGCGTGCTGGAATGGCCGCGCCGGGCTTGGCTCCGTGAGATCGCCCTCCTCGCGACGCTCTCCCGCCGCCGCTACGACTGGGTCGTTGATTTTACCGGGAACGATCGCAGCGCACTGGTGGCGCTCTTGTCCCGCGCGCCGTTCCGGACGGCTTACGAACGCCCGAAACTCGCGCAATGGTCGCTCCGCCGCGCCGCCTATCATTTCCGGCCGGCACACCGGAAAGCCAAGCCCCATGCGGTCATTCAGCGGTTGGAACTTCTGGAAGCCTGCGGCGTTGCCTCGTGCGGCGTCGGGTGCGGGCTGCTCCCCCGCCCGGAGGCCCTGGCGTGGGCAGACACCGTTCTTCGCGGACTCCCCTCCCCCCGGCTTCACGTGCATGTCACGTCGCGCGACATGCAAAAAGCCATCCCCTCGGATGTCGTGCGCGCGGTTCTGGAAAAGACGATCCGCTCGGGCGGCGGGATCGTCGTCACCTGTGGGCCGGCGGAAGTTGAAAAAAATCATATTGTCAAATGTCTCGCCGGTCTGCCTTCCCAAATGATCCGTTCGTTCGACAACCTGACCTGGCACCAACTCGTCGCGCTGATCGCGCGGTGTGACAAATCCTGGGGCTCGGATACCGCGCCCGCCCACATTGCCTCGGCGCTCGAAAAGCCGCTCCTCATCCATTTCGGTCCCTCGCGGGCCGATCACTGGCACCCCCTCCACGCGGCGGGGAAATTCGATGTCCAGGCCTGCGCCTGCCTGTCGAAAAAAGCGGGGACGAAGTGTCCGGCCGGCCGCCCCGGTGCCTGCCTTGAACGCTTGGACGCCCGGACAGTCCTCGAAACGCTCGGCGAATTGGACCCCAAGAGAGAATAGCTTCCGCCACAGAGAGACAAAACCGACGGCTCATGGTTTTGAAGAAAAACCGTCCCGCCAATCACGCATTGGCCATGCCGCGCCCCGGCCTATTTGAAGCTTGTCGCCATGCGACGGGAGATTTTAGCATTCCCCGCTCATCCCCCCGAAACATCCATGAACACCCCCAGAAAATTCCAATCCGGAAAAATCCAAACCCGATCGAACAAATGGTATGGCTGGCTTCCCGATCTGCCCGATCATCGCGACCTGCTTTACTCGATGGTCAGGCCCGTGAACGTCAAGCTGCCTCCCTCGGTCGATCTGCGGGCCGGGTGTTCGCCGGTTGAAAACCAGAAATCGCTGGGCAGTTGCACGGCGAATGCGCTGGTGGGGGCGCTCGAATATCTGGAGATGAAAACAAACAATGCGCCGTTCGTCGATCTGAGCCGGCTGTTTGTTTATTACAACGAGCGGGTGATCGAGGGGACGGTGGACTCGGACAGCGGAGCCTTCTTGCGCGACGGCATCAAATCGCTCGCCAAACTCGGAGTGTGCGACGAAACGTTGTGGCCGTATGTGATTTCAAATTTCGTGAGAAAGCCGACTCCAACCTGTTACAACGCGGCACAGCGGCACACGATCACATCCTATCACCGCCTCGCCACGGTGGACGAAATGCGCGCCTGCCTGGCCGACGGCTTCCCGTTCGTCTTCGGCTTCACGGTTTATTCCTCTTTCGAATCCGCGGAGGTGGAAAAAACCGGCGTGCTGGACATGCCGAAGCCCGGTGAGAAAAATGTGGGCGGCCATGCCGTGATGGCGGCAGGCTACGACGACAAGACCAGGCGATTTCTCGTCCGCAACTCGTGGGATGCCAGTTGGGGACAGGCGGGATACTTTACAATGCCTTATGATTATCTCGGTGATCGCAATCTTTCCGACGACTTCTGGACGATCCGCTCCTGATCGTTGAATCAGGGATCGCGCGGCATCAGGCGATGCGGTCGAGCAGCCACGTTTTGAGATCCGCGATGGCGATGCGTTCCTGCCGCATCGAGTCGCGATGGCGGAGCGTGACGGTTCCGGCCTTTTCGGGGCCGTTCTCACCGACGGTATCGAAATCGACCGTCACGCAAAACGGCGTGCCGGCTTCGTCCTGGCGCCGGTAACGCCGGCCGATCGCTCCGGACTCGTCGTAGAAGATGTTCATGTGCCGGCGCAGGGATTGCACGATTTCACGGGCCTGCGCGACGAGTTCGGGCTTGTTTTTCAGGAGCGGAAAAACCGCGCACTTCACCGGCGCGACGCGCGGATGAAAGCGCATGACCGTGCGGGTCTCGTTCTTCCCCTTTTCATCGGCAACGGTTTCCTCGGCAAACGCGGAGGAGAGGATGGCGAGAACCAGACGGTCGAGGCCGGCCGATGGCTCGATGACGTGCGGGAGATAATTTCCCTTGAAAAGGTTCTCGCAGAAGGCGGCGACTTCCTGGCGGGAGACATCCGGGTTGGCGCGTTTGGCAAATGTCTCGTCGATGAACTGGCGGCGCTGGTCGTCGGTCAGCGCGGCGGCGGCGGCCTTGAGCTCTTCGTCGAAAACCTCGAGCGGCTTGCCGCTGTGCTTCTGGTGCTGGCGGAGATCAAAATCTCCCCGGGCCGCGATGCCCTCGAGTTCCTCGGTGCCGAACGGGAACTTGAAGAGAATGTCCACGGTCGCCCGCGCGTAGTGCGCCAGCTCGTCGGGCTTCTGCCAATGGTAGTCGAGCACATCGGCTCCAAGACCGATGCCATCGTAATAGGCCGTGCGCTGGGCGACCCAGTAGCGGTGCCACATTTCCCATCCCCAGTCCGGCTGCGGCTCGGAGAGATCGGCTCCCTCGTGCCAGCGGGCGACCCCGCCGCGAAGCAGGGCGACGGCTTCGTCCGGGCGGATGAAAAATTCCAGCTCCATCTGTTCGAACTCGCGCGAGCGGAACGTGAAGTTGCGCGGGTTGATCTCGTTGCGGAACGCCTTTCCGATCTGCCCGATGCCAAACGGCACCTTCACGCGGTTCGAGTCGCAGATGTTTTTGAACTGCACAAAAATGGCCTGTGCGGTTTCCGGGCGGAGGTAGGCCACGTTGTCGTCGCTTTCGATCGGGCCGGTGTGCGTGCGCAGCATCAGGTTGAACGGGCGCGGCTCGGTGAGCAGAGCGCCGTTGGCCGGATTGAACTTGGTCGAGTTGGCGATCCCTTCCTCCAGCGTTTCCCCGAGCAGTTCGATGTCCTCGCCGGCGGCCGGGCCGGGGAAGCCCTCGGCATAAAACGTGCGGGCCAGCTTGCGCGCTCGCTCGATGTTTTCCCCCTTGCGGATCAGGATGGAAAACGCGCGGCCCGACGTGTGCCCGCCAGCCCGCGCACCGGAAAAATGACAGGCCGTGCCGGATTGGGGTTCGATCTGATCGGCCCGGAACCGTGCCTTTGTGAGAAGACAATCGACCATCGGATCGCTGAACGTATCGACGTGTCCGCTGGCCTTCCAGACCGCCGGGTGCAGAATGATGCTCGCATCAAGCGGGACGACGTCGTCGCGCTCGCGCAGCATCGCCTGCCACCACGTGTCGCGCAGATTGCGCTTCAACTCGGCCCCGAGCGGGCCGTAGTCCCAGAACCCGTTGAGGCCACCGTAGATTTCGGATGATTGAAAAATGAACCCGCGCCTCTTGCAGAGACTCACGATTTTTTCCATGCGCTGCGATGAGACGTCTTTGGACATATGGGAACCGGCGATCAAACCCGACGCGCCCCCCCGGCGTCAACGCAATATGATTTTTCAACAGGATTTCCCCGGATTATTTCAACCCGGTCATCTGTTTGACTTCCGCGGAGCCGGATTCCTTGCGCAAGAGCCCTGCGAGATAGGCATCGCGGGGCGGCAGGACCGGCAGAAGCGAAAGGTTGGACGGCGTCTCCAAACGGGAAAAAATCGCGCGGGCAACCCGGGATTTCGGAACAGATTTTTCGCCATAGCCGGCCGGCTTGTTGCTCGACCAAAAGCGGACGCATTCGACCCCGCCTTTTTTTTCCGTTCCCAGATAGATCACCGAGTGCCCGCGTTCGCTTTTCCCGACCGACTGGCTCCAGAAGATCTTCAGAAAGTCGCCGGGTCTGGCCTCTTCGAAGCCCGAAAAGTTCCGTCCGATTTCCAGTTCGTGGAACAGGCGCGCCGTGCCGGGGCCGTTCGCATTCCAGCGGCCCCACACCCCCTCGCCGTCAGCCAGGCGGCCCGGCAAGAGTGCCCCCCATTGGGAACGGGACAGCCGGATCACGCCGGACTTTTGAAGCGACTCCAGGGTTTTAAGAAAAACCAGATACGTCGCCCCCGAACAAAAACTCGGAACAGCACGGGGCGCGAGAAGCGTCACTCCCTCGGAATTCGGGCGCACGGCCTCCGTCAGCGCGTCGTGCGCCGGGGTCGTTGTCGCATATCCTCCGCCCTGCGGCATCGCGGCAACCTGGTCGAGCACGACGGCATTGAAATCGCCGGCATGCAGGGCGAACGGGAAGACCGTCATGAATGCCACAATTCGGAAAATCATCCGCCTACCAACGATTGTTTTCCCCATGTCTGCAAGGGGCTTTTTTGATTATCTTTCTCCCGTTGAGCCCCGCGCTCCACAACGCCGGTCATCCCGGCAGGGATGGCTCGCCGAGCCGTCCGTCGCTTTCATTCCGTTCCACCGTAGCGGGGATTTCTCAGAGCGTCAGCACGGTTTACCCTCTCCCCTCGGACACCAGCTCGCTCATCGGTTTGCCGACCGGATGCTCCCCAAAAACCGCTTTCGCGCGTGCCAGAAAATCCGGCACCGGCACTTCAGCCATCGACGTTTTGAAGCGTCGGCTTACCAACCATCCCTCCAGTTCCTCCACTTGCGGGGTAGGCAGTCGGACGATGGCCTCTTCAATTTCTGCGAGCGTGCTCATGGTGTGTAAATACCCGTTTAACCGGGTTTCCCAAGCCCGCGTTCCTCCCGAAGAACCATGCCGCACCTCTGCGACTGGGAAACCAAACCAACAACCAACGAAAGGAAAAGATCCACGTCATCGATGAACCGGGCGCCTGGGAGACCGATGTCCTCTGCGTCGCCGACGCCTTCGCCGTCATGGAAAATGCGGACGCTCTCCTTCGCGCATGAAGCCGGCGTCTGAGAAAGCGGCGATTGTCGGGGTTCCGGTGCCTGTTTCCCAGGGAAGTTCTTCTCTGACCAGACGCTATGGAAAGCATTGTGGGCAGTTGGCAAAAATGGCGTCAATACGCGGAACCCCGTTTCCGACGTTTTTCGAGCGGCCGCAAATAAAACTCCTCCCCGCAGCAATCGCCTGAGCCCCATTCCGAACAACTCGGATGTTAACAGGGAAGAACCCCTTTTTCGCTTTGATCATGACCGGCCGCTGTCTTTGGTGGCCGGTGGCCACAGGGAAGAGATTGGTGGCAGCTGATTGGCCTGTTTGCACAGAATTTGCGACCGGAGAAAAGCCCGATCTCGCGGGCTGCGCGGTGAAACCAAGGTTCGAGGTCGTGCGACGACCGCCCTCGAATCAGCATTCCAAAACGGCCTTAATACCAAATACACCGCGTAACAGGTATAACATCACGGCGGTTTCGGCGAAACCGCCCTACCACCCAACGGTAGGGACGAATCGCCGAGCCGTCCGTCGATTTGACCTGCTTCGATGTAGAAATGGTATAACTTCGTGCCATTCAGCCCGGCCCCGAGTTTCCCCAGTTCCGGTTCAGATCGGGATAATTTCCAGCGCCTTGGAGCCACCGGCTACGGCCGCAGCAGGAATGCGCCGGTCGAAGGTGGCCAGCCCGGCCGCGTTGGCCGCAGCCAATGCGAGTAAATACAAATCCGAGACACGGGACGGAGTCAAAAGCTCCGGGCGCAAAAGGACTTTGTCATCGACGAGGGTGGCCTCCCGGCCACATCGCCCGGCGCTCACTTGGCGGATGAATTTTTGCACCGCTTCGCGCACGCGGCCGCTGGTTCCGAGACAATTCGGATATTTCGGCTGACTGGCCACCCGGATCACCCCGTTCTCGACATGGGAACACGTCAGCAGCCGTTTCTGAGACCGCTGCCCATACCAGTCGTGCGCCGCCTCATGATGCACATGCATCGGATCGAGCAGAGCCAACAGGGCATTCACATCGAGAAGAAACAGGTTCATGGCCAAATGCAAAGAACCCCTCCTCCCGCAACCTGCGAAACCGACCCGACCCTGCGCGTCAGGATACCTGATGTGCCAGCGTAACTGATTCCAATGTGTGAAGGATTTTCTGGAAACATTTGACACCGAATTTACCGAAATGCGTCAATACGCTGGATCCCATGCCGCCATGCACGCACAGATTGGGAGTCCAGTTGTAATCCGGCTGGGCTCCCTTTCGCTTCCCCCCATTTGCGTCCCGACTATTGAGCAAGAATGATCTTGATTTTGTCTTCTTGGGAGAGAGGTTCTAAGAATTTCCTTTTTTCGTCCGCGCTTTTGATAGCTCTATATCGTTCAACAAGCGGCTGTAGAGCCTTTTGATCTTCCTCAGCCAACTTTTGATCTGCTTTGCGCTTTTCCTCAGCCAACTTTTGATCTGCTTTGCGCTCTCGCTCACGTTTTGCTTGTTCACGAGCATCGATCTGTTGGCGGGTAGTCTGATCCGCAAAGGCATACTCAGCGGCGAGACTGGCGGCGGCGGTCGCTTCTTGCCAGTAATGTTGAGGGCCCACGCCTGCGTGATACTTGCTATCAAGCTTCATTTTCCATTCGGTTCGGGCCTCGACGTAGCAACTGACCGCTAGATTGATCCTCTCTTTGGCAGGTTGGTCGCTTGTTCGTTGGAGTGCTACGTCGATATTCCCTTTGGCAGTCAGTAGACGATCTGAATACTCATTATAATTTAGACCAGTCTCAGTAAATGAACTCAAACGCGTTAGCTCATCTAAAGCTGATTGCAAAGCAGGGTCCTTCTTTTGCTGAGGAAGAGTCGGGTCTTTGTGCTCTGAGCAGGCTCCAAGGGGGGCAAATGCTGCAATTATGACAAGCATTGCCCTTTTACCGGGCCTGATAATATGAGATGAGATGGCAGGCATGATCTTGAAAAGTTCGAGGCAAAGAAATATCACGGGTTAACGCAGACATTAAGAACAATCTGCTGCACGTGCAGCAGGGGGTCAGTCCCGCGTATTGACGCCTTTTGGATTGGGAGTGGGAAATGATGCCGGGCCTGTCGTCGTTTTTCGAACCAGACAGAACGGCTTGCATCGGTTGGATGAGTAGTGCATGGTTTCTCCATGAGCGTGCATGATGTCTTGGAGATGGCAAACGAGCTTTCGCGCGAGGACAAAGCCTTTCTCTTTACGAGTTTGGGAGAACAACTTGCCGAGGATTTCACGCCGGAGGAAGTCGAGGACATCAAGCGTGCTGTCGCCGAGGCCGACGCTGAGTTTGAACGGGGAGAAGGGATTCCTGCTGCCGAATTTTACAAAGCACTCGGGTTGTGAACTGCCGCCTGGAATTTGTTCCACGAGTTCGTCTGGACTGGTTGCGCCTTCGCCGGGAAGTCTTGGATGCATCGGGAAGCGAAACCGTGACTGGCGCCTACGAAACTCGCATCCGCAACGCATGTGATTCCCTCGTGGACTTTCCCAACGGTTATCCGCCTTGGCGGTATTCTCCCTCCCTGCGGATGATGCCCGTCGCCAAGTATTGCGTCTTCTACCGCGTCGTGGGCGACACCGTGCGGGTTGTCCACATCCGCTACGCGGGACGCACTCCATTCCGGTCACGGTGAATTGCGGAGGATCGAGTTTGCAAAATGGAAAACGCGCGATTTTGCATGTTCGCGGGAACGGGGTCCCGCGTATTGACGCCTTTTGGATACTTGTAGCAGGAGTGGGAAATGATGCCGGGTCTGCGCTTTTCGATTGCGCCCGGTGAGCCGACCCTCCATAAAAAGCGGATCATGCCTCAAGTGATCGATTTTTTTCTCCATGCCGAGAACCACCTCAGAGTCTTCATCGAGCATTACGGGATCTGGGTTTACGGGCTGCTCTTCGTGATCGTGTTTTGCGAAACCGGGCTGGTCGTGACCCCGTTTCTTCCGGGGGATTCCCTGCTCTTCGCCGTGGGGGCTCTCGCCGCGCAGGAAATGATGAAGTTGGAAATCATCGCTCCCCTGCTCTTCTGTGCGGCCGTGCTGGGAAACTCGACGAACTACGCGATCGGTTCGTGGATCGGACCGAAGGTTTTCCATTTTGAATCCGGCCGGTTTTTTCGCAGGGAGTATTTGATGAAGGCGCACGCGTTCTATGAGAAATACGGAGGGCGGGCGATCACCCTCGCGCAGTTCATGCCGATTGTGCGGACCTTCGCCCCATTTGTTGCCGGCGTCGGCAGCATGACCTACCGGAAATTCATCGCCTACAATGTGCTCGGCGCCGTCCTCTGGGTCGGGCTCTTCGTCGGGGGAGGATTTGTTTTCGGAGGCCTTCCGGTCGTTCAGAAAAACATGAAGCTCGTGATCCTCGGCATCATTGTGATTTCCATTCTCCCGATGGTTTTCGAGCTTGTAAAAGCCAGGCTCGAGAAGAAGCCCGCCCCCACGCGACCGGCGTAGGGGCAACGTCCCGCGGGCTGCGGGATCTTTTGTCTGCTATCGACCGGGAGTTCTACCCTGCGGCGGCTTCGCCAACCGGTTGAGCGACCGATTCGTCCGCAACGAAGTCGAGCTTCTCGCCGTTGCGTTTGACGGTGACCGAGTCGCCCGGCTTGATTTTGCCCCGCAGGAGTTCCTCGGCCATCGGGTCTTCGAGGTATTTCTCCACGGCGCGGCGCATCGGGCGGGCGCCATAGGTCGGATCATAGCCTTTCTCGATCAGGAACTCCTGGGCGGAGGCGTCGAGTGTGAGGTGGATATTCTTGGTCTTGATGCGGGCGATGACCTTGTTCATCTCGAGATCCACGATCCTGACCAGATTCGGCTTGGTGAGCGTGTGGAAGACAATGATATCGTCGAGGCGGTTGAGGAACTCGGGTTTGAAGACCCGCTTGGTTTCCTCCAGGATTTTATCCCGCATCGCATCGTAATTGTCGTCGAGCTTCGGCGCGCCGAACCCCAGCGAGGTCTGCTTTTTGATGAGTTCGGCGCCGACATTCGACGTCATGATGATGATCGTGTTGCGGAAATCGATTTTCCGTCCGAGCGAATCGGTGATCTTGCCCTCCTCAAGAATTTGCAGGAGGAGGTGCATGACGTCCGGATGGGCTTTTTCGATCTCGTCGAAGAGAACCACCGCATAGGGGCGGCGGCGGACGGCCTCGCTGAGCTGACCGCCTTCCTCATAGCCGACATATCCCGGAGGCGAGCCAATCAGGCGCGAGGCGGTGAACTTCTCCATGTATTCGCTCATGTCGATCTGGATGAGCGCGTCGGCATCGCCGAACATGAATGCCGCCAGCGTGCGCGCGAGGAAGGATTTTCCCACGCCGGTCGGGCCGAGGAAAATGAACGATCCGATGGGGCGGCGCGGATCCTTGAGGTCGGCACGCGAGCGGCGGAGGGCCTTGCTGACCGCGATGACCGCCTCGTCCTGGCCGATGACCTTGCCCTGGAGTTCTCCCTCCATCGCAAGGAGCTTGACGGTCTCCTGTTGCTCCAGCCGCGAGAGCGGCACGCCGGTCCACTTCGAGAGGACATGCATGATTTCCTCTTCGCCGACGACGACTTCCTTTTCCTCCTTGTTCGCATGCCACTCGGCGAGAACCGCATCGAGCCTGTCCTTCGCCTGTTTTTCCGAATCGCGGAGGGCCGCCGCTTTTTCAAAGTCCTGGGATTTGATCGAAGCTTCCTTGTCATTGCGGATTTTTTCAATTTCCGCCTCGATGTCCTTGACGTTCGGCGGACGGGTCATTGCGCCGATGCGGGCGCGGGAACCCGCCTCGTCCATGATGTCGATCGCCTTGTCCGGCAGGAACCGCCCGGTCAGATAGCGGTCGGAAAGTTTTGCGGCGGCTTCGAGGGCGATATCGAGGATTTTCGCCTTGTGGTGGGCTTCGTATTTCGGACGGATTCCCTTCAGGATGAGAATCGTCTCGTCCACCGACGGCGCCTCGACTTTCACGGTCTGGAAGCGCCGCTCGAGCGCGGCATCTTTTTCGATATACTTCCGGTATTCGTTCATCGTCGTGGCGCCGATGCACTGGAGTTCCCCCCGGCTCAATGCGGGCTTGATGATGTTCGAGGCATCCATCGCTCCCTCCGCGGAACCCGCGCCGACAATCGTGTGGAGTTCATCGATAAAAAGGATGACGTTCTTGTTCTTGCGGATTTCGTCCATGACCGCCTTGATCCGCTCTTCAAACTGCCCGCGGTATTTTGTACCGGCGACCATGAGCGCGAGATCGAGAGTGATGACCTTTTTTTCGCGGAGAAGTTCCGGGACATTGCCACTGACAATTTCCTGCGCAAGGCCCTCGGCGATCGCGGTTTTTCCCACGCCGGCCTCGCCGATGAGGACGGGATTATTTTTCGTGCGGCGGCAGAGGATTTGAATGATGCGCTCGATTTCGTCCGCGCGGCCGATGACCGGATCAAGCTCCGCCTTGCGGGCCTGCTCGGTGAGATCGCGGCCGAACGCGCGGAGAGCCGGCGTCTTGCCGTCCTTCTTCCCCCCCGCTTCGGTCGGAAGGGTGTCCCCCTCCTCCGGGGAAAAATTCGGGTCGAGTTCCCTGAGGATTTCGTTGCGGGTGCGTTCGATATCGACCTCCAGGTTTTTGAGAACGCGGGCGGCGACCCCCTCGCCCTCGCGCAGAAGACCGAGGAGAACATGCTCGGTGCCGACATAGGAATGCTGGAGGCTCTTGGCCTCTTTCGCCGCGAGGTTGAGCACTTTTTTCACACGCGGGGTGTAAGGGATGTTCCCGACCATTTTGGTCTCGGGTCCCTGGCCGACCTGCTTTTCCACCTCCATCCGAACCGTCTCCAGATCCAGGCCCAGTTTTTGGAGAACATTGACCGCCACGCCCTGTCCGAGCTTGATCAGGCCGAGGAGAACGTGTTCCGTGCCCACGTAATTATGATTGAAGCGGTCGGCCTCCTTCCGGGCGAGCTGGAGCACCTGTTGGGCGCGCGGGGTAAAATTGTTGTTCATCATATTTTTATTCGGAGGATTCCGGGCCGGCCGCCTGCAGGCGGACAACATCGGGTTCCGGAACCTGCGATAATTTGGCGCGGATAATGGATGCGCGCAAGGTGTCCCTTTCCTCGGCCGACATTTTTTGTGTTCCCGCGCCTTTTTGGAGATGGGCCGGCTGGGTTTCGATGAAAAGTTCGTCCACGGGAAACCGGTGCGCATCGGGAAAAACCTTCAGATCCACACCCAGTTTGATGATGGAAAGCAGGTTGAGCGCCTCCTTGGAACTCATCGAATACGCGTGGGAAAGCACGCCGTAGGCGCGACCGATCTGGTCATGGAGCGTCACCGCCTTGCGCTGGGCGAGGAGGGCGCGGGCATTCTGCTCGTGTTCGAGGATTTGCTCGATCACGCGGGTGAGACGCCCGATGATTTCCTCCTCGGTTTCGCCGAGCGTGGTCTGGTTTGAAACCTGGAACAGGTTGCCCATGGCCTCGGTTCCCTCCCCGTGCAGCCCCCGCACGGCCAGCCCGATCTTGTTGACGGAATTGATGATTTTATTGATCTGCTCGCCCATGACGAGGCCCGGAAGGTGAAGCATTGCCGACGCCCTCATGCCGGTGCCCACATTGGTCGGGCAGGCGGTGAGAAAACCGAGTTCGGGATCAAACGCGAAATCCAGCATTTGTTCGAGTTCGGTGTCCACCCGGTTGATCATTTCAAAAACTTTGTCGAGCTGGAGCCCGCAGCGGATCGCCTGCATGCGGAGGTGATCCTCCTCGTTGATCATGACGCTGAGGGACTGCGGGGCATTTGTCACAACGGCACTGCCGACGCCCTTGGCCGCATGTTCGCGGCTGATGAGATGGCGTTCGACAAGCACCTGCTTTTCCAGCGGCGAAAGGGCTTCGAGATTTTCCGAATACGATTCCGCCATTTCCGGAAGATGTTCGACGGCCTCTTTCACGAGACGCATGACCTCCAGTCGCTCGGCCTTTTTTGCCCAGCCGGGGAACGGTTTTTCCCGGAGGTTGCGGGCGAGGCGCACGCGGCTGCTCACGACGATCTGGCGGTTCGGCCCGTCGCCGGAAAGCCATTCCCCGCTGCTGGCGATGATGCGCGAAAATTTCATGTTGTTTCGGCCTCAATTTGCCGTATTTGATCGCGGAGGCCGGCCGCGCGCTCGTATTCCTCGGCGGCGATGGCCTGGTCGAGGCTCTTCTGGAGGCTTTTCATGGCCTCCCCGTGTTTCCGGGCCTTGCGAAACGACTCCGGGGTTTTCCCGGTATGGGTCGGGCCCTTGTGCATGTTCTTGAGCATGCCCGTGAGCCCCTCCTTGAAAACGCCATAGCACGCGCTGCACCCGAGGCGTCCGGTCTTTTTGAAATCGGCCTGGGTGAACCCGCAGACCGGACACTTCGTTGACGCGGGATTTTTTTCAATTTCCTGGGCGGATCCGAGGCCGAGGAGCAGGTCGGCCAGGGCAAATCCCTTCGGGTCGTTCACGCCCTTCTCTTTCGAGCAGGATTCGCAGAGGTTGACCTTCTGCATCTTGCCCTCAACGATCTGGGTCAAAAAAACCGTCGCTTCCTTTGTTTTGCAGACATCGCATTGCATGTTCGTTAGCTATAGATCACCGCGCCGCTGCCTGCTGTCAACTCGTTGAAGCGCGCAATCAGCCGCCGGGTGACCGGGCCCGGATGCCCGTCGCCGATGACCCGGTTGTCGAGCCGCACCGTCGGGATCACCTCCGCCGCGGTTCCCGTGAGAAAGCATTCGTCGGCCGTGTAGATGTCGTAGCGTGTCATCTGCGGCTCGGTGATGCGAATTCCCATTTCGGCGGCCATTTCAAAAACAACGGAACGCGTGACACCCGCCAGCGCCCCCGAGGAGATCGGCGGCGTGAAGATTTCCCCGCGTTTGACGACAAAAACGTTGTCTCCGGTGCATTCGGCGACGTAGCCCTGCTCGTTCAGCATGAGCCCTTCGCCGGCCCCGGCCTGCTGGGCTTCAATTTTGGCCAGAACATTGTTGAGGTAGTTGAGGGACTTCACCATCGGACTCAGTGCGCCGTGGGGAATCCGCCTTGTGGCACAGGTCACCACATGGAGCCCGTTTTCGTATTTGTCGGGGGAATAAAGCGTGATCTTCGAGGCGATGATAAAAACGGTGGCGCGCGGGCACAGCGTGGGGTTCAGCCCGAGGTCGCCGCAACCGCGCGTCACCACAAGGCGGACGTAGCCGTCCCGCAATTCGTTCTGACGGATCGTCTCAAGAACCGCCCCGGTGAGAGCCGGTTTTTCCACGCCGACCTCCAGGCAGATCGCCTTGGCGGAATCGTAGAGGCGATCCATGTGCTCGTCCAACCGGAACACGCGTCCGTTGTAAAAACGAATGCCCTCGAAGACCCCGTCCCCGTAAAGCAACCCATGATCGAAAACCGAGATCTTTGCGTTCTCTTTTTCGTGAAATTTCCCGTCAATGTAGATCTTCATGTTGATAAAAATCCGGACACCCTACCGTCCAGAAACCGCGAAACTACAAACTCCGGGCCGCAATCTCAAGTCCAACTATGCCGAAATCACGGGCTCGCCGTGCCGTGGGCAATCGGGATCACACGCGGGGATTTTCTTTCCCCGGAGGCGGGCAAATGCTTTTCTTGTGTCATGAACGAGCCTTCAGAACCCCGCACAATCGTCATGCTGGGCACGCCATTTCACGACGTGACCATGGAGGAGACGCTTGATTGGATTGGGCGGATTATCAATCGGAGGGCTCCCGCTTACCTTGTCACGGCCAACCTCGACTTCGCGACGCAGGCGGCCAGCGATGTCGAACTGCAACGGATCCTGATCGAGGCGGAGCTCGTGCTCTGCGATGGGGCGGCACTCGTCTGGACTTCGCGCCTGACCGGACGTCCGCTGCGCGAGCGCGTGGCCGGGGTGGATCTCGTCCCCCGGCTGGCGGAGCGAGCGGCCCGCGAAGGCTGGCGGTTGTTTCTGCTCGGCGGCGATCCCGCCTCGGTCGGGATGGCCTCCCAAAACCTGATCGCGCGGTTTCCCGGGCTGATCATTGCGGGGGCGTATTCCCCGCCTTTCGCGCCGCTGCACGCATTCAACCACGCCGACATCGCGGCGCGGATCAAGGAAGCCAGACCCGATATTCTCCTCGTGGCCTTCGGATGTCCGAAGCAGGAAAAATGGATCAACGCGCATTACCGGGACATCGGGGTGCCGTGCTCGATCGGCGTGGGGGCCGCCATCGACTTTCTCGCGGGCAAGATCCAGCACGCCCCGGACTGGGTCGGACGCTTCGGCCTGGAAGGGATTTACCGCATGCTCCGGGAACCCGGACGTCTGGCCGACCGCTATGCGAAAGACGTCCGTTTTCTCATCGGGCAGGTTCTGAGCGAGAGAAAAGCGATCCTCAGCAAACCGCCGGCATCCGGCAGTGCCGAACCCGGTGCCGTCGGCGACGCCGACAATGTGGAGATCCTTTTCTGGAGAGGCGCGATTGTTGCGGGGACGCTCGGCCAACTCAGCCCGCCCACCTACACGAAGCCGTTTATCATCGACATGTCGATGGCCTCGATGATCGACAGCGGCGGGCTCGGGCACCTGCTGCGCACCCTGCGACGGGGGTGGGCCCGGGGGATCACCGGTTGTCTGGCCGCCCCGCCGGAAAAAGTGCTTTCGGTCTTTGCGATAACCCGGCTCGACCGGGTGCTCCCGGTGGCAGACAGCATGGGAGGCGCCCATGCCTTGATCAAACGCGAGCAGACCGGCGCCTTTTTGCGTCCGGTCGTGGACGGCGAGGAAAAGTCGATGCTTCTCCTGCTTCCCCAGCGGATCATGAACGACAATGCGCGGGATTGCGCGGCGTCGGCGGTGACGGAATGGGAAAAGCGTCCGAACATGCGCATCCTTCGCCTTGATCTGGCCTCGACAACATTCATCGACAGCTCGGGCCTCGGCTTCCTCCTTCGCTGCCAGCGCATGGTTTTGGAACGTCCGGACGCTCGCATGGAGCTCCTGCACATCGCGCCGAACGTGCACAACGTCATCAAAGTTTCCAAGCTGGAGAAACTTCTCGGCGTGGTGGAATGATTCGCCTTTGAGATCGACGGAAGCCCCGGCAAGGCGTCCCCGCCAATAACCAAAAAGAGGGGGCTTTTCCCCCAACTCCGCCTACGCGGCCATATACGGCAGAGTCGCCGCACGATCCTCCACGGCGGGGAGACCTTCGAGAAGATCGGCGATGGCATCCCATTTTCCGCTGACGAGAGCTTCCTTCGCATGGTCGGGCAGGATGAGCGGAAAATCCATGTCGGCGATGGAGAGCTTGTTTTCGAGCAGGTCGAGCGTGAGCAGCGCGGCGGGATCGGCCGCGATGATCCCGGCAACCGCCCGGATGTCGGCGGAGGCCATCACCACGCACGGCATGCCGAGCGTGATCGAATTTCCAAAAAAGATTTCCGCGAAACTCTCGGCGATAATCGCACGAAATCCGTGGCGGTAGAGGGCCTGCGGGGCGTGCTCGCGCGAGCTTCCGCAACCAAAATTCGACCCCGAAAGAAGAATGCTCGCTCCGGAAAATTCGGGACGGTCGAGCGGGTGGACGGCGCCTTCGGTCTTGGCGGCATCGCGCGCGTCGAAAAATGCGAACGCGCCGAGCCCGTCGAACGTGATGCACTTCATGAAGCGTGCCGGGATAATCCGGTCGGTATCGATATCGTCGCCGGGGACAGAAATGCCGCGTCCGGTAACCTGGGTGATTTTTTCCAAAGACATGGGTTCGTTAAATTTGAAGGAGGGTGAAGACTGGAAGCTATTTGACGTTGAAGATTTCGCGGGCATCGGCGATTTCGCCGGTCACGGCGGCGGCGGCGACCATGAGCGGGCTCATGAGGACAGTGCGTCCGGTCGGGCTGCCCTGGCGGCCTTTGAAGTTGCGGTTGCTCGAGCTGGCGCAAAGCTGGTCGCCGACGAGCTTGTCGGGATTCATGCCGAGGCACATCGAACATCCGGCGCCGCGCCACTCGAACCCGGCTTCGCGGTAAATCGCGGCGAGCCCCATGCTTTCGGCGAGGGCCGCCACCCCTTGCGAACCGGGAACAACAATCGCCTTCACTCCGGCACGGACTTTCCGGCCCTTGATGTGGCGGGCGACTTCGGTGAGATCGCTCAGCCGTCCGTTCGTGCAGCTTCCGAGAAAGGCGACATCAACCCTGGTTCCCTTGATCGGCTCGCCAGCCTTGAGATGCATGTGGGCGAGCGCCTCTTCGGCTGTCGCACGATCTTTCTCCGGCACCTCGTCGAGCCGCGGCACCCGCTCATCAATGAAAATCGCCTGTCCGGGATTGATCCCCCAAGTCACAGTCGGAGCAATTTCCGCCGCATCGTAGCTCACCACATCATCATAGGAAGCACCGGGATCGGAGGCGGTTTTTTTCCAGCGTGCCACGGCGGCATCCCACTCCGTGCCCTTCGGCGCATACGGCCGCCCGTTGAGATAGGCGAAGGTGGTTTCATCCGGATTGACATAGCCCACGCGCGCGCCGCCTTCAATCGACATGTTGCAAACCGTCATCCGTTCCTCCTGCGTGAAGGCGTCGAACGTCGAGCCCCCGTATTCGTAGGCGTAGCCGAGACCGCCGTTCACACCGAGCCTGCGGATAATGTGGAGGATGACATCTTTGGAATAGACACCGGGAGCCAGCTTGCCGTTGACGTTGATCCGGCGGACGTTCGGCTTGCGAATCGCCATCGTCTGGGTTGCGAGCACGTCGCGCACCTGGCTCGTGCCGATGCCGAAGGCAATCGCCCCGAAGGCGCCGTGCGTGGAGGTATGCGAATCCCCGCAGGCAATCGTGGTGCCCGGCTGGGTGATCCCCTGCTCCGGCCCGACAATATGCACGATCCCTTGCTGGCCGCTGGGAAGATCAAAAAACTTCACGCCGGATTCCGCGCAGTTGCGGCGCAGTGCCCTGATCATCGCATCGGCCAATTCGTCTTTGAACGGCTCCTCGCGTTCGTCCGTCGGAACAATGTGATCGACCGTGGCAAAGGTGCGGGAGGGGAAAAGCACCTTCAGCCCCAAATCGCGCAGCATCCCGAATGCCTGCGGGCTCGTGACCTCGTGGATGAGGTGGGTGCCGATCAGCAATTGGGTGGATCCATTGGGAAGGACGCGCACGGCATGGGCTTCCCAGACTTTGTCGAGTAACGTTTGGCTCATTGGAATAGACGCAACAATCTAGCGGAGACGCGTTCGCTGGCAAGACTTGCGATGCAGCTTGTCAACACCGCGGGATTTGCTCAGAATGCGAATCTCTTTTTCCCCTCTGCTATGGCGATTGATCATCCGTTAAACTGGTATTTGCGCAAACACAACGAAGGCGTGATCTTCGGCCCGATCCGCTTCGAGCAGCTCGCGGCCTGGGCGCAGACCGCGCAGATCAACCCCCAGGACATGGTTTCCAACGACCGGGAGGTGTGGACCAAGGCTCCCATGATCCCCGATCTCGCCATGGATTGGATGCTCAAAGTAACGGACAACCTGCTCTATGGGCCGACGACAGCAGGCGCCCTGATAGAATTTGTCCGTCTTGGGGAAATCCATCGCGACTCAACGGTCATCAACGCCTGCACCGGCGAGTCAATGCCCCTGCGCTCCGCTCCCTTCTTTTCCGAAGAGGCCCTCCGCGCGGCCGCTGGCGATGCCCAGGCCGCGCAACCGCCAAAAGGCGGGATAAAACTCAACCTCCAACAACGCATCCGCGTGCTCGAATCGGCCCTTGTCGAAAAACGCGTCAAACTCAATTCCGCCCTCGAAACAATCGTCAGGCTGGAGGCAAAAATTCTCGAACTCGAAAAATACGTCCGGGAAATCCGCGCCGGAAGAAGGTAGGAACCCGTTGCTTGGATTCAAAAGCAGGGACGATGAATAGGATCGCGCAATACGTGACACCATCTCTCATATATAACCGGATCTTCGGAAGGACTGGTGGGGTTCGTAGGGACGCCGTCCCGACGGCCCCCGATCGGTCAGGCGGGCGGGGAATCCGTTCATGGTCAATGCCCGGGTGCGAAATCCCCGGAGGCACGGCGGTGAAAAATCTTCACGCGCTCTGCTTCCCTATCAGCGGTAAAATTCCTTCCATATCCACAACACAATGACCTCACAATAACGTGTTCTCGCATCCGTGTCTCACCGGGCACCGGATCGCGTGCCCGTCGATTTCGGCGGGCACCGTTCGTCGGGCATCGCGGCAATCGCCTACGCACGACTCCGCCGATATCTCGGACTTCCCGAACGTCCCATTCGCGTTTATGACATGCCGCAGCAACTTGCGATCATCGACGACGATGTGCTCGATCGCTTCGAGGGGGATACCATCGAACTCGGGCGAGGTTTTGCGACCGATGAAGAAAGTTGGGCCGAGTGGACGCTCCCGGAAGGCACGCCCTGCCTGACGCCCGCGTGGATTGCGCCCATTCGCGAAGGCAACCAATGGGTTCTCCGTTCACCAAAAACCGGTGTGGCTGTCGCTGTCATGCCCGATGGCGCTTTGTATTTCGAGCAGACGCATTATCCATTTCTCGACGGCCCGCCGGATCACGATCATCTGGCCGATCACTACCCGGAGTCGATGTGAACCGGTGTGTCCTCGCCGCCGGGACCGCTGGCGTCAGCTCCCGGCGCCGAACAACTGCGGGCGGGAACGGACAGGGCGCTCATCGGCCTGTTTGGCGGGAACCTCCTTGAGATGGGAACGTTCATGTATCGAAACGACGATTTCTTCATGCTGCTCGCCGGCGCCCCCGATGTGGCGCACGACTTCCTCGAAAAGACCACCGAGACCCACCTGCGCAACCTCGAACGGTTTCTGACTGAAACGGGCGGGCTCATCGACGTCATCCTTTTTGGAGACGATCTGGGCGGACAAAACGGACCGCTCATCTCGCCTGCAATGTATCGCGAGTTCTTCAAAGCCCGCCACGAGCGACTGTTTCAGCGGGCAAAGGCCCTGGCTCCCGGAATCAAGGTCTTATTGCACTGCTGCGGCGGCGTGCGCGAGTTGCTGCCCGATCTGATCTCGATCGGGCTGGACGCTATCAACCCGGTTCAAATCACCTGCTCGGGCATGGACGCGGCCGGGCTCAAACGCGACTTCGGGAGGGATCTGACCCTCTGGGGCGGCGGATGCGACACGCGCGCCATCCTTCCTTGTGCCACTCCCCAACAAGTCCGTGAACATGTCCTTCGGCAATTGGAAATTCTGGCGCCCGACGGCGGATTCGTCTTCCAACAGGTTCACAATATCATGGCTGACGTGCCGCCGGAAAACATCGTCGCCATATTCGACGCCGTTTCAGAATTCAACTCATAAACAACCGGCAACTTCTCCTCGATTAATGCAAACGCCCCCTCAAGAACAACCGATCCCGGTTAAATCCTCACACGGCGGTCTTCTGCTGGTGCTCAGCGCCATGATCGCCGCACTCGGTTCGTTCCTCTTCGGCTTCGACACGGCGGTTATTTCCGGAACGACCGGGACGCTTCGGCAGATTTTCCATCTGTCCGACAGCTTGCTCGGATTCACGGTCTCGATCGCTTTGATCGGCACCATGGTTGGCGCACTTGGCGCCGCGCGTCCCGCCAACCGATGGGGGCGGCGCCCGGTGCTCGCTCTGCTGGGGTTCTTCTTCCTCGTTTCAGCGGTGGGCTGTGCGTTCGCTTGGAATTGGTATGCGCTGCTTTTCTTCCGGTTCCTGGGCGGCGTTGCCGTCGGTCTTCCCGGTGGTCGCCGCTCTCTCGGGGGCTTTTGCATTTGGATTCTTCGCCGCCATGATGGCCCTCCAGTTCGTGTTGGTTTGGAAGTTCCTCCCGGAAACCAAGGGCGTTTCCTTGGAAACAATGAAAACCCACTGGGGCGCACACTGACGCCCGGGCAAGAAGTCACAGTCCCGGATCACATGGATTCGGGGGCAGACAAGAATGGCGCCAACTTAAGGCGGTTTTGGGACGGTTCCCGGCACCGACTTTCCGATGTGGCAAGGAACCCATCTCACTGTGCCGCATGGCATCTGAGAATGCGCTTCACTTCCTCGATCGCCTGCGGATTCTGGTGGGCACTGTGATCCGACGGGACGATCCGTTCGCTCTGTGCGCCCGGCATATGGCTGCTCCAGTAGGGCACGACGCCGTCGCTCATCTCAGGCTGGGTGTGATCCTTGTTGCCACCCCGGCCGCGATCCCCGCAGATCACATGATACGGGATGTCGGGGGTGATCGGCACCGTGTTGATCGCCTTGACGAAGCGGTTGTTCGGAGCAAGCGTGTCCACGCTGTTGGGCATCCTTTTCACCCTCAGATCGTCGCCTTGGAACGTGACGACCTTGAGCGCGTCCCTTCCTGCGCCGAGGAGGATCGAGGGCGTTCTCACGAACATGGAACCAATGCGCCCGATGGGGTGGCCCGCCATTTCACTGCCTCGCAATGGCCCGGAGATGAAAATGACGCGTCCGACTTCGGGGCGGTGGCGGAAGATCAGCGCGTCGGCCAAGAGCTTCCTGCTTTCCGGCGGGAGCGGGGTTTTCCCGGGTGCTTTCCTGAAAATCTCCGTCCAAACTTTGTCGCCGGTATCTGTGATCAGCAACCGGGCGATGCAACTGCCCATGCTGTGGCCGATGACCACCATCGGTTTCTTCAACGGAAATTTCTTTTCGATGGCGTCGAGTTCGTGCCGGAGGATCAATGCGGAATACGGATAAGGATAGCCGCTCGGGTAGCTGTAGATCCAGAACTGGAAGTTCCGCCGGATCTGTTCGTCTCCCCGCAGGGCGTTGAGCATCGGCGTCCATGTCGCCGGCGAATCCATGAGCCCGTGGACTACGAGCACGACCGTTTTGTTCGGGTCGTATGGCTGAAGCCGCGAGATGCGCGCCGACTCGGCGAACTTCTCCGGGTGCAGAAGGCGGGGAAGCTCGGCCATTTTCACATTTGTGCTTGCGAGCATCACGGCCAGAGGCACCGTGAAATCGGCGGCGAGCGGGAAACTCCGCCCGCCCAGCACGATTTCCTCGCTTGCAAGCGGATCCTCAAGGGCGATGATCGCCTGCCGACCCGCGAAGCGGATCACTGCGGTGACGCCGTAGAACGTGCGCGGCAGGCCGAAGTTCTCGTCTCGCCGGTTGTTCTTCTCGTGACCGATGGCGACAAGCGGCGCACCAAGCCCCTCCTTTCGCGTGTGACCGGTGACGTATTTTCCCCTCACATCGAATTCGTCGGCGGGCACGAACGTGTAGAGCGCAGGATTCCACTGCGGACGAGGATCCGGCCTGATCGAAAGAAAATAATCTCCACCTTTCGCCGGCACGCGCAGCGGCTTCGAGACCGGATCGAGCTTCGCCTGCTTGATGATCCCGAGCACGCGGGCCACGGCGAAGCTGTAATCGTCGCGCGCCGCGGTGTCGGCGGGATTGCGCTCGAGCTCGGCGGCGGCTGCCTGTGCGGCGGAGAGGTAATCGCCAACCGCAACGAGCGGTTTGCGCCGCTGCTCACGCATGGCCGTTGTGATTCCCTGCTGCGCCGAACCCAGCACCGACGCCATCGACCGCACCGGGCGGAATTTCGGACGCCGTTCGGAGACGCTCGCGTACTGGGCGCACCCGGGAAGCATGATCGCAATAAAAAGGGCTGAGAAGATGATGTGGAATCGAGCGTTCATGATGGTGATTTTGGTTCTGCGGAATGAAAATGCGGGAGTTGTCGGCGAGGGTGGCGGTTCATTGCCTGATTTCTTCCGCCCTCCCCGGCGGGAGAGCAAACCCGGGGAGGCCTTCGCGGATCAAACGCGAAAACTCGGGCGATTTGTCCGCAGCCATCGCGGCGGCATTGATCAAAGCCTTTTTCCGGAGTTCCGCGAACGGGAGTCCGCCGGTGACGATCATGTGGTTCTCAAACATCATCTCGTCTCCTTTGCCGTTGAGCAGAATACGCCAATCCCACGGCAGGCGATCGGCGGGGGAATGCTGGACGCGGATGCTGGTCGTGCAGTTGGTGGTAATGGCGTTATACCAGCGCGGGTTCAGGCGCATTCCGTCGAGGGAATGCAGGTATTCGAGGAACCGCCCTCGGGCCTGCGCCGGGGTCACGGTCATGCGGTAAAGATAGATGTCCTCCCTCCTATAGTTGGTGCGGACGCGGATGACGTCGCGTTCGTCGGCCACGACGTAGATCAACTCGAACTGCCGGTAGAGACCGCCGATGGCTGAGTAGGCTTGGCCGGTCTTCATGCGCGTCTCGATGGAAAAGCAAACCGGCGGGGCATCGGCGAACTGGAAGCTGGCGATCGGATGCGCGATCCAGGGCGAACCCCAGTAATCAATCGCGAGATCGATGCCGGTGATCTGCGAGAGCCGCACGGTGCGCGTCTCCCATCGCGGAGTAAAATCTTCCTTTGTCCGATAGTCGCAGTTGCGGACGTTGTGCAGCGTGACCACGTCGCCATCGATTTCCGCCCACGCGACTTTCGCGACGTCGGGTTGCCAGGTGGCCTCGTTGCTCGGCTTGAGCGTCAGCCACCATGCGAGCACGAGGGCGAAGGCAAAGAACGTCGCGCCGAGCTTTCGCCATGCGCTGCGGAGAAAAACCACTGCCGCCAGCACGGCGGCCGCGAATGCCCAAGCGACCGGGGTTTTCCAAATCGGAAAATCGTGGTGCAGCGCCCCAAACGCCCATACGGTGCAGCCGAGCGCGACAATCCACGCGATGCTCCACCACGCCAGTCGCACCATGCGAAAAAACAAATTTAGCGAGCAGGACAGTGTTTTGCCCGTAAACCGGCATCTCCGCAAGGCTGCATCTTTCGCGCACGCGGGCAATGACTCGCCGTCCCGACGATCAGGCGCTTTGGAACTCGGTCTGCCAATGATTTTGTTCATGGCCCGGTCAGGAACCCGTTCAATATCTCCGCCGTTTCCGGAGCCATCAAAATCCCCTCATGGTTTCTTTCCAGACCGAGCACGCGAACGGCTTCCATCTGGGCGGGAAGATAGAGGGCGCTTCGCTGGTTGATGACCTGATCGTTGTTCAACGTCAGCCACGGGCACCGTTTGGTATCGTAGCCGAAAATGAGCCAGTGTCTGGTCGCGGCCGGAAGTTTTTTCGCCCAGAGTCTTTTCAGGAAATCGCTGCCGGGTGCCATGTCTATCCACGCGGGCACCGGGTGGCGCAGGTAGCGGACGCCGTTTTTCGCCGCTTCATGGCCCGCCCACGGAGTCGAAATCGTGACAAACCTGTCCACGGTTGTCCCATTATGGTCGGCGTCCATTTTCAAGATGGCGGCGCGGGAGACCAGTCCTCCCATGCTGTGCGCGACGATGTGAATCCGCCTGATCCCGTATTTCTTTGTCACCGTCTCCAGCATCGCCGCCAAGGCCGTCGAGACTTTGTCGAGACGGTAACCGGAGGGATACGTGAAAAACCAAGCCTGGAAACGTGACTGGTCGAGCGTGGGGATGAGCTTGACAAAGTCCTGGGGCGAACCGCCGATGCCGTGGACAAAAACCACCGGGATTTTTGTCGGGTCGTAGGGGCGGGCAAAAAACAACCCGAGCTGTCCGCTTTTGAGCGCGGTCTGCGGTGTCCACATGCCCGCCGAGCCGCGCTCCGGGGAAAAGCGCGCCCCGCCGACGTCTGCAACCTCCCCCACAGCCACATCGACGGCCGCCCCGGCGGTATGCGGGACGGTCAGTCCTGCATGGTTCGCTCCGGATTCATGCCCGGGCCGCAGTCGCCGGATCACTGCGCGGCGCGAGGCATCGCCGAGTGGCACGGGAGTCACGGAAGGAAGGACGCCTGCGATCTCGCCTCGGTCGAAACGCCGGTTGCCGTTGGCATCCGCAAATGCCAGAAGGGAATACTCCGACTCCAGCGGCAGCACAAAGGTGGCGAAGCCGTCCTGCCCGGGCACTTCCGCTCCGAGGACTTTTCCGGTCTTGTCCAGAGCCAGCACATAGACCGTTTCGTTCGCCGGGAATTTTTCCACCTGCACGGCGACAAACCCGGTTTCCCCGATTTCCCGGCTCTGATTGCGCAGTTCCAGCAGCGCGCATCCTGAGAAAATTCCGCCCGTTAGAAAGGCGGCACACAAAAGAAAAATCGCCTTCATGGATATTCAGAATTTCAGGAAGAAAGGATTTTGCCAACCGAAATGGTCCGGCATGCACGATGACTGTCGGGCATAATGGCCGGATCAATTTTTGTCACGGGTTAGCCGGAAAAATTGCGCTCCCCCTACTTGGCCGTCATCTTCCAGACGCCATCCCATGACTTCCCGGGCGGATTGGAGCTGAGTTCGACAACCCGCTCGATCATGGTGCGTGCGGCGCGGTCGTCCGGGCGGAATTCGATGCACTTATCGAAGCCGGCCCGCGCGGCATTCCAGTCCCCCGCGCGATACGCGCGGAGCCCCTCCGCGTAGCTTTCGCGGGCGAGCCGCCCGTCCTGGCCGAGACAGCCCGCCGGCCCGAGGAGTTCGAAGATGCAGACAGGATCCTGCCGGCCTTTGACAGTGATCGAATCAACCTCGCGGAGTTCGAATTCAGCCGCCAAGTCGCGCACGACCGAATCGCTCACAAGGATGCGGGTGCCGTAAATCCGGTTTGCGGATTCAATGCGCGAGGCGATGTTCACTGTGTCGCCGATCACGGTGTAGTTTCTGGTGTGGTCCGCCCCGAGGTTGCCGACAATCACCTCGCCCGACGCGAGACCGATGCGCAGGTCGATTCCGGGAGCGTCGCGGCGCAGCCCGGTGAGTTCCGGCAGTTCGGCGCGCAGGACGTCGAGCGCGGCGATTTGGGCGAGAGCCGAGCGGCAGGCGAGGGCGGCGTGCTCGGTCGGCGAAACGAACGGAGGCCCCCAAAAGGCCATGACCGCATCTCCGATGAATTTGTCCACGATCCCCAGATGTTCTTGGATCGCATCGGCCTGCAAACCGAAATGCCGGTTCAGCATGCGCACCATGCTGGACGGGGTCAGCCGCTCGGAACTGCCCGTGAACCCGACGAGATCCCCGAAGCTGATCGTCATGACCTGGCGGTCACCGCCTCCATCGACCGGTCCCGCCGTTTCGAGAACCCGCTCGAGGATGCGCGGATCCACGTATTTGCCGAAGGTCTCCTTCATTTCCGCTTTCGAACGGAGTTCCCGGACAAAGAAGTTGAACGCGGAGGTGAGCGCACCGATCTCGTCGTTGCCGATCACCGGAAGTTCCAGGTCGAGGCGGCCCTGCTGCACGTCGCTCATCGCCCCGATGAGCCGCCGCACCGGACGCACCAGACCCCGCGTCACCCAAGCCGCGATGAGCAGGCCGAGGAGAACTGTGGTCGCGGTGGCGGCGATGCTGAGCGAGGTAATCCGGCCCTGGCGTCCGAGCGCCTCCTTCGCGAGCTTTTCCGCGTGGCGGGCTGTCGCGTTCTGGAGTTGGGCGCGCTGGGATTGGACGAGTGCCTGCAGGTCGTTCAGGCCGTTGAGCAGGAAGTTGGCGTGTTCGTGATCGCCTTTGCGCTGGAGTTCCAGCGCCTCCTGCTGCCTGGCGGTGATCGGGCCGTAAGCCGCCTTCACCTGCTTGAGAAGTTCCAAGAACCCTCCCAGCTCCGCGCTCCTGACCTCCTGCTCTCCCGCATCTGCCAGAAGCGACTCGGCGGTTTGGAACTCATCGTTCAGCTTCTTGGTGAAAATTACGTAATTGGTCTGCGCTTCAGCGAGGATCTTTTCATTCGGCTTGTCCAGATTGAGCGCTCCGAACATGCGCTCGAACGCGAGCCGCCGCCGCAGGCCATATTCATCCAGGCGCGAGAGCGAACTGGCCAGCGGGATATTGCGGTGCGTGAGCAAGTGAAGTTCCCCCTCCTCGCGGGCCACCTGCCAGAGTAAAAAACCGACCAGCGTGATCGTGAGGGCCAGTAGGAGGAGCGCCAACCCGAAGACCCGCACCCCGATGCTTTTGTTGATTGGCATAGTCTTGTTTGCACAGAATTTGCAACCGGAGAAAAGCCCGATCTCGCGGAGTGCGCGGAGAAATCAGCGTTCGAGGTCGTGCGCCGCCCGCCATTTCCTCGAAGCCTTCCAGCTTTCACCGGAGCACCGCGAGTCCAAGGAGATCCTGAAAACCCGCCTTGACAGGAAGGAGCCTGAGAAGCCGGAAGAAAAGTGACGCTACGGAACGGGCAAACTCGGCATTTATTCCATCCGGCATACGTTCCACACATGCCAGCAACTCTTGATGCCCTGTCGCACGACGCTCTTGTGCTTCCGCCCGATGTTTATCGGCGGCCTCCGCCTCCACCGCGTCCGCCGCTCCAAGATGCGGAACCCCCACGCGCCACGCTTGCGCTGCCCGAGCCGTTGTCCCACGAAGCGGAACCCCCGCGCCATCCCTCGGCGCTGCCCGAGCCGTTGTGCCAGTCGGCGGAGCCGCGTGCGCCATCGTAGTATCCGCCGTTGGAATATGGGGTGCGATAGGCGGCTCCATTAGCACCGCGATAATACGAGCTGCTGTGATAGGCAGCACTGGTGCCGTAATAGGTGCCACCGTAGAAACCAGCACCTCCCCAGGCGATGACCGGCGAGGGACTGTAGTAGGCAGGGGCGGGATCGGTGGAGTAGCTGGTGCAGCCCGATTGCGTGAGGGAAAGAACCGCCAGAAGAGTCGGCATCACAAGGAGAGTGAGGGAATGTTGCATAATAAGTTTCTGGGTTGACGGAATCAGCGTCTGGCGGACTTCAAAACGGAAAGAAATGGGATCTCGGTTCCCCCAACCGGTTTGTGAAAAACAAAATCTCCGGAACCCAGCCAAGGGCGGAGGTTCCAGTTGGAAAATTCGACGAGTGTGCGCGGGAAGTTCGGTCGGTCGGTAAACGTGACCGCCAGCCGTCGCGGCAGCGATGCCACGCCCTTATCTATCCAAATTTCCCAATTCAGGCCCGGTGAGCGGAAGGCGAGATGCTCGCAAACCGTACCGTGGACCATGGACGGACCGACGACAACGGCACTCGTGATTCCGCAGGTCAACACGCGATAGGGATCGCCGAAAAGCAGGGGTGCTGTTGCGAAACGAATGCCCGTCCTCTCCTCCAAGGCTGGAAGCATGGCATCAATCGTCGGGGGGGCTTTAGATATTGAAAACACCTTCGTGGCCGTGGCGGGGGCGAAAGCGGTGACGGTCTTGCCATCGTAATAAAAAACAAAATGCGGGGCCTCGCCAGTCATGCTAACGCGAAGTTTGTCCGGGCGTTTGAGGGCGACCTCGGCATGAGAGAACAGGGTGACAAACTGTCCTGTTTTTGCCGGAATCTCGATGATGGCTTTGGATTTGTAGGTGAAGGATTTCGCGGCGGTGAGCGTGTCGCACATGCGCTTGAGGGTGGCGAGTGCTTTTTGATCGAGCGTTCCCGAGGAGGGAGCGGCATGAACCAATGCAGGAGTCAACAACGCGGCAGCACAACTTGCTGAAAGGACTTTGAGGAGGAATGTTTTCATAGGTGAGAGGCAGTTGGATGGCCAACGGAGTGAATTACATCACATCCATGGCGGAGTGCGAACACCAACATGCGGGGCGACTGACGTGGAACGGCACTCGCGCTGGATACTCCCGGCCACGTTTGTCATCCTCTCCGCGCTGCTTACAATTCTCTGAAAGGAAAATCCCGCAGCGCGGCAGTCACGAAACGCATGGACAAGAATCGCCTCTAATATATGCTGCCTTCTCGCCCAACCTGCGGGCCTTTCTTCCTCTCATCACCATGGATCTTCTCAGCTGCTTCGCACTCGGTTTGATCCTCTTTGTCGTCCTCGTCCTGGCCTACGGGATGATAGCCATCCACGACATCCCCTGCCACATCGCCCAAAAGCGGGGAGTCATCAACAACAAACGGCCGGACGACTTCCTCCGCGGAGCGATCGTGATCGACGTCCTCGATGCGAGGACGAACAAGCTGGTTTTCCGGAATTATGCCGTTCGCCCTGTCACGGTGGGAGTAGATACGGCGACGCGCCAGGCCCGCATCAACTCCGCCGTCTCCCAGGCGCTCGCACCGTTTTTTAAGTAGGCGACGAGGCAAACACGGACGGCGACATTGCCCGGAGAATTTGATCACCCCTGTTCGCGTTGCCGGGGGGGGGAGCGGGGCTTGCCAATGTCCGGGCCAGCGATCAAACTCCGCCGAATGTATTCCCACCGCATCAACCAACTGATCGTCTCCTCGCTCGCACTCTGCGCGCTGTCGGCCTGCCAGCGGCAGGAGGAGGGCAAAGCGCCGCCGCCAGTGCCCGAGGTCCTTGTCATCGAGGCGGGAACAAAGGACGTGCCGGTCTATCGCGAATGGATCGGCACTCTCGACGGCTCCGAGAACGCGGACATCCGCGCACGGGTCACTGGCCATCTGATGCGGCGCAACTACCAGGAAGGTTCGCTCGTGAAAAAAGGCGACGTGCTTTTCGAGATCGACCCGCGCCCGCTCGAGGCCGCACTGGCCGAGGCCGAAAGCCAGCTCAACCAGGGCAAGGCTGTGCAGCTTGCCTCCCAGGCTGAGGCCGAACGCAGCAAGCAGCTCTTCGACAAAAAGGTGATCGCCGAAAACGAGCACACGAACAAAATCCAGCTCAACTTCTCGAATGTCGCGAAGGTCAAAGCCCTGGAGGCCGCGGTCGAACAGGCGCGGCTGAACCTGGAGTTCTGCAAGGTGGTATCGCCGGTCGAGGGGATCGCCGGCATTTCCAAGGCTCAGGTGGGCGATCTCGTGGGCACGGCGAGCAGTTCGGTTCTCACCCAGGTATCCACCCTTGATCCGCTCAAGGTCATCTTCCCGGTCAGCGAGGAGGAATACCTCCTCATCGGCGAAACGGCGCAAGCGAACATCGCCAAGCTGATCGAGGAACGCCCGGAGGCGATCGAACTGATCCTTGCGAACGGAAAACCGTTTTCCAACAAGGCCCGGCTGCTCTCGGTGGACCGGCAGGTGAACCAGGCGACCGGGACGATCCTCGTCACAGCGATCCTGAAAAACCCCGGCAGCATCCTGCGCCCGGGCCAGTTCGCGCGTGCGCGGGTCGTCGCGCAAACTCTCACGGATGCCGTCACGGTGCCGCAGCGCGCGGTTTCGGAGATCCAGGGGAGTTACCAGATCGGGGTCGTGGGACCGGACGGAAAAGCGGAGATCCGCCCGGTGGAAACCGGCCTGCGCACCGGCGGAGACTGGGTCATCACCTCGGGGCTGAAGCCCGGCGAGAAGGTCGTGGTCGAAGGGTTCCAAAAGCTCAAATCCGGCGCGCCCGTCGCCGCGAAGCCCTGGACGTCGCCCGCCGACAAAGCCGCCACCCCCGCCGCGCAGCCCTCGAATTAATCCGCCATGTCCGAATTTTTCATCAACCGCCCGATCGTGGCGATGGTCATCGCTATCATCATGACGATCGTCGGCGCCGCCGCCTACCTGAGCCTGCCGGTCGCCCAGTTCCCGAACATCGTGCCGCCGGAGATCCAGGTGAAAGCCACGTTCACCGGCGCGGACGCGCTCACCGTCGAGCAGTCGGTGGCCACTCCGATCGAGCAGCAGATGAGCGGGGTGGACAACATGAACTACATGTATTCCGTCAACGCCAACGACGGCAGCATGAAGCTCACGGTCAACTTCGACGTAGCGACCGACGCGAACACCGACCAGATCCTCTCGCAGATGCGCAGCAACCAGGCGACATCCCAGCTTCCCGAGGACGTGAACAAGGCCGGCGTCACCGTGCAGAAATCGACGTCGTCCCCGCTGATCATGTTTTCGCTGTATTCGCCGAAAGGGACCTACGACTCGGTCTTCCTTTCCAACTACGCCTACATCAACCTCAACGACGAGTTCACCCGCGTGAAGGGGATCGCGAGCGTGACGGTCTTCGGGGCCGGGCAATACGCGATGCGGATCTGGGTCAAGCCGGACAAGCTCGCCAAACTCGGCGTCACCGTGCCGGAAATCCTCCAGGCGATCACCCAGCAGAACAAGGTGAACCCCGCCGGAAAAATCGCGGGCGAGCCGGTCCCGCCAGGACAGGACTTCACGTATGCGGTCCGCGCGCAGGGGCGGCTCGAAAGCGCCGAGGAGTTCGGCGAGGTCGTCGTGCGTTCGAACCCCGATGGCTCGATGCTGCGTATCAAGGATATCGGGCGCATCGAGCTCGGCGCACAGAACTACGCGATCACCAGCCGTCTCAACGGCCGTCCGGCCGCAACGATCGCCCTCTACCAACTCCCCGGCACGAACGCGATCGCGGCTGCCGAAGGCGCGAAAAAGAAGATGCAGGAGCACGCCGAAAAGTTCCCAAATGACCTCGCCTACACGGTCTCGCTGGACACGACGCTTGCGGTCACCGAGGGGATGAAGGAAATCCAGAAAACGCTCGGCGAGGCGCTTGTGCTTGTGATCATCGTGGTGTTCCTGTTCCTCCAGGGCTGGCGCGCGACGCTCATCCCGCTGCTCGCCGTGCCGGTGTCGCTCATCGGCACGTTCGCGCTGTTCCCGCTATTCGGGTTCTCGGTGAACACGCTTTCGCTCTTCGGCCTCGTGCTGGCGATCGGCCTCGTGGTCGATGACGCCATCGTCGTGGTCGAAGCCGTCGAGCACCACATCGAGCGAGGGCTGTCGCCGAGGGAGGCGACCCTCCTTGCGATGAAGGAAGTCACCGGTCCGGTCATCGCCATCGCGCTCATCCTCGCCGCAGTGTTCGTGCCCACGGCGTTCATTCCCGGCATCACCGGACGGCTTTACCAGCAGTTCGCCGTGACGATTGCCGTCTCGGTCATCATCTCCGCGTTCAACGCGCTCACGCTCTCGCCGGCTCTCGCGGCCCTTCTCCTCAAGCCGAAGAAAAAAGGGACCGGGCCGCTCCAGAAGTTTTTCGACGCCTTCAACCGCGCGTTCGGTGCGGCGACCAACGGCTATGTCGGCGTCTGCCGGTTCCTCGTCCGCAAATCGATTGTCGCGATCCTCCTTCTCGTCGGCATGACCGTCGCGACCGGGCTCCTCGGCAAGGCGGTCCCCGGCAGCTTCCTTCCCGAGGAAGACCAGGGGTATTTCTACGCGCAAACGATCCTGCCCGACGCCGCCTCGCTCGAGCGCACGACGGCGGTCATGAAGGAGGCCGAGAAAATCATCCAGGCCACCCCCGGCGTCGAGTATGTGACATCGATCGACGGCTACAATTTCCTCAGCGGCGTCAACACGACCTACACCGGCGCGTTTTTCGTGACGCTCAAGGACTGGGCTGACCGCAAGGCCCCCGAGGAAAAATACGAGGCGATCATGAAGCATGTGAACGGCGCGCTCTCGAAGATTCCCGGCGCGGTGGCGTTCGCGTTCTCCCCCCCCGCGATACCCGGCATCGGAGCGAGCGGCGGCGTCACGTTCGTGCTCCAGGACCGCTCGGGCAAGGATCTCACGTTCCTCACGGAGAATGTGAAAAAGTTTCTGGCGGCCTGCAAGGATCGGCCCGAACTCGCGGGCGTGAGCACGACGTTCGCTCCCGGCGTCCCGCAGGTTCTCATGAAGGTCGATCGCGACAAGGCGCTCAAGCAGAACCTCGACCTCGGCTCCGTCTATCAGACGTTGCAGACATTCATGGGCGGCTACTTCGTGAACTACTTCAACCGGTTCGGCCGCCAGTGGCAGGTCTTCGTCCAGGCCGAGGGAGCCTCCCGCGTCAGCGCGGATCAGATCGGCCAGTTCTTCGTGAAGAACAAGGACGGCGCCATGGTCCCGCTCGACGCCATCACGAATTCCAGCCCGATCAGCGGCCCGGAATTCACCATGCGCTACAACCTCTACCGCAGCGCCCAGATCAACGCCAACGCCGCCCCCGGATACTCGTCCGGCCAGGCGATGGCCGCGATGGAGGAGGTCTTCGCGAAGACGATGCCGAAGGAAATGGGGTTCTCGTATCTCGGCATGAGCTTCCAGGAAAAACAAGCCAGCGAGGGCATCTCGCCGATGATCATCTTCGGCATCTCGCTGCTCTTCGTGTTCCTGATCCTCGCCGCCCAGTATGAGAGCTGGAAGCTGCCGTTCAGCGTACTCCTCTGCACGCCGATCGCCGTCTTCGGCGCGTTCGCCGCGCTCATGGTCGGGCATTACGAGAACAACATCTACGCGCAGATCGGCCTCGTCATGCTCATCGGGCTCGCCGCGAAAAATGCCATTCTCATCGTCGAGTTCGCCAAGATGAAACACGAGGAGGGCCTGCAGCTCATGGAGGCCGCGCTCGAAGGTGCCCGCCTCCGCTTGCGCCCGATCCTCATGACCAGCTTCGCGTTCATCCTCGGCTGCGTCCCGCTCGCCAAGTCGAGCGGCGCGGGAGCCCTCTCGCGCCAGGTCATGGGCTTCACCGTCATCGGCGGCATGCTCGCCGCCAGCTTCATCGCCATCTTCCTCATCCCGGTCTTCTACTACCTCGTCGAAAAACTCGGCGGCGAAAAACCGCACAAAAAGGAAACGGCCGCCCCCCTCGCCCCGGCGGCTCACTGATCTCCGAAAACTCCTGGTTGAAATTTAGAAATCCCATCCATCTCGCACTCGCTGCCGTTCTCGCCGCCTCCATGGCCGGCACCGCGGCGGAACCGGCTCCGCTGCCTCCCGCACCGGCGCGGCCGGATGCGTCATCGGGACCGACCCGAGTAGCGGTCACGGCATGGTTCGCGGATATTCAGAGAATCGAGAACGCGGCGCAGACCTTTTCGGTGAACATGGTGCTTCTCATGCGCTGGCGCGATCCGGCGCTGGTAAAGCCTCGGGGTCAGTAGTCACAAGCGGCGGAGGCCGAGCGGGCCGCGCTGCAAGCCACTGCAGCCATCCGGGGAGTCAACACCGACGTCGCGCGCATCCAGGCCGAACTCGACAGCGCCCGCTTCGATTTGGAACAGACCGTGGTGCGCGCCCCGACCGACGGCGTCGTGGTCCAACTTTTTCTGCGCCCCGGCATGTATGCAGTCCCCATGCCCATGCGGCCCGTGATGGTCTTCATGCATAAAGAAGAGGCCTTTTTTGCGGGTGCTTTCCTGCAGAACAGCTCCCAGAGAATCATCGAGGGCGCGGAGGCGGAAGTCATCCTGCCCGCCGTGCCCGGCCGGTTTTTCAAAGCCAGAGTCGCCACCACGGGAGCCTACATTCCGCAGGGGCAACTCCTGCCGAGCGGCACGCTCGTCGACCCCGAACAGATCAAGGGCGATGGCCGCGTGATCGTCTCCATCCATTTTGAAGAGAATCTTTCCAATTACCAGATCGTTCCGGGCAGCACAGGGAACGTGGCCATCTACACCGACCACATGAAAGAGTTCGGAATCCTGCGCAAGGTTCTGCTCCGCGTGAAATCCTGGATGAACTTCATCTTCAGCGACGGGCACTGATCAAGGCCATGAGGCCAGCGGGCGCGGCTCAGTTCAAGCAGGAGTGAAGCGGAATTCCCAAAAGAGCCAAGAGGATCGCTTGAAAGAACCGGTTTATAGACCTTTGTTCCGAACCCAATCAGGACCGACATCGGACGGAGTGAGCGGCTTGTACTTCGCGACTTCCTGCGCCTCGGTCCAGCCTAAGGGCAGTTGCTTCACGGTGAATCCCGACTTCGCCGGAGCGAAGTTGACCACCCCGCCTTCCCCGTCGGCGTGGTCAAACAGGTTGCCTTCAATCGTAAAAAAGGCGCCATCGTCGCCATGCCCCGTCATGAGCTCGAATCCCCAGATCCGGAAATCTTCGCGGCCATTTTGGGGGTCATATGGGATATCCTTGAAGTAGGACGTTGTCACCGAATTGTGACGACTGCCCTCGCGACCGTTTCCGACGGTCGGATTGTCGTTGCTTTTTCCCTTGAAATAGCACCGATCGACAAGATTGTTGTCGCCGGCAAAAAAAACGAAGCAGCCCTTTGTCTCAAGGTTGAGAGGATTGTCATCAATGACGGCGCTATTACGAACAATCCCATTGTTGGAATTAAAGGCTATGACAGTGCCTCCGACCTTCGTACCCCTCCGAAAATACAACCCTTCTGCGGTTACATAGGGAGCGTCGATTTTGAGTTGGGAATTCCCATCCATCACCATGCCATGCGCCGGTATTTTAACGAAAAATAAGTCTCCCCTCAGAGTTGCCTAATGTTTCGCACGCATCCGCAGCTATCTTTCCACCTGCCGCAAACAGCGCGGCAACCTCTGGGACGCCTGCTTCCAAGTCGCGTTCAGGCAGCCGTTCATGCCTGCGATTCCTGAATCAGATTCACCGACGTCCTCTTGGACTAAGGCTGATGGTTGTGTCCCGACGGGCGGTTCCGGCGGCACATCAACGCCACCGTGGCGGATCAGGAGCTGCAGGACAAAAGAACAAGCGCAAAGGATCTCAATTGATCGACAAGGGAACACATTGCCAATCGCACGTAGGTGGGAGATGCTTCGCGTATGCCCCCCCCTTATGCAGCGACCGGTTTCGGAACAGAACTAGATGCAAACGCCAAACGCAGCGGGGACGGCAAGACGCTGGTGTTGCAAGTCGTCAATTCAAGCAGCCAGACCGTGCCAGCCGAGCTCCACCTTGCCGGTTTTATTCCGAGCAACCCAGTGGCTCAGGTGGCCGATCTGTCGCGTCCGATGGACGCCGTGAACGTTCACGAGACGCCCGATGCCATCGCCCCTCAACAGCACGACTGGCAGCATGTGCGAACGGCTGTTACTCATTCCCGCCGCATTCGTTTACAGTGATCCGATTTCAGTGAGGTAGTCGAACCCTTCAAACTCCGCCGAGGTTTCGGATTCCGGGACACTTCCAGTCCGGCAAAAATCACGGCGAAGAGTCCGTGCGTGTCGTTGTCCCAGAATGGTCGTGAAAGGTAAAAGTCCAAATCTTCGGAACACATCGTGCCTTCGCAGATGTTGTGCACGGTGCCGTCCGGCTCGATTTGGGTGGCCAAAGCCAGCCAACCTTTCCGGGCGACATTGGCATACGGTTCCGCCTCCAGCCAGCCCTGGTTGACGCCGCGGGCCATCGCCATGGTGAAAATCGCCGTGCCTGAGACTTCTATGCGATCATCGGGCTGGTCGAGCACATTGAACCAGAAGCCGTTCTGATTTTGTAGCATGGCCAGCGCGTTCGCGTGCGTCTGGAAATGTGTCAGGATCGCAGGGTATTTCGGATGCGCGGGCGGAAGGTGAAGCAACACTTCGCTCATCGCCCAGATCGCCCAGCCGTTGCAGCGCGACCAATGAGGCATTTTCAGCGAATGGCTGGAATCTTGAGCGTGCCTGTAAAGCTGAGCCTTCGCGTCCCACACTTGCGTGTTGAATCCCAGGATCTGGCTGGCGGCATCATCAAAAAACTCCTGACGTGCTGTGTCATTCTTCGCGTACAGCGCGGCCTGCACCAAGAAGGGAATCCCCATGATCATGTCATCCGCCCACGTTGTGTATTTCACCGGGGTCGTGCGGGTGTAGATCCCGATGTCCGGCAGGCGGATTTGTTCTTCGCGGGCGTAATGCACCATGCGTTCGATCCACTCCTCATAGACCTCGCGTTTGGCGAAATGCTTTTCCGTCCGTAGCCGATGGATAAACGGCAGCGATGGCGCGAGCGTGAAATCCAGCAGCGGCGACTCGATGATGAAATGGTTCGCCGAGTTGAGCGCGTTCAAGGTTTTGACCTGATGCTCGACAAACGGGAGGCCATCAAGATGGTAGTCGCAGAAACGGTTAGCGTACTCGGCATATTGAGTTTCGCCAGTCGTCTCGGCCAGCGCCTGCATCGCCCAAGCTGTCCCGCCGTTGTAGTAAGCCCAGTGATAAAGGCTGCCCCAGGGCTGCCAGCCGATGATTGCGCCATGGACTTCAATCTTCGGGATCGTCCACGTCACGGGCGCATCCAAGCCGGGATACATTTTTCCAAACACAAATTCCTGCTCCGGTCCGTGGGCAGCGTTGAGGTCGCGCCAGGAGTTCTCAAATGGCCCTGCCACCAGCCAGTTCGTCCTCTCGGCAATGTTGGCATCAATGTTTGCAACGTGATGCAGGCCAATTTCCGTCGGGGCCGTCTGCTGCATCACAACGGCGCCCTTGTGGCTCGGCGGTTGGATGTAAAACCGCCATTCCCCGCCTCGCGTTTCCGATTTGACCAGCAACGTATTCGTGCCTTGCCTCAGATTCAAAGCGAGCTCGTTCGACATCTCCACGCTGCGCTCGTCGAACACCAAGCTGATTTTATGGTCGCCCTTCTTTTCATAGACGACCCGTCCGTTGAGCCAGATCTTGCAGCCGTCATTGTGTTCGACCTCGGCTTTCATCGACACGTCGCATGGCGCGGTCAGCTGTGTCCACGCATAACCTACGGCCGGTCGGCCGAGCCCGAACGTGCGGCCAAAATCCACAAACTGCATTCCCTCCGACGTGTCATTTTCAAAGACATGGTTCACCGGCGCCAGCTCAAGCCGGTATTGAAACGGTGTGTCGCGGATTAATTTGTCGCCAATCGCCTTGGCGAGCTTCAGTGCGTTATTCATAACTTCATGCCTTCCTGTCCGTTGCTTGCACGGCGTGTGGCTTGCGCGTGATGTAGAGCGCAGCCGTCATGCCGGCCAGCGCCAGCACGGCAACCGTCAGCGCGCCATTCATTTCAAAAATGGCATGGCCTTTGGCGTCGGGCTTGGTCAGGAAAAAGATCAGGACGCCGACCGCCATTACCAGCGAGGCGATGACGCGGTCGGTGATGCCGCGTTCCTTGAACACAAGCCAGCCCAGCGCCACCGCGAAAATCACGCCCGCGCGCTTGATGCTGATGACGACTGCTGCCACGGTGAATTGCATCGCCGTGAGCATCAGCATCAGCACCATTGCCTCGAAGACGCCAGCGAGCACCAGCCAGACGGGCGCAGCGCGCAGCACTCCTGTCCAGCTAAATCCGGTGGCGGCCTTGAAAAAACCTGCGGTTGTGTTTTTGTAAGCCTGCCAGTCGCCCAGCCGGAACATGGTCAGCCCGACAAAGAAGACCGTCAGCATCGCGCACTTGCCTGCCGAAAGCGTCAGCGAGCGCGCCAGCACGACATTGAACGAACTGGCACCGCCCCCGTTTGTGAGAAACCATTTGTCGAGTACGTTCGTGATCGTCAGTAGCACCGCAACCATCAGCATGTAGCGGCTGCCGCGTTCGCGCAAAATTGCGCGCGCCGGCTCGAGCCAGCCCTTGGCGAACATTTGTCTGTTCACCACCAGCGAGCCGATGACGATTAATACGACGCCAATAATCATGCCCCCGGAGACCGCTTCGTGTAAGAAAAACGCACCAGCCGGCAGCAGGAACAGCGGCGTCAGCGCCAGGAAAGGAACACAATACGAGATCGGAGAAACCTGCAGCGCGCGCAGGTTGAGCAAAATGGCGGTCCCTTCCAATACGGCGTTCAACGAAATGTATAGGACAAACATCAGCGTTGGCGAGAGGTGGAAACCTTTGCCGATATCCGGCAGTTCTGGCGGCGTTCCCCCAAACGTCGCCAGCACGGCAATGATCGTTCCGAACACCACGCAGCTGATCAGCTTGCACCACACGCTCACGAGACCGGCATCGAATTGCTGGTCGAGAACTTTCTTCCGGGCAACGTCCGTGAGGACATTAACCACCGAGTCAACGCTGGCGAGCAGAAGTCCTAACATGGTTTGTTTCGGTAGGGGTGGGGCATCAAGGTGATTAGTCTGCCATCATGTTAAGCCCGAAGCCGCGCATCGCAATAGGCATTATCGCTCCGAAACCATGCAATTTAGTTTTGCGTCTTCTTTGAACCCATTCAATTGAGCTCCTGGTAAAAGAGAGGGTGCGATTTCAGCGATTCAACGCTTTGGATTTGGTCAAAAAGAGTCTTGCAGACCTCCGGAGAGCGTTGAGAATCAATCCGACAACCCACATCGGCCCTCTTTGGACCAAACGAACCCATTATGCTGCAGTATCTGAACCAGGGCTACCGGACTTTTGCTAAAAATCCCATTCCGCCCCATGTGCGTTTAAACTGGGAATTTTACGCGGTGGTGGAAGGGAAGTGCGCGCCGGTGCTTTCTCACGAGGCGGAACTGCCGCTCAAGAGCCGCCAGCTGTGGGTGTTTGCGCCAGAAACCTCGCATGGCTGGCGCGGTGAGGAGGGCAAGGATTGTCGGGTCTTCTGCTACCATTTTGCGTTTGTGCCGCCGCCTTTGGATGCGGTGGTACGCCGCGGCCAATTTCATGTCTGCGACATCAATGACAAAGAGATCCAGCAGCTTGTTTCCATGGGACAGGAGTTGCGACGGCACTTTGAGCACCCGACGAATCTTACCCATGTACGGTTTTATCAGTGCCTGATTGAGCTGACCTTGCTGGCGTTGAAAAATGTTGCCGAAGAGCCGCTTCCGGAATTGGCGCAGACCATGAATTTCAAGGTCGACGCCGCACTGGCCTGGTATGTCGAACACCTGATGGAAGCGCCGACGATCGACCAGGTCGCCGCGCAAATGCATTCGTCCGCGAGCCACCTCCGAAAAATGTTCATGCTCACCCGCCAGGAAAGCCCGCTTTCGGCGTTCAAAAAAGTCCGGATGCAACGGGCCATGGAACTTCTCTCCGAATCGAACATCAAGCTGGAGACGATTGCCGGCCATTGTGGATATGTAGCGGCTAGCGATTTCTGTCGCGCCTTTCGAAACGAGTTCGGCATCAGCCCCAGCGACTGGCGGCGCAATAATTACGGTTCCATTTCCAACGCCCAAGTGAAGCCGAATTGGCTCGGCAACGACGCATGGGATTTGAAAAAACCCTTCAAGCCCGCCGGATAAGCTTCTCCCTTCCGGTCCGAATGGCACTGAATTAGTGAAAAGTAGAGCAGGCGTTCCGCCTGCTTTTCCCAGGCAGTGTGGTATCCGGGACGGCCGCCCCACATCCTAAATTGTCCTTATCTTAGGGCCATTCCATTCTGGCCCCCTTGGCAAACGCGCCGTTTTTCCTAGAATGGGTCGAGTGGCCGCTTCCCCCTCACGATAATGCAAATTGCATATAATCGGAGCGATACTGCTATTCTCAATCCGGTTTGTGCCGATTACTATCAGGCAGATCTGAGCCCCAGATTCCATGCCCATCCCTTCCATTTCATCCGAACAAACCCCGAAGCCGACGCTCCTCAGGCGCTTTCTGACCGCCTACCGCAAGGCCAGCGGCGGGAGCCTGCTCCTGAGCATCGGCATTCACGCCGTCATCCTCCTTATCGGCGCCTACCTTGTCGTAAGCCAGATCGCCGAAGAGCGCAAAATCTCGTTTGGCGGAGGGGAGGGCGGATCAAAATCCGAGGTGCAGCACAAGGTGAAGCGGAAGATGACGACCGCGCCTGCCCCGAACAAGCGCATCACCACCACGAGCAGCATCGCCAAGGTCGCCCTGCCTGATATGGCGAATATCCAGATGAATATGGGCCCGTCGATCTCAGGCGCGATGAGTTCGGGCGGAATGGGGGCCGCCAGCGGTCTCGGCGGCGGCGGCTCATCCGCAAACAACTCAATGAGCGCCATCGGCTCGTGGGTCAAAGCCCATTACAAGTCGCGGACGATCGGTGGGATCACGCTATACGACCTCACGATCCCCTCCACATCGTCGGCAAAGTAACCAGGCAGGCAATCCCCCGGTGACCGTACGGCGACCACCGCCATCGCCTGCCTGACCAGCCGAACGTGCGCGGCCCACGCGCCCCGCACTGATCCCACCAACGCAAAAGGCCCGCTGAGCCGTATGGCTCAGCGGGCCTTTCTGCTAAATAATTCGGCGGCGTCCTACTCTCCCGCAGGGCTTCCCCTGAAGTACCATCGGCGCTGGAGGGCTTAACTTCTCTGTTCGGAATGGGAAGAGGTGTAACTCCTCCGCCAAAGCCACCGAAAATTTACGGCGCATCTAGGCGCCAAAAATTCCAGTGCCGGCGCCAGCGCGGACTCCTGAAAACTACATAGTGTGCACAGGGGTTTCAGATCAAGCCCTCGGGCAATTAGTACTGGTCTGCTGAACACATTGCTGTGCTTACACATCCAGCCTATCAACCGGGTGGTCTACCCGGGCCCTTACCCATTCTAGATGGTGGGAGATCTCATCTCGAGGCGCGCTTCCCACTTAGATGCTTTCAGCGGTTATCGCTTCCAGACGTAGCTAACCTGCAATGCCGTTGGCACGACAACAGATACACC
>Ga0118677_10000897_pt1 | contig 64015 bp, 64 predicted proteins | sample AliMusrvi5mmetaG_FD_86154 | JGI IMG/M metagenome (GOLD analysis project Ga0118677, IMG submission 86154) | reverse complement strand
AAATAGACCTAAATAAAAGGCCGGTTCGCTTTGCGAACCGGCCTTTTATTTTAATGATTTTAATTACTTCTCATCCTTCTGGCTACCAACCCCCAAACACTATTATAAATTAATTACTTTCAGTAACCCACATATAAATGTATTTCAAATATATTACTTTAAAAGGTATTGATCTTTGAAAATAGTGACGGGGCTTCAGTATAATATAAAAAGTGATTCATTTTTTGAATCACTTTTTATATTATACCTACGCTTTACTTACTTGAATTATTTCTCGTCTTTCTGACTACCAACCTTTCTTCTTGAAACGATCAAGTAATTTGAGTATTTCTTTGGTGATCGAGACTTCTGACCCTTACCGACGTGTCGGCCAGTCGCAGTCTTTGCATATCGCAAACCTCTACCCTGTTTCTGTTCACCTCCACCGTATGGGTGATCCACTGGGTTCATCACAGATGATCGAACTCGTGGTCGGATACCCAACCATCTTGAACGACCAGCCTTTCCGATGTTAACCAATTTATTTTCATTGTTACAGACTTCACCGATACAAGCATAACAGCTTTCTGGAACCTTTCGAACTTCGGTTGAAGGAAGTTTCAAATGAGTATATCCAGCGTCGTTCGCAATCACTTGAACAAAGTTACCTCCGGCTCGCGCAAGCTTGCCACCATTTCCTGGTTTAAGCTCAACGTTATAAACAAAGGTACCAACGCCAATTTTCTTTAAAGGCAAACGATTTCCTGGCTTGATTTCAGCATTTTCTGAAACAATAAAAGTATCCCCAACCTTTACTGATTTTGGTAAAACAACATATCGTTTTTCACCATCGGCATAAACAGCCAAACCAATAAAAGCAGTTCTGTTTGGATCGTATTCAACAGAAACGATCTTAGCAGGAACATCAAACTTATTGTAAGAGAAATCAACTTCTCTCATAAGTCTTTTGTGTCCGCCTCCACGGAACTTCATAGTAATTCTACCGTAATTGTTTCGTCCCACACTTCTCTTACGACCAAAGGTCAAAGATTTGAGTGGTTCATTAGTAGTGATTATATTTCTATAATCAATACCTGTCATATTTCTCCTCGAAGGAGTTGTGGGTTTATATCTTTTCATAGTTGTATTTAGATAAATTCTATCTTATCCCCCTTCTTGAGAAAGACGACCGCTTTCTTTACGCCAGAAATTCTACCTCTCTTTCCACGCATAACAATATTTTTCGCTGGCAATTTGGTAATATTTACTTTCACCGCATCCACCTTATAAAGCATTTTTACAGCTTTAGCGATATTTTTCTTGTTAGCTTTTTCAGTAACTTCGAATGTGTAGACACCTTCAGTTTCTGCCTTGATTCCTGATTTCTCAGTAATTCTCGGCTTTTTTATAATATCTCCAGCGTCAAAAGACATCTGTGATATCACTGCAGGGCTATTCGTGGAGATCTTGGTCTCCTTTGCAGCCTCTTTATTCTTTTTTCTTAATATTGCATTCATCCTATTGGCAGTTTTATTTTTAATAAGTTTCTGGTCTTTCTCCAAGACCAAGCGAGCCTTCGCTTTTTTGGAGACTAGCGAGCGCGACTGGCGCAAGCTCGAGGAATTTTCTAGTAAGAAAATATCCGTACTCCAAAAAAGTGATGGCGAGCTATTTTTACTTTGTCTTACTTTCCAAGAATTTGACTGTGTCTGCGGCATTCTCAAAAATCACATACTTATGATTCAAGACATCTAATACGTTGACGTTTCTTACTTCATCAACTTTTATATTTCCAAAGTTTCGGAAGCTCTTTTCTACAGCAACATCTTTTTTAGAGATAGCGATGTAAGCAGAATTGTTTTTCTTAGAAACCAATTTCTCACAACCTGGAATTTTAGAAATATTTTCCAAAGTTGCTAGAGCATCTTTTGTTTTTGGAGCAGCAAAACTTAGCTTATCCAAGAAGAAAACTTCACCATCCTGCATTTTCTTTGAAAGAATTACAAGTAAAGCTTTGGTTTTCATCTTCTTATTCACTTTTCGTGAATAATCCTTATCATTTCTAGGTCCATGTGACACACCTCCTCCCACCCAGATAGGTGATCGAGATGATCCATGTCGCGCTCGGCCCAAACCTTTCTGCTGCCATGGTTTCTTACCTCCTCCTCTCACTTCGCCTCGAGTCTTTGTGTGTGCAACATTTACTCTCTTGTTGGACATCAAAGAAACAACAACTTGGTGGATAAGATCGGCGTTCCATGGAAGAGCAAAGATAGTTTCAGGAAGTTTTATCTCCCCTACTTCTTTACCAGCCTGGCTATAAATTTTTCTATCAAGTGCAACAGATCCTTTAACTTCGGTGGTAACTTTTTCCTTCTTAGCTCTTACAGTCTTTGTCTTCTTTTCTTTTGTAATAGTCATAATATTAGATTAAATTATCCAACGATTTCTAACAAAGTACCTCTTCTTCCAGCAACGGCGCCAGAAATAAGCAATTCATTGTTAGCTGAATCAATTTGCACGACCTTTAAACCTTTAACTGTTATTCGATCGGTTCCCATTCGTCCGGCCATTCTCATACCTACCGGAACCTTATTTCGAAGACCTCCACCAATTGAACCAGGAGCTCTTTCACAGTGCTTCTGTCCATGGCTTCGTGGCTGTCCTTTGAAACCGTGTCTCTTAATAACACCCTGGAATCCTTTTCCTTTAGAAATTGATGAAACACAAACATCATCACCATCTTTGAAGGTAGACAAGTCAATCTTGTCACCGACTTTCAAGGTAAGCTTGCTTGGATCAACAACTCTAAATTCTTTTACATGTCGAAAGTTTCCATTTCCTTTGAAATGACCCTTAAGGGCTTTGCTCAAGTTTTTCTCTTTCTTCTCACCAAAACCGATTTGAACAGCATCATAGCCGTCAACTTCTTTGGTTTTGATTTGAGTAACAACGACAGGGCCAGCTTCCACAACGGTTACTGGAATCACCTTACCGGTGTCATCGAAAACCTGAGTCATATTCTTTTTTACTCCTAAAATAAATTTCATATCAGTAAGATTAAAATCAACAGTCTGAAGATCATCCTCACCTACTTTCATAAGTAAGGATGAAATCAGAAGTTAGTTTTAATTTTTATATCATTTTTACGTCTATGTTCACACCTGAAGGCAAACTTAGATTGGTCAAGGCTTCGATAACCTTTGCTCCGGGATTAATAATATCAATCAGTCTTTTGTGCACTCTCATCTCAAATTGTTCTCGCGCATTTTTATAGACGAAAGAAGCTCTGTTGACTGTATACTTTTTGATCTCTGTTGGGAGAGGTATCGGTCCTAGAACTCTAACGTCAAACCGCAAGGCTGTATCGATGATTTGTCTCACTGAGGCATCAAGGATTTTGCTGTCATAAGCTCTTACTCGGATTCTTAGTTTTGGAACTGAATCCTTTGGAACGCTTTTAACAGTCTTTTTAACGGTCTTTTTAATTGTATCTTTCATAATTAGCTTTTAGCTGGTTAGGGATTTAGGCTATAGGTAATTAGCTTTTTTGATTTAAATCAAAGAGTTAATTCCTAAAATACCTAATTCCTGAATCTATATAATCGAGGGACGTACCTCTATTATATAAGTTTTGCATTATATTGATTAAGCGATAATCTTGGTAACAACACCGGCACCAACAGTCTTTCCACCTTCTCGAATAGCAAATTTCATTTTGTCTTCAAGAGCAACTGGGGCAACGAGTTTAACTTTGAAAGTAACGGTATCACCTGGCATAACCATTTCTACTTTCTCTGGCAAAGTCACATCTCCGGTAACGTCTGTTGTTCGGATGTAGAACTGTGGCTTGTAACCTGAGAAGAATGGTGTGTGTCGGCCTCCTTCTTCTTTCTTCAAAATGTAAACTTCTCCTTCAAATTCTGTGTGCGGAGTAATTGAACCTGGTTTACAAATAACCTGTCCTCGGTGTATATCTTCCTTCTTAACTGATCTTAAAAGAATACCGGCATTGTCTCCAGCCATACCCTCTTTAAGTTGTTTGTTGAACATTTCGATACCAGTAACAACAGTCTTTACTGTTGGCTTGATACCAACGATTTCAACTTCTTCATCAAGATGAATAACACCTCGGTCGATTTTACCAGTAACAACAGTTCCTCTTCCTTCGATTGAGAAAATGTCTTCAATTGGCATAAGAAATGGCTTATCCATATCTCGAACTGGGATTGGAATGTATGTATCCAAAGCGTCGGCTAGTGCCAAAACAGCTTTTGACCATTCATCATCAATACCTGTAGCTTCCAAAGCTTTCAAGGCTGAACCTCGAATAACTGGAGCTGGGTTTTCCTTTGAATCGAAATTATATTTCTTCAAAAGATCTCGGACTTCGTCTTCAACGAGGTCGATAAGTTCTTTTTCTTCAACCATATCGCACTTGTTCAAGAAAACGATAATCTTTGGGACACCAACCTGCTGAGCGAGCAAAATATGCTCTCTTGTCTGTGGCATAACACCATCAGTAGCAGCAACAACAAGAATAGCACCGTCCATTTGAGCGGCACCGGTGATCATGTTCTTAATGTAGTCGGCGTGTCCAGGAGCGTCGATGTGAGCATAGTGTCGGGCATCAGTCTCATACTCGTTGTGAGAAAGAGAGATAGTAATACCTCTAGCCTTCTCTTCTGGAGCACAGTCGATATCATCAACTCCTCGCAATTTAACGTTCTTTCCAGCTCGGTGCAATACATTCAAGATTGCAGCTGTTAAAGTAGTCTTACCATGGTCAACGTGGCCGATTGTACCGACGTTAACGTGTGGCTTTGTTCTTAAAAATTCTGCCATATTATTGTCTTGATCATATTTAACTATTTAAGCGGAGCGCGCGAGAACGTTGGCTCTGCCTATATAACTAAAACGATCATAAAATAAACTAATTTATTTTGTCTTGACGCTTTTATTATTAATTAAGCGTTTGAACAAATAAATACTAATAATTTTTTACTTCCCTATTTCTAAAATAGGTATAATAAACACTGTTTTTTAAAAGTTTTCCATCGACGGAAAACAAAACCTCCTGTATAACAGGAGACCCAAAAAGCAGTGAAAATAATAATAGCAAAAAACAAGGAGAAGTCAACCCTGTAGTAGATTTTGGCCTCATTTTTTCTGAAAAAATTAAAAATGGCAAGCAAATCTTAAAAAACACTTATTTTTAATGATAATAATCTAAACATTTGATAAGTAAAAATATATTTTCAAGGCCAAAATTCACTACTGGGTCAACCCCAAACTGGGCTTGTTATAAGAGATGTGGGTGCCATAAATGTTGTAATTGTCAAAATAACAATTAGAAGTGAAATTGATATAAAATATTAATATCATAAAAGGTCGGCTTGGCTCTGCCAAACCGACCTTTTGTATGAATAAAAACTTATTATTGTGTAAAATTTATATAATCACTTGAATATGCAGCGACAGAACCTCTATCAATTTCAATTCTAGCTTTTGCTAAGCTCCGAACATTTACTGGCCAATCATAGTATCCAGTATTAGGAATATCATTAGCAATCCAGTTTAGGCTACCAGGACCATACGAATACCCTATCGAAACCTTATTTATACTCGGAGTCGCTGTCCATTTTATACGATAAGTCTTACCAACCACCAAGCTCTCGCCCCCATTCGGGGAATCAACCGTAATACAAAATTCACCAGTTGAATCACAAGCTTTCACTGGTGTAGCAACTGAACCACCACCTGGTATTGTTACTCTTTTAGAAAAAACACTAACTTCATCTGTTTCTGCTGGATTTTGCCAAATGATTTTGGCCGTTATATCAGCTGTCGCACCAGCACCTAGCCCAACAAGACCTAAAGTATAGCTGCCGGTCTTAGTAATATCATTGTTTGTAGGAACAGATAATGGGTATAATGAATTTCCAGAAAATGACCCAAACGGTGTACTAATTCCAATTAAAAACTTTCTATCTGTCATAACACCACTATTTGCATACGAAACATATATACCTCTCTCATCTGCGGTTATATCAGTGATTTTTATTTTAGGAATGGACGAAGTTGTAGGTGTGGTAGCAGGAACTGAAATACTACCAACTGCCGACCTAGCGGCGGTCGCTTTTTCTGCAGGAATAATTCCTACAGAAATAAAGAGTTCTACCAATTGAACCTTAGTCATACTAATATCAGCACTGTTGGCACCAGCTCTGGCTGCTGCAGACTTATCTTGAGGAATAATACCTAATGTAATAAACATCTCCGCAAGTTTAGATAATTCTGGATTAGAAAAAACAATAGGGGTAGAAATATCCTGCACGGCAGAAATAGTAAAATCAATTAAATTACTCTTTACAGATGAAAAGGTAACGCCATGAGAAACAAAAATCTGAAATGTACCTTGACCCGTATTTGAGACAAAAATCTTATCTAGACTGAATACCAACTGTGTTCCGTCAGGTTTAATATAAGAAGGGGTTAGACCACCCTCATCTTCCCCACCCCTTGAAAACCTAACAAACGTATCGCCATTCATATTTTTAAGATTGGAACCATAAATAGTTACGGAGTCACCGATTTTTCCCTGATTAGAACTTATGTTTGATATATACGGTTTAATTACAGTTATAGGTGAAGAAGGCGTTGTTGGAAAAGTGGTTATCGGTGAGGGTTGTGTAGCCACTACGGTTGTTGGTATAGAAGCGTTATTATTACCAGGAATTACTTGAGTAGTTGCTGGAATTTGAGAACTCTGGTCACAAGACAGTTTATTAATCAAATTTCTTGTCAATGGACCGATATATCCGGTGACACTGATTCTGTTTTTAATCTGGAAAACTTTTACCGCCTCAACCGTCATAATTCCATAATAACCAGTTGGTTCACTATTTAAATAGCCTCCTGAATGTAAAAAGTCCTGCAGTGCTGAAACATCATCGTTTACTTGGGAGTCTTTTGTTCGATAACCAAAATCTGAAGTTAGACCCAAACAAGATGAGATTGTGGGGTTTGAACTATCGGCAACTGGAGTGACCACTGTAGGTATACTTACAGTAGTGGTCGATCCGGAAGCTAGAGCCGCTCTAGCCATAACCGCTTTTTCTGGAGAAATTACTCCAATGGAAATCAATAATTCCACTAACTGTTGCATACTCATCTGCTGAGCGGAAACATTCTTGATTGCTAGTCCAAAAGAAAAAACGACGGCAACAGACAAGATGACTAGAGAGATTTTTTTATAAATAGAATTCATAAATAAATATTAATAATTGTTAATAAAAACAAATAATGGGATAACCTAAAGAAAGATTATCCTCCGACTTGAAAGTATTATACCCCGTCTTTGGGTGTTTCAACAAGAAAAGTTTGGGGATAAACAAACAGGACAGGCGATAAGAATCGCCTGTCCTGTTATAATCATATCCGCTAACACCTAAAATTTATTTTCTTGTCCCAGTATCAAATTTTAGGGATGAAACATTTGTAATGTTTGAAACCTTTTGCAATATCTATTTTCCCTACTAGGAACTAGATATTATAAAATTGATACGGGACGGCGGAAATATAGTCGCTTCGCTCCTTATTTCCTTGCTTCAGCTATTTCTTTAGCAACGTTTGGTGGAACGATATCATAATGATCGAATTCCATGTTTACAGACGCACGGCCTTCAGTCATTGATCGTAAAGTAGTGATATAACCAAACATTTCTGAAAGTGGAACTTTAGCTTTGATCACTTTATTCATTCCTCGATCAGACATTTCATCAATCTGACCTCGTTTTGAACTCAAATGTCCAGCAACGTCTCCCATGAATTTCTCTGGGACGATAACTTCCAATTTCATGATTGGTTCCAAGATAACAGGTCGAGCTCTTTTAGCAGCCTCCTGGAAAGCTTGTGATGCAGCAATCTTGTAAGCGATTTCTGATGAGTCCACATCGTGATATGAACCAAACAAAAGTTCACAAGAAATATCTACCATCTTGTAACCAGCCGTTACTCCTCTTTCCATTCCTTCGATAATACCCTTTTCAACCGCAGGGATAAATTCTTGTGGAATCACACCTCCTTTAATTGAGTTAATGAATTCGAAACCTTCAGATCGGCTAACATTTTTAGCAATTTTAGCGCCTTCTTCAAGTTTCTCCAAAGGTTTGATTTTGATTTGAACGTGACCGTATTGACCCTTACCTCCAGACTGCTTGATGTATTTATATTCAGCTTCAGCTTCACCGGTAATGGTTTCCTTGTAAGCAACCTGTGGCTTACCAACTATTGCTTCAACGCCGAACTCTCTTTTCATTCGATCAACCAAGATTTCAAGGTGTAATTCACCCATACCCATGATAACTGTTTCACCAGTCTCAGCATCTGATTTGATTTTGAAAGTTGGATCCTCATCTGAAAGTTTCTTCAAAGCAAAACCCATTTTCTCTTGGTCAACTTTAGTCTTTGGCTCAATTTTTAGATTGATAACTGGTTCTGGGAAGACGATTTGGTCCAAAACGATTGGATTAGATTCATCACAAAAAGTATGAGAAGTTTTAGCATCCTTCAAACCAACAGCGGCAGCGATTTCTCCAGCATAAACAATGTCAACTTCTTCTCTTTTATCTGCCTGCATTCTAACGATTCTTCCGAGTCTTTCTTTCTTTCCAGTACTTGAATTGTAAAGATAAATTCCTGGGGTAACAGAACCTGAATAAACTCTAAAGTAAGTAAGCTGTCCAACGAATGGATCGGTTTGCAATTTGAAAGCCAAAGCCGCAAAAGGCTCAGTGTCAGAAGCGTGTCGAACAGTCTCAGCACCTGTATCAGGATTGATACCGGTAACTGGTGGAATGTCGGTTGGAGCTGGCAAATAATCAACGACAGCATCCAAAACCAATTGAACACCTCGGTTTTTCAAAGCAGAACCAGTCATAACTGGAACTAATTTGTTGGCGATAGTTGCCTTTCTCAAAAGTGTTTTCAAAACTTCCAAAGAAATTTCTTTTCCGTCCAAATATTCAGACATAACGGCCTCATCTTGCTCAACTATTTTTTCAACAGTTTCCGCTCGATATTTCTTAGCCTTTTCCAAATATTCAGCAGGGATTTCTTTTTCAACAATTTTATTACCCATTTCACCTTCAAAGTAGAAAGCTTTCATTTTCAAAAGATCAATAACAGCTTCAAACTTTTCTTCTTCACCGATTGGAATCTGTAATCGAATAGCATTTTTAGTCAAACGATCCAAAATAGATTGGTATGATCGCTCAAAACTACCACCGGTTCGGTCTAATTTGTTAATGAAACAGATTCGAGGAACATTTCCATCATCAGCATATCTCCAGTTGGTTTCTGATTGTGGTTCAACTCCAGCAACACCGTCGAAAACAACAACGGCACCGTCGAGCACGCGAAGAGATCGCTTCACCTCAGCGGTAAAGTCGATGTGTCCAGGAGTATCAATAATGTTGAACATTACTTTTTTACTCAAATCAGCTCCCATGTAAGATGGATTCCAGAAACAAGTAATAGCGGCAGAACAAATAGTAATACCTCTCTCTCTTTCCTGTTCCATCCAGTCAGTAGTAGTCTCTCCATCATGCACCTCACCGATTTTGTGTGACTGACCGGTATAATACAAAATACGTTCAGACGTAGTTGTCTTACCAGCATCGATATGAGCGATGATTCCGAAATTTCGAACTTTTTCTAATGGATATAGTCTAGCCATAATTTTTAGCTTTTAGCTGCTAGTTTTTAGCTATTAGCCTAAAGCCTTTAATAATAACGCTTATAAATATTTAAAATTTCTTTAAGATTTCTTATATATTTTCGATGAATTGCGCGGCGCAAGCGAGGCTTACGACCAAGCTGTACTTAGTAGTACAGCGCGGGAGTAAATATAGCTTGCAACAAAGCAAGTCGCGAAAATTAAAAGAAATACTACCAGGCGAAATGGGCGAAAGCTTTGTTAGCCTCAGCCATTTTGTGAGTAGTTTCTCTCTTTCGAACAGCTTCTCCTTCATTCTTTGAAGCGGCGATGATTTCATCAGCTAATTTCATAGCGATTGGAGCGCCTTTCTTAGAACGAGCAGCATCAATAATCCATTTCATTGATACAGCTTGTCGTCTTTCTGGTCGAACTTCAACAGGAACCTGATAGTTTGCACCACCAACTCTTTTTGATCGAACTTCAACGTTTGGAGCAGTGTTAGACAAAGCTAATTCAAAAACTTCTAAAGGGTTAGTGGTTTTAGTCTTGGTCTTTATTTCTTCAAAAGCGCCGTAAACGATTTTTCGAGCGATGCTTTTCTCACCAGCTAACATTATATAGTTTATAAATTTAGCTACTTTTGGTGAATTATACTTAAGATCTGGCTGTATGTCTTTCTTTGTTTTTAGTTTTCTTCTCATGATTTTATACGAATATTATTTACCGCTTTTCTTAGGTTTCTTAGCACCGTATCGACTTCGGCTCTTTTCTCTCTTCTCAACACCTCCGGCATCGAGAACTCCTCGAACAATCTGATATCGTAGACCGACATCTTTTACTCTTCCTCCTCGTAGCATAACCACTGAGTGTTCCTGCAAGTTATGTCCCATTCCTGGAATATAAGCAGTAACTTCCATACCGTTGGTAAGCTTAACTCTGGCAATTTTTCGAATAGCTGAGTTTGGTTTCTTTGGTGTCTTGGTAGTCACCTTTGTACACACTCCTCTTTTGAAGGGTGCGTTGTAGAAAGTTGGGCGATTTTCAATTCTGTTGAAACCTTTGGTTAAGGCAATAGACTTTGATTTTCGCGCCACAGTCTTTCTGTTCTTTTTGATTAACTGATTAATTGTTGGCATGATATAAATTTAAAATTTAAATCTCAAAATGTAAAATTTACTAATAAAACTAAAATTACAGAAGTCTTTTAACTTCCGCAACTCATTGACAATATGAACCTATTTAACCACTCCACTCTCGTGGACGAACACAAGCATACAGCCAAGTAGCCTTTGTTGGAGACAATGTAACATGAGAGACGTTAAAAAACAAGCCCCGATTTGGTTTTTGCAAAAACCAAATCGGGGCTTGTTACCATTTATACAAATTACCTTCTACCAAGTACAAAATACTGTAATGTAAAGCCAGTAAAATCACCAAATGAGTAGGCCCAACTTTGAATTGGGTAAGTGCCGGTAACTGAACCAGATGAACCATTCAATTTGGATATTGTAGAGGAAGCGCCATTTACTACCCAAATATTTCCGCCCACATCAGTTGAAATACCGACAGGTTGACTTCCAACTAGATATGTTCCGATAAGAGAACCAGAATTATTTAAATGAGAAACATTGTCAGAAAGTCTATTAGTAACCCAAATACTATTTCTAAAATCAACCACTATCCCTTGAGGTGAACTTCCAACCGGGTATGTACCTATAAGAGCACCGGTATAACCATTTATCTTAGAAACGGTACCGGCGTCTTTACTTGCAACCCAGACATCATTATTTACATCGACAGCCACACCGTATGGACCGCTCCCAACTGGATATGTACCAATAATACTTCCCGTTGAACCGTCTATTTTTGTTACGCTTAATTCGCTTAGATTGGTAACCCAAATATTTTTATTGGAATCGGCAGCAATACCATATGGATAGTTTCCGGAAGAATATGTACCAATAATACTTCCCGTTGAACCGTCTATTTTTGTCACATTATTGGAACCATGATTTGCCGTCCAAACATTACCATCAGCATCAATGGCAATTCCATAAGGCAGATTACCGACAGAATATGTACCAATGATTGCCCCAGTAGAACCATTGATCTTTGTAACACTATCAGAATTCATATTAGTAACCCAAACATTACCGTTAGCTCCGACGGCAATACCCCAAGGATTGGCAACCACAGGATAAACACCTATTTCCGATCCATTTGAACTATTTAATTTAGAAAGACTTATCGCATCCTTATTCGCAACCCAAACATATGGAGTACTTAATGGGATAACACAACTCCCATTTACTCCAAAAATACTCGTCCCCGACGCAATCTTTGACGGAGTCAGATTTGATTCGACAGTCACAAGAGAAGTAGTGGCGTAAAAACCAGCATCAATTGTTCCAGAATTGTTTAATGTTTTCCAAGTAATTGAGTTCCAGACATCAGTCAAAGTAATAAAAGTAGAATTTGGCAAAGTGACTGGTGTAAAAGAATGTGTACCTTGAGTTACACCGGAAAAGGTTGAGGAAGAAATTTTTAAAGAAATGTTGTCGAGAGTGTATTGAGAGGAAGCCGGATTAGAAGGGGTGGGAGAAAAAGTACCAGCTATAGCAAAGGGACTAATAAATAATATTCCTATTAATACATAGTTAAAAATGAATTTGAGCATAACAGTATTTATGAGCAATGATAGTTATATTCTACATCAATGCATACAGTTATCCAAATTTTGAAGGAAGGTATAACAAAATTCGGTCTGGAATTTATGATGAAAATTCCAGACCGAATCAAAATTAATATTTTTAATATTTTATTGATACAAATTCCTACCAGCTCCAATATTATATAAATCTAGAATTTCACTTGGAGATAAAGTTCGATTCCAAATAGTAGATTCATCTACAAGACCATAATAAAATCTCAAAAATGGAGCTCCACTTTGACCAGATTGATAATATCCACCTGGGAAATGACCGAGATGAACAAAAGAACTCATTACACCATCAGAAGTTAAATCATTAGGAACTTTAACACCATCAACGTAAACTTTTAAAGTGACTCCGTCAGCTGTTGCTGTAAAATTGTGCCAATTAAGGTCGTTTAGAAAATAACCGGTCCCTTTCCAATAGCCGTTTAAAACAACTAGTTGATTTGATGATACGTCCCCATAACTATCCATACCACCTATCATTAAAGAAAAAGTATTATCACTCCAATCGTCTCCCCAACCAATCATTTGCCCATTTCTCATCGTCAGCCTACTCGCTTTTGCCCAAACAGAAACACTAAAAATTTCTTGTGCTGGCATATTATTCATATTCAAACTTACTTCGCTACTACCATCAAAAGATAACGCCTGTCCAAATTTACCAGCAGCATAAACAGGGCTGCCAATTGTCCAAGAAGCATTATTCGAAGTGCCAGAATTGTCATTTGTGTCGCCATTTGAAGGCCAAAAACCGATTAGGTTTTGCCTGAAAAAAGAAACGATCGAAACACAACTCCCATTTACTCCAAAAATACTCGTCCCCGACGCAATCTTTGACGGAGTCAGATTTGATTCGACAGTCACAAGAGAAGTAGTGGCGTAAAAACCAGCATCAATTGTTCCAGAATTGTTTAATGTTTTCCAAGTAATTGAGTTCCAGACATCAGTCAAAGTAATAAAAGTAGAATTTGGCAAAGTGACTGGTGTAAAAGAATGTGTACCTTGAGTTACACCGGAAAAGGTTGAGGAAGAAATTTTTAAAGAAATGTTGTCGAGAGTGTATTGAGAGGAAGCCGGACTAGAAGGGGTGGGAGAAAAAGTACCAGCTAGGGCGAAAGTGCAAAGTGAAATTATAATAATAGCAATGTAACTTAAAATTTTTCTTAACATATGCATATTTATAATTAAACCAAAAGATTAAATAGCCAATCGACAATAAAAGTAATAATGGAGCCAAAAAATAATAGGAAGATAATTAGAAATAAGAAACCGTATTTTTCTAATTCGACTAAGTAACGTTCATACCGAATAGGTAAAATCGAGGTAAAAATTTTCGATCCATCCAAAGGCGGAATTGGGACTAGGTTGAATATAGCCAGGACCAAGTTCATACCTATGATGTATTTTATTAAACTAATTGAGGCAATAGAAAGATCTAGACCGGCACCAAAACGTAAGACCATGGCAAATATGACTGCAATCAAGAAATTTGTTGCCACTCCGGCAATTGAAACCATAAATTCTCCCAAGCGACGGTTCCTCAAATTGTATGGATTATACGGAACTGGTTTAGCCCAACCAAAAACAAAACCAGCTCTGGAAACAATCAATAATAATGGAACGATTATCGAGCCAATAAAATCAATATGTTTAATTGGATTCAAAGTCAGGCGCCCTTCCCTTTTAGCAGTATTATCACCAAAGGCATAGGCCATCGCCCCATGGGCAACCTCATGAGCCATGATAGAAATAATTAAAATAATAAGTTGAAAGATTAAATCCATATAGACATAGTATACCGTGGATTTGTGAAATATTGAAATATATCTATCTGCCTTTTCCACGAGCATAAATCTGTTTACCAACTAAAACTCGGAATTTAGAACTTAGAACTTTAAACCTAATCAGACCGTTTCGCTTCGCGAAACGGTCTGATTAAAAAATTCTATATTTTAAGATATATGTTCTACGACACTATTTGCCTTTTTAGTTTTGATATGTTAGCATGACAGCACTTAATTTAATTTATAAAAACATGGCAAAAGTTTGTGCAATTACAAAAAAGGGATCAATTGTTGGCGGTGGCTATTCAAACGCTACTCGTGCAACTAAATTCAACCCAACCGGCAAAGTTCGAAAATACCCAAATCTTCAAAAAAAGAAGATTTATGTTCCTGAACTTAAGAAATCATTCAATATCACTATTTCCACCCGAGCAATCAAGACAATCCAGAAAAACGGTGCTTATGCGACCTTGAAGAAAGCTGGGATAATTAAATAATTAGCAAAAAAATAGAGCGGCTCAATTGAGTCGCTCTTTTTATTTAATCCGTTTTTAAGATTAAATCGAATTGGAAATTTACAGTTTTGGCGGCGCAATCATATTATCCACACCATCAGCACTGCGCACAAACCACATTCCCACTTCACAAATATTCGTATTAACCTTTAACAGGAAACGTCGATCAGTCATAGCTGCATCGTCCGCATATTTCCACGGCATAGCAATGACTTCGCTCACAACTAGATCGACCGCTGTTATGCGATAAATCTGCCCAACTACGGGATCAGCGATATTCCTACCCACCGCGACATTAGGGTTAGGGGCTTTGATTATTCCCAAAATAACTGCCCCAAGTAAAGCCACGATAATGAGAACTGCTAAAAACTCTAGGATCGTAAAACCACTTTTACCTGACTTCATTACTTCCTCCTTCTAAATGTTTAAAAGTTAACTATTACAAACAACAATACTCAATTCCATAATATTATACACAATATATAAGAAATGTCAATATTAGTATAAAACTACTTGCTGAAGTTTAATATGTTTTCTCCATCAGATTCAAACTTAATTAAACCCCCGTTCAAAGTCTCTAAAACTTTCTCCTTAAATTTAGCAAATATATCCAGCGCTTCCTTATTCGGATGTCCGTAGCGATTATTTAAACCGACAGAGATTACCGTATAAAGTGGATTGACAAAGCCAACAAACAATTCTGAATTGGAAGTCTTAGAACCATGATGCCCGGCTTTAAAAACATCACTCTTTAACAATGAACCATATTTGCCGACTAAATATTTTTCGACAGTGGCCGGTGAATCACCGGTAAATAAAAAAGAGTTTCCCCCGTATATCAACTTACCAACAATCGATGATGTATTACTCTCCCATCCAGAGGCATCTTTATCAGGAAAAAGGACATCAAAATCAACTCCCCCGCCAAGAGAAATATCCTGGACTTGATTGATAATATCCTCCTTGATATTTTTACTTTTTATTATTTCCAATAAACTTTTAAAAACTTCGGATGAAGAAGTGGCGGTTGTTCGTACGAATAAACCAACTGAATATCGATTCAAAACTTCCGGTAATCCGCCAATATGATCCTGATCGGGATGAGTCGCTAAAACCACATCGATTGTCTTATCATAAAAAGGCATTACTTTATTCAATTCCTGTAAAATCTTTCTATCCGGTCCGCCATCGATTAACATCTGACGACCATCTGGTGCTTCAATAAAAATGGCATCTCCTTGTCCAACATCTAAAAAAGTAACAGTGAGTTTACCTCCGGTTTGTCTTAATATTGCCGCATAAATCACAACAGCAATAATCAAAAGTCCTATCAAAAAATACCATTTTATCTTGCTAACTTTATTTTCCATCAATATTTTCTACGCAGCGCGTTTTTCTATAATGTTTTTCAATACGAGAGCCCTAGCTTTTCCGGAAATAAAGGCAACCGTATCTTCATCGAGTGTCTCGGGCGCACTTTGCTGATACATTAGTTCATAAATTTCTCTTTGCAGTTCGCATTTTCGATTATCCAGGCCTTGATCAACCACTCGAGAGGAATTATCAATCAAATCAATATACTCCTGACATTTTGCATCAAGTTTTTCGGCTGTAGAAATAGTTTCTATATTTAAATTTTCACCTCCAAAATTCATATTTTGATTATACCACTTATTCAACATTAAAAATAGCCCTAAAATATTGACTCGCTTGGAATATTTAGTTATTCTGAATCAAGACCACTTAAAAAGGAGGGGAAATGGGTGCAAGGACAGCAGGCACTACTCAGATGTTTGAATTTGTCAGGCGATGCCAATCGTCAGGACTTAAACAGCATCTTTCTGAAGTAGTTAATTCGGCAATATTAGCCGAAGAAACGAGAATGGCTTTTATAAGAGCAAAGATAAGCAACGGTGATGCTCATGGGGCAAAGATTGTTTTTCGAGAACATTATAAAAGCTACAATGAATGCGTAAATAAACTAAATCAAGCCTGCAGACAATTAGGCGTATTTCCGCCAGCATATAGCATGCTTGATCTTTTTAATGTTTTCGTATAAGTATTAGCCGTTCGATGCTTTTTATTAGAGTATTGAACGGTTTTTTGTTAAAAAATTTTCTCTAATAATTACCCATAGATACCCTCCATAAATACAAACCACCAAACCCAACCCAAAATAATTTGTCTGCCAGACAGCAAAGGGCAACTGTGAAAAAAACTCAATAACCTTCAACATATACGCTAATAATCCATAGGTTATAAAAGCAAACGGCAAAGCTAACGGTATCCAAGCGAAACTAAGAATCCCAGTCAGAAAACCAAACAACATGGCTGTCGGTATAAAAGAAAGAATTAATAAGTTTGCTGGCAAGGCCACGAGTGATAGCATCCCCATTTTATACAAGATAAAAGGTAAAACAAAGATTTGTGTCGCCACACATGAAACAATCAAATCACGAAGATTAAATTTTTCTGAAATGAAAGTCATCTTTTTCTCAACAATCGGTGAAACATAAACCAAAGCAATAGTAGCCATAAATGAAAGCTGAAATGAAGTATCGAAAACTAAAATTTTAGGATTTTGAATAAGCATCAATACACCAGCGACAAGCAAAGCTCTGGTAATATCATAAGATCGAGCAGTAGCTTTTGATAAAATTACTAGCAATGCCATGATAGAAGCTCTGACTACTGTCGATGTTCCGCCCGTCATAATGGCAAATAATAAAATTCCGATTGCTCCAAACGACATAGAGATGGCTCTAGGCAGAAAAGCGAAAACCGACATAATTCCTTCAGCAACGATTGTAATATTGTATCCAGACAAAGCAACAATATGAACGACACCGGTTCTTATAAAATCATTTTGTAAATCTTTTCCTAAAGAACCTTTGGTTCCGAGTAACAAACCGCCCAAAAAAGTAGATTCAGGTTCACCGATTACCGTATTAATCTTAGACATAAAAGATCTTTTTAAATTAAATAAAAAAGTTTTTATTGGATTACCGTGTCCAGACGACAAATATTTAACCTCAGCAAAACCGATACTGTAATATATATCGTCTTTTGCCAGATAACTCTCGTAATCGAAAGATTGACTAGTTGTTGTTGCCAGATTTTGAACTCGATCCAATTTTCCTTTTATTGATATTTCATCTCCATATTTATATTCAGGTATCAAACCGACCTTTACCAAGACTTTTCCAGAAGCTACAAAAATATCATCCGCTACGGATACATTGCGAGTTTCCACCACAAGTTCGGTTTCCTTTTCCTTAACATTGGGTTCATCGGTAATATAGCCAGTTAAAACAATCTTTTCGCCAGTGTAGTTCTGCAAATCATTTTCAATTCCGCCAAGATTTTTAATTTCATAACGTAAAATACCCAAACCAAAAGTAATAACAAAAATAGAAATTAAAATCAAATATTCTTTATTATCAACAGAATTTGAATCAACAGTTTCGGACAAATTATTTAAAATTGATTCTGTAAAAAATCTGGCGTAAACGTAAACAAATACAGACAAAACCAAACAAAGTATAAAAAATGAAAAACCAAATATGATAAAAGAGCTAAGAAAAATTCCCAAAACAAAACCAATAATACTTATGTAAAATTTGCTTTGCTTCATCTATTTTAAGATTATACTCCCCAGTTTTTTAGAATTTCTATTTCGTGTTCAGGACTTATGGCTTTCTGATATTTTGCACCCTTTGCTCCTTTAACCCTTTTTTCGCACTCCCCCCATAAAGCATCTTTATAGATAACTCCGCCAACCAAACTTAAATAACAATAGGCTTTGGCACTTTTGCTGTGTTTAGTTGCCTTTTTTATCTCATCGTGCCCCATATCCATGATGTTAATTTCATACTTAGATAAAGGCCCCTTATATAAATCAACTTTCTTGCCAAGTGCAAAAGCGTCTGCTATCTCATCGCATCTTTCATTGCCGGCTATACCGACGTGTCCACCAACATAATTCCATTTTATTTTTTTTCCTTTAGACAATTCAAAAAGCTTTTCCCATAAGTCACGATTGGAAACATCTTTTTTTTCTTTAGTCTGCCAGCCATTCTTCTGCCAGCCGTATATCCAACCTGTCATACCATTGATTACATACTTAGAATCGGTATAAAAAATGACTTCTTCTTTATCTTTAACAACTTCGCCAAGACCAGCGATAGCACCGGATAATTCCATACGATTATTTGTTGTATGTTTTTCTACTCCACCTAGTTCTATCACTTTCCCAATAGGTAAAATAACTACCGATCCAAAACCACCCGGCCCAGGATTCCCTTTTGATGCACCGTCAGAAAAAATAACAATCTTGTCTTTATTCATTCAAAGATTATAGCACGGGTAACAAAAACCCCAATATATAAAATATTGGGGTTGACACAAAACTTACTGATTTGAACAAAGACATTGGACTTCTTTTCTGTAACCCATAAACCCTGCAAGTTCATGAGCTTTTTCAAACTTTCTCCTGACTTGATTGAAACATTCTCTTCTTTCAATCCGCTCTCTAAAAAGATTGGTTATCTCAGGATTAAAAATAATTCCCTCATCTGACTCTCGATCTCCAGGATTATGACGAGCAAGTAAAAGGTCGATTTTCTCATCAAGAATCTTGAGTTCATTTTTCAATAAAACGCATGAATCGTGAAGCATCGATACCTTTTTTGAGACGACTAAACCGATTTCATTTTTATGCTCCCAACTGCCAGCCAAATGATAGCAATCAAAAAATTCCCAGAATTCCCTCCTTAAACCTATAGTTTGAAACCAAGGAATCATTTTGATAACCACAAATATGATCAGTGCAGCAATGATCATGACTCCTGATACATAGCAAATAACGTGCATGAGTTGTAACCTTTCTTTGTTTTAAAATAGCCAATTGAATCTAAAATCAATCTTGATTTAAAAAGCAGATTTTGTCAAATTCGGCAAATTAAATCTTTCGACATATTTTCGTGGTACGAAAAAAGTAAGTCGAAAATTTTCCTACCCTGCGGGTAAAAAAATCTTTCGACATATTTTTTCTAGTGAGAAAAAATAAAAAGCGGTCTTCAATAAAGAAGACCGCTTGGCGACAACAACAAGGATCAGAATCCGGTAGCGAAATCAATTCCACCAACCATTTCGGTATTCCGCCCATTCTCGTTTGAGAAAGGATGCGAAAGACTGAATGAAGGTGAGATTATCCACTTACCGACGGTCCCCTGAAAACCCAGCTTCCATCCCAAGATGGTCTCTGGATTATTCCCATAGTTACCGTCATCTCGCGTAAACGAGACGTCTTCGGTAACCTTGATCTTGGAATTGAGCGCCGCCTCGCATTTAGTACCGACAGTGAGGAATGTTCCGCCACTGAAGCTACTGCGATTGTCGGGCGTATCCGCTTCCACTCGGAAGTATGGTTGCAACTTGGCATTCTGTATCTGACAGTCCTTGCTTACCCGCCAGGAATATGCCAATACATTATTTTCTCGCCCATGAAACACCTTACTTAAGTCATAATAGGCCAACCCAAGTTCGGAATTCAGAGCATAGTTACCGACCGGTATGACTCCCGCGTATACGAAAGTGTAATCCACTTCGTCACCCGATGTCTCACCTGCCTGGCGCTCGAGCGATGCGTTATTCCAGAGACCAAGGCTGATAGGCCCCAATCCCAGATTCACGCTCGCCTGCTCCACGGGGTGGTTTTCGAAAACCGTTCCCCCGATACCAACGTATTTCGAGTAGATCCCGACGTCTGTTGAGACTGAAATCGGCGACGCATTCGTATCTTCATTTGCCGCGCTGACGATTCCAACCGAAGCTGCCAAAATAACACCGCACATCAATATCACTTTCTTCATTCGATTCTCCTTATTGTTTTGTTTGCTGACACACCATGTGCCAACCAAGAACTTATCTACTAGGCTAGTATAGCAGATAAATATGATAATGTCAAGGAGTTCTTCAATCCGTGCTTTATCTCCTGAATAGCCATCATTATAGCCATATATTCGGTCATTTTTAGACTCAAACTTAAGATTTTAGATAAAGTCTAGACAAAAGACTTTTCATGTGATATTTTGTAGAAAAAGAAAGCGAGGTCTTTGTGAATAGTCAAAATTATGAGTTTTTGCATCAAAGTACTGATGGTCATATAACCGTCAAAAATACAGAGGTAGGTGTTATCTGTATTAATGGTGTTAACATAACTGCAGAAGTAGTCATGGCTGTGAATTGTCTGCGGTCAGGATGTCCGGCTATCCAATTATTGCTGGATGACTGTGTTGACAGTATAGCCAATCAAGTTGATGATAATGTACGCAAAGTGTTGTGTGCGCTTGAAATCAACAATGAGAGATTTTATGTAAAATCTCAAGACGAAAAAATTTACGTAATTACCATTACCAGAAAAGTTAAAAGCTGATCTGCCTGATGGTTGTTACCAATACTCCCCTCTAACGAGAGGAGTATTTTTATATAATGAGATTCGATCCTGTTATAACCATTTAGTATTAGTAATTGTTGACTTTTAATGATACCTGACGCATAATCTCGAACAGATAGAAATTGATATTTGAGTAAATTTAAATTCCGTCAAAAAGAAAGGCTATTGTCGATGAATAATGCATATGAATTGATTTGCAGTTTGAATAACCCGGATCTATCACGTCGGGCAGCCAAACTTTTACCCAAAAGCAAACGAAGGGAAAAACTTGTTGAGATTTTCAAAACGCAGATCAAGGAAGGCAATGTTGATGTTGCCCTTAAGTCGGCAAAATCTTTACCTTTGTCTGTTTGTGTCGAAGAACTCAATGTAATCTTTGAGAAAATGCTGTCTACTGGAAACCTTAGCGGCGCAAGTCGGGTAGCAGGTCTGCTAAAGAGAAAACTGTCTGAGAAAGAAAAACTAATAATCTTTGGATCTCAGATTAAGCGTGGTCTACTTCGCGAAGCGGAGAAAATGCTTGGAGTGTTGTCAGACTCAAGAAACGACAAATATCGCCAAATGATTCTTCAAAAATATGCGGAGACTGGTAATATCGATGGAGCCATTGATATGAATAGGCGTTTGGATCCAGAAATGCCGAGACATCAAAATGGGCTCGATGCTGAAATTGAATTCAAATTTTTTAAAGTCTTGATGCAAAAGAAAAGATATAAGAGAGCTATCGAGGCATACTGGAGCTCTCACATCCGCGGAAAAGACAGACTGGAAGTGGTTAAAATACTTTTAGCGCACGGCCTGATTGATGAAGCTTTGGAGATATCAGAAGATGAGTCACCGGAAGAAAATCTCCTGATTCTCAAGGTGCAGATGTCTAAAAAAGACTATCGCCAAGCTGGTAAAACAGCGATGCGACTCCCAAAGTCAAAATGCATTGAAATTCTGACGAAGATTCTCGAGATACAAATCAAGAGACGGGAACAAGAGGCGGCCGAGGAGACAGCCAGGCTTATCTTGAAAGCCGAACGATCATAAAAAGCAAAGGTTGGAACCACAAGTTCCAACCTTTTTATTTATATAACGAGGTTCGACCTCGTTATAACTCAATATCAACAATACGCAGTCTTAGCTCTGTAAAACCTCTAAAAGTCGACTTCTCAAAATTGGCCAGCAGATTAATCTTATCCCCTCTCTTTAACTCATTTCCCCAACCGTCGATTTTCATAAAAAATCCAATTACCTTTACTGGTCGTCCGCGGGAATTATTAAAAGTTAATTCCAAATGATTTGTCTCCTTGCCAAACATTTTTGCATTCTCAATCACAACATTTTCAAAAAGAAAAAACGGTTTTGGATTACCAGTTCCAAATGGAGCCAATTTTTCGATTATTTTATAATTTTCTAAAGTAACGTCATCAAAAGATATTGTTGCATCAGCCAATATCTCCTCTTTTATAATTGTTCCCTTCAGAATTACTTTTTCATAAGCTAACTGCAATTTTTCCTCGAGCAAATGAACTTTTTCCTGTACCACAGCAAAACCACCGGACATACTGTGACCGCCGAATTCAATGAAGATTCCCGGCTCAACTTCATTCATCAAATCAAGAGTACTGACACAACCATCACCTCGACAAGAACCTTTTAAGATATTTCCGCCATCACGCCCCCATAAAAAGACCGGGCGATTATGGTCATCCACTAGCGAATTTGCCACAAGACCTAGAAGTGAAGGCTTCCAATCTGGATTACCGATCACCACCACCTTATGATCTAGACCGTCATCATATCGCTTTTTCATTATCTTTCGGACCTCTTTTACGATTTCAGCCACTGTACCCTTTCTTTCATTATTAATATGATCCAAATGTTTGGCACAAATACCGGCTTCAATTTCATCTTTGGCAATAAAAAGTTTAAACGAATCCTCGGGATTACCCATTCTTGAAGCGGCATTTATTCTAGGGGAAATAGAAAAACCAACATCATCCTCGGTAATTTGTGACTGATCGATTTTTAACAAAGACAGCAATTTCATCAAACCAACCCTTGGTGATTTTCGTAAAACCTTCAAGCCATAATAAGCTAATGCTCGGTTTTCACCCACAAGAGGGACCATATCAGAAAGCGTGGCAATCCCAACCATATCCAAAAACCACTTCTCTATACCTTCCTTTAAATCAAAATTTTTCTTCTTAAGAATTGCTTGAGCCAACTTGTAGGCCACGCCCGCACCGCACAATTCTTTAAAAGGATATTCGGAATCTTTTCTTTTAGCATCTATCACAGCAATACATTTGGGCATTTTTTTACCTGGTTCATGATGATCAGTTATTATTACATCAATACCTGCTTTTTTTGCTCGAACAACTTCCTCTACATCAGCAATTCCGCAATCAACCGTAATAATCAAACCAACTTTATCTTCCTTGAATTTATCAATAGCTTCATCATTCAAGCCAAAACCTTCCAAATGTCTATGCGGGATATAATTTGCAAAATTTTCATAATTAATTTTTTGAAACAGATCATGCAAAACCACCCCGCCAGGAATACCATCAGCATCATAATCACTATAAATAACAATTTTTTCTTTTCTCTCTATAGCCAATAGAATCCTGTCTACAGCGACATTCATATCTGGCAAAAGAAACGGATCATGAATATCTCGATCATAATCTGGCAATAAAAAAGCCTCAGTCTCTTCTCTACTGCTAATTCCTCGATTTAAAAGCAGGATTCTCAATAATTCTGGATAGCCAGCCAATTTTTCCAACTGTTTTTCGTCTCTTTTTTTACTGGTAAACGTCATAATTGGATTATATCAGAAAAGCGCGCGGATTACCGCGCGCTTCTAATTATTATGACTTAAACAACACCAGATAGTTTTTTCTAAATTCACCATGGTGAATTTAGAAAACAAAATAAAAATACCCCACGTGCGAACACGTGGGGTACGAATATCTGATTCCAGCAATTTAACCTACCAAGTAAGTTGATGCCCGAACCAAATTGAGGAAAACACTATAATCTCTTCTATAACCAGCCCGATAAACACCGACCAAAAAGAGACTTTGATTTCCTCGGAGACAACTTTCGATAGTGGGATCGTAATTAACACCAGGATTATGAGCGCTATAAACCCCATAATCCCCATCGCGAAGGCACCAATTGTTGCTAATCCAGTAAAAACAGCAATCGCCACAGCTACTGCGGCCTGACCATTGGGTGTGCTCGCAATAAAAAACATCCCCACGACTACAACACCGAGGCAAGCTTCGGGTATTTCATATCCACCATATGAAATAAGTAAACTCACAGAGATAGCTGCCAGAATTACCAATATTTCCCAAATTATCATTTTCTTCATTATCTTCTCCTGTTTATAAGAACAATTTAACAAATTCACGAGATCAAATAAATCCCATATACTCTAATATTATATACTTAATTAGTATATCTGTCAATAGTTACGTAGTTATTAATTACATAAACAACAAAATCCCCTTTTAAAGCTAGGCTTTAAAAGGGGATTTTTAAAATAACTATAATTGATCAATCTTTTCTCTCATTTCAGCAATCAATTCCTCGGCTTTAATCATCAAACTGGCTCCGCCGCTTGAATCTTGAAAATTCGCAGCCTTTATCTTAGCTGAGACCATTTCAATAATAGCTGGACCTACTACTTTTTTTGCATTCTCTTTAGCTGCTTCATACTTTTCTAGAGGGCTCATTTCTGGTGCAACTAAAGGTTTTTCTCCAAATCCAAACATAGTTTTATTTTCAAATCATTTGCCTTAAACTTATGACTTGAATTTATTAATTATTAAATAGATACACAAGACATTATATCAAATCTGAAAAAAAATGTTACTATACGTGACATATGAAAGAAAATAATTGGTAAACTAAAAAGCCAAACTTATTTAAAATAAATTTGGCTTTTTAGTTTACCATCCGTTTGGGCGGAGGAATATCGTCATTGGATATATACATAGCTTATTCAGTGACCAGAGATGGACTCTCTAGTTTGGATGAAGCTTGTTTTCCTTTTCTTGTCTTGCGGGCAGTTTCCATGTTTGAAACAGAGCTGGATAACATAGTACCGACAGCACAACCAAGTGCATATCCGATTACTAGATACCAGTTGTTTATATCATCAACAAATATTCTCAAAACGTAAAACCAAATCAAAACATTAATAATAGTGATAAAACCACTAAGATAAGTTCTGGATTCAGAAACGGCCTTGGTCCAATAAGCGACAATAAACATTTCCACTACGCCTAATATAAAAAGAAGCATAGCTTTTCCATTATTTAATATTGTTAAAGTTCGACCACAAATAGTTAGACGAATCTGACTATTTGTATAAACAAAATATGCCCTTTCGTGGCATATTTAATTTATAAACATATTATACATGATATATTGATAAAATCAAGGGTTCATGCTAGTATCTTTGGGAGTTTTGTACATTAACTTTCTAATAAACAAGGAGAAAAAATGAGTATATGGATGTTTCTTTTTCAAGAATCAGAGGTAGATGACGAGGAAGAAGCTGAAAAAGCAGCGCTCAAACTCAAAAAAGAAAGGGTTAAAATGGTCCAGGAATTTAAGCATGCGGAATTGATGCAAAAAGGGCGTGAGATACTGGCAGCCATACTGCTTAATATTACCGAGACAGTGTCACCATTGTTCTCTTTGATCTTCTGGATTGAATTTATCGGCATTGTCTTTTGGGTAGCTATTATTTGGCTATCCACAAAACTCAGCAAATATCTTCTGTATTTAGCGGCAATTAATGAGCACTGGTGGATAAGCTTTCTACTCAAGATTGTTGTTATATCCATATTAGCATTTGATATTGTGGTTATTTTCACCTGGTTTAAGGAATCTAGAATTTGGCAGAAGATCAAACTTCTGTTTAAAAAGAAAGAAACTAAGCCTTTCCCATATAGACGCTGGAAAAGCAGCATCTAGTGGGAATTATATTGAGGGCCGCGAACTTGCTAGTTCGCGGCCTATTTATTTACCAGATTATTACAATACAATCTCCAGTTGCTTTAAAATCAAAACCGTGCTATAAATACCACATCACGCATAAGAGATGCTATGACAAATATTTTATCTCCTTTTGTTGTTTTTTAAAGACTTAAGAGCAGTTTGTATTTGTGAGTATTAAATGTGTTGAACAATAATCAATTTAAAAAATTGGCTAATATTAAAACAAGAATAAATCATCAGATTAGAGTTCCAGAATTAAGAGTGATTGGTCCAGCCGGGGAAAATTTTGGAGTTATGGCTTTGCGAGATGCCTTAAATAAGGCTCAGGAATTAACTTTGGACTTGGTAGAAATATCACCAAACGCCATTCCCCCAGTAGCTAAAATCACCGATTTTGGTAAGTGGCAATATGATGAAAAAAAGAAGCAAAAAGGTGCTAAAGCCAAACTGCATACAGTAGAGACAAAAAGTCTTCAGGTAAAAGTTGGTACTGGTGAACACGATTTGCAGCTAAAAGCTAAAAAAGCTTCCGAATGGCTAAAAGATGGTCATCGAATCAAATTAGATCTTTTCTTGACTGGCCGATCAAAGTTTATGGACTTCAAATTCCTAAATGAAAGATTGGATAGAATTTTAAAACTGATTACTGAAAAATACAAAGTTGCCGACACACCAAAGAAAAGCCCTAAGGGATTAACAATGGTCATAGAGCGAGCTTAAAGCAAAAGAGTTTAAATTATTAACATAATTTTCGTATCATATATGAAAACAAACAAATCATTTACCAAAAGATTGAGAGTGACTAGAAGAGGTAAGATCATTGGACGAACTGCTGGTCAAAACCACTTTAACGCCAAAGAGAGTCGCCGAAGTCAAATGGCTAAGAAGAGAACTATTTCTGTTCTTTTCAAGAATAAGGCTAAAGGTAGATTTCTATCAAACGCATAAAAAGCAGAAATAAAAAATTATTAACTAAACACGAAATACGATGACAAGAGTAAAAAGAGGAGTATTAAAAACAAAAACCAGAAGAAACATCCTTAAACAAGTTAAAGGATACAGATTCGGACGATCTACAAAAGAAGCAATGGCAAATGATGCAATCGCTCATGCTGGTGCTTATGCTTTTGCCCACCGACGAGATAAGAAAGGTGTTAATAGAAGATTATGGAATGTTAAGATTAATGCCGGCCTTCGACCATTAGGATGGTCATATAGCAAATTCATTGGTGCAATGAAGAAACTAAATATGGAAGTTGATCGAAAGATCTTGGCTGACTTAGCTCTAAACAATCCTGAAACCTTTTCAAGATTTGTTGCCCAGATTAAAGCCTAACTAACAAAAAACCACCGAGAAGGTGGTTTTTTAGATCCTAAAATTTAATTTAACTCAACCTCTTGCATTTCTCTTGGATAGACAGCGTCAACACCCAAATTATCTCTCAATTTCTGAACTAAAAATAATGACGACTTCGGCTCGCCCATTACAGCAAAGACCTTTGTTAGATGGTGATTGTTATTTGCAATATCGACAAACTCAACCAAATGATCGGAATCCTTATGTGAAGAATAACCAGAGATAGTATCAATTTTGGCATGAACTTCATATTCCTCACCATAAATTTTTACAACTTTGGCTCCATCTTGCAACTGACGTCCTAGACTACCGGCCGCTTGATAACCAACAAGCAGAATCTCTGCATTAGGATTCGAAACATAATGTTGCTCATGAATGATCACCCTTCCGCCGACAGACATACCAGAACCAGCGATAATTATTTTTGGGTTGGGAACTTGTTGAATTGCCATCGACTCTCGAGCTTCAACAGTAAACTTCAAGCGAGGAAAATCAAAAATATCATCCCCAGAATTTATTTCACTTAAAGCATGGGTGTTAAAACAACTTCGATATTTCCAATAAATATCGGTAATTTTTGCGGCTAAAGGGGAATCAATAAAAACCGGAACCTGCTGTTTAATCTCTCCGCCTTCAAATAATTCATTCATTTCATAGATGATCATTTGTGTTCTTTCAAGTGAGAAAGCCGGGATGATTAATGTTCTCTTATATTGAATCGTATCCAAAATTGCTTGCTTCAAGTGTTTTCTACGTTCATCCTTTGATTCATGATTTCGATCGCCGTATACACTTTCCATAACAATATAATCGGCATCAGTTATCGCTTCAGTATCAGGTAAAATCAAAGAAGGTGAATTACCAAGATCACCAGTAAAAACTATTTTTTTACCAGTTGGTAAACTAAATTCCATCATCGATGAACCTAAAATATGTCCGGCGTCCTTTGATGAGACACTGACTCCCCCTTTCAAGTCTTTCTTTTCGTGATATACAAAAGTATTCCAGAGGCCTAAGGCATCAGTCACATCTTTTGCCTCATACAACGGCAGGACGCCATGATGTTGCGCTTCGGTTTGCAATATTTTTACAGTATCAGCCAAAAGTACTGCGGCCAATTCTTTAGTTTGTGGGGTGCTCAATATTTCTCCTTTAAAACCATCTTTGATAAGTTTTGGAATTCGTCCAATATGGTCCAAATGAGCATGAGTAACAATCAAGAAATCTATTTCTTCTGGCACATATGGAAAATTGGAACGATTAAAGAAATCTGCTGATTCACTACCCTGTTCCAAACCACAATCAATCAAGATTTTAACCTGATCACTTTTTAATAAAAAATTTGCTCCTGTGACTGTTCCCGTTCCACCGCAAAATGTTACCGTAAATTTATCCATAAATAATTAAATTAAATAGCTTCAACAACCTCACAAACGTTCGAAACACTAGTACCTGAACATTTTTTGGTTTTAATAAAATAAAGATATGCCACCACTGCCCCAACCAAACCGCTTAAAATATCGGTTGCGGTATTTAAACCATAACCAGGACTCGACATTGTAACCATTCCCATATAGATCTCATAGGCTTCCCAGAAAAATGCGGCTGCTCCAGTAACGATAAGGACCACGGCCAAACTTTTAATTTTGTAATCTGTAATAGATTTTATCTGGCCAAAAGCAATCATAACCCATAAAACCATTAGAGATAGCCACAAACCACCCAAAAAGTGAACCGGCATATCAAACCAACGGTATATCCAATACAAATTTAAATACGAACCAGCAATATGAAAACCCAAAAAAGCCACTAGAACAATTATCGAAAATGGAAATGGTCTTTGTTTAAACATAGAGTATGAAATTACTGACAATCATAAGTACCAGTGACACCAAAAATAGTGACTCCTGTTTTAATTTTACTTGGAGTCAAATCAGCGTCCACACTAGCGGTAGTAGTCGCGTCATAAATACCTGTCTCCATGGTCGTAGTTGAATTTAAGAGAGTTTTTCGTGCTGGGATTGCTGCATATATATCAGAGAGTGAATGCATAGTTGTATTATCGGTTGACACCACAGCAGACAAAGAGTGAGCAGATGAAGTATATGCAGGATTGGAAACTTTCTGGAAAATGTCTTCGAGAGTATACCCGGTAGCGATTGGAGTAGTTGAAGGAACGTCAATATTACCAGCCAAAACAACACCGCCCAAAACCAAACCAATACAGCAAATATTTAATAATACCGAACGAATATTTTTCATAAAATAATTATAACACTCCGCATTAGAATTTGCCATTAAAAAATTGGTGCGTGATTACTTTTCCAAGTCCTTTAATAACTTTCCAAAATTTTCCACCTTCAAGCTTTCTCTTCCGATCAATAGGCCTTGAACTTGACCCTGAGTTATCAAGTCTTCTGCATTTTTGTATGTAACTGAGCCACCATAAAGTACTGGCGTAATAAGACCATATTTCTGACCGTAAATTTCTACCATGACTTTTTTAATAAAAATAGTCATTTCATGAAGTTCATTAGCTTTCATTGCTTCATTATCTTTTTTACCAATTGCCCAGATTGGTTCATAAGCAATTACTAATTTCTCTAAAGATTTTTTCGATAAATTTCCAATTGAATTAATGATTTGTTGGCGGAGGAAATGCAAATATTCTCCGTGAATATCGCGATCTCTTTCACCAATACAGAGAATAACTTTCAGACCAATTTTGATAGCAGATTTTATCTTTTTGGATATCATTTCATCATTTTCCCCAAGACTTCGCCTTTCGGAATGACCGACAATGACATAGCCTTCGCCCTCATTTTTTAGCATTGTAGGACTAATTTCACCTGTAAACGAGCCCTCATTTTCCCAAAAGACATCTTGAGCACCCAAAACTATAGAACCGTCATTTATTTTTTCCAGATCAGACAAATAGATAAACGGCGGACAAACAACAGTAGAAATATTCTTTAATTCTTTTGTCACAACCCTTATTCCTTTAAAAATTTCCTTGGCCTTTTCAATATTATCTGGATTCATCTTCCAATTGGCCACAATGAGCAATTTCTTATTTTTTGTCATTTAAAGATTATATCACAAAACAATACTAACGTAGAGTTGGATAATCTCCAGCTGGTTCGTGCCAAAAAAGACTAAAATTCCAAGGGTTGGCACCATTTTGATCGTAAACAAGATGGTTTAAACTAAAGAAATCGCTTGCGACCAAAGTCTTATCAACTAAACCCCCTCCGAGTTCTCCGTTACCCACACCGATAGTGTTTACACTATTAAACAACCACCAGTTGTTTAATATAGTGCCTGATTGATAATTACCAATAAATGCTCCGGTCGAACCTAAAGGGCCGTCAACATTCCCCATACTAAATGAATTACTAATCGAACCAAAGTTACTTCCAACTAAACCGCCAATATTAATATTGCTTCCGAAAATGCTGCCCGTATTATATGTATTACCGATTGAGCCAGCCTGATACCCGGCAATACCCCCGACTGCCTGAAGACCATTTATATTCCCTGTATTGTAACAGTCAATGATTGACCCACCGGCCATATAACCGACAATACCCCCAAGATACACGCCGGTCGCTGAAATAGCTCCTTTATTATAGGAGTTTCTAATCAAACCAAGGCTATGGCCAACCAAACCTCCGGTATTTCTTTTACCCATAAAGTTACTAGATAACATGCCGACATTGGTGATAATTGCCGTATTTGAAATTGCCCCAAATAATCCGACGAAATCTATGCTCGGATGATTAATTGTTAATCCAGTAATTGCATAACCCTGACCATTGAATTTCCCATTATATTTTGTCGTAAAATTTCCAATCGGTTCAAAGCCCAACCCTCCATTCCAATTTAAAGTCTCTGAGGCATCAATATTATGAGTCAAAATATAATTGGATGACAAATCATTTCTCATTGCCTGCAACATAGTGATATTACAAACTTGATATGGATTATTTGAGGATCCATCACCTCCAGCAAAGCCATTGATATCAGCCTGGCAAATAAATGGAGGAATGTATGTTCCGGTCTTGCCTAAATATATGATTCCTGACTTAACCTTGCTTGAATCAATTAAATTTGAGAGAGCGGAATAAATTTCAGTCAAAGTATGAGATGATGATCCTGGTCCGCTATTTGGAATAAAGGTATGATTGTTAGAAGTAGTTGTTGCACTGTTCACTATAAGATTATAAATATCGTTTAGTGTATATCCGGAAATATCGGGGGATGGTGTTATCGGCGTAATTGATGAAAATATTACGGTCGTCGTGGAACGATTTGAATCTATATTGCCATAATTACCAGTAACGCCAAGGTAAACTGTACCAGTGGCAATATTTTCTCTTAAAATAAGGTTTGTTAAATCAGCATATATTTCTGAAAGAGAATGAGATGAAGTAGCTATTGGAGAACTGGCTGGAGAAAAACCGTGATTGCCTTCGGTTGCGGCCTGATTATTATGAATTAAATTATAAATATCCTGTAATGAATACATAGTAGGAACAGGATTAGTGACAGGCAATAAATCACCAGCATAAACAACACAAAACAATCCCAAAAAAATAGAAATAGCAAGAAATAACCTCTTCATTCATACATAATAACATGATTTATAAAATCATAATATATTTCCAAAAAAAATTCATATAAAAACAAGGCTTTATTTTTTGAAGCCTTGTTTTTATGGAAATTTTAATTAAGGTTTCTATTCTGCCTCCGTTCCTACTACTATTTGTGCTATCTCGCCTACTGATAATGCCCTACTATAAATACGTAAATCATCCAGTACACCCTGATATGAACTATTACCACTACCAGTAGTACTATAATCTCCAATAACAAACTTATCGTTAGAAGCTGTGCTTTGAGTTGCGTAAGTAAGAGTACTACCGGCTGGAACTCCATCAATATAAAGTTTTGCTGTGCTACCAGAAAATACAAAAGCATAATGATGCCAAGAATTCCAAGTTGCAGTTACACCAAAATCTCTCCAGGCTGTACCATCATAAAAACCAATATGACCGGAGGTGTCACTTATCGCCATTGTTAGAAATAGTTTTGCCGTAAGTGAAGAACTGAAGTCAGAGATAATAATAGAACGGGCCTTCGATTGAGGGTTTGCCCAAAAAGTAAAAGTTCGGTCTCCAGAAATAGGGGCGGCTCCAGTTGTATTAATAAAATCATTTGAACCATTAAAACTCAAAGCTCCGTGACCAGTCACTGGAGTAGTATTGGCAGAAAAACCAGCCACCGACATTGTTGCTGTTGTATTTGTATACGATGTTCCATTATTTCCACCAACATTGTCAGTAACAGTATAGCTTCCAACAGTATTATCATTCATCTTCCAATGTGTCACTAATCCAGACGGCATAGATACTACAACTACCCCACTCCCCGTCGTCGACCCAATCGCTATTTGTGTTCCAAGCTCCGCCATCGGTGCATTAAGTACCACCTTCCCTGTTGAGTCTTGCATCACTTGATAACCACTACCGCCAGTATGGGCTTCAGCGATTGGAATGAGTTTATCTAAGAAGGTTAAAGTGGTACTAGCGCCCTGAGGATCAGTGGGTATAGCGGCGATATAGGTAGGGACAAGAGCGGAAAGATCGAACATACCAGTACAAGGAAGACTGGACGGATATGAACGAGAACCAGTATCACAGATTTCGGTGAGAGTGGTAGGAGTCGAAGTCGGGTAACGATTGTTATCTATATAGTATTGGACCATCGCTTTATTGATTTCACCTAGATTAGCCTTTCTTTCGGTATTACGAACTGTGGCTAGTTGTTTACCAGGGTTGATGGCGATGATGACGATACCAGCGAGAATGGAGATAATACCGACGACGAGGAGGATTTCAAGTAACGTAAAACCTTTTTTAGAATTCATAGAAATTTTCATTTTAATTTTTAAACTTTTAATTCCTTTTATTATACCCTCCCCCGATACTGTCTGGCAAGGGGGAAATTAAAAAAACGACTGTTCATCATTTTTCAAAGTACACCATGGTGTACTTTGCAGATTATGCCAAGAGTTATTCAGAAAATTGAGGTGATTTTGCGAAGCAAAATCACCTCAATTAGATTCTATATTTTAGGTTTTAAAATTTATCCTTGAGTGCTATAATTATGTTAAATTTATGCATCTTTTTGTATTCAAAAAAATCAAATTTCAAACTAAATTCACAGCTGGGTTTACCCTGTTAGTAGATTTTTGGCTTGATTTTCTTGGCCGTACTTTACTTACTGTAAAAACTAAAATTAGTAATATTAAATGTGATATCAACGAATATCTTTATCCGAAAATCGGCCAAAGCCAAAAACTCACTACCGGGTTTACGTTGGTAGAAATGCTCATCGGAACAGCTATTTTTGTAGTCTTAGCTATGAGTGTTTATCAAACCTATACGACAGTTTTAAACGCTGTCGATGATTCCCGAGTCAAAATTACGGCAACCGCTCTATCAAATGAGCAGTTTGAAATTATGAGAAACCTCCCTTATGGTGATGTTGGAACAATCAATGGAATCCCGCGAGGTAAAGTTCCTGCCTCCCAAGATTTAATTCGCGATGGCAAAAATTTCACTGTCAAAACAACAATCCGTAGTATCGATAATCCATTCGACGGGACTATCGGAGGAACACCAAATGATTTGTCTCCTGCTGATTATAAATTGGCCCAATTGGAGATATCTTGTGCAACCTGCAAAAACTTTGCACCACTTTCTTTCGTTACTCAAATTGGTCCAAGAGATTTGGAAAGCGAATCGACTAACGGAGCCTTATTTGTCAAAGTTTTTGACGCTGATGGTCTGCCAATATCTGGTGCCAGTGTCCATATTGAAGATAATCAAGTTTACCCGACTCTAGTCGTCGATGATACAACCAACAATGACGGTATTTTAGAAATTGTGGACGCTCCACCAGGTGATACCGCTTATGAAATAACCGTTTCCAAGCCAGGTTATTCAACAGAAAAGACATATAAACCTGCAGATCCGGCTAATCCTAATCCAATCAAGCCAAATGCCACAGTAGCTTTGAAACAACTTACTCAAATCAGTTTCCTAATCGGTCTTTCAAGTACCCTTAATGTTTCAAGCGTCAACGAAACCTGCACTGCCGTACCATCAGTCAATTTCACCACATATGGCACAAAACTCATTGGAACGAGTCCGGACATACTGAAATACAATTCATCCAGCACTACAGATGGAGCCGGTAAAAAAACCATTGATGGTCTTGAATGGGATTCCTACAATCTAACCTTTAATGACACCAACTATGATTTAGTGGGCACAATTCCATTATTACCATTAATTCTAAATTCTAGTTCGACTCAAGATTTTAAATTAGTTGTAGCTCCAAAAGATCCAAACAGTCTATTGGTCACTGTGAAAGATGGTTCGACCGGATTACCATTGTCCGGAGCTAACGTTGAAATAACAAAAAACAGTTCGAGCACTTCCCTTATTACCGGTCGTGGTTTTATGAAACAGACAAGCTGGTCCGGTGGTAGTTCGCAAAGTGACTTTACTGATCCAACAAAATACTTCAGCACAGATGGAAATATCGAGACCAATAATCCAGCTGGAGAAATATCCCTAAAAAAGACTGGCGGACAATATGCAACATCTTCATATTTAATTTCATCAACCTTTGATACCGGTTCTGCAAGTAACTTTCACCAAATTCTTTGGCAACCACAAAACCAACCGGCTGAATCCGGCACAAGTAGTGTTCTTCTTCAAATTGCAACCAATAATGACAAAAACACCTGGAACTTTTATGGACCGGATGGCACATCAAACACTTTCTACACCACTGCCAACCAAAATATTGGCGCCGTCCATAACAATGATCGCTATCTTCGTTATAAAATATATTTAAATTCTAACAGCACCAGTACCAGCCCGACGATTTCTGATATTTCTTTTACTTTTACCTCCGAGTGCGTTCCACCAGGTCAAGTATTTTTTACTAAGATGACATCGGGTACTTACAATATGACAGTTTCTGAAAATGGCTATCAAGACTATACTGGTAATGTAAATATCAATACTCCATGGCAGCAAAAAGAAGTAATTTTAACTCCCTAGTTATGGCTAAAAATTTTCACACAAAACAATCCGGTTTTACCCTAGTTGAAATGCTAGTCGTGATTTTTATTGCTGGAATTGTTAGCTATTTAGTAATTAATTTTCAAATTAATATCTTTTCCTTAAATAAAACTTCGACTGATAGTATGAACGCTCAAACAGATGCTCGTAATACACTCAAAACGATGAGTGCTGAAATACGCTCCATGTCGGCCGCCAATGACGGCTCATACGCTATTTCTTTAGCGTCAACGTCGTCACTTATATTTTTTGATGATATTGATAATGATACAATCAAAGAACGTATTCGATATTTTATGAGCGGCAGTACTCTTAAAAAAGGAGTGATCGAACCCACTGGCAGTCCACTTACATACAATACCGCCAATGAAAAAACTTCTACTTTAGTAAATGATGTAGCTAATGGGTCAACACCAATCTTTTATTATTATGACAAAAACTATGATGGCACGAGTGCCCCGCTTGCAACCCCAATTAATATTCCGCAAGTTAGACTAATTAAAGTATATGTTGTCATCGATAAGGATTCAAAAAGACCACCGGCGCCGATAGTTGTTACGACACAGATATCAATAAGAAATCTTAAAGACAATTTATAAACATGAGATTTTATAGAACAAAAAAAGACGGATATATGCTGATACAAGTACTTGTCTTCGCAGCGATTGCTGTCTATATTTTAAGCGCACTTGTCGGCTGGTCAATCATTAATATTAAAGCTTCAAAAGAAATCTCAAACAAAGAGCAGGCTTTCCAAATTGCCGAAGGTGGCATTGACTATTATCGCTGGCACCTTGCTCATGCCCCGGTTGATTATCAAGATGGTACTGGTGTTGCTGGTCCTTATGTTCATAATTTTTACGATAAAGATGGAAATATCATTGGGACTTTCACTTTAAATGTTACTCCTCCACCGCTTGGGTCAACTCTTGTCGTAATAAAATCCACCGGAAAAGTTTTAGCTGATCCAAATATCTCAAGAACAATACAGACGCAACTGGCAAAACCTTCGATTGCTAAATATGCAGTGGCTGCCAATAGTGCTATGAGATTTGGTGAGGGAACGGTTACATTTGGACCAATTCATTCGAATGGCGGAGTCCGTTTTGATGGTTTAGCCCATAATATTGTTTCGAGCGGACTTGCCGGCTATGATGATCCTGACCATACTGGATTAAATGAATTTGGCGTCCATACACACGTTAACCCACCGCCTGGAAGTGGTGTCAATGACAATTTTCGTCCAGCTGAAGCCCCACCATCAGCCGTTTCTTCAAGACCAGACGTTTTTGAGGTTGGTAGACAATTTCCATTACCTTTAGTTGATTTTACTGGTATTACGGCTGATCTAGCCCAAATGAAAACCAGTGCCCAATCTAGTGGGTTCTATCGTGGAGCATCTGGATCGCTTGGATATCATCTTATTTTAAAAACAAATGACACTTTCGACTTTTACAAAATAACTAGATTTACTTCTGCGCCGTCTGGTTGTAGTGATAGCAGTACAGACTGGGGCACTTGGAGCATTAACAGACAAACACTAATTGGTAATTATACTTTCCCGGCTAATGGAATAATTTTTCTTGAAGATAACGTTTGGGTTGATGGACAAATTGACGGGGCGAGACTGACAATTCTAGCGGCAACACTTCCAGATAATGCAGCTACCCGAAAAAATATTACGATCAACAGTAATTTATTATATACGAGATATGATGGTACTGATGTACTCGGCCTTATTGCTCAAAATAATATCAATGTTGGTATGGTTAGTGATGATAATTTAAGAATTGACGCCGCCGTGATTGCCCAGAACGGACGTGTTGGCAGATATTATTACAATAGCAGCTGTTCCCCTTATTCCGTAAGATCAACGATAACTCTTTGGGGGATGATTGCTACAAATCTGCGCTATGGATTTGCTTATACAAATGGAACAGGCTATCAGACACGTAATATTAATTATGATGCAAGTTTACTTTATGGTCCGCCACCAAATTTTCCCCTGACTTCTGATCAATATATAACCCTAACTTGGCAAGAGATATTAAAATAACTAAAATGAAAAAAATAAATTTTAAAGAAAAAAACTCCTTTATTATTCCAACAATTATTATTAGTCTGATTGTAGTTTTAATAGGTGCTTTCATTTTTATCAGTATTAAAAATAGAAACGATGAGAATCAGACACCGGCTCAGATTTTGTCGCAAATTAATGATTATAAAGCAAAATTAGCCGCTGAAAATGCCAAACTTGGCGATCTCGAGCAAAAACTAAACCTTCAAAACAAAATCTCATTAATACTCGATGGTTATTCAAAAGCAACAAGTATTATCAATGAAACAGATATTCTATTTGCCAATGCTTCAACCAACAAACCGGAACTCAAGCTAAAAATTAAAAATACTAAAATCGAGTCGGAAATCAATGCGCAAAGATTATTAATAACAAAAATCTTAGACAGCTGGAAAAATCAAATTATAAATAGATCAATTGTCTTCAGCCAGTCAACAATCGATCAATTCAAAAAAGATATTTCCACCATCCAGGCATATATCAAAGAACTTCAAGGAGCCGTTCAGAGTCTAAACACGACTGATTCTGGATTAACTCAAGCAGAAATCGATAATTATCAGAAACTGCTAGAAAACAAAGCTGAAGAAATTGATAAAGTTGTCAATACGATTCCTGAGATAGAAAATAATCTTGGGCCGATTGACACGCCTTCAAACGATAATAATCCCCCTTCAAACAATCCTCCGGTCACTGTCGAAGATGTCCAGGCACAAAAAGATGCAGTCGCAAAAATAGAAGAGCAGATTAACAACCTAGAGGCAGACCTTCAAGCAAAACAGGCAGAACAAACAACTCCGCAAAACGTCGACCAGGGAGCGCCAAATCTTTTACAAAACTGGACACCGATTCAATATCAACAAAATCCAGCGCCGTATAAAGATACCGGAGTCGACACCGTCAGTAGCTCCGGAAAACCGTCACTGCTACAAGGTTGGTAATAATTACAATTGAGAACACTCCTTAAAAAAGGGTGTTTTCTTCTGTAAGATCAGAGCGAGGGTATCAATTTATAAAGCCTTACGGAGTGGAATTTTTAGCAGAAAATTCCACGAGTAGAGAAAAACTGTCGCGACGGCGACAGTTTTATCGTGCTTTTTAAATTGATACCCGAGCGACCCTACATTTTATCCATCACCGAATAAATCGGAGCCACCATCGACATTGCAAAGAAACCAACCGCAATACCAATAACGACCATAAGAACCGGCTCTATAATTGTGGACATATCTTTAGTTCTTTCATCAACATCATTTTCATAAAACTGTGCCACTTCAGCTAGCATTTCAGACATCTTACCTGTCTCCTCCCCAACACTCATCATTTCCCCAACAAAAGTAGGATAAAGATCCGTATTTTTTGCGAAAATCGTCGAAATATTTTCTCCTTTTTCGACAATATCTTTAGCTTCAATTAAAACTTTTTTATAATAATAATTACCCATTACATCACCAGTGATTTCTATTGCTTGAGAAAAAGGTACGCCAGCTGAAAGCAATGCTGACAAAGTTCTGGCCACTCTAGCCGTATTAGTCTCTCTGACTAATTCACCAATAAGTGGGGCTTTGATAAGGCCAAGATCAATCATCCTCTGACCACTTGGAGTCTTTGAAAGAATATATATAGAGACAACAATAACCAATATAATAATTATCGCCAGGAGCCAATGTGCAGACATAAAGTCACTGGTTGAAATTATCAACTGAGTACTAAAAGGCAGATCGGTCCCCATCTCTTTAAAAGTAGCCGTTAGACCAGGAATGACGAAAATAAACATCAAGACTCCGACCGTCAACATAACAGTAACAATTACCGCTGGATAAATCATGGCACCTTTGACTTTTTGCTGAAGTTTGTAGGTCTTCTCCATCTGATTACCAACATTTCTCAATGAATTTGAAAGGTTACCGCTCTCTTCACCAGCGTGAACCATAGAAACAAATAAATCACCAAAAACCTTTGGATATGATTTCATGGCATCGCTTAAAGTTTTTCCTTTTTTAATTTCCTGATTCAAAGAGGCAATCAATGCAGAAAATTTAGCATGCTTAATCTGTCTTTCAAGAACAGACAAAGCTCTCGTTAAAGAAAGTCCGGCATCCATCATAGTTGCAAGATTTTTGGCAAAAGTTATCTTCTGCGATATGGAAATTCGTCCAAACAAAGAGTTAATAATCTCCATGAGACCCCAACCGTTTCTTTTTACTTCTTCAGCGCTTATAAGCATTGCACCTTCAGTTTTCAATTCAAAATATAACGCATTTTTATTCTGCGAGTCTTTTTGGCCCTCAATTCTTTCACCCCCATCTTTAATTGCTTTGTATTTAAAACGCATTGTTTTATAGCTGTTTTACTCTGAAATCACTCTTAACACTTCTTCAATTGTGGTAACACCCTGAACTGCCTTAAAAATACCGTCCTCTACCATTGTCATCATCCCTTCTTTTTTTGCTTGTTCGTTAATTTTACTGTCTGTTTCACCTTTAATCACCATCTCCTTAATTGTCGACGTCATTTTCAAAACTTCATTGATACAGACTCGTCCACTATAGCCATCTTTTGATTCCGAACATTCTTTTGGTTTATATAAAGGAATTTTTTCCCAGACAGCATCGTCAGCAACTACTTTCTCCAATTTTAGGAAACTTAATACTCGTCCCAAATCAACAGATTTATTTAAAGATTGTATTTCAGCTTTGGTTAAAAAGTATTTCTCTTTGGTTCCACACAATCTTCTAATCAGTCTTTGAGCAATCACCACATTCACGGTAGAGACAATCAAAAAAGGCTCAATCTTCATATCGATTAATCTGGGCATCGCTCCAGCAGCTGAATTTGTGTGCAAAGTCGAAAGCACCAAGTGACCAGTTAAGGACGCGTTAACAGCAAGGGAAGCAGTTTCATTATCACGGATTTCCCCTACCATAATTATATCCGGGTCTTGTCGCACCAAGGAACGCAAACCATTAGAAAAAGTAAAACCAATTTCCGGTTTAACCTGGGTTTGATTGACTCTGTTCATCTGATATTCAACCGGATCTTCAATTGTAGAAATGTTTACGTTTGGGGTATTTAAAATATCAAGTAAAGTATAAAGAGTGGTTGTTTTACCAGAACCAGTTGGTCCGGTAGTAAGTATCATACCGGTGGTTTGTTTGATGGCTGAGTGTAATTTTTCTAGTCCTTCTCCATGGAATCCCATCGCTTCAAGCGTAAATCCGGAAACATTTTCTCGCAATAAACGCATAACTGCTTTCTCACCGAAATAGGTCGGCAGGATAGAAACACGAAATGATACCTTTTCACCATTATTATCCAATTTAAAACGCCCATCTTGCGGTAATCTTTTCTCATCTAATTTTAAATTGGCCAAAACCTTTATTCTGGCGATCACGCTTGTAGCAATATCTTTTGGCAAAATCATAGCATCATGCAAAATACCATCGATACGGTAACGCACTAATAACTGGTTCTCCAAAACCTCCACATGGACATCAGATGCATTTTGAGTAATAGCATGCTTAAGAAGCGTATCTAAAATTCTGACAACCGGTAAATCTTCAGCTAATTTCTTGAGATCGGCTTCAGAACCCTCAACTGTTTTACCGCCCATCAATGCTTTTAAGGCCAAAGCATCTTTCTGAATAATATCACCAAATTCTGCCTTAAGGCTCTTTTGATATTGCAGTAAAACATTTTTAATAGAATCGCTATCGGTCAAACGTGGTAAAATTTTCAAACCGACTTTCTTCTTGATAAAATCAATGGCTGAAAGATCTTTTGTATCGAGCATCGCCACTTCCAAAGTATCCCCGTTTTTCTTAAATGCGACAATATTGTTTTTTCGCGCGACTGGTTCTGGAATCAAAGATAAAACATTAATATCAATGCGTTCGCTCTTAAGGCTCACAAAAGGAATGCCCAAAACATAAGCCTCAGCTCGGCGATAATCATCTTCATTTATCTTGCCTTGATTGATCAAAATATGACCAGCAGAAAGCTTATCTTTATTTTTCAGCGACTCTATTTCAGCTTCATCATAATCGGTTTTAGAAATCAAACCGGAATCAATCAGAAATTCTTTTAATTGTTTTTCTTGAGTGGACATAAAAATGTAAATTCCAAATATCAAAATGCAATCTGATATTTAAATAATATTACTTACTAACTAATATTATACCTTACTACATAAATTCAAGCAAAAGAAATCAGACTAGGTTGATGAGTCAACCTAGTCTGATTAATATTTTAACTTTGGTATTTGAAATTTGAATTTATTCTATTGCTCCCCAATTCCTCCTGAATTATTAACGGTCGTAGTTGCTGAACAATTTCCCCAGGAATTAGCTCCTGTTAAGACAACGTCCAAAGTCTTTGGTCCGATTGTGGTAAATATATGTCCAAACGCATTGGTAGCACTATTATACAATGATGAATTAGTGATACCATTTTCTGTGATAGTCCATTTAGCCATATAACCGGAAAGGGAACCTACAGGTACACGAGAAGCATTCCAGATTACATTCGTGTTAACAGGAATAGTCTTACCGACACCAGCGCCTAAAATTGAACAATTAATTTTTGTTGCGGCACAAGTACCATAAACTGATACCTGATTACCTGTTACATTTGAGGCTGCCCCATCAGAGCTTGTAGCTTGGATCTGATATTGAACTTTTTGAATACCGCTACTGAGATTAGTATCTAGGTACGGAGAAGTAATAAAATCAGGTGAAATCTTGTGAAAACTGGTCCAAGAGCCATCGGATGTATATTCTTTTCTAGAAACACTCTGATTCACGACGTTTGTTGTCCAAGTTACAAGAGCGTGTCTGCCATTACCATCGCCATTATCACAGGTAGAAAGGGTATCCGTGATACTTAATTCTGGTGGAGGACAACTATCAGAAGAAACTATTACACTTGGAGTGGTAGTAGAGAATGAAGTAGATAATACTCCAGTGCTGTTTTCAGATTTTAATTTATAACTTTTATTGCTATTTGGAGCAGATTTTACAACAGCGGAAGTCGAAGTTGTTGAAGCTACTTCTGTTGTTCCGTTACTTTCATAAATATGATATTTAGAAGCGCCAGTAATAGCTGCCCAAGTTAAATAAATATTACCGCCACAATATCCTGGTTGACCAACAACAGTACCGTTACCGGTAGCACCGACAACAGAACCGCCTCCGCCATTACCACCTCCTGGTGGTGGGACAGCTGGCAAACAAGCCACTGAAGGAGTGGCAGAAACAGAATTTGAAGAAGCAGAATCAGTAGAACCAAATGTACCCTTTACAGTAAAGGTATCTGTTGATGAAGCGGCCAATCCATAAGTAGTGTTGGTGGTTGTAGCTAACAATGTACCGTTTTTAAAAATTTTATAGTTATTTGCTCCAGTTGAATTCCAAGAAAGAGAAATATTACCTCCACAAGTTGTCGAAGTTACAGCGGTAAGTGTTGGGGCAGCGGGATTAATTACAGTAAAATCTTGTCTTCCAATCTCCGTTGCTGCCCACTGACTTTCACCAGAACCTTGATTATATTGATAGGCTTCAGCCTTCACACAAACATATGCAGCACCAGCAGTTGCTGGAACATTGTAATTTCCTGAGGCAAAATTATTTGAATTGTACCAATGTGAATCAGGGCCCCAATTATGAATATTATAGATATCGGCAATCGCTGTCCAACTACCACCCTGACAACTGGTATTAGCAGTTAAATTCACATAGATTATCGCTCTTTGAGATAAATTATTACAAGTATCAGACCAAACCGAACCACTAACTTGATACTGCTGACCAATAGTGTGTGTTCCGGTTGGATTTGAGACGCTTAGAGAAATATTCGGTGGCATTGGCCAGCTTGATTGAACTGATTTTGAAATCGCCACATAGGCATCTGCTTTTGTTCCAAAAGACACTCCAAATAGAATTAGTAAAACAATAAACAAAGCTAAATGTTTTTTCTTCATCACCAAAACCCAAGCAATAATAATAAAGGCTAAAGCCACAATCAATGTAATCATTTTATATATCAAACTAAGGCCATTAAAACCTGCATTCTGATCCTGATTTTCAGTTGCTACAGGAAAGATTGATTTATATTGAGCAACTATCTTGTTGCCATTCATTACCGTAACCTCAGAACTTAAACCTCTAGCAGAGGCTAATGACTTAATAATAAATACCTTTTCTGTCCCAACATTAAAATCAAATTTATCGGAATAAGTACCAACGATTACACCGGTTTCAGAAATTAATTTCACATTCAGAGTATAGATAGCTGGAGTTGAGGTGGCAAATTTGGTCGCTTCAATATCCAAACTAGATCCAGTATATTGCAATTTTCCAGTAATCTCATCACCTGCTATAACAGATAATTTATCCACAGAAAGATTCTGAATAGTTACCAAATCACCAGAAATAATATATCTAAATTCAAAACTTTGGGCCTTGATATTATTATTGCTATCTAAAAATGACACTTCTCCAACATAGACACCGCTTGTATCATTAAAACTTGGTAAATTATATTTAATTTGTTTTACTGCACCAGAAATTATAGTTTCGGAGCCTAATTTCTCATCACTAGCCAAAATATTATTTGCTCCACGACGATAAATCTTTATTTCAGGGATAAATGAAACACTTGATGATAAAGTATTTTTCAAATCAACTTCTAGAAAAGCGACTTTTTCGGGTTTCAAAGTTGGTCCGGCTTGTACAGTGAATTTAACTCCGTTTGATTGAACAAAAGCATCGGTAATTTTTAGAAGTTCCATATTACCAGCCACTTTTATCATTGCGTCGGCCCAGCCCATCGGAGCACCAGTTCCCAAAACAGCCTTGATTTCAATGCCTAAATTGTCTCCAGCAACTGTGTTTGGCAAAACATAAGAGAAATCAACTTTTTTTGATTCGTTTGATGTGAAATATACTGGACCAATCTTTTTGCTATCATAAAAATCGCTCGCCAAACCATTCTTTTGATAATTACCGGCCAACCAAATTTCATAATAAACATCAGAGGCACCAGTGTCTCTAGTGTTATATGCAGTAAATGAACCTTTGACAGTATCGCCAGCGTTAAACTGAGAACTATTCAAAACCAAATCCTTAATGTAGATTTCTGGTCTCTGAACAACTGGCACATTCACAACTTCAGCAGAAGTTATTTTGATACCACCAGCAATTGCAATGATTGCAAATAACAAACAAGAGATTTTTTTTAGAAATGACATTTTATTAAAATTTTATTAAAAAACTAGTAAATATTACTCACAAATTATAACACCAAAATTATTATAATGGTAGTGGAAAACGTTAAGCCCGATTTTAGCAAAGCTAAAATCGGGCTTAATACTCAATATTAAATTAAACTAAAATCCTATTGTTCTTTAATGCCACTTTGAGTAGTAACAATCGTCGTCGTTGAGCAAGACCCATACCATCCCAAACCGCCATTAGCATTTACATTTTCAATATATGCCGAAACAGTCTTTTGTCCTATTGTAGTGAATATCTTGCTCAATGGGTTACTAATCCCCAAATTAACGCCGTCAACTGTCCATTTTTTACTATACCCTGTTAGATCTGTAGCACTAGTAACATCCCAAATACTATTTTTATTTACTAGAACCGGTGTATTTAAAGGGGAGGTAACAACTGAACAATTTACACTATTACTACAAACAATCGAAGTAGTCGCATTAGACACTGAAGAAGTCGCGACACCACCGGCATTAATAGTACTCGTAGCATTAATTTTATAATTATACCAAGAACTATTTACCAAACCTGAATCAGTGAAAGGTGAACCGGCAGGCTGACCTAGAGCTGTTGAAGCGGTAATCGTAGTACATGCAGATGTTGAACATTTTTGTCTTATAATGGTCCACTTCAATGGATCAATATCTGATCCGACGCTATAAGTTACACTCATGTTATTACCACAATTGTGGACCGCCCTAATACTTACCCCATTATCACAAACAGCAGAAGAACTTACTGTAACAGGATTAGACGAACTTGATAGACCTGTTAAAGAGGACCAAGACTTAACACTATATGTAGCCGATGTTCCGGGAGTACCGCTTAATACTGTTGAGGTTGCTGTTGTGGTCGCGAATAATTTATCGGTCGCAGCAGCCGGAGCAAAAGTAATTGTTCCAGAAGTTGCAAACAAATAAACAGTTTCTGCACCTATAATACTTTTTGTTCCTCCGACAGCAGTAGTTGAATTTCCAAAATCAGCAGTATTATAACGAACGATAACAATACCAGATCCTCCATTACCGCCATTTTGATATGCCCCACTATAAGAACCGGCACCGCCGCCGCCGCCAGTGTTTGCAGCAGCATTTGAACCAGCAGCATTTGTATTTGCCCTTCCACCACCACCGTTTGAAGCAGCACCGGCACTTCCACCACTAATTTCTGCCCCACCACCACCCGAAGCAAACCAACCGGCAGGAGAGCCAGCGACATCAGCAAATTGCGTAAAATATAGTCCGGCACCACCAGCACCACCATTAGAACTATTATCTCCGTTCGCACCTACTCCGCCAGCACCACCGCCCCCACCAGAGCCACCCCAACCAGTAGAATTTATTCCACCATACCCGCCAGCATTACCTTGCCCTGGACTTCCCGCACCTCCAGATTTAATCGATCCAGACATTACTCCACCGCCACCTCCACCAGAGCCACCAGTTGAACCGACACTTCCAAGAGTATTTCCACCACCTCCACCATTAGCAGTTAATGACCCAAAATTAGAATTTCCACCATTAGAACCATTTGAATAACCAATGGCGCCACTACCATAATTTCCAACTATTACCGTAATTGTATTCCCATTAGTAATGGCGTAAGTTGTACTTGAAATTAGTCCCCCCGCGCCACCTCCACCACCAGTACCACCACCTCCACCACCACCAGCGACAACTAAAACTTTTATATTCCCAAAAGTTGGAACTCCATCATTTTTATAAATGTAATATTTGTCCGCGCCTATTACATTATCCCATTTCAAATAAGTTTTTCCTCCACAACTACTAACTCCAGGCATCAATGAAATTCCACCATTAACGTCAGAACCGTTTCCTGGGCCGCCGGTTATATTAGTAGGAGGTGTTAACAGATCGCAAGTAAAATTTGCTCCTACTGAAGAGGAACTTATGACACCATTAACTATTGAATGCACCCACCAGTTATATACAGCACTTGGTATACCTGTAAAAGAAAAGACATTCGTTGATGTGCTTGTACAGAAATCTCCAGCGTTTTGACTACCATCACAAAGACCATTCCAACTATTTGATTGATTATTAATACGAATAGCATAAGTTGAACTTGAGATTGAATTCCATGAAACGGTACCCCTTGCTCCAGGAGATGGGCAGGTGGCCGTAAGATTTATCGGAGCAGCACAACTCATAACAACCGGGACATCAACACAAGCCGGATTGCCAACATACGTTGTCGTAAAAGCAGTACTCGAAGCATAGCTTACACCATTTGAACAAGCACTCCATTGAGTAACAGAAGATATATAAGTACAAGCGACTGGAGCTGAACAATTAACATTTCCTCCCCCATCAGTTCCATTACAAGACCAAGTCCAGGGACCTGTACCCGATACCGCAGTTGCATTTCCAGCCGAACAAAGATTTGCAGTTGGTGCTGCTGAGACCGGTGTATTATTTGCCGAACCACAAGAACCAGCAACAGGACAAGCATAATAGGTTGTTGGGTAAGTACATCTATAATAAGTTCCGCTATTAGAAACGCAAACTGAAGCGACACTCCCGTTACAAAATAAGGTTCTAGTATCTGTACAGCCAGCTTCCCAGGGATCTGGCCAAGTGGATATACCGCTAATATTATTACAGTGGCAGTTGTCACCCTGACCGTTTGTACAATATGGATATGAAGGAGTCGCAAAAGCAAAGCTAAAAATTCCAGCGAAGAAAATAACCGATAAAATCAAACCACCAAACAACTTTAAAAAAGTTTTCATATATTATTTAATTTTATTAGTAGTAGTCGCTGGTAAACTTCCGCTCTGATTAGCAAAAGATATTTTCTGATTCACAATTCTTAAACAAGCATCTTTCATACCTATCAATGAAATATTACTGCAAAGTGACAGATTAGATTCCTTTAAAGCTTTAGTATAAATGGCGGCATCAGAGAGATTGCCAAGGCAGATACCTTTTTGAGTGACATCAGTTAGACAATTACAACCACTCAAATCACCAGTTTTAGCAGCAGCAATAATATCAGTGTATGGATTACAATTTAGAGTTGCCGGATTATTTGAAGAAGCTTCATCTGTCAACACTGAGGCATTTTTTTTACTCTTAAGCAAGAGCACAGATGCTAAAATTAATAAGATCAAACACATAACAACGATACTATATAGTAAAACTTTATTTTTCATTTTTATTTATGAATACTTATTAATAGATTCGCTAATATTATGCAAGAATTATAACATTCTAAAAAATAATTCGCCAATTTATAGTAAATCATACAAACAAAAAATCACCTCTTCGGTGATTTTTTGCAGACATTAATTTTGAAGCTACTTGAAATTTGATTTAGGCAATTTCTCCCTCTCCAATCGCCATCCAGGCATCATTTTTTCTTTTGTCAGAATTTTTTGAAATCGCCACGTGTAAAATTTCCATTGCCTTATCAGTTTGACCATTTGATAGATCGGATATCTTCGTAACAGCACTAGCAGATAGAAGAACCTCGTGTTTCTTTGCTTCAGAATATAGACTGTCAGAAATTGAACTTATCTTTTTATTAGTTTTTGTCTTATCAGGGATAAAACCTTCAAATGATAATTCACTAACTTCCTCACCAGCATTTTTGATAAAGATATAAGCAACATAAGCACTCCAACCAATAAGTATGATCAAAAATAAAGGCAATTTCAAATCGTCCACCAAACCAGTATATGGCACCTGACTTAAGTAAACAGCACTTTCGTTAAGCGGATTGATATTACTTGCAGTATAAGCCAAAACTTGCGGTGACTGTGCTTGTACATTGGCATAACAAGAAGCTGAAGCATACTGACCACTTGAAGAGGTCACACTAACTGAAGCATATTTACTACCTGCAACACTATATGTCATATAAGGATTCTGATTATTGGTAGATAAACCATCAGTTCCATTCCAATAATAAGTATAATTACCATTACCACCAGAAACGCTGGCATACCAATTCATCCCGTTGCCGACAGAAGGGTTGCTTGGATTAGCATAACAAGAAACTGACATACTGTTTTGAATTTGCTGAGAAATCGAAGCTGAACAATTTGCCGTAACACTCTGATCTCCAGAAGTCACAGTTAAATTTGCATTCTTTGTACCAGTATTATAGTAGTATTTTGACAAAACCTGTCCTGAACTAGAAAGACCTTCATCTCCAGTCCATGAATATGTATAAGAGCCATTGCCGCCGGAAACGGTTGCTGACCAGTTGATATTATTTTGCTGACCACCTGGAACATAACCAGAACATGAAGCAGTTAGACTCGCGACAGTCGCGACAACATTTGAATTACAATTTCTAACAATTGATTGGTTACCGGAAGTAATGGTCACGGTTGCAGTTTTAGCACCAGCAATTGAATATGCTTTTGAAATTGAACTATTTGCACCCGATAAACCATCGGTTCCAGACCATGAATATGTATAATTGCCATTACCTCCAGATGCAACCGCGGACCAAGAAATATTATTTCCTGCATTTATAGATGAAAAGTTAGCTGAACAAGAACCATTTAAAGTTGGAGTCGGATCTGGGGTTGGAGTCGGAGTTGGAGTTGGATTAGTACAATAATTACTTGCTGGAAAACCATGTCCTACATCCACACCGTTTGAGGCAAAAGTCCAAGCAATCACATCTCCATTATTTCCAGTTCCCAATTGAGTCGGACCATTTCCAATATACGCATCAATTTGAGAAGCACATGAAGGAATTGCTACGTTCAAAACTCCAGTAGAATGTGGATCAACAGTAATCATACCTCCATCAGCATACATTACTTGGTTAGACAAAACAGTGTCATACATTTTATATGACTTTATGTTTAAAGGCACGGAACAATTATCATTGTCATTGGACAAAGAAACGAAAGCCGAATTGCCTCGAACGTAAACTTCAGCCCTGATACCGCTATGGCCGCAAGTTGCAGCTGAAACAGTATTCATATTCATTGATAAAGCCCCGACAAATACGAACAGCGAGAGCAGAACTCCACCAATGACCGAAATATTATTTTTTATATTCATATTTTTCATAAATGATTAAATTTTTAAACAAAATTAAAAAACCGTTACTTTTCAACTATTAAAGACGTCAAAATCAAGCTTTTTTACTTAACCACTATTATATACTTTTTTATTTAATCTGTCAAGTAAATTCGCCTGAATGGTGACCCAGAAATACAAATCTTTAAATCGCTATTTAACATTGCAAAATAAGGTTAATTCGTAGATATATTTGACTATTATATATTGGTAAAGTATTGTTCTCAATAAGTAGGTTCTTTGAGTAAATCCATCAGCCCGCCTGGGGCTTAGATGGTGGTCGACTGCTTTGAATTTAACCGAGTGGTTAGATTTAAAGTAAAGGCATAAACCGGGCAAAAGGAGATGAGTCATGAGGAAAAAAATAGATGGTATAACGTATTATGTTCCAATGGGTCCTGATGTTAATATTGAAAATTGGGAAGTGGTGAATTTTTTGCTTCTGGCAAAACTTCACGGGCAACGTATTGGAAATGACTTATGTCTTCGGATATCACATCCGTTAAACACTAGCCCAGGACCGCTGAGAATAACTTCTATTTTCCATGATGTCTTACTAGACAACGTGGATGAAGATCGGCAGTCACCATTCAGAATGGGACGATTACGAATGGAAGGTAAAGGGACCAGTAACCAAGGGGTTGATATAGACGATATGAATTACCGTTTTGCTCTTCTTGAGCTCGACTTGAAGCGACCTCAATTTAATCCGAATATGAAATTGACGCTTTCCCCAGTTCCTTTCGGAATCGATGGCAGGCCAAAATTATTCTTAAACAAAGAGGACAAAGAACCCTTTTTATATGCAGTAAAAATGGTCTTGGAATCAAGTAAGGAAACTGTTTGGAATGGGAAATATTTCCATGATATTTATAAAAAAATGAATATGCCAAACTGGAACATCATAAAATTTCCGGTCGCATTCATAAAATTCATGGAGCAAATTGGGGCCGTGATTCCTTCTGAGGATGGTAACGGTTGGAAACCTCATATTTCCACCTGGGAATTTGAAAACATCTTTGGGGTGAAAATGCCTGATTGATATTGAAAGAAAAGTTTAGTTGTTAGGCCTTCACATTTATGTGGAGGCCTTTTCATTTGACACAACTACTATCCCCTGCTATACTGTCTTTGTTAGTAACCGTAGTTCGCCCACAAGGCGGGCTTAATTTTTTATCAAAATTCCAAATTATTAATATTAATTAATAGGGAAAGAAAAAATATATTCCTTATTTAAAAAGATGATAGACCTAAAAGTAGTAAATTCCGTTTTGGAACAATTAGAACAAGAAAGAGGTATTCCTAAAGCAAAAATGATGGAAGCAATTGAAATGGCTTTGGCGACCGCTTATAAAAAAGAGTACGGCAAGAAAGGCCAGATTATTCGAGCAAAATTTGATATCAATACTGGTAAAACAGAATTTGAACAAGTAAAAGTTGTTGTTGATAAAGACAAAGTAATCATGCGAGATGAAGCTGAAGTCGTTGAAGAAAAACCAGAAAAAAGATTCGGCAAAAGAGATTTTAATGAAAAAGAAAGTACTGAAGAAGACGATGGCATTGTTTATTTCAATCCGGAACATCATATTCTTTTGGAAGATGCCAAGAAAATCAAAAAAGGGGCTGCGGTTGATGAGGAAGTTGTTTTCCCATTGGAAGCTAAAGATGATTTCGGCCGAATTTCCGCTCAGACCGCAAAACAAGTTATTATTCAAAAACTTCGAGAAGCAGAAAAGGTTTCTGTTCTTGGTGAATATGGTAAAAAAGAAGGTCAGATTGTGACCGGAACCGTCCAAAGAATGGAGCGTGGTAACGTTTTTATCGATATGGGCCGAGCGACAGCCATCCTAGGTTATGAAGAACAAATTCCAGGTGAACAATACAAACAAGGTGAGCGAGTTCGAGCCTACTTGTATCGTGTAGAAGAATCACCAAAAGGTATTTTCTTGAAACTTTCCCGATCACATCCAAAATTCTTGGAAGAATTATTCAAAGCTGAAGCGCCAGAAGTTTTAAATGGTACAGTTATGATCAAAGCAATTGCCAGAGAAGCTGGTTCTCGATCAAAGATTGCTGTTTCCTCATCTGACGAACATATTGATCCAGTTGGATCGCTTGTTGGACAAAGAGGAGTTCGTGTTACGACTGTTATGAGCGAACTGGGTGGAGAAAAAATTGATATCATCGAATGGTCAGAAGATCCAAAAAGATTTATTGAAGATGCTCTCTCACCAGCTAAAATTCTTAATGTTGAAATAAATAATGTTGAGAAGAAAGCTGTGGTGGAAGTGGCTGAAGATCAGCAATCATTGGCAATTGGTAAGGGTGGACAAAATGCCCGCCTCGCAGCCAAGCTTACTGGTTGGAAAATTGATATTCATTCAGTTAGGGCTGAAGCTCCAATAGAAGAAACAGAGGAAGCAAATTAATTTTAAACGAAAAAGAAGGACCTGGTGCATAACACCGGGTCCTTTTTGTCTGCAAAATATTTTACCAATTAATCAGCTCTATCGGAAGCTGAAATCATATCTTTCTCCTGACACAATTTAAGGCCACATTTCGTCCTTACAAATTTCTGGCCGCTCCGGCTCCAAACAGAATGTCGTTCATCATCCTCATGAGTAAGAAGCTTCTCGAGAAAAACAACACAACTAACACCGTCTTCTCGAGCTAGAGCTTCAAGGGTCTTAAACGACTTTTCAGTAAGTGTAATATTCATGGAATATTTCCTTCCTTTCTTTAATTTTAACACTTTTGTACAAATCTAGTTTATGTGATTCTACATCTAAAATATAAAAAGTCAAGGCTATATTTTCCTTATGTTTTAGGCTATATTAAGCCTTGTCGTTATTTATAAATTTTTATTAGTTTTTATTAATTTTAGTAATTAAACATGTCATATATAATTTTCGCATTAATCGCCGCTGTGATTGCTATCGCCTACGGTTTGGTACTTGCAAGTTCCATTCTAAAAAAAGGTGCCGGTAATGACAAGATGAAGTCTATCGCTTTGGCAATTCAGCAAGGTGCTAGCGCTTATTTAAATAAGCAATATACAACCATCGCTTACATTGCGGTTGTTTTGGTTGTTATTTTATGGTTCTTCCTTGGTTGGAAAATGGCTATTGGTTTCGTTGTTGGGGCTTTCTTTTCTGGTCTTGCTGGTTATATCGGAATGAACGTTTCTGTCAGAGCCAATGTTCGAACTACCGAAGCCGCTAGAACTGGTTTAAAAGAAGCCTTGGATGTTGCTTTCAAAGGTGGAACTGTTACTGGTCTTTTGGTAGTTGGTCTTGCTCTTTTAGGAGTGACTGCTTTTTACGCTTTAACTAAAGATGTCAACGCTCTTGTTGGTCTTGGTTTTGGTGCTTCTCTTATTTCTGTTTTTGCTCGACTTGGAGGAGGAATCTTCACCAAAGCGGCTGATGTTGGTGCTGACCTTGTTGGTAAAGTTGAAGCTGGTATTCCTGAAGATGATCCAAGAAACCCAGCAGTTATCGCTGACAATGTTGGAGATAACGTCGGTGACTGTGCTGGTATGGCTGCTGACTTATTTGAAACATACGCTGTTACTTCAGTTGCAACAATGCTTCTAGGTTCTTTACTATTTGCTGGTTATGAGAATGCTCTTCTCTACCCACTTGTAATTGGTGGCGTGGCTATCTTCGCTTCAATTATTGGTACTTGGTTTGTTAAACTCGGAAAATCAAAAAATATTATGGGTGCTTTGTATAAAGGCTTAATTGTTGCTGGAGTTTTAGCAGCAGCAGCTTTTTATCCAATCACTAATTTACTTATGGGTGGTCAGAACAAATATTCTGTAATGGGATTGTTTATCTGTGCTCTAACTGGATTGGTTGTTACCGGTGCTTTGGTTGTTATTACCGAGTACTTTACTTCAACCGCTTACGGTCCTGTAAAATCAATAGCTCAAGCTTCTGTTTCAGGTCATGGTACAAACGTTATTCAAGGTTTGGCTATTTCTATGAAATCAACCGCACTGCCTTTGATTACAATTGTTGCTGGTATCTTGGTTACATATCATTTTGGTGAACTATACGGTATTGCAATCGCTGCAATGTCTATGCTTTCAATGACTGGTATCATTGTAGCCATCGACGCTTATGGTCCTATTACTGACAATGCTGGTGGTATTGCTGAAATGTCAGAATTACCAAAAGAAGTTCGAGAAGTTACTGACCCACTAGATGCTGTTGGAAACACTACAAAAGCCGTTACTAAAGGTTACGCGATCGGTTCTGCTGGTCTTGCCGCTTTGGTTCTTTTCTCTGCTTATACTCAAGAGATTATTACAAAAACTGGTCATTCAATTGCTTTCGATTTAAGTAATCCATTGGTGATCGTCGGTCTCTTTATTGGAGGTTTGTTACCATATTACTTCGGTGCACTTTGTATGGAAGCTGTTGGTAAGACTGCCCAAAAAGTAGTTGAAGAAGTTCGAAGACAATTCAGAGAAATAAAGGGTATTATGGATGGATCTGGTAAACCAGATTACAAACAAGCTGTTTCTATTGTCACCGGTGCTGCTATCAAACAAATGATTGTTCCGGCTTTGATTCCTGTTCTTGTTCCAATCTTGGTTGGATTTATTCTTGGACCAGTTGCCCTTGGAGGAGTTTTGGTTGGTTCAATTATCACAGGTCTATTCGTGGCAATCTCAATGACTTCAGGTGGAGGTGCTTGGGACAATGCTAAGAAATATATTGAGAACGGAAATCATGGTGGTAAGGGTTCAGATGCTCACAAAGCTGCTGTTACCGGAGATACTGTCGGTGATCCATACAAGGATACTGCAGGTCCTGCGATCAACCCGATGATCAAGATTTTGAATATTGTTGCGTTAATCATCGTTGCTTTTATAATCTAATTTATAAAAGGTATCGTTAAAAATACAAAAGCTTGATTTTGCTTTGCAAAATCAAGCTTTTTATTTTTTAAATACGCGTTAGTTTTCTAAATTAGACATGGTATAATATCTTCCAAGAGAACCTCGGATAAAACTGAGTTCCATTATTAGATTAATAAAATATTATGCAAAAAACATTATCAAAAATTATTGGCACAGGTATTATAACTTCACTTCTAATTGTTCCATCTTTAGCTGTAAATGCCCAAGAAGCAACCAGTACAAGAAAAATGCCACCAGTACCTCCAACACTATTACAACTGCAGAATAGAATAAAAGAAGACGCTAGACTAAACCAAATCAAAGCCAGCTCCACAGTTAAGCAACTTCAAAATCGTGAAAATAATATTGAGAAAATACAAAATAGAATTGCTTCAACGACTGCATCAACGACCGAAAAGAGAAATCAACAGCTAGAAAAAATGCTCCAGAAGCAAAGAGATGAAATGCAAAAAATGAAAGATCGTGTAGCCAATCAAGAAGTTAAAGCAATTGCGGTGATAGAGAATATTGCAAAAAGATTAGGAGAGAGGATGACGGTTCTTAAGAATAAAGGCGTAGTTATGACCGAAGCTGATACCTTGTTTGCAGCTGCGAATACTAAAATTGCCGATGCTAAAATACAAGCAGATAAAATCAAAACCCTTCTTTCACAGCCAATCGCATCAAGTACAGATCCTATTCTAAACCCAGTAAAAGATTTGCTTGCAATAATCAAAGTTGATTTAAAAGATGCTCAGCAAAAATTGACAGCAACTATTCGATCAATTAATAATGTCAGACCAAAATTTGAAAAGGCAACGACAACCAAGGAGGTTCGTGATAACAATTCTACATCCACAGCAACTTCAACTAATTAATAAATTAACTTTTAAAATAAAATGAGTGAAATTGAAAATAACAATATAGTTTATGATTCAAACGGTAAAAGCACCGGCACTGGAGCTTTAATTGGAACAATCATAATTATTGTTGTCTTGATTGCTGGTGGTTGGTATTTCGTTAGTAGTAGAATGGATAAGATTAATCAACAAAATAGTGCGGTAAACGAAGCAACGACAACTTTCTCAACATCAACACTTAGCACTTCAACTGAAATTGTTGATATCCAGAAAGATCTAGATTCTGTAAATCTAGACACATTGGGACAATAGAATAGAATATTCAACATAAAAAGTAGAACTTTTCAGGCCGTTTCGCTTTGCGAAACGGCCTGAAAAGTTACCTAAAAAAATCTGTGTTCTACTCCTTTACAAATCAACCTTAAAAAGCTAAACTCTACCCATTATGACAACAAAAGAAAATAAAAAAGTTATCCATAAAATTATTAATACCAAGAAATTAGACAATTCAGAAGTTGAAATCGAATGCGAAATCGGTCACGAAGAGGTTGTTTGTTACCGAGGCAAGGCGATTGAAAGCCTACAAAAAGAGCTTAATTTGCCTGGTTTTAGACCGGGTCATGTGCCAGAGAATATGATTATCCAGCACATTGGGGAACAAGGCCTTCTAGCTGAAATGGCCGAACTTGCGATCAACGATTCTTACTCAAATATTATTGTCGAAAGCAAGCAGAACTTTATTTCAATGCCAGATGTTCAAATTACCAAAATTGCCATCGGTAATCCAATCAATTTTAAAATCAGCGGTCAGGTCATGCCAGAAGTAGAGCTTACTGATTATAAAAAAATTGCAAAAAGTGAAAATGGTAAAAAGGAAGAATCAACAGAAGTGACTGAAAAGGAAATTGCGGAAACAATCGAACAAATCAGAACTAACTATGCTCAGAGAAATCACACTCATGCCGAAGGTGAAAAGCATAAGGAAGGCGAGAAATTAGATCTTCCAGAAATTAATGACGAATTTGTCACGAAATTGGGTGATTTCAAAGATGTCGCAGATTTTAATATCAAATTAAAAGAAGGTTTGCAGAAAGAAAAGGAATTCAAAGCTAAAGACAAAAAGAGATTGGCAATTATTGAAGAAATAATCAACAAAAGCAAAATTACTTTGCCTAAATTATTGGTAGATAGTGAATTGCAGAAAATGCAGGCCCAATTTACTGACGATATAGCGAGAGTTGGACTTAAAGTTGAAGATTATCTTAAACACATCAAGAAAACTTGGGAAGATTTGAAGAAAGAATGGCTACCAGATGCTGAAAAAAGAGCCAAACTACAATTGATTCTGTCTAAAATTGCTTTGGATGAAAAAATCGAACCAGAAAAATCAGTTGTCGATAAAGAGGTTGAGCAATTAATGAAGACTTACAAGGATGCCAAGGAAGATCGCACTCGAGCTTATGTCGAAATGGTTTTGACTAATGAAAAGGTATTTGAATACCTAGAAAACATCAAGTAATTGATACGGTGCAAACAGGGCTTTGTCTACCAGTAGTCAAAGCTCGCCCCGTAGTGAGAAATTCTGATTTCTCTACTACTAGGGTGTTTGAATGGTTAGAGATTCAGAAATAATCTAGTTTTAAAAATTAAATGATTTTTATAAATACATTAGCCATAATTTTTATATTGTGGCTATTATTTATGGTGGTTATTCCTTTTATAATTTTTCCAAACTATTTATTCAAACCCAAAATAATTAAGACTGATTTTATGGGCACAATAGTTGATACGTTGAATAATACTGAAAGACAAAAGACACTGGAAAATATCTGGGGATATATAGTTGATAAACATTATGGTTTTGTAGAACAAGGTTTTATTAAAAAAATGATACTCTCACCAAATCTTTTTAAAAACAAAATTGAAAATATAGATAAAAGCATCATTCTATTTTGCCATACACAAAATCTTTATATTAAAACATTGCTAGTAAATAGCTCTCAATTTGATGATGCTGACATCAAAATTAAATGGGTAATCAGTAAGAATTTTATAATACATCAATATTTATTGCTAAGTTTTGATGATAAAAAAATCAAAATCGATCCATTTTTTAAGATTTGCGAAGTTATATATTCTTAATTTACAGCGAGATTAGTCGCAACGATGGCAGCAGTTTCCGCTCGCAAAATGTTCTGACCAAGAGAATATATTTCAAAATTATTATTTTTAAACAATTCCAATTCGGAATCTGACCAACCACCTTCGGGGCCAATAAAAACAGAGACCTCCTTTTTTGTCATTGCGAGGGTATTCCCGTGGCAATCCAGTCCTGTTTTGCTTTGTTCATCTCGCAAAGACAAACCGGAAGGATCAAAAATTACGCGCCTTGCATCAGAACTTACCGCTTGCATTATCGCCTCCTCCAAATCCATTGGCTCAAATACTTCCGGTACAGTCATCCTACCCGATTGCTCACTCGCCTCGATTACAATTTTATTCAACCTCTCCATATTAATATCTTTCTTTTCACTTCTTTCAGAAATAACAGGATGAATTCCAGAAATACCGACTTCCGTGCACTTTTCAGCCGCCAACTCAAAATTCCCTTTCTTAATCAAAGCTAAATACAAATTAACCTTTTTTGAAGGAATTTTAAATTCACTTTTTTCTAAAAGTTTTACCGCTAAATCCTTTTTAGTTAAGATAGTGATTTCAGAAACATATTCACAACCCACGCCGTCAAAAACTATCACTTTATCCCCTACTCCAAATCTAAAAACCCTTAATAGTTGATGCGCCAATTCTTCATTATCAACCTTTATAGCCTGCCCAATTTTCTCTGTAAAATCCCCGCCTTTAATATAAAATCGATGTAGTCTCATTAAGATAGAATATAGAATTACAGACAAAGAATCAAGCTAATATGTAATTGCATTCTTTACCCTTTTATTATATCTTTTAGATATTATCAGTTAAACACACAAAAATATGAATTTAATTCCAACCGTATTAGAAAAAACCCAATTCGGTGAACGAGCTTATGATATTTACTCAAGACTTTTAAAAGAAAACATTATCTTTCTCGGTGGACCAATTGATGACGATACAGCAAACATTGTCATCGCTCAACTTCTTTTCTTACAATCAGAAAATCCTAAAAAAGATATCCAGCTCTATATCAACTCCCCTGGTGGTTCTGTGACTGCGGCTTTGGCAATCTTGGATACCATGAACCACATCAAAAATGACGTTTCGACCGTATGTGTTGGTCTCGCTGCCTCTGCAGCCGCACTATTGTTATCAGCCGGCAAAAAAGGTAAGCGTTTTTCACTACCGAATTCTGAAATTATGATTCACCAACCATTGGGTGGCGCTCAAGGTCAGGCTTCTGATATTGCGATTACCGCACGACAGATTCTTAAACTTAAAGATAAGTTAAATCAAATGATGGCAAATCATACGGGAAAAACTATTGCGCAAATAGAAAAAGATGCCGATCGAGACTATTACATGTCAGCTGATGAAGCAAAAAAATATGGCTTGATTGATAAGGTGTTACAATAGATAAATCACATTTAAAATCCACCATCGCATGGTGGATTTTAAATTACCCTACTTTAGTGAACACAACGAACGGGATACAAATCTGTTTTTGGCCTTGTTGCAGTATATACATTCGGTGTTGGCAGTGATCTTCCATAAGAGCATACTCCGTTACCATACCATTCATCAATTGACCATTCAGTATTATAAGCAACAAAACCTCCCGGACTTGAACTTGCATTGATAAACTGATTTGCCAAAGCGTCTTCAAGTTCATACTGTCCTGGCAACCTCGATCCTGATCCTAAACCACTACAATATGAAATTGCATTATTCCAGGTCATTGATCCTTGATCAGGTGACCACCTTAAACCATTAATACCATATGACCAGGTCGGAAAAGGGTCTGGCGCTATTGTTACAGTAATAAGATAATTCTGCGTAGAAAGATCTTGTGCTGTCACAATGTACGTAACTGGATTAGTAAAATTTTTAGCGACACCAGTACTTGAAGAAACCGTAGCGTTGGCAGAAACAGAAATATTTGGGGTCAAGCTAGTTACATTTGTTCCAAAAGGTACGGTAAGAGAAATTGTATGAGAAGATTGATTAATTGTACCGCTAACCGATGGTGAACTGAAAGAAAATGCTGTTATATTTTTAGCAGAACTTAATGTTACTCTTGTTCCCACCTGTCCCAAACCATAGACAGTACCGGTTGCTACCTTATCAGGGGTCAAACTGGATATATTGTAAGTACCAGAAACTCCAAGAACGTTATAGCCGGAAATGATATTGCCAGAATTTATCATTGGAATTATATTCCAAATATTCTGAAGTGAATTATTCGTGCTAGCTGGACCCAAAGTTGGATTAAAAGAATGTACCGAAATCACGTACGAATTATTTAAAACCTTCTGATACAAATCATTTAATGTAATCAAGGTTGCTGCCGGAGCGGAACTAGGAGTAAGTGTCCCGGCAATCGCAACACCAAAAATAGAAACCGCACTAATCAAAATAAATAAACTGATTTTAAAGTATTTCATATTTTATTGCATTGTTCCCACCGAACTCGTACCGTATGCAGTACCTGTCGCCACCTTATCTGGTGTTAAATTAGAAATATTATATGAACCACTGATTCCCATAATTGTCGTACCAGAAGTAATACTACTTGAAGAAACCGGGGTGAGTAAGTTGTAAATTTGTCCTAGATCATGAAAATTTGCCATGGAAGTATCCTGAGTCGGACTAAAATTCTTAGAAGTCGTAGCATTATTAGATAATTTACGATAAATATCTTCGAGAGTAACTCCAGTTGGCGATGGATTACCTGAGCCAATAAGATCACTGCCGGCCAAAGCGACCACAGCGAAAACTGTTAGAGCTGAAAGCACTGTAATTATAATGTTTTTAGAGAATTTCATAGCTCATATTATACATTATCTATTAAAAAATCCCAAATGGTTCATTTACTTAAATATAGGCGTATATATGCGCAATCCTTACAAATAACTAGCTAGCTTGATAATAATTCGAATCTGTTATATTATAAAAATGTTATCAATTTAATATATATGATTTCGTTTTTTATCAATTTGAAAGTTTTAGCGTTAGCTACCGAAAGACGAGCTGATTTTGTTGAACTCATGTCTGCCAACGCCAAAGCTATTGAAGCAAAAATGTCACTCAGGCTAAGCCTGATTTGGAGAAAACTTATTGATTCAATTTCAATAGCATAGGGAGCGAAAGCATTTCGCAATTATGTCATTAAAAATAGTGTTACTGATAGCCGCAATTGTCGGCGCCGTGTGCGTCGCCATCGGTTATTACTTGCGACTTATAATTTCCTTAGGTAAAAGAGGATCCATGGAATTAGAGATCAAAAGTATGATGCTTCAGGCAAAAGAAGAAGCAAAGAAAATCGTTCTAGAGGCAGAAAATAAAGCCGTCGAAACCTTGAAGGATATAAAGAAGGAGTCAAAAGAAAAAGAAGAGGCGGCCAAACTAATCGAGCAGCGCTTGATGAAAAAGGAGGACCTTCTTGACCAAAGACAAACAGATATCGACAAAGAGGTTGAGAATATTAAGAAAAAAATCGTTGAGATCAAAGAGATTCGTGAGAAAACAGATAAAATAGAACAAGAAAAGTTAGTTGAATTAGAGAAAATCACTCACCTATCACTTGAAGAAGCTAAAGAGCAAGTGATGAAAATGGTTGAAAAGAGATATGAGGAAGATATATTATCTAGAATTAAAAAACTAGAGACTTTTGGTGCAGAAAAATATGAAGAAAAAGCCAAGGAAATTATTACAACTGCAATTCAAAGACTTGGAAATTCTGTTGCTTCTGACGTTATGTCGACTATTGTTAATATTCCTTCTGACGAAGTAAAAGGTAAAATTATTGGTAAGGAAGGTAAAAATATCAAAGCTTTTGAAAGAGTCACCGGTGTTGAAGTTATCGTTGATGATACTCCTGGAGCGATTACCATTTCTTCATTTGATCCAGTTAGACGACAGGTAGCTAAAATCGCTTTGGAAAATCTATTACTTGATGGACGAATCCAGCCGGTAAAGATTGAGAAATTAGTTGAAGAAGCTCAGAAGAATATTAATAAGATTATGAAGGATAAGGGTGAAGCTGCAGCTTATGAATGTGGTGCTTTCAACCTGGATCCTCGAATTATTGCCATTCTTGGACGACTTCATTTCCGAACTAGCTATGGTCAGAATGTTTTACAGCACTCAGTTGAAGTTTCACATTTAGCGGGAATGATTGCGGAAGAAATCGGGGCAAATGTTGTTACTGCTAAACTTGGAGGACTCTTACACGATATTGGTAAGGCAGTTGACCATGAAGTCGCTGGTACCCACGTGGAAATCGGTCGCCGAATCTTACAGAAGTTTGGTGCTAGTGAAGAAATTGTGAAGGCAATGCAATCACACCATGAAGAATATCCTTATGAAACAACTGAATCTGTTATCGTCCAAGTGGCTGATGCTATCTCTGGTGGTCGCCCAGGTGCGAGACGAGACAGTATTGAAAATTATTTGAAACGATTACAAGACTTGGAAGCTTTGACCAATGCCTTCCCTGGTGTTGAGAAATCATACGCTTTGCAAGCCGGACGTGAAGTAAGAGTCTTTGTTACTCCAGAAAAAATTTCTGATTTAGAGGCTAAGGAACTTGCTCATGATATTGCTCAGAAAATTGAAACTGATCTAAAATACCCTGGTGAAATCAAAGTTAATGTGATCAGAGAGATGAGAGTTATTGAATATGCAAGATAGTAAATAGCTTTTAGATTATTGCTAATAGAATAGGCTGGTTCGCAAAGCGAACCAGCCTTTCTTTTTTTCATTGATATTTTAATTAAGCAATCCATAAAATATAATTGGAAACCTAAGCAAAAAAATAGGATGAAGGTATGTAACATACCTTCATCCATAAATATTCCGCACACTTACAATTTGTCGAGCTCATCATAACAATAAGCCCCAACGACTTCAGAATTTTCATGTTGGACAAACCAAACATCACCGCCATGACCGGGAACATGACTCTTAAGAGTTCCGGCCACCCCAACCTTACGAACATCAAGATGGCATTGTTTGATTAGTATTCCTTTAGTATCTTTGCGGAGTTTCTTGTTCACACGAACTCTTACTCCGGCCTTCATGTCATCAGCATTCATGATTACCTCCAGTTTGTACATTATTTATGACTCAGGCAAATTGTACATTAATTTATATATAAGTCAATAACACTTTTTATATTACATTCACCCTTATTTATAGCCATATTTTGGAATTGACAAATTAACCTTATTTTGCAATACATTTTTGCACAACTTATTCTCTTTTTCTCATTGCATAGAAATACCCTTGTATTATAATACTTGGAGATCCTAAATTCGGGTAAGTCTCCCAAAAGGAGATGAGTCGGAACTAGAGTTTATGGTCGAAATAATTATTAGAACGAATGAAAATTCGTTTGCCCGCGCGGGCAGTTAATTTAAAATCCAAACTTCTTTTTTAAATAAAAAGAACAAGGACAACAATAATATGAATAAACAAGCAATCGTAGAAGCAGTACACGGAGTATTAAATACAACTAAAGTCCAGGCTGAACAAATAGTGGACAAGGTTTTTGATTCAATTGTAGCAACATTAAAGAAAGGTGAAGAAGTTTCAATCGCAGGTCTAGGTATCTTCTCAGTGAAGGCCCGAGCTGCTAGAGACGCTCGAAACCCACGAACAGGTGAGACTGTTAAGGTCCCTGCTATGAAGGTTCCAAAATTCCGAGCTGCTAAGGCTTTGAAAGACGCAGTAAAATAATTTTTAAATAAAAAAACGCCTTCCTTACTGGAAGGCGCTTTTTTATTTGTTAAATTATGTATACCCTTGCGGTATAAGTAATTCTTAATTAAAAACGACCTCCACTCGGAGGTCGTTTTTAATTGTTGAATTACTTATCCCTTTATGGGGTAAGTAATTCTTAATCAATAAAAGCGTCCCCGATCAGGGGATGCTTTTTTGATTGTTAAATAATTCCGAATCCGTATTTAACAAAAAACCACTCTCTGGT
>Ga0118677_10000894_pt1 | contig 64083 bp, 50 predicted proteins | sample AliMusrvi5mmetaG_FD_86154 | JGI IMG/M metagenome (GOLD analysis project Ga0118677, IMG submission 86154) | reverse complement strand
AATATCAAAAGGGCATTGGAGGTAGCAGCAGCGGGGGGTCATAATGTCCTTTTGATTGGACCGCCGGGAGCGGGTAAGACGATGATGGCCAAGAGGCTGCCGTCTATCCTGCCTCCCCTTATTCTGCAGGAAGCCATTGAAACGACCATGATCCATTCGGTGGCCGGAAGGCTAAACGGTTCAGGACCGCTTATCAACACCAGGCCTTTCCGTTCCCCTCATCATACTATTTCGAGCGTGGCCCTGGTCGGGGGAGGAAGCATTCCCCGGCCGGGCGAAATTTCCCTTGCGAATCACGGGGTGTTGTTCCTTGATGAATTGCCTGAGTTCAGCAGGCAGGTACTGGAAGTGTTGAGGCAGCCCATGGAGGACAGAGTGGTTACGGTTTCCAGGGCCAGGATATCTGCAACTTATCCTGCAAGTTTTATGCTTGTTGCCGCTATGAACCCATGTCCGTGCGGATATTATAATCATCCGCAAACACCCTGCCAATGCAACCCGGGCATCATCCAGAAATACCTTCACAAAATTTCCGGGCCGTTGTTCGATCGGATCGATATACAACTCGAAGTGGTTCCTGTTCCTTACCGTGACCTGCGGGATCAGTCATCCGCAGAGAGCAGTAACAGTATCAGGGAAAGGGTGGTCGTTGCGAGGAGAAAACAGGAACTCAGGTTCAATGGAGCAAAGGGAGTTTATTGCAATGCCCAGATGAATCCCAGGCAGATGAGGCAGTTTTGCAAGCTTAATGATGCATCCCAGCTGCTGCTGAAAAATGCGATGGATAAGCTGGGATTATCGGCGAGGGCCTATGAACGGATCCTGAAAGTTGCAAGGACCATTGCCGACCTGAATAATTCGGAAGAGATTCGGGCGGAATGCCTTGCCGAGGCGATAACATACCGTTCCCTTGACAGGGAAAACTGGGGAAGGTGATCAGAGGTAAAGATCGGCGATGACAAAACAGCCGTAGATAACCGAGGCAATGCCATTGAGGGTGAAAAATGCCAGGTTGACTTTCGAAAGGTCATCGGGTTTGACAAGCATATGCTGGTAAATTATCAAGGCTGTATAAATAAGCATCCCGGCCCAGAAGATTTTGCCGAAGGGGCCGATAATTCCTGCTGTAACAAGGAATCCCACTGAAATCAGGTGAAACAGTATCGACAGCAGCAGTGCATTCTTCCTGCCGAGAAAGACAGGGATGGAGCGGAGTTTTTCTGCCTCGTCAAATGCCACGTCCTGCATGGCGTAAATAATGTCGAAGCCTGCAACCCAGAATATAACTGAGAATGAGAACAGGAGTGGCAGAAGGGCGAAATGCGCTGTTACCGCAATATATGCACCAATCGGAGCCAGCGAAAGCCCCAGGCCGAGGAAAACATGCGAAAGGGAGGTGAACCTTTTCGTAAAACTGTAGCCCATCACCACGAGAAGTGCAACGGGGGAGAGATAAAAACAAAGTGGGTTCAGGAGCAGGGCCGAACCCATGAAAAGCAGGGCATTGATGATGATAAATGCCAGGGCTGCAGGTTTGGTTATAATCTTACTTGGGAGTTCACGGCCCCAGGTACGCGGGTTTTTCCTGTCGATCTCGATGTCGGCATAACGGTTGAATGCCATGGCTGTATTCCTCGCGAAAAGAACGGCGAGAATCACCAGCAGGAGGCTGCGGATACTTATTAAACCACCTGTTTCCTTAAAGGCAAGGAAAAGGCCGATCATTGCGAAAGGCAGTGAAAAAAGAGTATGATGGATCTTGACCAATGAAAAATACCGGCCTATGTTGTCTGATAGTTTATGCACTGTAATTGGTTTGAACGTGCAAAATTAGCAAAATGTGAAGCACTTTCCCCCTTGATTTAAATTGAGGCCCGCTGTAACTTAAAGGCACAATAATCGTCAAAAGATATGGTTATTTAATTAGGCCGTGTAAATGGCCTTAATTCTTTTTATACCTGCATGCAAAAGGAATCAGTCTCAGCTTACATCCGTCATCGTTTATCGGTTCAGTCAAAGTACAGCCTTCACTCCCCTTTCATTTATACGTTCTGGGCGGAGGTACTGAAGGACTATAAACGTTACCCGGCATATGAAATTGTCGAAAATATCAGGAAAGAGCTGTTGAAGGATGACAGGATCATCCACAAGGTTGATTTCGGAACCGGACAAACCGGTCGGCCTCAGGACGGAGTAACGATCAAAGTAAATAAAATCGCCCGCAACTCACTGGTTTCGGTCGGCAAGGGCCAGTTCCTTTATAAACTGGTGAAACACTACAAGCCGTCCTGCATTCTTGAACTTGGCACTTCGCTGGGAATGAGTTCATTGTATATGTCTGAAGCTGCCCCGGGGGCAAGAATAATCACTATCGAAGGCTGTCCGGAGACTTCGGCAATAGCCCGTTCAAATATTGAAAAGGCAGGAAAAAATAATATAAGTGTCATCACTGGCAGCTTTGACGAGAAACTGCAGGAGGCTTTACGGCTGATGCCGAACCCTGACCTGGTGTTTATCGATGGGAACCATCGTAAGGAACCTACAGTGAAATACTTTGAAGAATGCCTGCCACATCTGCATGCCGGTTCCGTTGTGGTCATGGATGATATACATTGGTCTGCAGGCATGGAAGAGGCATGGAAACTCATTATTGCAAAGCCCGAAGTAAAGGTCAGCGTGGACCTTTACCATATGGGAGTCGTATATTTTCGTGAAGAACTAAGTAAAGAAGATTTTGTACTACGGTTTTAACCTTTTATCTTTGATCCATGGAAAAAGAGATCATTCATCTTGAGAACATCGTAAAGAACTATAAAGTAGGTACAGTGGTTGTAGAAGCGCTGCGGTCTATCTCTCTTGTAATCCGAAAAAATGAATTTGTTGCCATCATGGGGCCTTCGGGTTCAGGCAAATCAACCTTGATGAACATCCTTGGCTGTCTCGACACTCCTACGAGCGGAAATTATTTGCTGAACGGTCATGATGTAAGCAAAATGGATGATAACAACCTTGCTGAAATTCGTAACCGTGAGATCGGTTTTGTATTCCAGACCTTTAACCTCCTGCCTCGTTCCACTGCTTTGGAAAATGTGATGCTGCCGCTGATCTATGCTGGCTATAACAAGACCAAAAGGTTGGAAAAAGCATCAACGGTTATTGAAGAAGTAAAGCTGACCGACCGTATGACCCATAAGCCCAACGAGCTTTCAGGAGGGCAGCGTCAGCGCGTTGCTATTGCCCGTGCCCTGGTGAACGACCCTGCCATTATATTAGCTGATGAGCCTACAGGGAACCTCGACTCAAAGACATCCCTGGAAATACTTGGATTGCTTGAAGAAATCCATCGCAAAGGAAATACGGTAATCATTGTTACCCACGAAGAGGACATCGCTTTGCATACGCATCGTATCATCAGGCTTATTGACGGGAATATTTCATCAGACGAGAAAAATAAAAACATTAAGACCATTGCCGATTATTCCTTCGCATAGATCGTAGCATTAAATCCTGATCATGGCTAAAGAAGTCAATTATAAAAAACTTTTCGACTCGTTCAACAAACAGAATGTCATGGTTATAGGTGACGTTATGGTGGATTCTTACCTCTGGGGTAAAGTTGAGAGGATCTCGCCGGAAGCACCTATTCCCATTGTCGCACTGAGGAAGAGAGAGCACAGGATGGGTGGTGCGGCCAACGTTGCCATGAACATCAGGGCTATGGGCGCAAAACCCATTTTATGCTCGGTGATTGGTACCGATGATAAGGGTGATATTTTCCTCGAACTGATGAAGAAGGAAAAGATGAACGCCTCGGGTATCGTAAGAAGCCAGAGGAGGATCACAACAACGAAATTCAGGATTTTCGGCAACGCTTACCAGATGCTAAGGGTGGATGAGGAAGAAGATGACGACCTGGTGCATGCCGATTACCTTACTCTTTCAAGGGTTATTGACCGCATACTTGAGACAGAGAATGTTCACTGCATCATTTTTCAGGATTATAACAAGGGAGTTTTGACCCCGAAACTGATACAGGAGGTCATAAAAAAAGCACATAAAAGAAATATCCCCACTTGTGTGGATCCCAAGAGAAAGAATTTTGAGTCTTTTTCCAATGTGACACTGTTCAAGCCCAACCTTAAGGAACTGTCGGAGGGGCTTAAAATAGAACTGGATGCCACCGACAGCAATGCCATCATCGACGCTGCCCAGGCGCTGAGGGAGAAACTGAAATGTGATTATGTTATGACCACCTTGTCGGAACAGGGCGTCCTTATTAGTATGAAAGACAAGCATGAAAAGAAAAACCTGATGATCCCAGCTCATGTAAGGTCGATCTCCGATGTCAGCGGGGCAGGTGATACAGTGATCAGCGTGGCATCATTATGTTTGGCGGCTCAGCGTTCACCATACGAGATAGCCTATATATCGAATCTTGCCGGCGGTATCGTTTGCGAAGAAATAGGGGTGGTTCCCGTAAATAAGGACAAACTGCTGAAGGAAGTCATATCCCTTTTGTGACAATGGACCGCGATGCCGATGTCATCATATCAGGCGCCGGTCCGGCCGGTTCTATAGCCGCATATCATCTTCAGAAATCAGGTATCAGCGTTTTAATTCTTGAGAAGTCATCTTTTCCCCGTTACAAAGTTTGCGGAGCAGGGCTCACGCATAAGATACTTTCCATTTTGCCTTATGACATCAGCCCGGTGATACACACTGTGGTTCATTCATTCCGCTTTTCTTCCGGTTTGTCGGATGTGTACACAAGGACCAATGAGCTTCCCCTTATGTATTGCACCATGCGGGATGAGCTGGACTCATTTTTACTTGAAAAAGCAGTTGAGGCCGGGGCTAAGATCCGTACTTCCGAAAAGGTCACAGGGATGGAGCAGGACGAACAAGGGGTCATTGCCAGGACAGGAAACAGGGCATACCGCTCTTTATTCCTCATAGGCGCTGATGGCGCTTCCAGCCTGACCGCCAGGACTTTCGGCCTCAATAAGCATATTGAATGGGGGATGGCCTGGGAGGCGGAAGTAAGGTCTTCTCCCGAAATGCTGCAGAAGTATTCAGATACGGTGTTTCTCGACTGGGGGACCTTCCCCGGAGGTTATTCATGGATCTTTCCAAAGAAAGACCATTTTTCAATAGGTACGGGCGGCCCTGCGCATATGGCTAAACGCATGCCTGAGTATTACGATAAATTCATAGCTTCCACAGGCATACCGATACTGGAAACGATGTCGAACCGTTCACACCCGTTGCCGGTGAGGACTAAAAAATCAGATTTTCATTCCGGCAGGGTAATGGTGGCGGGTGATGCTGCAGGCCTTACCGATGCCCTTACCGGAGAAGGGATTTTCTGGGCAGTAAAAAGCGGGTCAATGGCCGCAGAAGTGATCAGGCAAAACCTTCAAGGAAAAATTCCCGATCTTGCATTGTATTCCGCGAGGATCAATTCGGAGATCATGCCTGAATTGCTTGAAGCAAAAAACATAGGCTCATTGTTCAACGCCATGCCGCTGAGGGTGCATCATTGGGTGCGTGACAGCGAAAGGGTGTGGAGAGCATTCGGGAAAGTCCTGAGGGGGGAACGTAATTTTACAGACGTCCCCGGGGCCTTCGGGACATGGAAGTTTTTATGGAAACCGGTTTGTGCACTGTCTTCCGTTATCCAGAGACAAAAGGAAAAGCATTACATGAAACATGCCTGATACTAAAAAATCAGTTCTGATCACCGGGGCCGGAAGAGGTCTTGGAAAAGCACTTGCACTCACATTTCTTGATAAAGGGTGGAGGGTTCTTGCTACGGATCTTGTGCAACCCGTTTACGAAGATGCAAACGATACGGGATTACCGGCAGACCGGCAGGAGTCAAAGAAAAAACTGATTTGCCTTTTGATGGATGTCACTTCCGATGAATCCGTTGCTGCTGCGTATACCGCGGCAAATGCTGAAAATATCAGGCTCGACCTCATCATCAACAATGCAGGGATGGATAATTATTTCCTGCTGTCGGAAGCCCCTGTAGGGAAATTCAAACAGATGTTCGAGGTGAATGTTTTCGGCGCTTACAGGGTGAACCAGGTGTTTCTTCCTCTGCTCAGGAGACCGGGTGGCAGGATCATCCACATCGGCAGCGAAAGCCTTAACCTGGCGATGCCCTTCATGACATACCCGCTTACCAAAAAACTTCTTGAAGGATATTCAAAAGCCCTCAGGCAGGAATTGAGATTTCACGGTATTGATGTTGTCGTGATAAGGCCGGGAGCGATCAACACCGAACTCCTACAGACAGTCTCAAAACTCGGTCCCGCAACGGGTGAAACGAACGAAGTCGATCCCCTTAAAACGGCATTTTATACGTTTGCATCACAGGCATCAAAGGAGATTGGCAAGGTGATCAGCCCTGCCACAGCGGCCGGCTTTATATACAATGTTTCATGCAAGCCAAGGCCCCGCGCGGTTTACCGCATCAATAACATGTTGCAGTTGAGGATTGCTGCCATGCTTCCGTTCAGCCTTGTTGAAAGGATCGTGCACAGGCGGCTCAGCAAAAAGGGAAAATGAAAATCTCCGGAGTCATATTGACCAGGCTGGTGATCGTTGCTATCATCCTCCTTTCTTTTTTCACTTTCGCCGAGAATTACTACCCCCTCCTGACCTCTGATATGGCGGTGAATATACTGATGACCCCCTCTTTTTCGCTTCCCCATGATATTTATTTCTGGGGACAGGACCGTTCGGGGAACCTGATCCCTATGATCGCTCATACGGTATTCACTTTGAGCGGATGGCCGCCTGTACTGATCGTTTCATTTGTGCACTATCTTATACTTGCTGCAGGCTTCCTGGCATTGACACGTTTTGTGAGAAGTGCTTTCGGCAGGATTATTCTTGCAATGGTTTGGTTCTTCCCTCCATGGCATTTTCTTGAATTCCTGCTCATATTATATGGAATCCAGACCAGCCTTGTGCTGATAGCGCTGAATTTTCTCGACAGGTCATTTTCAGCAAGGCTCCGTTGGAAATGCCTCAGCTGGCTTTCTGGTTCCTGCTTAATATTCATTGCTGCCGTATGGGTTTCGGATATGGCGCTGGGAAGTATCCTGGCTCTACTCATAACGGCCTTGTTGTACTTTACATTTGCAAGGAATGACAGAGAGAAGACCATCTCCCTAAGGGGGATGATGGTTCCTGCAATTCTTCTGGTCGCGTGGACTGTGGCAGGCTGCCTGGTTTTACATTATGCCAAGGTGATGTCCACACCTGTGCAGAACTATACTAATGGCTTCTTTGCTGCGCCTGCATCCGTGGCGGCAAACATACATACGGTTGCAATATCGGTATACAAGACTCTTGTTTTTTCTTCGGAAAGCCAGATAGAAAGCGTTTATGCTTTGGGCCTTGCTGTATGCCTTATCCTGCTGGTTTATTCGATAAAAAAGCAAGCAGTGAGATGCATTAAAATTACCGAAAATCCATGGTTTTATTTTTTCTTGTTTGAGGCCATTCTGACAGTTGCCGCTGTAATTCTGTCCCGCTGGGTTGCAGCCAATGGAACGGGAAGGAGATACTTCACCACATTTTTTATCTCATCCTGGATCTGTCTTATCCTGTGGCTTGAAAACCAGCCAAAAAACAAATGGAAAAAATCACTGCAGATCGCTCTGACGGTGGTAGTGATCACCGGTTCTTTGAGCGGTTGTCTAAGGTTCTATTATCCTGAAGTTAAACCCTCGAGGATAAGGGTGATCTCGGCGCTGAAATCAATGGGCGACATCGGGATCATTGCCGAGTACTGGAATGCATATATGGCTGCCAGCCCCGATCCTTTGCATATTAAAGCAACACCTCATGATAAGGATTTTGTGAGGAATCCCGACCTGGTTATTGAAGTATTCGCCCAACCGAAAATATACCTTGTAAAAGACGGCTGGCTTGATTCATTCCCCGATACCATTGTACAGTTTGGAAGGATGCTCAGGAAAAAAGGCAGGTCGTTTCACATAGCCGATGATTGTATCAACCGGTATGTCCTTGTCAGATAAATTAATTGATGATTAAGGCTTAGCAGGCAAGGGCCTTAAAGATTCACTACTACGGTCTTGTCTTCCTCCATTGATTCCAGGACAGACTTGCGGACTTCGTCAAATGCGGGGAATACCTCCACGTCAAGAGATTTTCTGACTTTCAGAAGGAAAACATCGGTATGGAAAAGCCTGACAGCAAACTCAAGTTCGGTTGTTGCTCCGTTGCCTGGAATACACTTAAGCTTGATGGTATTATGGCCCGAAGGGACGATCAGTTTTAGATAATCATCCTGGTTCAAGGTGGCCAGTTCCTTATCTCCATAAAAAATAGTTAGTGGTATTCCTGATCTCGATGACTGTGAAAGCCTGAATATCATCGTTGACTGTATCCGCATATAATCAGGGATTGGGCGGACTATCAGCTTCCCACTTGCGAAATCGAGTTTATACTTCCCAACCTCATTGGCAGCCGCTGCTCCCATTATGCCTCCTGCGATAGCGCCACCTATTACTCCTCCTAAAACGGTAGCGGCAACAAGTGCTCCTGTGTTTACCTCTGTATTGCCGCTCCTTCCTGCATCAGACACAAAGATCCTGGTGATGTATTCCCCACTTTTAAGCTTCAGGCGATAAAAAACTTTTCCTACCCGGATGAAAGGATGATGCCCGTCGGAAAATCCCCAGATATTATCGAGGCTGTCCCAGGGAAGTCCGTAGATCTTAGCCTGAACAAGCATGGAATCACGTTTATAGGTTGTGTATTTTACAGTGAACTGAATGCCTGTATCAGGCTTGTTTTCCCTGAAATCACTGTAAGCCCTGAAGATGCATTTTGGAACCTGTTTTAGTGCCATGATGGGAAATTCATCAGTATGCAGCAGTGGATTTTTTTCAAGGTCGGAACGGGGAATGGTTTTATGCATTAGCTTGCCTTTCAGCATCCTGGAGTTGAAATTGTTAAAACATCGTTCCATGGCTGCAATGATATTACCTTCATGCTGATGCGTTACATCCATACCATGCTTGTCAAATGCGGTGCCGGCAAGATATTCATCAAAATAAACTGAATCAGTTCGGGTGATGAAACTCAGGCAGAGTTCGATGCTGGAAATTTCAGAACTGGCTGAGGTGATTTCGTAGATATACAGTTCATTGATGCGGATGATAAGAGGTTTGAGCCCTGCCCTGTATGGAAAGGAGTTCATGAGGATGGTGCTGAAAGCAACCTGGATGGAAGGGGTGAGATAAGCAGGCACTACTTTGTTTGCTGCGCCAACCTGTACGAATCCAACGCAGGAATCTTCCCTGGTGGAGTTGATTACTTTTTCGACATAACATCCTTTAAGGGAAGACTGCAGGGAATCGCCCAACCTGATCGTATAGTGGTCACGGGCATTGGACGATAAGCCGCAGAAAAGGATCAGCAAAAGAACAAAAACCCGGGAGATTTCTGATTTCCCGGGTTTCCTGACGAAGTTCTGCGAGTAATGTGAGTTCTTTAATGTTACGATGAGCACTTTTAATCTACATTCTTATGCAGAAATGAGTTTTCGGAACGGATTTCGATGCTTTTATCAGCCGATTCGCCCAGCGAATAGGTAGGTGCATGGGGTTCCGAAGAGGGAGCCACATCCACGAGGTCAACATTCCTGCGTTTGTAGGCAGGAACGGCTTCAAGTTCATAAATATTTGAAGGATCGATAGGCATATGGTTCTTCAGTTTTTCACTGAGGGACCTCAGTTTATTAACCCTTTCAAAAGCCCTGCGGTCCTGCTCAGGCTGTGGCGAATAGTGAACGGTATGTTCGGCAGGGTGAGGTTTCATATATGGAGACGGTTCTTCAAGATGCCTTGCAACAACTTCATTTACCATTTGAGGTTCAGTGGCGCTGATACTTTCAGCTGATGCAGTTTCAGGTTTCATGAACATTCCTGAATTCTCAATGGTAAATTCAACGGAAACAGATGCCATGTCGGGGCTCGTTTCAAGCGGGAATTCCATGACAGGTTCAGGTTCAACAGCCATGGGTTCAGTTACCGGTATGATCGGGGTTAACTCCTGAAGGTGTTCTTCGGCCAGGGGGACCTGATGAGCGATCCTGGGTTCAAAGATCCGTTTTTCAATTTTCGATTCCACTTTCTTGCCGTACAAGTCATGAAGGATGACATCCTGAGGTCTGCTCGAGTCTTTCTGGCGATGCTCAGGGTCAAACCCCGTTGCAATGATGGTAACACTTATATTATCAGCAAGCTCGGGATCGGTACCTGTACCCCAGATAACCTCCGCCGACGACTTGGTTTTGGTCTGAATGAATTCGGTGATCTCCGTCACTTCATCCATAGTGATCTCCTCGGTGCCACTTGAAATATACAGCAGGAGGTTGTTGGCACCTTCAATATCATTATTGTCGAGCAGGGGAGAGCTGAGCGCTTCTTCAACTGCATGCAGCGCACGGTTTTCCCCGCTGGCAATACCTGTTCCCAGCAGCGCTACACCACTGTTCCTCATCACAGTTTTCACATCTTCAAAGTCTACATTGATGTGGCCTGTAACGGTAATGATCTCGGCTATCCCCTTGGCTGCTGTAGTCAGGACATTATCCGCTTTTTTAAATGCAGCGGAAAGGCGGAGGTCCCCGCAGAGTTCCCTTAGCTTGTCATTGCTGATGATCAACAGGGCGTCAACCTGTTTCTTAAGCTGCTGAAGTCCTTCTTCAGCATATTGCTTGCGCTTCCTTCCTTCAAAAGCAAATGGGATAGTCACTATCCCCACAGTAAGAATATCAAGCTCTTTTGAGATCTGAGCGATCACAGGAGCAGCTCCGGTCCCTGTGCCGCCTCCAAGCCCTGCCGTGATAAAAAGCATTTTTGTCCCTTTATCGAGTATGGCCCTGATCTCCGCGGCATTCTCCAGAGCAGCATTCCGTCCTACCGACGGTACTGCACCCGCACCCAGGCCGGCGGTAAGATTTGCGCCCAGCTGTATCTTTGTGGGAACCGGACTTGATTCCATTGCCTGGGCATCCGTATTGCAGATTATAAAATCCACTCCCGTGATTCCCTGGTTGAACATATGGGTCACTGCGTTGCTGCCACCTCCGCCCACCCCTATAACTTTGATTATAGATGACTGGTTTTTAGGGAGATCGAACTTTAAAATATCACTCATGTGTCTAAAGATTAGATCTGTTTAAAATTATGTATTAGTACAGCCCGTTTTTTTATGATTCTCTTTTTTTATTAACAGATTGATTGTTAATAGCGGGATTATTCAATATCTTCCTCGAATAATCCCTTGATCTTGTCAAGGAAAAGCTCCGGGAATGAACGCTTTACCTTAGTAGTATCCTTCACCTTTTTTTCCTTTACCTTTTTTGTTTTTCCTGGTTCCGGCCTTGGTTCTTCGGGTTCCTCCTCGATTTCTTTCAGCTTTTGCTGTTCCTTTTCAAACCGCTCAATGCCGATCTCGACGAGACCTATCCCTGTTGCATACATGGGACTTGCCATTTCGGGAGGGATCTCGTTGCTGAGATGTTCATTGGGATATCCTATCCTGGTGTCAAACCCGGTAATGAATTCGGTGAGCTGTGCAATATGCTTGAGCTGGGCACCTCCTCCGGTAAGGACGATGCCTCCAAGCAGCTTTTTCTCATAACCCGAATTCTTGATTTCGTAGTAAATATGTTCGATGATCTCTTCCATACGGGCCTGAATGATGCTGGCAAGGTTCTTAAGGCTGATCTCCTTGGGAGGACGGCCCCTCAAACCTGGAATGGCGACAATTTCCTCTTCCTTGTTCTCCCTGGCAAGCGCAGAACCGAATTTTAATTTAAGCTCCTCGGCATGTTTTTTAATAATCGAACAGCCTTCCTTGACGTCTTCAGAGATTATTTCCCCGCCCAGGGGAATTACAGCAGTATGGCGGATGATCCCTTCATGGAAAATAGCTATGTCGGATGTGCCTCCTCCAATATCCACCAAAACAACACCTGCTTCTTTTTCATCCTCGCTAAGTACCGCATCGGCCGAAGCGATGGGTTCGAGAATCAGCTCGACAACCTCGAGACCTGCTTTCCTTACGCACTTGTAAATGTTCTTTGCTGCTGCAGTCTGACCGATGATGATATGGAAATTAGCTTCCAGCAGCCTGCCGTTCATGCCTTTAGGTTTGGAAATGCCATGCTCTCCGTCAATACTGAATTCCTGTGCGATCACATCCAGGATCTCTTCCCCAGGGTTCATGTTCAGGTTGTACATGCTGTTGCAGAGTTTGTCAATATCCTCCTGACTGATCTCACTGTCGAAATTCTCCCTGATCATGCTCCCCCTGTGCTGGAGGCTTTTGATGTGCTGCCCTGCAATCCCGACATTCACATACTTGATATCAACGCCTGATTTGGCGGATGCTTCGGCCACAGCTTCCTTTATCGACTGAACAGTGTTTTCAATGTTAGCGACAACCCCGCGCTTGACGCCTATGCTTGGGACTTTGCCATAGCCAAGGATTTCAATTTTTCCATGCTCGTTCTTGCGCCCGACGATGACAGCAATTTTTGTTGTTCCTATGTCGAGACCGACGATGATTCCTGAGTTTTTCATATGCTACTGAAGTTTTGAACAAACTACTTGATTTCTGTATTTTATGTTGATATAGTTGTATTTATTCCACCCTATGACATTAAGTCCCTTCCTGTAAAAAGCAAGCAGTTTCTTAAATTTTCCGTCGAGGTCATCAATCCCCCCGAGCATGATAATATGATTGCCCACTTTCGGAATCAGTTCGAATTCCTGGCTGGGCGTTACGTAGATCTGGTCGATCTCGGCTTTGAGGAAACGGTCGCGGTTGATGTATAACGCCAGCCTGTAGAGGTTCACAAGCAGGGTATCGGACGGGCCCAGGGTATCGCCCATCATGGGTGATTCGATCCTGAAGTTCCGGTTTGCAACATAGGAATGGGATATGTTTCCGTTAGCCACGAGCACACGTGCAGGATAAAACGGGTTAGGAGGCAGCAGCCTGCCGGAGCCGTCAATATAAAAAGTCTCGAATTTACTGTTGATGACCCTGAGTACCGGCTCCCTCTGCTTGACATCCACACAGATATTCCCGTCGAGGCTTTCATAAATATGAACTTTTTCAACGTAAGCCTGCTGCCTTATCGAATTTTCAATCTGGCGGATGTTGATCCATCCTATAGGCTTGCCGCTAACCCTGCCCGTGGTCCTGCGGATGATAGAGTCGATATCCTGGTTCATAACAAGTTTATCGGCTTTACCGTAATCCATGGTAATATAAATTCTGCGGCAGGGCCTGTTGTACTGCTCTAAGGTTGTGAATCCTACAAGCACCCCTGCACCAGCTACCAGCAGGACCCACATTATGATATATGCTATGCGCCAGAATTTTTTCATTTTTCAAAAGCCCTCTTTATAGGTTTTACCATGCGGTCAATATCGCCTGCCCCTAAAGTCAGCAGTATAGCGGGTTTCTTTGTTTTCAGGTAGCCCAAAAGCCTTGTCTTTTTAAGGATCTTTCCCTGTTTCGTTTTCAGTTTTTCCAGTATCAGTTCGCTGCTGACCCCTTCGACAGGCTTTTCCCTGGCTGGGTAAATGTCGAGCAGGATCACTTCATCAAGGAGGTCAAGGCTCTCTGCGAATTCAGCTGCAAGGTCTCTGGTGCGCGAATACAAATGAGGCTGGAATATACCAGTGATCTTTTTCCCTGGATACATTTCTTTCACAGCCAGGATGCAGGCTTTCAGCTCTTCGGGATGATGGGCGTAATCGTCGATGAAAACCATGCCTCGTTTCCTGATCTGGAAGTCAAACCTCCTTACCACACCCTGGTATGATTTCAGGGCTGCGGAAATTTGTGCCCGGTTCAAACCGGCCAGGAAAGCGGAAGAAACGGCTGCAACTGCATTTTCAAGATTGAACAGCCCGGGCAGGCCAAGGACCAGGTTTTTCCATACATCATTGGCATTGCAGAAATCAAAGTGGTAGAGCCCGCCACTGATGATGGCCCCCGATGCGGTAAATTCCTTGGACATCGTCGGAATTGATGCTTTCTTCGGATCAAGGGAATACGAAAATACATTGTAATCCCTGCTTCCTGAGGGTTTAACCTTTACTCCTGATTTCATGATCAGGGAGCCGCCTTCCCGGATATTTCCTGTGAATTCCCCGAAAGCAGCCAGCATTTCCTTATGGGTATTGTAGATATCGAGATGATCGGGATCGGCCGAAGTGATAATTGCAATATCGGGCGACAGCCTGAGGAAGGAACGGTCGAATTCATCGGCCTCTACCACGCAAACCGGAGGAGTTGTGCCTGAAGTTTCGATCAGGAAATTCGTGTTGTAATTCTTTGAAATTCCTCCAAGGAAAGCGATATGAGGGATCCCGGCGCTTTTCAGTATATGTGCAATCAGGGCCGAAGTGGTGGTCTTCCCGTGGGTGCCTGCCACAGCTATTGTGAAATACTTTGAAGCGATCTTGCCGAGAACTTCGGAACGCTTCATCATTCTGACCTTTTTCTTCAGGATGTAACTGAATTCTTTATGATCACGGGGGATGGCGGGAGTATAAATAACAAGCTCTGTGTTTTTTGGTATCAGATCCGGGTTTTCGTCGAAATGGATCTTCATTCCTTCGCTTTCCAGCTGATCGGTCAGGGCAGTAGGTGTTTTATCGTAACCCGAGACATCTAATCCCATATGAAGGAAATACCTGGCCAGGGCACTCATGCCGATACCACCAATCCCCAGAAAATATACCGATGTCAGCTTGTCCAGTTTCATATCCTCTGGTCCTTTCCTGATTTTATCAATCCTATTGCTTCTTTTGCAATCCTGTCGGCAGCATCTGGCACCGCCATTCCAAGTATCTTCAGTTTCAGTTCTTCCTGCAGGCTTTTGTTGGCGATAAGCCCTTCAAGAACCGGCCCGAGCTTTACTTCTGCTTCATTATCCCGTATGAGGATGGCTGCCTTCCTGTCGGCAAGTGCCATCGCATTTTTCGTCTGGTGGTCTTCAGCGACGTTAGGAGAGGGGATAAGGATGACAGGCCTCCCAATGGCACACAGTTCGGAGATGGCGATGGCGCCTGCGCGGGAGATCACCACATCTGCGGCCGAATAGGCCAGGTCCATGCGGTCGATGAACGCATGAAGATACAGGCCTTTCTCCCCCGGGACCAACCCTGCAGCCCTGAGTTCACCGCTGAGATTCTCAAAATAATATTTGCCGCACTGCCAAAGCCACTGGATGTTTTCTCCCGGTTTGCCGGATCTCATGCAATTGAACACGCTCTTATTGATAGTGCCCGCCCCAAGGCTCCCACCTATCACAAGCACCGTGATTTTACTTCCGTCCAGCCCGAAATAATCCAAAGCTTCGTTTCTTTTCAGTTCCAGCCCCGACAGGTCCTGCCTGATTGGATTCCCGGTAAGCACCAGTTTTTCCTTCGGAAAATATTTCTCCATGCCTGAAAAGGCTACGCATATTTTCTGGACTTTAGCTGCAAGCATACGGTTGGTAACGCCAGGATAAGAGTTTTGTTCCTGGATCAGCGCCGGGATTCGCATTGTTGTTGCCGTCCTTAATACGGGTCCGCTCGCATAACCTCCAACACCTATAACTACATCAGGTCCAAAATCAGAAACAATTCTTCTGGCCCTTATCATGCTGCCTATCAACTTGAACGGGAAGCTCAGGTTTTTCATGGTGAACCTTCTCTGGAAACCTGCAATGGCAAGGCCTTCGATACGGTAACCTGCCGCAGGCACTTTTTCCATTTCAAGTTTTCCTTTTGCTCCGATAAAAAGAATATCATCATTACGATTCATCGCCATTATGGCATTGGCAATGGCAATGGCAGGGAACACATGCCCCCCGGTACCTCCTCCGCTGATGATGATCTTTGCCATTATACTGCCCCTGTCGTTACGACAGAATTTATTAAGAGGTTCGTATTTGGTTCCTTTAATATTTCCACCTCGGTTCCGTTCTGGGTATCTACCTCGGTCATCCTGCTCACACTGAGAATTATTCCGATGGCGATGCTTGTAAACCAGATTGAGGTGCCTCCCATGCTTACAAGGGGTAGTGTCTGCCCTGTTACAGGGAAAAGATTCACTGCGACTGCCATGTTGATCATCGCCTGGAACACCATACTGAAACCTATCCCAAGCGAAAGCAGGGCCCCGAAATTTCCCTGGCATTTTCCCGCGATCCGGATCACCCTGAAAAACAGGATCAGGTAAAGCAGCATGACAAAGCTGCCTCCGATCAGACCGTACTCTTCTATGATAATTGCAAAAATGAAATCTGAATAAGGATGCGGAAGAAAATTTCTCTGGGTGCTTTTACCAGGGGACTTTCCAATGAGACCTCCCGATACTATGGCAATCTTTGCCTGGTCGACCTGGTATGTAGCATCTGCGCTGGCCTTTTCCTTATTTATGAAATGCTCAACGCGTTTAACCCAGGTCTCGCCCCTGGGAAAAAGATGGGGGAAGACGATGGCGATCACAAAGATCATGACTACCGATACAAGGCCCAGACCTATCAGCGAAAAAATGAATTTAAGGCTGATACGGCCGATGAACATCAGAACAAGACAGGTGACAAATAAAATTGCAGCAGTAGAAAAATTCGCGGGCAGGATCAGGATGGTCACCGCTATGACAGGAAGGATCACCGGTAAAAATCCTTTCCTGAGATCTTCAACAAGTTCCTGCTTTTTGCTAAGTACCCTGGCCAGGTACATGATCAGGAACAATTTTGCCATATCGGAACTCTGGAAAGTGAGGTTGACAATAGGGACCGTTAGCCAGCGGTTCGCTTCGTTAAGATTGGTGCCCGATACCAGGGTGAGCAACAGCAAGGGAAAGGTAAGGATCAGCCCGATTTGCGATATCCTTGAAAAATAGGTATATTTAATCAAATGGGTCACGTACATCAGCCCGAATCCAAAACCCAGGATCAGCAGGTGTTTCATCAGGTAATACTCAGTATTGCCGTGCTGCTTCTTATACGCCAGGGTGCCGGTCGAACTGTAAACAGCCAGCAGCGAGAATATGGATAAAATGACCACGACGATCCAGATCACCTTATCTCCTTTGATATTTTTAAAAATGCCAGCCATTATGCCCGGTTTATAAATCTTTTACTGCTTTCCTGAAGGCAATGCCCCTTTCTTCGTGGTTCATGAAGATGGCATCCTCCTTGCATCCCGGTGAGAACAACGCCACATCTCCTTTATGGCCGAGGTAGTATGCGGCTTCAACAGCCTCTGCCATAGTATAAGTGTCGGCTATAGGCAGCTCAAGATCGCTGAAGCTTTCATGAATGGTTTCATTATCCGGTCCCAGGCAGATGATAGCCTTGACTTTCTTCTTTACCACGTTTTTCAGGAACTCCAGCTCCTTGTTGGTGCTTCCGCCTCCTGCGATCCAGATGATGGGCTTCGACATGGTCTCCAGGGCAAACCATGCTCCGTTCAGGCTTACCGACATTGAATCATTGATGAATTCAATCCCGTGAATGTTGGATACGAATTCCAGCCTGTGTTCGGTATTGCTGAAATCAGAAAACCATTCCCTGAAACATGCCTTGCGGGCTTCCCGGATACGGTTCTTGACTGTAGCGGCCAGGTTATCATAGGCATACGCATTTCCTTGTAACGCCAGTGATTCTAAAGTCATAGTTTTTTGTTTTAGTGATATATTGTTTCTATATAATTATCTTTTATTTCGCTACTTCGCTACGTTTTGTTACCTAATCTTCAACGTCACTATCGTCAACACTGCCAGCATGATCCCCACAATCATGAATCTCATCACGATCTTCGCTTCATGGTATCCCAGTTTCTGGTAATGGTGGTGGAGAGGCGACATCCTGAAAATCCTCCGGCCCTCACCGAATTTCTTTTTAGTATACTTGAAGTAGCTCACCTGCAATACGACCGAAAGATTTTCAATCACGAAAACACCGCAGAATATGGGAATCATGATTTCCTTGCGGATGATGATCGCGAAAACAGCAATGATGCCGCCCAGGGCAAGACTTCCGGTATCACCCATAAAAACCTGGGCAGGGTAGGAGTTATACCAGAGAAAACCTATGCATGCCCCGACAAATGCAGCAATGTAAATATCCAGCTCGCCTGTATTGGGGATATACATTATGTTGAGGTAGCCGGCAATGATAGTATTGCCCGACACATAAGCCAGTACCCCGAGAGTCACACCTATGATGGCAGACGTGCTTGTCGCGAGCCCGTCAAGCCCGTCGGTAAGGTTGGCCCCGTTGGAAACCGAGATGATTATGAATATCACAATAGGGATGAACACCAGCCAGGTGTATTTCACTGCACCCGGACTGATCCAGGAGACCAGCCAGGAGTAATCGAATTCATTATGCTTGATAAAAGGGATGGTCGTTTTCATCGATTTGATCTCATCCTTGGAGAACAACCTGCCTTTTTCAGTAGATGATTCCACATTAAAGATCTCCTGGGAAGGAACATATGCCTGTTCCCTTATCTTTTCCTTTATAACAATATGACTGTTGAAATACATGGTAAACCCTACGATCAGCCCGAGCCCGATCTGGCCAAGGACCTTGATCTTTCCCGGCAGCCCTTTCTTATCTTTTTTGAAAACCTTTATGTAATCGTCGATGAACCCGATAAACCCAAGCCATATGGTAGCGATGAGAACCAGGATGATATAGATGTTCTGGAGTTTTGCAAAAAGCAGGGTTGGTATCAGGATCGCAGCAAGGATTATCAGCCCTCCCATTGTCGGAGTGCCCTGTTTTGAATTCTGCCCTTCAAGGCCCAGGTCCCTCACTGTTTCTCCAACCTGTTTGTTACGCAGAAACCTGATCAGCGTTTTCCCAATGATCATCGAAATAAACAGTGAAGTGATTAAAGCAAAGGCAGAACGGAAGGAGATAAACTGGAACATACCGGCCCCCGGGACGTTATATGCCTGATGCAGCCATTTAAACAAATAGTACAGCATAGCCTATGGTTTTGTTAAGAATAATTCCTTCACAATCTCCCTGTCGTCAAAGTGGTGTTTTATCCCTTTAATCTCCTGGTAGGTCTCATGGCCTTTCCCGGCGATAAGGATTATATCGTTATCCCTGGCAAGGCTCACGGCGGTTTTGATAGCCTGACGGCGGTCTTCGATCACCAGGACTTTTCCCGATAGATGTGCTTCCACACCTTTCACCATGTCGTCGAGGATGGCCCCGGGCTGTTCATCCCGGGGATTGTCGGAAGTAAGAATGAGCTGGTCGCTCAGGTCTGCCGCTATCTTTGCCATTACCGGCCTTTTCAGTTTATCCCTGTTGCCTCCGGCGCCCACAACAGTGATCAGTTTTTCATTATGCTGGCGGATGTCGTTGATGGTTTCCAGCACATTCTTCAAGGCATCCGGCGTATGTGCGTAATCAACGATCGCGGTGATGTTATGCGGACCGCTGATGTAATTGAACCGGCCGTCAACAGGCTCCATGGAGCTAAGCATGGTCAGCACCTGCAGGGAATCCTGCCCCAGCAGCATTGCGGCTGCATAAACAGATAGAATATTGTATGCATTGAATGTGCCGATGAGTCTGAACCATGTATCATGCCCGTCTATATCGAGATTCAACCCTACAAACTGGCTTTCCTTGATCCTGCAGCGGAAGTCAGCCATTGATTGCAGGCTGTAAGTGTATTTTGCTGCCTTTGTGTTCTGGAGCATTACGCTGCCGTTCCTGTCATCTTTGTTCACCAGGGCAAAAGCATCTTCCGGCAGACCATCAAAAAAGCCTTTCTTGGCTTTCAGGTATGCGTCGAATGTTTTATGATAATCCAGGTGGTCATGGGTGAGGTTCGAAAAAACGCCTCCCCTGAATTTAAGACCTGCAATGCGTTTCTGGTCAACGGCATGTGAACTCACTTCCATGAAACAGTATTCACATCCATCTTCAACCATTTCGCTGAGCAGGCGGTTGATCTGGACAGGATCGGGCGTGGTGTGTGTCGCCATGACTTCCCGTTGCTGCACGAGGTTCCTGATCGTGCTGAGCAGGCCCGACCTGAAACCCAGGCCAGTGAAGAGGTGATGCAGAAGGGTGACCGTGGTTGTTTTTCCGTTAGTTCCCGTGACCCCTACCAGCTGGAGTTTCCGTGAAGGATGGTCATAAAAAGCTGAAGCTGCCTCGCCAAGCGCCAGGGAGCTGTCGGAGGTCCTGATCCAGACTACCAGGGATGAGAGCTCGGCAGGGCAGGATTCGCATACCACAGCTGAAGCGCCTTTTTCAATAGCCATACCTATAAAATCATGGCCGTCGGAATTGCTTCCTCTCATTGCAAAGAACAGGTCTCCTTTTTCAACATGCCTTGAATCGAACTGCAAAGAGCGGATCATAATGTCGGTATCCCCCTTTGACTTAAGGATCAGGCCTGAAGGCAATATCTCGCTGAGTCTCCTCATGTCTGTGATTTCGGTTTTACTCCGGGGCCCTGAAGCTCAAGCACAACCGGCATCCCTTTGCTTACAAAGGTCCCGGGTTTGACACTCTGGCTTACGACCGATCCCCTTCCATTCACCACCACGTTCATACCCATTTGCTCCAGGATATACATGGCGTCCTTGAGCCCCATGCCGCTGACATCGGGCATCAGGTTACGGGAAACCTTCGAAGGGTACAAAACGATCCTGCCCCCATCCTGAACCACCTGGGTCCAGGAGGCACGTACATCCACCTTGCTTGTATTGTAACCTAAAACAGTATATGCTTCATTCAGGTCGGTCTGCCGCCCGGTATGTGCAAAAGGCACAGGGCTGTTAATACTGTCTTTCCGGAAGGGGAATTTTATATCTTCCTGCCGGGCGTATAACCTGTCGGAGATCTGCCTGAAAACCGGTGCTGCCACTGCGCCTCCGTAATATTTTCCTTTTTTTGGATCCACTATCACCACCATCATGGTAAACCTGGGGTCTTCGACGGGGAAGAAGCCGCAGAATGAACCCTTGTACCTGACGTTCTTGGTTCCCTGGTTGTACCCCCTGTTGTTCTGGGCGAGCTGGGCGGTACCAGTCTTCCCTGCGATCCTGTATATAGGGCTTGCAATAACTGTGCCTGTGCCGCGCAGAACAACGCCCTCCATCAGGGTAAATGCTTTTTCGACAGTCGCGGGAGAAACGATCTGGGGATTCAGCACCACCGGCTTAAATGTTTTTACCGCAACACCGTTCTTCAGTATCTCTTTTACGAAAAGAGGTTTCACCATTTTGCCTTTGTTTGCGATAGCGTTGTATAATGTAATCAGGTGGATGGGAGCGAGGGCGACTTCGTAACCATAGGCGATCCAGGGCAGGGAGAGGTCTGACCAGTATTTGCTTTTAGTATTCTTGATGTAGGGGGCCCTTTCTCCATCTATTTGCAGGTTGAGTAACTTGTTTAACCCTAGCCGGTACAGACCGTCAATGTATTTCTGAGGATCATTTGCATAGTTGGCATAAATCATTTTGGCGGTGCCTGCATTGGAGGATTTTTCGAAGACCTGCTGGGCTGTGTAGACCGACGATGTGGGAGGATGTGAATCCTGGATCTTATGACCGGCAAAATAGACAATTCCATTCCCCACCTGTATGGGAGTGTTTAGCTCAATCTTGCCGTCATCCAGCGCAACCAGGAATGAGGCAAGTTTGAATGTCGAACCCGGTTCATTTGCCTCGGCGATGGCATAGTTGAACACTTCTTCATAGCTGCCCTTTTTCGTCCTTCCGAGGTTTACCATGGCCTTGACATAGCCGGTTTTAACTTCCATGACTACAAGGCAGCCGTGGTCGGCGCTGTCGGCAACAAGTTCTTTCCTGAGGGCAGCTTCGGCCATGTCCTGAAGCTCAATGTCAATGGTGGTGACAATATCAAGGCCGTTCTGTGGTTCAACCTGACTTTCTATATCGACAGGCATCCAGTTACTGCCCCCGGTACGTCGCATCAGCCTGGAACCTCCTACGCCCTCCAGGTCCTTTGTGAACTTGCCCTCAAGGCCAACGTAAACCTTGTTTGCACCTTCGCCTTTTTCATATCCAATGATCCTTTTTGCCAGCGATTTATATGGAAGGTCCCTGTCCCACTGGGGAATTACGATGAGCCCCCCCTTGTATTTGCCTCTTTTGAATATCGGGAATGTGCGTATCTTTTTAAGTTCCGGATAAGTCACATCACGCTTGATGAGGAAATAACGGTCCTGGTTCCTGCGGGCTTCCCATAAACGGTCTTTGATCTGAATGGGCGACTGGTCCTTCGACATTTTTGAAAGGCATATGGCCAGCGAATCAACCCCGTTTTTAAACACTTCATCGGTCAGGGAATCTGCATAAAGGTCCATCCTGAGTTCGAAAATCGGTATTGAGACTGCCAGCAGGGTCCCGTCATCCGAAAGTATGTTACCGCGGATGGCATCTATGGGAAATACCTTCATCTCCTGTTTTTTAGCCATCTCAAGCAATTGCTTCTTTTCGAAATTCTGGATGTAAAAAGCTCTTCCCAGGACTGCCAGGCCAAAAAGCAGTATACCTATATATACCAGGTACACTCTTGTCAATATGCCTTTCCTTATATCCTGGGTCATCTGTTTGCAATTTGAATGGAATCACCCGAGTAAAAGATCTTAAAAGGAGGGATGATAGTTTCTTTAAGACCTATCGCCTGGGTTCTTTTGTTCAGTTCCGATTGCTTGCTTTCGAACATCAGTGAGGAACGGGCGGTGATGTACTCGAAACGAAGTTCCTTAAGCTGGGTTTTCGTTGTCTCTATCTGCTTGTACATCCTGTCGGTATTATAGGTGTTGGAGATGTAAAGCAAAGTCAGGATGCCCAGGTAGATCAGGAAGGGCACATTGTTCACAACACTGTTCTTCGACAGGTAATCGCCGCCAAGAACTTCCTGAACCCTCTTCCTGCCTTTATGTAACTTCTTCGCGGGTTTGGCAGCCTGCTTACTTTCGGGTTCAGTCTTCTCAGATTCAGGAGCCGGCTCTTCGGCGGGATGAGTAGTATAGGAAATATCCTGCCATTCATTCCCGGCCTGATCCCCCTTCATCTTATTTGCCCTGTACTCACTCATTCTATCTTTTTTTCGCTACTTCTTTTCAGCCACCCTTAGCCTTGCGCTCCTTGCCCGGCTGTTCTGCCCCACTTCCTCTTCCCCCGCAACTACTGCTTTCTTTGTTATAGCTTTCCAGGGGGATAGTACATTGCCATAGAAATCCTTTTTCAGATCACCTTCGAAATTCCCAGTCCTGAAAAAGTTCTTGACCATTTTGTCTTCAAGGGAGTGGTAACTGATCACCGCAAGCCTTCCTTCGGTCTTCAGTAATTCCAGGCTGTTCTTAAGGAAGTCCTCAAGGGCTTCCATTTCCTGGTTGACTTCAATACGCAACGCCTGAAAAACCTGCGCCAGGTATTTGTTTTCTTTTCCCCTTTCGGCGCAGGTTTTGGCAATGACAACAAGCTCAGTCGTGGTTGCAATCTCTTTTTCTTTCCTTGCAGTGATAATCCTGGATGAAAGTTTTTTTGCATTCAGTATTTCCCCGTAAAGGCGGAATATCCCGCACAGTTTCACTTCAGGATAAGTATTGATGACAGTTTGGGCGGTTACGGGCTTGCGGCGGTCCATGCGCATGTCAAGAGCCCCTTCACTTCGTGTTGAGAACCCTCTTTCGGGAACATCGATCTGGTGCGATGAAACACCCAGGTCGGCCAGGATGCCATCTACATTAATCTGTTTGTGAAGACGGAGGAAGTTCTTCATAAACCTGAAGTTGTGGTTTACGAAAGTGAAACGGGGATCTTCTATTACGTTCCTGGCAGAATCCTCATCCTGGTCAAAAGCAATCAGCCTTCCGCCTTCAAGCCTCTTCAGGATTTCCCTGGCATGCCCGCCACCTCCAAAGGTTGCGTCAACATAAACACCCTCCGGCCTGATGCCGAGAAGTTCCATGCTTTCGTTGAGCAGTACGGGCTTATGATACATCGTCGCTATTGTCGGTTTTGTCTTGTTTGCCCATAACCTCTTCTGCCAGAATTGAGAAATCTGCAGGTTCGTCGGTCAGGAGTTTTTCATACCTATCCCTGGCCCAGACTTCAATTCGGTTGGAAAATGCAAACAGGACGACATCGCGTACGATACCGGCATAGCTTAACAGCGACTTTGGGAGAAGCAGTCGGCTGGCATTGTCTAGTGTGAGTTCCGTTGCACCGCGGTAAAAATACCTGACGAAATCCCTTTTCTTCCGGTTGTACAGGTTAAGGTGGTTGATCTCTTCACTGATGCTTTTCCATTCATTCATTGGATACAACACCAGGCAGTTCTCAAACCCCCTGTTGATGACAAACCTGTCCTGAGCTTCCGGCGAGATCTGCTTTTTCAGACCCGACGGAAGGATGACACGGCTTTTTTCATCAAGCCTGCACTCAAATTCACCGATAAGATTGGTTACTGGGGTCATTTGTTTATTTCAACGGTGCTAATATACGGTCAATATTCCCACTTTTACCCACTTTCACCCACTAGTGTTAATAACTTCTTTTTATTAACATTGTTGTACGGGGGTTTAAAAAAATAGTTACGTTTTAAAAGGCTTATGAGAGTAAGAAAAGATAAAATTATATAAAAAGTGGGTTCTGGTGGGGGAAATTATTCCAAAACCTGATTGTTAACAAAATGCAGGATGCAAGATGCGGGATGCAGGATGAAGTTGGATTGGTGATCTTTTATAGGTAATGGGAAAGATTCTTACCGCTGCCCTGGCCTGGTTATAATGAATTTGCCGCAGGCCCTTCTGACGGGTGAGGGAAGTGAAAATTCTGCCAGGTAGATCCCTTCAGGCAGATCACTGATGTTAACAGGTTGTGAAGGACGATAATCCATTTGCCGGACTCCCGTGCCGAACACATTGTATATAATCAGTATTCCCGGCTCCCGGGTATCCGAAGCATTAAGAAGCGAACTTTGCCCGTCTTTCAGCAGTTCGATTTTAATTTCACCTGCTGCAGGGTTCGGATATATTTTAAGTGTTAAAGCAGCAGGTTCCCTCCTGATCTCAGCTATGCCGGGTATCCTTCCGCGGGTGAAATAATTGAGGCCGCCGCTGAAATTTCCGCAGACCATATCATAATAAAGGGGATCGCTGAGATTGGCAAGGAATCCCGAGGACCTCCATCCTATTCTCAGGCTGTCGGCAGGCAGCCCTGTAAAGGTTAGCAGAGAATCTATAGCAGTAAACTTCCCGTTAAGGTTTCCGTCTATCTTCGAGTAAAGATGCATAATACCTTCCTCCGAACCGGCAAGCAGGTATGTCCTGTTGTTTTTCCTGAAGAAATAAGGCGTGCAGTATCCGTAATACGAAAGGTTATGGTTCGTGACATCCACCCCTCCGAGGCTGTCGCGGACAAAGGTGAATTTCGGGTTGCCGGTGCTTCCTGTATTCCTGAAATACTGTATTGTGCCATCCTGCTGGCCAATGACCAGGTCGGGGAGGCCGTCACGGTCAAGGTCGAAGAACTGGGGTGCACTGAACGCCTTGGTTTTGATCTGCTGGTAATTTTTCTGAGGACTGCCGTAAACGGGAATCCCGGCGCTGTCGCCCCTGCCCTGGAAAAAGACGAGGCTGCCTTCTTCGCAACCGCATACAAGGTCAGCGATGCCGTCGTTATCGAGATCGGCAAATGCAGGGTAAAGGCCATGCACATTGAGCCGGGAAGCATTGGCAAGATCAGTAGTCAGCAATTCGAACCCGGGTGAAAAGCTGCTTCCTGTATTTTTCAGATATGCAAGGGAGGAGGTATAATAGGAATTAAGGTAAGCACCCTGGTAATTTGAAGAATCATAATATCCATAATTTCCTGCAACTATATCAGGCAGCCCGTCATTGTTCAGGTCAACAGCCACAGGAGAGGAAGCCGTGCCGAAATCCAGCATGTCGGCCTGAAACAGATCATAGGTCCGGAACACAAAATGAGGATTGGAATTGGTCCCGGTATTTTTATAGAACCAGCAGCTCTTTTTATTTTCAGCATGATAATATGCAGGATCGAAAGGTGATACCACCAGGTCTTTCAACCCGTCATTATCCAGGTCGATGAACGAAAGAACCGGGAATGAAAACAGCTTTATGCTGTGGTCGTATGAAGGGAAGAGGCTGTCGAGGCTAACCATCAGGGCCGAATCAACAGTGCCCCCGTTGATAAGCGAAATGAGGTTGGGAAAATCCACATCCCCCACGACCAGGTCGGTGAGCCCGTCTCCGTTCAGGTCATTGGCCAGCATAGTGGAACCGGTATGCTTGGGAGGGGAGGAGCCATCCGCAGTCACAAGAACATTATTTATTTTATACGGACAGGCTGCATTAAGTGTAATATGATTGCCGCCTTCACTTTCCTTGAACTTCCCCCAGCAATGGTCGGTAAGCCGGTAATCCAGACTGTCGCAATTCCCGAAAGTCTCCATCGAAAGGTTCTTATGATATTCGACATACGAACCAAGTCCGAAAAAAGTTAAAAGGTCAAGGTCGCCGTCCCCGTCAATGTCGGCAATAGCGGGATAATCGGCAGATGTGACAAGTATCCCTACAAAACCTGTATAATACCACGATTGAAGCAGGTTGGTCTGGAGATGGAAACTCAGGCTGCCCGAGGAGGTGTTCCTGAATACCCTGACTCCACCGTTTGCGTACGTGAAGATGTCCATCTTCCCGTCACAGTTGTAATCGGCAGTGATAACCCATTCCTGCATTTCGGGAAGCTGGGCCTCATATTCGGGGGCATAACGGTAGTTGATCCCCGCGCCTCCCAGGTTTATGAAAGTGAGCTTGCGGTTGCCATGCCTGTCAAAGATCAAAAGGTCGTTCAGCCCGTCAAGGTTGAGGTCAATGGCGCAAAACTGGCAGGAATTCAACCCCCCGGCCCAGGTGTATTTTAAATTGCCGGAAGGAATGGTTTGACCGTTTGCCAGCGGGATGCAGGATATCAGGATAAAAACTGATGCAAGATGCAGGATCAGTTTCTTCATTAATGCATATGGATTCAGAGCTGTCGTCACATTCGCAAAATTACCCAAGAATTAACTACTTTTGTCTTCAAATCAGAATAATGCCGAGAATTCTTGTTATCGACGACGAGCAAAGTATACTCAGCACCCTTCGCGAGATCCTCGAATATGAAAAATTCAGGGTCGATGAAGCGAAGGATGGTACCGAGGGGCTGAAGCTTGCCAGGGAGCATCATTACGATGCCATTCTCTGCGATATCAAAATGCCGAAGATGGATGGCATTGAGGTGCTGAGCCAGCTGCTGAGTTTTTCCGAGACCCCGGTCATCATGATCTCGGGGCATGGGACTATTGAAACAGCAGTGGAAGCAATCCGCAAAGGGGCATATGACTATATTGCCAAACCGCTTGACCTTAACCGCCTGCTGGTGACCCTCAGGAATGCCATGGACAAGGGAAGGTTGCTGGATGAAACGAAACAGCTCCGCAGGAAAGTGGGGATGAATTATGAGATGGTTGGTGAGTCGGAAGCCATGAAGGGTATACAGGAGATGATCCGAAAGGTGGCTCCCACCGATGCAAGGGTGCTGATAACCGGGGAGAACGGAACAGGTAAAGAGCTCGTTGCAAGACATATTCATGCTCTGAGCAACAGGGCCGACGGGCCATTCGTCGAAGTGAACTGCGCAGCAATTCCATCGGAGCTAATCGAGAGCAATCTCTTCGGGCATGAAAAAGGCTCGTTCACATCGGCAGTGAAACAACATAAAGGCGATTTTGAGCAAGCCGACGGCGGTACGATATTCCTCGACGAAATAGGCGACATGAGCCTTTCGGCCCAGTCGAAGGTCCTAAGGGTGCTGCAGGACAACAAGATCACCCGCGTAGGAGGTGAAAAGGAAATTTCGGTTGATGTGAGGGTGATAGCAGCAACGAATAAAAATCTGAAAGAGGAGGTGCTGAATAAAAATTTCAGGGAAGACCTTTATCACCGGCTTAGCGTTATAATCATTGATGTGCCTCCATTGAGCAAAAGAGTGGAGGACATCAACCTGCTCGTCAGGCATTTCATCGCCCAGGCTTGCAACCAGCAGGGAAAACCATTGCTTGAGGTTGAACAGGATTCCCTTGACGAACTTGGCAGGATGAAATGGACAGGGAATATCCGTGAGCTGAAAAATGTTGCGGAGCGGCTTGTCATCCTCTGCGAAGGCAGTGTAAAGAGCGAAGACATCCGGCGGTACGCCAGTCCATTATATTGATCTTACCAAACCAATAACCATTAAGAATGATCTCCGGCAAATTCTTCAAGTCTTCACTGATTTACACGGTTATCGGCGCCCTGCCTTATACAACGGGAGTCATCCTGATACCTTTTTATACAAATTACCTCACGCATGAACAGTTTGGTGTCAATGCCATCTATTTTACCTTCCTCTATATTATCCAGCTGATCGCATCTGCCGGCCTCGATACGTATATCGGGATAAACTATTTTCAGTTCAAGGATGACCGAAAAAATTTAAGCGAATTCATAGGTACTGTGCTGATAGTGCTGATAACCCTGGGGACTGCGGTTTTTTTCATCATGATGGCAGGAGGCAGCATTTTATTTAAACTGATATTCAGGGGAGATGTTTTGCTTCAGTTCTTTCCTTTCGGGATGATCACCGTGATTACCGCTATCATGAACGGTATTTTCAAGACCTATTCAAACCTCCTCGTAAATCAGCAGCGCTCCACGGTTTTCTTCTGGCTGAACATTTCCAACTTTGTTATCATTCTTGCCGCCTCTCTGGGAATACTATACCTCTACCCGAAAACTCTTAATGGCCCTATCCTGGGAAGGTTGATCCCTGCAGTTATCTCCTGCATGTTTTCGGTGATCCTGATGACAAAGGAATTCGGTTTTAAATTCAACCGCAAACACCTTGACGGCATGCTCGCATTCTGCGGACCTATGATAGTTTACGGACTGATGATATGGATAGTGAATTACATCGACCGGTATATCATCAAATACCTTATGGTTGACCCTACCTATGTGGGCATTTTTGATCTTGCGGTGAAACTCACCATGGGAATCGGTCTTTTGCATATAGGGCTTGTCAATACAATACAACCCAAGGTTTTTGGAATATGGAAAGATCAAAATCTGCATAGCAGCACTCCTGAAGTGAACAGGTATTATAATGGTTTTACTGCAATTACCCTGCTGGTTCTTCCCCTGGTGACTATCATTTGTCCTCTTGTGATCCCTTTAGTGGTTAAGGATCATCTTTATTACCAGGCTTTCGCTTTCATCGGTATATTGTGCCTTGGCTATGCAACAAGCCCAGCATTCTACCTTTTTCTTGCTCCTTTGTTTTATTTTAAGAAGACAAAAGTGCTGCCGAAAGTGTTCTTTTATTCCGCTGTTATCCAGGTCATTATGAGCACCTTTATGATATGGAAATTCGGACTGATGGGGGCCGTAATAGCAAACTTCCTCATTAAACCAGTGCAGGCCTTTTTCCTTTATACGGAAAGCCGGAAGTTCTTTGATTTTAAACTGAACGCCTGGAAGCTTATTTACTCACCACTAATCATCATTGTGACGGGATTAATCCTATATGTTTTTTCGGCTGACAAAACTGGTATTAAGCCTGCAATTATCCAGCTTCTCATAACCATTGTACTGGTTTATTTTACTTATAGAAAGGAACTTTTAAAAACCTTACGGGCTGTTGTCCGGCCGGGTTGAAGAAGAAAGCAAATCCGGTAAAGAATGCAAAGAAAAATTAAATGGAATTCAAAAATTAAGACATGAGACAAGTAATTTATCAGGTGATTTATTCTCCCTGGATCAATCCGGTATTAAGGACCATTAATAAACTCAGTTCAAAACTTATTCCCGGGCTACCCAAAATTCCACCTTCGGGAACTATGAAAATCAACACCGATAAAGGGATTCTCAGGATCAGTACGAATCAGACCAATTACCTTACTCATCTGGTCTTCTGGGAAGGGTATAAAAATTTCGAATACACCGATCTGTTCGTTGACCTGATCAAGAACGTCAGCAGCTTTTATGATATTGGGGCTAACATAGGCTATTATTCCCTGCTTGCATCCATCGAAAATCCTGCTATTCAGGTTTACAGCTTTGAGCCGGCAACCGGTCCTCTGTATTATCTTCGTGAAAATGTCAGGATCAACAGCTTCAGGAATATTCAGGTTGAACCTATTGCTCTTTCTCATCTTGCAGAAGGCGAGATAGATTTTTACGAAATAAAGAACAAGAAATACTCTTATCTTGAGCATAATCTTGCAGGGGAGAGTAATGCTGGCAGTCAGACAACCGGAAGAAATTTTGTTATCGACAAAGTACCTACCACAACCCTCGACAATTTTGCTTCGGCTCATCCCGAACACCCGGTTGAACTGATCAAGATGGATACAGAGGGAACCGAACACCTGATCCTCTCACACGCTGGCAAGGTTCTTAGCGAACAGAAACCTGTTATCATCTGCGAGACCTTGTTCAACACCATAGAAAAGGATCTGGAAAAGATCATGCTGGATCATGGTTATAAGTTTTATAATCATGTCCCCGGGGGGCTTGTTCATGTTGAAACCATTAAGCGGAAGGTTGATAACGGTGTAAGGAACTGTTTCTTTGTCCATCCTGAAAGGTTGCATCTGATTGAAAAATACATTCTGAAAAAGTAGCAGAAACGCGTATGCTTCGCAGGAATACCAGATAAAACATTTCCTGATAATGAAATTGATACAGTAACAATAATATCATATTCAAAAAACCCCGGCTTGAAGTCTAAGATCATCTATATAGTGGCATTACATTCCTCGTTCGTTGATCTTGACATGACGATATTATCAAAACGTTATACGGTAATACTCAATTCGTATAAATGGCAGCAGAAATTTTTGATGCCTGTCTTTATGTTCCGTCAATTAAGGGTTTTATTAAAGCATGCCTTTTCAACCAAACTGATCTTCATTTCTTCCGGAGGTAACTGGTCAGTAATCCCTGTTGTTTTTGGTAAATTGTTCTCAATCCCGGTATTTATCGTTCTGAACGGTTCAGACTGCGCTTCCATGCCATTCGTGAATTTTGGCAACCTGAGGAAGTTCCTGATGAGGAATTCCTGCAGGTTGTCATATGAACTTGCCGGGATGCTGCTTCCGGTCAGCGAATCACTGGTGATGACAAAAAACACTTACTATTCCAGGGAACATCCTTTTTTTCAGGGATATAAATTTTTCTTTCCTCATGTTAAAACAAAATACCAGGTGATTTTTAACGGGCTGGATGAAGTATTCTGGAGTAAGGATGATAAAGCAGAAAGAGAAAATAAATCATTTTTCTCTGTTTTTTCGCCTAATCAATACATCCTGAAAGGCGGTGACCTCATCGTTGCTATGGCAAAACGTTTCCCCGATTGCACTTTTTATATTGCAGGATTGAAAGAGCCTCCTCAGGTTTCAGGGCTAAGTTCGAATGTTTTTTTTCTTGGGTTTTTATCTCCGGGGGAACTCAAAGCATATTTTAATAAATGCCAGTTCCATTTCCAGTTGTCGATTTATGAGGGGTTTGGATTAACATTGTGCGAAGCCATGCTTTGTGAGTGCATCCCCATCGGGTCGGATGTCAATTTCATACCCGGTATCATCGGTGATGCGGGATTTATTCTTAAACACCGGGATGAAGGTCTGCTTGAAGAACTGATAAGGCAGGCTCTTCAATGTGAAAATAAAGCAGAACTTGGTGAAAATGCACGTCAAAGGATCATCGATAATTTTGGAATAGAAAAAAGAGAGCAACAGCTGTTTTCATTAATAGACGGGCTTTAATTTTTTTGTCTGATTTCTTTTTGCACATTACAAAAAGCAAGAAAGGATATTTTTTTTTCTTTATCTTTGGATTTGCTAATTCATCTTGCCATGAGACGGCGGTTGATCCCGGCAGTACTTTTACTCCTGCTGACAATAAATTCTCTTAAAGGCCAGGTCAATATCAATTTTATATCCCCTGATACTGCCTGTGTTGCTGCTACGATAAACATCACTAATCTCACCACAGGCGGCACAACCTATTACTGGAATTTTTGCACCGGTGATGCAAACACCAACCCCACCGGTGTCAATATAGGGAACCCCGGGGGTCTTCTCAGCATCCCGACATATATAACCCTGGTAAAACAGGATAATGACTGTTTTTCTTTCATAAGCTGCCAGGGCGTTGGGGTTATCAGGTATTATCATGGCAGTAGTTTTGTTCATAACCCTGTAAGTTGGGTGAATCTAGGGACCTTCGGAGGCCTGATCAATTTCAGCGAGGAAGGTATACAGGTTAAAAAAGACCCCGGAAACGGTAACTGGTATGGATTCGTAAACAGTTTCAGCACGATGATCAGGCTGAACTTCGGGACCTCTCTGTGGAATACACCAACAGCAACCGATCTTAATATTTCTCCTGCATTTAATATGGCACATGGATTGGTTCTGGTGAATGACAATGGGAACTGGGTTGCACTGGTGAGCTGCTCCGTGGGAAATAAGCTGGTAAGGTTAAATTTCGGGGCTTCACTCGCAAATGCCCCGGTGCTGACAGATTTCGGTAACATTGCCGGGTTCACCAGCCCGGGCCCGATTTGCCTTGTGCATGTTAACAATTTATGGTATGCGTTTATAATTGGAGGCCCCACTTCACTGTCGAGGGTTGATTTCGGTTCGTCCCTCCTGAACACTCCCACAGGTTTGAGCCTTGGTAACCCTGGAGGGTTCAACAGTGCGCTCGGCCTTACCTTATTAAACGATTGCAATGTGACATCAGGATACTGGGTAAATTATCTTAATCCGGGGCAACTTGGCAAACTTTCATTTCCAGGCGGAATTACGGGACCTGTTGCAGGGACTCTGCTCGGGAATATCGGTAATCTAGCACAACCTCATAGTTTTTCAGAGCTCTTCAGACAAAATGACACCTTGTTTGCATATATAACAAACAGGAATAACGGAACGCTTACCAGGCTGGTCTTCCCGCCATGCAACAACGCAAGCATTCCTTCCTCTAATGCATACAATCCACCGCCTTTTTCGTATAATCTTGCAGGGACATATAATATCCGCCTGATTGTCGACGAAGGATTGCCTACCCAGGTCAGCCTGTGTAAACCGATAGTTGTTGTAGCTCCTCCGACGATGAACCTGGGTCCCGACAAGACGATCTGCCAGGGAACAACCACCACCCTGGACGCAGGGGCAGGTTACAGCAGTTACCTCTGGTCCACGGGAGCGACCACCAGGACGATCACGGTGGGCGCGGCAGGTACCTACTGGGCACAGGGAACAAAATACGGTTGCCAGGCCAGTGATACGGTGCATGTGTTTGTGATGCCCCAGCCGGTGCCCACGATAAGCGGACCCTCATCAGCCTGTGCAGGGACCAGCGGGATGGTATATACCACGGAAAGCTCCATGAGCGGGTATAGCTGGAGTATTTCGCCCGGTGGGATCATCACCTCCGGAGGAAGTACCAGCACGGTTACCGTTACCTGGAACTCTCCCGGTGCACAGACAATCAGTGTGAATTACACCAACGGCAGTGGTTGTACCGCTTCCTTTCCTACCGTAAAGAATGTGACCGTCAATGCAAGACCTGTGCCGACCATTACCGGTTCTTCCCCGGTATGCGAGGGAGAAACGGGTGTAACCTATACTACCGAGTCGTTGATGAGCAGTTACAGCTGGACCATTTCTCCCGGAGGTAACATCACCAACGGCTTGTTCACGAACATGATAACGGTGACCTGGAATACGGCGGGATCCCAGGCAATCAGCGTGACTTATACCGATGGCAACGGGTGTTCAGCAAGCCAGCCCAGTGTAAAGAATGTGACGGTAAACCCAAGGCCTGTACCGACCATTACCGGATCTTCTTCGGTATGTGAAGGGACCATGGGAATAACCTATACCACCGAACCCTTGATGAGCGGTTACAGCTGGACCATCTCTCCCGGCGGTAACATCACCAACGGTTTATTCTCGAACATGATAACGGTGACCTGGAATACTACAGGTTCCCAAACCGTCATGGTGAATTACACCAATTCCTTTGGATGTAGCGCGCAACAGGCAACAGTAAAAAACGTGACGGTGAACCCGCTTCCGGTGGTCAGCCTGGGACCCGATGTATCGATTTGCATCGGACAAACGGCGACCTTCGATGCCGGGGCCTGCCCGGGCTGCACTTACCAGTGGGATGATATTACAACAGGTCAGATAAACCTGGGAAACCTCCAGAGCTTTACCACCGGCATTGCAGGGCAATACATGGTGACTAAAACAGACGCCCTGGGTTGTGCAGGCAGGGATACGATCATCCTGACCGTAAACAACCAGTCACCGGTGAGTGTAACGGTGGCACCTTTGTTAAACCCGGTATGCCAGGGACATTCTGCCCACTTTACGGCTACTCCCGTGAACGGGGGGAGTTCCCCCTTTTACCAATGGAAGTTGAACGGGTTAAATGCAGGGACCGACTCATCCGGCTTCACCTTCATCCCGGCCAACAATGACCAGGTGAGCTGTGTCCTCACTTCATCCGAATTATTCTGCGTGACAAATAACCCTGCAACGAGTAATACCGTTGTAATGCAGGTGGATCAGAATAACCCGGTGAGCCTGACGATCTCTGCTTCGGCCAACCCGGTCTGTGCAGGGAACAGTGTGCTGTATACGGCAGCCCCGGTTAATGAGGGAGCAAGCCCGGTTTACCAGTGGAAGGTGAACGGCGTGAATACAGGGACTAACTCATCCACCTTCACTTACACCCCATTGAATAATGACCTGGTTTCCTGTATCGTCACCTCTTCCCTGACCACCTGCGTATTGAATAACCCGGCAACGAGCAATGTCATCAGTATGACGGTAAACCCGAACTATGCTGTGAATGTTACCATTTCAGCCCCGGCCTATACCGTTTGCCAGGGGACCCTGGTTCAGTTTACCGCCTTCCCGGTTGACGGAGGTCTGATCCCATCATATCAATGGAAGGTAAACGGGATCAATGCAGGCACGAATTCATCGATCTTCACCTATACTCCGGCGAGCGCAGATGTGGTGAGTTGTGTGCTGACTTCTTCCTACACTGCCTGTACCACCAACAACCCGGCCACGAGCAACCCGGTGACCATGACGGTGATCACCAACCTGCCTGCCGGAGTATCCATTACGGCCACACCCAATCCTTTCTGCACCGGTAGCAGCGTGAATTTTAATGCCACGCCGCTCAACGGGGGAACAGCCCCCGCCTACCAGTGGAAAGTCAACGGGATGGATGTTGGAAGCGGCACTTCGTCCTATTCATATGCTCCACTGACAGGCGACAGTGTGCGTTGTGTAATGACTTCAAACCTGGGCTGTGTGTTTAATAATCCGACGTCTTCCGGCAAGATTAACATGAGCAGCCTGGCTGTTCCTTCCGTTTCGTTCACCCTTTGCTTCGACAGCATCACCACCGTGAATGCAGCACCCTATATTCTTAAAGGGGGAGTTCCGCTTGGCGGCACGTACTCGGGACCTGGCGTTACCCCTGGAACATCGGTGTTTACGCCTTCAGTAGCAGGCCTTGGAATAAAAACAATAACCTATTCCTATACGAATGTATCCCTGTGTACTGCCGTGATGACCAAAACCATTACCGTGCAGGCCAGTCCGGCTTTCAGTTGCGGGGGAAACCTCAATGACCCGAGGGATAATAAGGTCTATCCCACGGTCCAGATAGGTACGCAATGCTGGATGAGGAAGAACCTGAATTACGGGACAAGGATCACGGGAACGATAGCACAGACGGATAACTGTATCAATGAAAAATACTGTTACGGGGACGATGCTGCAAACTGCAACCTATATGGAGGCCTTTTTCAATGGGATGAAGTAATGGCTTACAGGAATACCCCGGGCTCCCAGGGACTCTGCCCCCCGGGATGGCATGTTCCGACCCAGGCCGAGTGGATGACCCTGTTCAATGCAAGCCTTACCCAGGGCCTTGCGGGGAAACCTCTCCAGGATTCCATCATCAACGGGTTCAGGGCTGTTGAGAACGGGCTTGAATACAGTAATGTCACCTGGAAGTTCCAGGGATTTGCCACGATCTTCTGGTCATCAAATCAGTACAGCTCGATCAAGGCCTTATCCCATGGCATGAACCAGCAGAATTTCGGGGTGTCGGATTATTACTCCAACCGCTCGAATGCCTTTGCAGTCAGATGCCTGAAAGATTAGAGTGCGCCAAGCAGCGAAGGGCGCACAGCCATCAGGTATAGTTCCGCCTTAGGGAAACCCGGATATACTTATTTTCCTTATTTTTGAAACTGTAAATTCATCTTTTAATGAAGCCGGGGTTTATCTCAGCATTCATATTTCTTTTGCTGAATATCCAGTCAGCTATCAGCCAGGTTAACATCAATTTTACTGTTCCTGACACGGTATGTGCAGGCGATTTGGTAAGGATTACAAATCTCACTACCGGTGGCAGTACTTTCTATTGGAATTTTTGTACCGGCGATGCAAATACCAATCCCGTTGGGGTAAATATCGGTAACCCGGGGGGCCTCCTGAGCATTCCAACATATATAACACTTGTAAGGCAGAATAACGATTGTTTCTCTTTCATAAGCTGCCAGGGAGTGGGAGTGATCAGGTATTATCATGGCAATAGTTTTGCCAATAATCCGCAAAGCTGGGTAAACCTTGGCACGTTCGGCGGTATGATAGACTTCAGCGAAGAAGGTATACAGATAAAAAATGACAAAGGGAACTGGTATGGATTCGTAAACAGCTACAATACCATGATCAGGCTGAACTTCGGAAATTCACTCTGGAATATGCCCAATGCGACGAATCTTAACATTTCTCCGGCTTTTAACATGGCTCACGGGCTGGCGCTGGTGAATGACAACGGGAACTGGGTGGCCCTTGTTGCCTGTTCTTTAGGCAACAGCCTGTTCAGGCTGAACTTCGGGAACTCACTGGCAAATTCTCCGGTTGTTACCAACTTCGGAGATATTGCCGGGTTTACAAGCCCCAAAGCAGTATGTATCGTGAATGAGAGTTCAAGCTGGTATGCTTTATTAATTACCGGGAACACCACATTGGCCAGGATCAGTTTCGGAACTACTCTGCTTAATGCACCGACAGGTAAAAACCTTGGCAACCCGGGAGGATTAAACACCGCGGTAGGCCTGACGCTTCTCAGGGATTGTAATTCGACTACCGGGTACTGGACTGATTATATCGATCCGGGTCAGCTTGGTAAGCTCACTTTTCCGTCAGGGATAACCGGTCCTGTTACAGGCCAGGTCCTGGGCAATGTTGGAAACCTTTCCCAATCACATTCATTTTCAGAATTGTTCAGGCAGAACGATACCTTGTTTGCCTACATTACAAACAGGTCAGGCTCGATCACACGATTGATGTTCCCTCCATGTAACAATGCCACCGTTCCGTCTTCCACATCCTATAATCCGCCTCCTTTTTCCTACAACAGCCCTGGCACATACAATGTCAGGCTGATCGTTGACGAAGGATTGCCTACCGAAACGGTTTTATGCAAACCAATAGTGGTTGGAAATTCAACTCCTTTAAACCTTGGACCCGACAGGGGCATCTGCCCCGGGGCCAGCACGGTCCTGGATGCCGGGGCAGGCTTCGGATCTTATCTCTGGTCAACGGGTGAAACTACACAATCCATTATAGTAGGTAATGCAGGGAAATACTGGGTGGCGGCAAGAAGCAGCAGCTGCACAGGAACCGATACAGTGAACATCAGCATATATTCCCCCGTCCATCCTAACCTCAAACCGGATACCGCGATCTGCCAGGGGCAGAAATATGTCCTGAACCCGGGCCAGGGTTTCAACTCCCTGCTCTGGAACAATGGGGAGACTTCCGGAACGATAGCAGTTTCTGCAGGCGGGCAATACTGGGTTCATACCCTGGATAAAAACAATTGTGCCGGGGCGGATACCGTGCTTATCACTGTAAGACCTGCAATTAACTTACAACTGGTGCACGACACAGCCATCTGTTCAAACGTGCCTGTAATTCTTCATGCAACCGTTCCCGGTGCCCGGTATCTCTGGCAGGACGGATCAGGGGACTCGCTGTTCACTGTCACTGACCCGGGGATTTACTGGGTAAGGGTGAGCCGCGACAGCTGTGCAGTCCAGGATACATCGTATGTACATGACTGTTCAGTTTCATTATATTTCCCGAATGCTTTCACTCCCAACGGAGATGGCTTGAATGATTACTTCCGTGGGGTTGGGCCGCAGTTTTCAGAATTCAAACTGATCATTTATGATCGCTGGGGACAGGAAATTTTTACCACAAACAACCAGGAAACAGGATGGGATGGAACATTCAGGGGCAAGCCCTGCCCGGCCGGGGAATATTCCTTTATAGCCACTTTCAGATTGTTTACAAACACAGGCACATCCGGGGCGGAACACGGCAACGTTACACTCCTGAGGTGAAAGGAGATCTTATTTTACGTTCAGTTAATGTTTGATTCTCTGAAATTCGGCAGGCGCATCATGCCCTGCCATCCTGATGCTCGCGTTGAGTTCAAACCCTATCAGCAGTACAAATGCATTGGAATAGATCCATAGCATGACTACCAGCAGCGTGCCTATTGAGCCGTATAAGGCGTTATAACGGGAAAAGTTATCCATATAAAAATTAAATCCCTGGGTGGAAATAACAATAAGCAGGGTGGATAAAGTAGATCCTGCAGTAATGAACCTGAACCTTTCATTGCGTGAAGGGGCAAGAAAATACATGCTTGATATTGCAAGGAACAGTACCAGCAGTATGATAAGCCAGCGCAGCACCTGCAGAAGGAAAATAAAGAAATGAGCGTTGACAATAATGTCTGGAAGTGCCAGCTTGAGAAGCTTGAACCCGAAGGTCATCAGGCCGATGGCGATGATGAGGAGAAAAGAAATTATGATGACCAGGAAAAATGCGACAATATATTGTTTGACAGTCTTCCTGGACTCTATATCATGGTAAGTATTGTTGAATGCTTCGATCAGGCTTTTCATGCCTCTTGCTGAAAAGTAAAGCGCCAGGATAAAGTTGAGGATGAGGACCCCGCTTCGAGGCCGTGTGATGATATCGGTGATGGTTTCACTCACGGTAGCCCAAACCATATCGGGCAAGAAGTCTTCAAGCAGGTTAAGAAGAGTAGGCTGGAAGTTTGCTATAGGTATGAACGGGATGATTGAAAACAGGAAGATCAGGAACGGGAATATGGCCAGGAAAAAGGAAAACGAGATAGCAGATGCCCTGGTGGCGATATAACCCTTCTGCATCCCTTTTAGAAAGAATCCGAAAACATGGAATAACGGAAGTCCGTCAAAACCAGGAAGAATTATTTTTTCGGAAAGACGGATCAGGAACGCAATGGGTTTCCATTCGAGGAACCTCTGGATCATGCATTTAGCATTTTGTGGAGCTGGGGGGATTCGAACCCCCGTCCAAACAGGCAGTAAAACTGCTTTCTACATGCTTAGCCATCGATTGATTGTCGGGAGAAGGTTGGTCGGTGGCAGACCGGCCTTAACCGTAGTTACCTTTATTTCGGATGTTCACCGGAACCTTGAACAACCTATCCCATCATTTGTGGTGCCTCGGTCGGGACGCCGTTGGGACGGGCTTCCCGGGAGACAACTGTTGTCTAATCTCTTAGATTAGGCAGCCAGTCTGTAAGCGAAGTTATCGCCGTTTAATGTTGTGCAGATTCGTATTTACGGGACTGATCCACGAACTCCCGGCATGCTTACAATCCCACTTCCCTGCTGTCAAAACCGGTCAACCCCAGTGAGAATAAGGCTGCAAAGATACGAAAAATTCGTGAACCGTGACTCGTGACTCGTAATCCGGTTCACGGTTCCAGTATGGTGCTTACAAACTTTGATATATCGTATTTTTCGGTGAAAATCTTATACAGTTCGCCTATGATGGGATACCGCTTTGTTTCCCCGGTTTCCCTCAGTATCTTTTCATAAAAAATGGAGGTTGCGGTCTTCCCTTCAAGTACCAGTTCATGAGAAACATGCTCGGTGAAAAAGCCTTTGCCGATAAGAAGTCCGAGCGTGCGGTTCCGGCTCAGGTCGTTCAGCGCAGTAAGGGTAAAATCTCCGTAACCGCAGTACTTATATATAGTCTCTTCCTTACCTCCGAAATATAACATGATGTTCATCATCTCCCTGAAAGCCCTTGTCAGGATAAGGAAACGAAGGTTGGGCGAATTGAACTGGGCATCGACAATACCCAGGGCTATTGCATAAATATTCTTGAGTATGCTCAGGATCTCAACCCCCTGTATGTCTTCACTGAAATCAAGATAGATAGTGGTGCCGTGAAAAAGCGATGAAATTTCCTTCTTTACGTCATCTCCAATATATCCCAGGGTAAAACCTGTTGGGATGCGGTTAATGATCTCCTTGGCAAAACTGGGACCTTTCAAGGTGCATGCCAGGTTGCTAAAATTCTGTTTCAGGCATTCCACAACAGTGAGTTCCTCGCAGCCGAAACCTTTTGCCAGGTTTACCAATATTGCGTCTGCCGGTATATTTGAACGTATTGAATTAAGATAATCAAACAAAACCACTGATGGAATGGCAAGGAAGATCACCGAAGAACCTTTCATCAGGCTCACGTCGGTCGTTGCCCTTAGCCCTGTATGAAGATGATGGCCGGGGAAATATCTTGCATTGATATGCTGTTCATTTATTGATTTGACAACGTTCTCTTCAACAGATACCAGGAGCACCTCCCGGCATCCGTTTTCCGATAAAATGTTTCCAAGCGCAGTACCGATGGTACCGGCTCCGATTATTGATATTTTTTTCTTTGCATTCATCCCTGATGATCAGTTAAATTCTTTTGGAAATGCTGCGAAACGCAAGGTGAAAGAAGCGCCGGGCTGACGAATGATCTCATAATGAGCTTCCAGCTGTTCAACCAGTATCCTGATGATCTGGGAACCAGTGGAAGTGTTTTCTTCAAGGGTGAATTTTTCAGGCAGGCCAACTCCGTTATCCCAGACTTTTAATACATAGATGATAGACTCCAGGCCTTCCTGTTCAGACTGGCTTGTTTTGTCGAGATGCAGCTCAATCCATATTTCACCCTGTTCATTGTTCGGGAAAGCGTATTTATAGGCATTCGTCAACAGTTCATTTAATATGAGACCCAGAGGCAATGCTATCTCTATCCTTGTAGCACATTCCTGGACTGAAATATTGAGTTTTATGTTGTGTTTGCTGAACGCACTGCTGACAATGCTTGTAAGGCGTTCCAGGTAAGGCCCAAGGGGTATGGCATCAATACTCTGGTTACGATAAAGCTGTTCATGTACAAGCGACATGGTCCTCACCCTGAGTTGCAGGTCGATCAAAGGCAGATCCAGAGTCATTGATTTGGAAAACTGCCTTTGCAGATCCATCAGGCTGATAAGGATCGCAAAATTATTTTTTACCCTGTGATGTATCTCATAAAGCAGGACATCCTTCTGTCTTTCATTTTCGGCAAGCAGCTCTTCAAACCGCATACGATCGGAGATGTCCCTGACAACAGTTACCAACTCATAAACTTCCCCGCTGATGGGATCAAACAGTGGATTTATATGGCTTTCAACCCAAAACGAGCTCCCCGTCCTCTTCCTGGCTTTGTATACCAGGGTTTGTGGGGTTTTGCTCTGCACAATTGATTCTATCGACGACCGGATCTGCTTCCGGTAGGCAAGGTCTATAACTTCAAAAGAATCTGGTCTTGTTAAAAGTTCTTCTTCTGTAAACCCGTACATTGAATAGCAGCTGGGAGAGACAAACCTCCTGTTCAGGTTCCTGTCGAATAAAGAAATGACATCCGGTGAATGCTCTGACAGGAAGCGGTATTGATTTTCACTCTCTTCAAAATGATGCTCCGCTTCTATATGTTCCCTGATCTCATTTTCCAGCTTGAAGTTCAGCACCTGCAATTCCTTCTCAGACCTCTGGGTCCTCCTGGTGATCAAATGAACGATCATTCCAACAGTTACTACCAGGAAAAGAATGATTACTATCGAGAGCATCTGCAGCCTGTGATTACGCAGCTCAAGCTGCTGGGTTTCATGCTGATGGACAAGAAGGTTGTGGCGGTCTTCAACCTCCCGCACGAGGCGTTCAGCTTCATAAGTCCTTTTAACAACCTTATTTCTCTCCTCCATAACCTTCTGGTGGTACCTGAAATATGCCTGGTAATGTTCCAGGCTTTTTGAATATTGTTTCTGAAGGCCGTAGCAATCCGATAAGAGGAGATGCGCTTCTTCGGTGAGATTATTGTGCTTTAACTCAATACTTCTCTGAAGCCCCAGCTGAAGAAAATACAGGGCTGAATCATATCTTCCTGTTTCCATATAGGATCCGCCAATATTGATAAGGGAGGAATTGATCTGGCTTTTCACGCCGATCTCCAAACGGTCATTGTATGCTTTTTTATTGTATTTCAGGGCGAAAGCCTTATTCCCTATAACAGAATAGGCATGTGCGATCCTTGTATTCAGTACGCTTACCTCGAACAGGTTCCCCGTCGGGTATAGGATATGTATAGCCTTCCGATACATAAAAATCGCCCTGTTCAGCTGTTTCAGTTGTATAAAGGCATCACCTATAAGTTTATAAGCCCTGCCGAGCAGGACGGTGCTTTTAAGCATGCAGCTGTGACCGGCACTACGGTAAAAATAGTCCACTGCTTCCTGATAATTCCCCTTACCCATCTCAACAGAACCTTTGGTAAAACAAAGTAATGCAATCTGCAATGGGTCCTTCGACCTGGTTAAAACAGTGTAAGCCTTGTCAACGTATGGATCGGCCCGGTATGGTTCCTTGATCCGCAGAAACACCTCAATTATAGACTGGTATATGTATATTTCATGGTCGGCATCTTTCAGAATCTGGTAAATCTCAAGGCTGTTAAAATAGTATTGAAGGGAAAGAGGATAATTATCCTCATTGAGATTTGTAACTCCAAGGATCTGCAGAGCCTTGGCTTCACCTTCAAGATAATGAGAACTTCTTGCAAGATTTAAGCTCCGGATGGCCAGTAAGATAGAACGGTGGGGATCCTCGTTATTGTTTTTTGTGGCTAAAGCATTCAGTGAATCAACTTCCCTGATTATTGAAGGAAGTTCAGGGATGTCGGCGGTTGCATAGGCTGAATTTCCTGCAAAGCAGAGAATCAGGATGATAACAAAAAAAATAAACGATCTTATAAAACCCTTCATCATTCGCCTGGAAAACAACGCAAATTTAGAAAAATATAGGCTCCTAGAGATGTTATTCCCTGACAGCAGGAACTCAATGCCTTGAGAACTGCATTACTTCCTGACTGCTTTCAGGCTCATATCAAGGCTCTGGATATGATGCGTGAGTGCACCCACCGAGATGAAATCAACCCCGGTGGAAGCGTAATCCCTGATATTGTTTTCATCAATGCCCCCGGAAGCTTCAGTCTCAATAGAGCCGGCTATCATCCCTAAGGCTTTTTTAAGATCCTGAACAGAGAAATTGTCGAGCATGACGCGGTCGACCTGTCCGTGATCAATCACCTGCTGCAACTCAGTAAAGTTCCTCACCTCGATCTCAACCTTCAGGGATTTGCTGTTTTCCTTCAGGTAACGCTGTACTTCATCGATGGCTTTAGCAATGCCACCTGCATAATCAACATGGTTGTCCTTGATCATGATCATATCATACAGGCCCATCCTGTGATTCATGCCTCCCCCTGTCCTAACTGCATATTTTTCGAGTTCGCGGAGCAGGGGAGTAGTTTTCCGGGTATCGAGGATTTTTGCATGAAAACCTGCAGTGAGCCTGACCAGCCTGCTGGTTGCAGTGGCAATACCACTCATCCTTTGCATAAAATTCAAGACAAGACGTTCGGCCAGCAGGATTGAAGACACCTTTCCTGAAACTTGAAAAGCGACATCCCCTTTTTTAACTTTGGCCCCGTCGTTAAGGAAGGGACTCATTACTAATTCCCTGTCAACATGGAAAAATACTTTTTCAGCCACCTTCATGCCGCAGAGGATGCCGGCAGCCTTGATGATCAGCTTTGCCTGGCCTTCGGCCGATGGCGGAATGGTTGACTTCGTGGTATGGTCCCCGTCGCCCTCGTCTTCGGCTATAGCAGATGTGATGATTTCGTCGAGGTTCATGATCTGTTATTCTGATTGAATATGCAGTTGAAAGATGCGATACTCCTCTTTGCTTTTCCTGAGCATGAAATAAAAACTGAATTTCTTTCCCCCCGCACTAAGGCTGCCCATGATGAATTTCGATCCATCGGTGGAATTACCTTCCTTGTTTACCAAGACTTCGCCTAAGGGCCGGCTTGTAAAAAAGTCTTTAATGATCCTTGCAGCCTGAGTTTTACTGTAACTGTCCTTAAACCCGGGAATGTTCAGGTCGACCATCTCGTTGAAGTATTTACCGAGGTCTCCTGAAGCTCCCTTTTTGAAAATCTGGATGATGTCGGCAGAGGGGTCGGCCTGTGAATACACCCGCTCTGTCATCAGCATACAGGAAAAACAAAAAAGGACAAACAGCCTGGTCATCATTTTATTTTTTTCAAAAATAGTATTTTTAATTATTCCGATATTTGCCGGAGCTGAAAAGCATGATCGCATGAAGATACGGTTTATTGTCATAGGTAAGACAGATGAGGGTTATTTAAAAACAGGCATCAGTGAATACATGACCCGCTTGAAACACTATATAACGGTGGAATATACCGAGATCCCTGCATTGAAAAATTCTTCATCCCTGACTATGCAGGAGCAGCAGTCACGCGAAAAAGATCTTATTGAAAAGCATCTGAAACCTGGCGAGGCGGTTGTTTTGCTGGATGAACACGGAAAGCAGATGACATCGCCAGAACTCGCATCGTTTCTCAACCGGAAAATGGTTTCGGGCACCAAATCGCTGGTCTTCATTGTTGGAGGCCCGTTCGGCTTTCATTCAGACTTGATAAAAAAGAAACTTGAAATGCTCTCGCTTTCTAAGATGACCTTTTCGCATCAGATGGTAAGGCTGGTCTTCACAGAACAGCTTTACCGGGCGTTTACCATCCTCAGGAACGAGTCATATCACCATGAATGAAGCCATGTACAAGGCTTCTGTTAACATTTTTTTAACGCTGTGCTTAACAATTATTAACAAGCACCCCTGTAACAGGTCGCTGAGCTTTTATAACTTTGCGCCATCAAATTTTATCCTATATGGTTGAGACGGACATTAAAGCCCTGAATGAGCGGATCCAAAAGGAAAGCGCTTTCGTGGACATGGTTACTATGGAAATGCATAAGGTGATCATAGGTCAGAAACATATGATTGAACGCCTTCTGATTGGTTTACTTGCTAACGGGCATATTCTTCTTGAAGGGGTTCCCGGCCTGGCAAAAACCCTGGCTATCAAAACTCTGGCCGGTATTATCGATGCGAAGTTCAGCCGAATCCAGTTTACGCCCGACCTGCTCCCTGCCGACCTTGTCGGAACACTGGTGTACAGCCAGAAGAAAGAGGAATTCCAGGTCAGGAAGGGACCTATATTCGCTAATTTTATCCTGGCGGATGAAATAAACCGTTCGCCGGCCAAGGTCCAGAGTGCGCTGCTCGAAGCAATGCAGGAAAGGCAGGTTACCATCGGTGACCAGACTTACAAGCTTGCCGAGCCATTCCTGGTACTTGCAACGGAGAACCCCATTGAACAGGAAGGCACTTACCCGCTTCCCGAAGCCCAGGTTGACCGTTTCATGCTCAAAGTTATCATAAACTACCCCGATAAGAAAGAGGAAAAACTGATCATCCGCCAGAATATCGGGAATGAGGTTTTCGCATCATCAGCCATCATCAAACCCGAGGATATCCTCAGGGCCAGGGCTGTCGCAAGGGAAGTCTACCTGGATGAAAAAATTGAGAATTATATTACTGATATTGTATTTGCCTCGAGGTTCCCGGCCGATTACAAGCTCAAGAAATTTGAAGGACTCATAAGCTACGGTGCTTCACCCAGGGCTAGTATATACCTGGCCCTTGCATCCAAAGCATATGCATTCATCAAACGCAGGGGCTATGTGATCCCCGAAGATATACGTGCCGTTGCACATGATGTGCTTCGCCACCGTATCGGGCTTACTTACGAAGCCGAAGCAGAAAATATCACCTCCGAGGACATTATCAATGAGATCTTAAATACAGTAGAAGTACCCTAAAAAAAATAGCGAAATAGCGAAATAGTGAAATAGCGAAATTTCGCTACTTCGCTACTTCGCTACCTCGCTACTTATGCTATGGAATCCTCCGAACTCTTTAAAAAGGTCAGAAAGATCGAGATCAAGACCCGGGGTCTGTCAAACCAGATCTTTTCGGGGCAGTATCATTCTGTCTTTAAAGGCAGGGGGATGGCTTTCAGTGAAGTCAGGGAATACCAGTTCGGTGATGATATCAGAAATATCGACTGGAATGTGACAGCCAGGTTTAACCATCCCTACATCAAAATATTTGATGAGGAAAGGGAGCTTACCGTTATGCTGCTGATCGATGTGAGCGGGTCAAACCATTATGGTACCAGGAAAACCCTGAAGGAGGAAATGATCACGGAAATTGCTGCAGTGCTTGCATTCAGCGCGATTCAGAATAACGATAAGGTGGGGATGATCTTTTTCAGCAATGTCATCGAGAAGTTCATCCCACCTAAAAAAGGGCCATCGCATATTCTCAGGATCATCAGGGAACTTGTGGATTTTAAGCCTGCTGAGAAGGGGACAAATCTTACTGAGCCATTGCGTTTCCTGACGAATGCGATTAAAAAACGATGCACCACTTTTGTTATTTCCGATTTCATGGATCGTGGTTTTGTCGATGCGATCAAGATCGCCAATAAAAAGCATGATCTTATATCGGTGCAGATCTACGATGAACGTGAGACAATCCTTCCCGATGTTGGTATCATCAGGGTGATGGATGCGGAAACCGGGGCTCAGCAGTGGGTCGACACATCTGATTTCAGGCAGAGGGCCTATTTTAAAAAATGGAATGACGACCAGCAGGCTTTCCTTAACGATACGTTCAAGAGAAGCGGGGTTGACTGGGTTAAGATCAGAACTGACCAGGATTATGTTAAACCACTGATAAATCTCTTCAGGAAACGGGGAGCAAGAAGATAATGGATATGCAGTTTATGCAAACAGTTTATTGCAGCTGAATTAAAAAGTACATGAGGATAATACGTTTCATCGTTATTGCTTTGCTTCTTTTCGCTGGACAGCCTTCCTGGTCCCAGGATGTAAAGGCAACAGCAAAGCTTGATACCGGCGCTATGCTGATTGGCGACCAGGTGCGGATGAAGCTTAAGTTTGAAGCGCCTTCGGGAACTCAGGTGATCTGGCCGGTTTTCAGCGACACCATACTTGGCAACATTATTGTGATCGGCCGTTCAAAGATCGACAGCAGTTTTTCAACTGACAGGAAATCCCTTACACTGACCCAGGAAGTCAGGCTTACCAGCTTCGATTCAGGGTTTTATACCATTCCTCAGATACCCTTCAGGTACAGGATACTTCCCGATACATCAGTAAGGATTGCATCTTCAGGCCTCAGCATGCTGATGGTACACACCATGAAAGTGGATACCACCAACGTGATCAAGCCCATCAAAGGACCCCTTAGAGTGCCTGTCACTTTTCTTGAAGTTTTACCTTATATCCTTATAGCCCTTGCTGTTATCGCTCTCATTATTCTCCTGGTATGGTACCGGAAGAAGAGGAAAAAACATGAGCCCCTGATCCAGATAAGGCCTAAAGTGAGGTTACAGCCTCATGAAAAAGCTTTGCAGGAACTGGAAAAACTAAGGACCAGAAAATTATGGCAGGAAGGAAAGGTGAAAGAATACCATAGTGAGCTTACCGATATTCTGAGAATATATATTGAAACAGGCTTCGGGATTCCTGCCATGGAAAGCACAACCTTCGAGATCATTGAAAAAATAAGGCAGGACAAAGTGTTTGCGAATACCCTCATTGAAAAGCTTGACCTTATACTGCAGAATGCCGATATGGTGAAATTCGCAAAGGTTGTCCCCCTGCCCCAGGATAATGAAACTGCCCTTAACGCAGGAATTGAATTTGTAAACCAGACTGTAAGGCCGGTGGCAGAAATACCCCGGGCTGAAACAGTGAACAGGATAAACCAGCTACCACAATCATAAAAGTATGCACGGACTGACTTTTGCAAACCCGGGTTTTCTTTTCCTGCTGCTGATCGTTCCTGCGCTGGCGGTCTGGTATTTCTACCGCCGGAATGTGAATCCTCCAGTCATGCAGGTCAGCTCCACCCGCGGTTTCAGGAAGGATTATGTGCAGTGGAGGCATTATCTGTACAATGGACTGTATGTTACCAGGCTCCTGGCAATCACCCTGCTGATCATTGCCATGGCAAGGCCCCAGACGAGCCTGAGCCGGCAATCGATCAATGTTGAAGGTATAGATCTTGTTATTGCACTTGATATCTCCGGCTCCATGCTGGCCCAGGATTTCAGGCCCGACAGGCTTGAAGCGGCAAAGGATGTCGCCATGGATTTCATCGATGGGAGGCCCAACGACAGGATAGGTCTCGTGATCTTCAGCGGCGAGTCATTTACACAATGTCCCATCACTACAGATCATGCGGTGCTTAAGAATCTGTTCAAGGAGATCAAAAGCGGGATGATTGACGATGGTACCGCCCTGGGTGACGGACTGGCGCTGGCCATAAGCCGGCTTAAAGACAGCAAAGCCGTAAGTAAGGTGATCATCCTCCTGACCGATGGTGTTAGCAATATGGGATCGGTAGACCCCTTATCGGCCGCAGAGATCGGTAAACTTTTCGGGATAAGGATATATACTATCGGAATAGGGACCATGGGCTATGCTCCCTACCCGGTGCAGACTCCCTTCGGGATACAGATGCAGCAAATGAAAGTTGAAATTGACGAACCCTTGCTCGCCAGGATATCCCAGATGACCGATGCCAGGTACTTCAGGGCCCAGAATATTACCAAACTCAGGGAGATCTACAGGGAAATTGATAAAATGGAAAAAACCAGGATAGATGTGACGGAATTCAGAAAAAGAAAAGAGGAATTTCTGCCTCTTGCGATGATCGCGTTCATTCTCCTGGCTCTTGAGGGATTTATAAGATATGCAGTTTTAAAAACCATACCGTAAAGTAACATCATGTTCAGGTTTGCACATAGCATTTTCTTCTTCGCGTTTATCCTGATACCGGTATTTGCTGCTGTTTTCATGGTGTTCATGATCAGGAGGAAGAAGGCGATGGATCTCTACGGGGAAAATGCACTCCTGAAGATCCTGGCACCTGAATTCTCAGTTGCCAAGCCAATTATAAAATTTGTACTCCTCTCCCTTGCCATTGCGGCAGTTATCATGACCCTTGCTGATCTGCAATCAGGGTCAAAAATTGAAAAGGTCAAAAGGAAAGGGATAGACCTGGTGATCTGCCTCGACGTGTCAAACTCAATGCTTGCCCAGGATATACGGCCAAACCGCCTTGAAAGGGCCAAACAGGCGATTTCAAAACTTACCGACAAACTCGAAGGGGACAGGATCGGGCTGGTAGTTTTTGCCGGGAGAGCATTTACGCAATTGCCTATCACCACAGATTATGCAGCTGCCAAACTTTTTGTGAGCACTGTCAATACCGGGATGGTGGCCACCCAGGGGACCAATATAGGCGATGCACTTAAGCTGGCAATTTCAAGTTTCGGAGAAACAAAGCATAATAAAGCCATCGTTCTGATAACGGATGGTGAAGACCATGAAGGACAGGTGCTGGAACAGGCTGAGGCAGCCGCTAAATCGGGTATCATCCTCTATGCGATAGGTATGGGATTGCCGGAAGGAGTGCCGATCCCTGTTTTCCAGGGCGACATCCAGACAGGTTATAAAAAGGACAGGGATGGCAATACAGTCATTAGCAAACTTGACGAAACGATACTGAAACAGATCGCCAATGTCGGTAAGGGGATGTATGTCAGGGCAAGTAATTCAGATGCAGGGCTGAATACTGTTTTTGATGATCTGGAGAAGATTGAAAAATCGGATATTGAAAGCAAACAGTTTTCAGATTTTGAAAGCAGGTTTCAGTATTTCGCAGGCCTTGCCCTGTTGATCCTGGTACTTGACCTTTTCGTTTTCGAGAGAAAAACCAGGTGGCTCAGGAATATTAAACTTTTCAGGGATTTTTAAGATGAAAATAAAGCTGATTTTATTGTTGCTTTTGTTCCTGCCTGCGGTTCATGTTCTTGCACAGAAAGAAAATAAGCTTTTGCGCAAAGGCAACAGCCAGTACGACCAGGGAAACTTTAAAGAAGCTGAGAAGGATTACCGTAAGGCTTTGGAAATCAATAAAGAGTCTGTTAAAGGGCAATTTAATCTCGGAACAACAGTATACCAGGAAAAGAATTTTGAGGAATCGGCCAAACTGTACGGTGAGCTTGCAGGCAAGAACCAGGACAAGGATATCCAGGCAAAGATCTACCATAACCTGGGAAATTCCTATATGGAAGCCAAGCAGTATGACAAGAGCATACTGGCCTATAAAAATTCCCTGATGAACAATCCTTCGGACCTGGATACCAAGTATAATCTTGAATATGCTAAAATGATGCTCAGGAAACAGCAGGATCAGCAGAAAAAAGACCAGGATAAAAAGAATAAGGATAAACAGGACCAGAAGAAGGATAAAAAAGATCAGAATAAGGACCAGCAGAAGAAAGATCAGCAGAAACAACAACCCCAGGACCAGAAGAAGCTAAGCAAAGAAGATGCGAACAGGATGCTGGAAGCGCTGAAAAATGATGAAAAGAAGACCATGCAGAAGGTGAAAAAAGAAAAAGTCAAGGTGCAAGTCACAGGCATTGACAAAGACTGGTAATCAATTTTAATGTAAATTGAGAGCGGTAATCGGTGTACAATAATATATATATGGTGTTCAGAAGGCTTTTATTGATTGTTGGATTTCTCGCCATTTTCATTTCCGGCTTCTCCCAGGATGTTACATTCCAGGGGTCAGCCAAGACAACTGTCGTTGTTGGTGAGTCATTCACATTGACTTATACCCTGAACAGCCAGGGTACTGACTTCAGGGGACCCAGGCTGAGTGGTCTGGATGTAATCAGCGGACCTTTCACTTCAACATCTTCCTCCATTCAGTCGGTCAATGGCCGGACGACCATGTCGGTTCATTATTCTTTCCAGTATATACTTCAGGCCAACCGTGAGGGCACCTTCGATATCCCTCCTGCAACTATTAACATTGACAGGCGCACCATAACATCGAATTCAATAACCATAAAAGTTGTAAAAAGCGGGGCCTCCCAGGCAGGAAACAGCCAGGGGCAGCAGTCCGGAAACCCCCAGCAACAGGCTAATGTTCAGTCAAGTCCCAATGATGTTATGCTGAAAGCATATGTCAGCAACTCAAGCCCGCTGCAGGGAGAAGGAATATCGGTAACATACAAAATCTTTACAAAAGTCCCTGTTTCCCAGATCATGTTTTCAAAGGAACCTTCCTTCCCCGGATTCTGGTCGCAAAGCCTGACCAAGGAAAAGGAGAAACTGCAACAATACACCCAGGTAATTGACGGCCAGCAGTATATCGTGGCTGATTTGCGTAAATATACCCTTTTCCCGCTGAAGAGCGGAAAGCTTACTATTGAACCACTGGAAGTGGTTTGCCAGGCTCAGATCAAACGGCAATCCAAATCGAGAACCGGGGATCCTTTCTTCGACGATTTTTTCAACGACAGTTTTTTTAATACATCTTACACCCCAGTTGAAAAAACCCTGCGTGCCAGCCCTCTGGTTATCAATGTAAAACCCCTTCCTGTTTCCGGGGTACCTGGGGATTTTGCAGGAGCAGTCGGGAATTTCACGTTCCATACTGAACTTGACAGGACCAAAGTCAAAACAAATGAACCCATCAACCTTAAGTGTGTGGTAAGCGGTGAGGGTAATCTGCAACTCATTGATAAATTGAACTTTACCTTTCCGCCGGATTTCGAAACCTACGATCCTAAAGTGTCAAATGATATAAGGTCATCAGAAAAGGGTGTTAGTGGTTCCCAGGTTTTCGAATACCTTATCATCCCGCGCAAACCGGGAAAGTTTACCCTGAAACCGGTTTCCTTCTCCTTCTTTGACCTGAAAAAGATGAGATACGTCACCCTTACAAGTCCAGAGTATACCATAGATGTTGAGAAAGGGACAGGGGAGGCTTCAAACGTCACATATACCGGCGCTAATCACGAGGAAATCAAATATATTGGCAGTGACATCAGGCATATAAAGAACCAGGCATTTGAAGTGGTTAAAACCGGGGAATACTTTTTCGGCTCAGTGGTATTCCTGTTATGGCTGATAATACCCCTGCTCCTGTTCATCATTTTTATACTTCTTTTCAGGAAATTCAGTAAACGAAGAAGCGACGTTTTGCTGATGAAGAACCTGAGAGCGACTAAAATAGCGCGCAAACGCCTGAGAAAAGCTGAATTGTTCATGAAAGAACAAAAGCAGGAAGAATTTTATGTGGAGATATCCCAGGCATTATGGGGTTACCTGGGTGATAAATTCAGCCTTCCCGTTGCTGAGCTTTCCATAGATAATGTTAAACAGACCCTCATCAGCAAAGAAGTCAGCGAAGAACTGATCCAGAACTTTATTGATACACTTAACAACACCGAATATGCCAGGTTCGCCCCGGGTGAGAAATCGGTTAACATGGAACGTGTTTACAATGAGGGCCTTGCTGTAATTTCAAGGATAGAAAGGGAATTGAAATGAGCGGAAAATTGAACCTGCGGAATTATTATAAAGGATTGGCGGCATTTTTCATCCTTGGCATTATTTCATTCTCCTCTTTTGCCTCAGATTACCAGCTCCAGGTTGCCAAAGGCAATACGGCTTATTCTGCGGGCAAATACAAGGAGGCCGTACAGGCTTATACATCACTTGTCACGCAGGGTCTTGAATCAAAGGATCTTTTTTACAACCTTGGCAACTCATATTTTAAGCTCAACGATATACCCCATGCAATCCTTTGGTATGAAAGAGCTAAACGACTTGATCCGGGTAGCGAGGATGTGACCTTCAATCTGAACGTTGCCAATAGTAAAATAACAGATAAAATCGAACCTCTGCCTGAGTTCTTCCTTAAACGTTGGCTCAGAAATCTTACCGGCCTTTATTCTGTGGATGCCTGGGCGAAATCAGGGATCGCTTTCCTTATTGCGGCACTGGCGCTGTTCTCCCTGTATGTTGCCTCAAGGGTGCTTATTTTGCGTAAGTTAGGGTTCTGGACAGGTTTTCTGACTTTGATTTTTTCTGTGATCTTTCTCCTCTTTGCCTGGACTGGTTATAACTCCCTGATATCGGAGCAGTCGGCTATTATAATAAATCCCACCGTAACAGTAAAAAGTTCTCCTGACGAAAAAAGCACCGATATTTTTGTCATTCATGAAGGGTGCAAGGTTCAGCTAGTTGACCATATCGGAAACTGGTATGAAATCCGAATAGTCAACGGAAGCGTTGGCTGGGTTGAAATGGGGAATTTCGAGAAGATCTGACCATGGTTTTTTGCTTTATTTTCCGCATCTGAAAATTTTTTTGCAGATAAGGTTTTTTCATTTATATTTGTTCGTTTAAAGGAGAAACCGTTAAATCAAACCTAAAACTATGAAAAATAGACATTTACTCTCTCTATTACGGACAGCTTTCATCGGATTGTTTTTACTCGTCCTTGCCACATTGACCTTTGCCGGCAATCCTGTTGACAAAGGGAATACACGGAATGATGATCCTTATTATCGTTTGAAAGCTAATCAGACCACTGGCATTATTTCAGCGACGGATGTCCTGAAAGCCCAGCAGCAGTTGGAGCAGACGCGTCTGAAATCTGCATCAAGGCTGAACATGAATTGGGAGCCTTTTGGTCCGACAAACATTGCAGGTCCGATCTGGAGTGCAATTTTTGACAGCCGTGATGCGACGGGTTCAACCATCTATGCCGGAGCTCCCAACGGAGGGATATGGCGTTCCACGACTTTAGGGCTGACATGGCATTCAATCGGTACTCCCGACGGGAACATTCCCAGGGTTTCCTGCATGGCCCAGTCCAAAAGCGGTGTTTTCTATGCAGGCACCGGACAGGTTTACAAAGGCAGGTATGATAACGGGAACGGCCTTTACCGTTCTACCGACGGAATAAATTTCTCCATTGTTCCGGGTACTACCTTTAATGCACATTGGCTTGGTATCGCACAACTTGCTGCTGACCCGAGGAATGAGCGCATGTATGTTGCAACAATCGGGGGAATCTATTATTCCGATAACGGTACCGATTGGACAACCGCATTGCCTGGTTATGCCAATGATGTTTCGGTTGGCAGCGACGGTACAGTTCTTGCCGTGGTAGATGATTCTGTTTATATGGCAAAATCAGGAGATATCAATAACTGGACACTCCTCAGCACAGGCGATCCGTTAAAACTTCCGAACACTGGAGTGGGTTGGGTCAGGGTTGCGATTGCTCCTTCCAATCCCCAGGTGATGTATGCCTCGGTATGCATGCTTTCAGGTTACATGAAAGGAATTTATGGTTCAACCGATGGTGGAACTACATGGGATGTGATCTTCCCCGCCAACAATTCACTTGAGCCTTTTGGCGTAGACGGTTTCAAATACAATGTCATCGCAGTAACGCCCAATAATCCTGATCAGGTCTTTATCGGCTCCAAAATGATGTGGGTTGGCAAAAGAGTGGCAGGTGAAACTTATTTTGACTGGGAAGTCGTCAGCAGCGGATCCATTACTCCGTCTAGTGTGACATATGCTCCCAATTATCATCATCAGTATTCATTCCAGCCCGGAAACAGCGGGCGTATGGTAATGTCAACCGACGGGGGTGTAAGCATCGCAACCATCCGCCCGGGGCAGATAGTTTACCAGACCTCATCATTAAACCTCCAGGTTAGTCAGTTCGTGTCCATGTCACATACCTATAGCAAGAATGATCTCATGGGAGGTTCATTACATAATGGGACTATCGTGGTAGGTGCCTATTACCCAAGTCTTGTAAATGACCCATTGGATGGTGTCCAGATCTGGAGAGATGGCAATGATTACGGTGATGAGGGACGTACAGGAGGATATTGCACCTGGAGCAAGATTAATCCGAATCTTGTTATTTATTCCAATGCCGATTCCAATTCAACCACTTATCGTACCATTCGCCGTCGTGAACTTACCGACCTTACATACGACAATGACCCTCTTGGAGCCGATATAGTAATTACAAAGGGTGTTTACCTGCCCCTTGCACTGGCTGAAAGTTTTAATTACGTGAATACACGCGACAGTGTCAAATATTACAATAAAACAGACAATCCCATTCCACCCCAGACCCAGATCACTGCAAACAGTAATAACGGTAAGTTCCCCTTTGTTTATACCACTACTGCAATGATCCCCGCACACGACAGTGCCATGGTTCCTGACCTCGTTGCCGCACGTTTCTTCATGGCTACAACCAAAGGCGGTCGTACCGGTGTCTTCATGAACAAATATATGTTGCAGTTCGATCATGCAGCAGAATGGTACCTGGTTTATAAGGACCTGACTCCTCCGGGAGCGCAGGAATACATCTGCAGCATGACAGTTTCAGCAGATATGAACACAGTATGGATGGGAACAACAAAAGGTCATATTTACAGGGCAAGCAATCTTCTTCTTGCATACAACACGGCTACTGCCGATTATGACAGTCCGACATTCATTGTTAGTAACGATGTACTTACCGGAACTCCTTTTACCGGGAGGTATGTAAGCGGTATCTCAGTTGATCCGAATAACCCTAACCATGTGATGGTGACTCTTGGGAATTATGGCAATTCAACTTATATTTATCAGACCCAGAATGCCCTTGACCAGAACCCGACCTGGACGGATGCAACCGGTAATTTACCCAGCGCCCCAGTACTCAGCAGCATTATCGAGCTGCATAACCAGAACAACGCAGTTCTTGGGACCGAATGGGGTGTGTTTTCAACGACCAATCTTTTGGATGCAACACCGACCTGGGTTCCCGATATGGCAAACATGGGTAACATTCCGGTATCCTGCCTCCAACAGCAAACGCTTCAGGCTTATCCTATGCTTAATTACGGCACAGTGTATGCCGGGACATGGGGACTCGGATTTTACAGGGATACTACCTATCTGACCCCTGTTGGGATTGCACCGGGACCATCCGGCTCAAAACTCAATCATGATCTTAAGATTAGCCCGAACCCTGCGCAGGATTACGTAAATATTTCCTACACCTTAACCAGGAGCGCCAATGCAGAAATATTTGTATATGACCTGAATGGTACCATGGTTATGACCGGCAGCCTCGGACTTAAACCCCAGGGCGAATCCACATCCCGCATAGATTTCACGTCTTTGCCGGCGGGCATGTATATTGTCAGGATTAATGATTCTTACGGTAAAGTTGTCAAGCAATAATATTAAATAACACAATAAAACTCAAGATATGAAAAGATTTTTATCGGTTCTCTTGCTTTCACTCTTTGCCGCTGTTACCATGGCAGGAACAGAAGTATATACTCCTACACTCAGGTCGCCGGTGGACGATACGATTAACCAGATGCCAAATGTGACTGTTAGTTGGAATGCTATCGTCGGCAGTACAGGACTGCAATACCAAGTGCAGCTGGATACAAATATTAATTTCAATTCACCGAAACTAACCGATACCATCCAGTTATTGCTTACGGGTTATACGACCCATCAGCTTTTGTTTAATACCAAATATTATTGGAGAGTAAGGGCAAAAGACCTGGGTCAAACTTCGGGTTGGTCGGTTGTTAGGAGGTTTACCGTTTTCAGCCAGGTGAGCCTCACCTTCCCCGATCCGAATAATCCTCCAAAACTGGATACCATTGCGCCCACGCAGGTACTTGCCTGGTCAAATAAAGTTGGAAAGACTGTAATATCGGGGGTGAAATATTTCGATATACAGTGTGATATCAATCAGAATTTTAATTCATCCCAGCTGATTTCAGGAACTGTTGCTGCAACGAAGTTCTATTATTCGGTAAGCAACCTTAGATTCGGGACAAAATATTATTGGAGAGTTCGTGCCCGCCATGATGCCGGATCCAGCCCATGGTCAACCGTTTATAATTTCACTGTTACGAATACAATGGTTCCGATAACACCTGCCAATAAAGCTATCGACCAGTCCCTTGATACCAAGCTTTCGTGGTATAATGTAAAAGGACTGCTGGGTTATGAATATCAGCTGGCCACAGACTCCTTGTTTGTCACACTGATTGCCGGTTCAGGCGTTGATACAAATTTTGTAAAAAGCCAGTTTACCAAATTCGGAATTAAGTATTACTGGAGAACCAGGGGGCGTACAGCTTCTGATACGTCAGGCTGGAGTAAAATTTATTCATTTACAACCATTGATCTTGTAAAAATTACCACACCCTCTAACAACTCCACCAACATTGCCCTAAGACCGACACTGAAATGGACAAAACAAACCGGTATTGTCAAATACCAGTTGCAGGTTGATGTTACCCAGGATTTCAGCTCAAGTGTTCTTTTTACAGATGTGAAACTGTCAGATACGCTTTCTTCGTTTCTTCTGACTAAAAACCTGAAATATTTTACGGTATATTACTGGAGGATGAGGGCTTTTTCTGATTCACAGGTACCCGATACCAGTGGCTGGAGTTCTGTCTATAGCTTTAAAACCCTGCCTACCGGAATTGAAGAAAACAGCGGGATCAGCAGCAGTATTTATCCGAACCCTGCTTCCGGAAAGGTTAATGTTAAAATTGATGCCGATCAGCCGATGGCAGTTCAGGTTTCGGTTATTAACCTTCTTGGAACAACGTTCAGTAATGAGGAATTTGAACTTACTTCAGGGATCAACCATCATGAAATCAATATATCCAACCTAAGCAAGGGGATATATATCATACGCCTTAATTATGGAGGCAGCGTAACTAATCACAAGCTGATAGTTGACCGCTAGACATATGGAATAAAAAAAGCCGGCATGAAATGCCGGCTTTTTTTTTGCCCTTTACTTTTTATCAAGGCCCTTTTTGAATTCTTCAAGGATCCCCAGGTCCTTCTCGGTAATATAGTTTATCTCAAGTGCCTTTTTGATAAGATGATCATAGTCAGTCAAGGTCACCAGCGGACAGGCTTCATTCTGAAAATTTAACTGGGCAATACCCAGGTTATAGGTAAAAATGGCAAGCATGCCTTTAACCTGGCATCCTGCATTCTTCAATGCTCCAACAGCCCCGAGGCTGCTTGATCCTGTGGAGATCAGGTCTTCTACAATCACTGCTTTCTGACCTGAACGGACTTCCCCTTCAACCTGGTTGGTAAGACCATGGTCTTTCTTGGAAGAACGCACATATGCAAACGGCAGTTCGAGTTCCTGTGCTACAAGCGCACCCTGGGGGATTCCCCCTGTAGCAACACCGACGATAACATCAGGCTCCCAATTATAATAACGGACAGCATCTACAAAATGCTGCCTTATGGCAGTTCGGATGCCGTGGTAGGATAAAGTGATACGGTTGTCGGTGTAGATCGGCGACTTTATCCCTGATGCCCATGTGAACAAGTCATTTGGGCTCAGTTTAACGGCCTTGATCTTTAACAGCATTTCTGCAACGCTTAATGCAATGTCTTCTCTGAAAATCATAGTGATTTTTTTTTATTTCTTCAAAAGTACATAAAAATTGAAATCCTATCCTGTCATCCCTATTTACTACCTTTGTTTTGTTTTCCTTTTGCATTCATTTATGAGAATTGAAATATTTTGTGATGAGAGCCTTATAATACTTTCGGATACCAGGCCATCCAAAAAAGATGTTACTGAACTTCAACTGCAATTTTCAGGAAAAAAAGCTTTGAAGGAACTGCTTTTTGATTTCGAGAGAAGAAGCGCTGCCGCGATACTGACAATCTGGTCCGAAGATAGTTTCGATCTGTTGAAAGGTACTTTTTTCGGTCTTTACGAAAAAGTTGAAGCTGCAGGAGGAATAGTTTTCAACGAACATGAAGAAATGCTGTTCATTCACCGGAATGGGAAATGGGATCTTCCGAAAGGCAAGGTTAATGGAAAGGACAGGAAGAAAGCAATAAAGAAAAGTGCTGAACAACACGGGAAATCCGGAAAGGATGAACCCGGCGAGCAGGTAGCCCGCATTGCTGCCCTGCGGGAAGTCAAAGAGGAAACCGGGCTGAAAACGCTGAAAATAACTTCAGGTCTTCCTTCTACATACCATATTTATTATGCCGGCGACAGGAAGATCATCAAACATACACGGTGGTTCAGGATGCTGGGTTCGACCGACGACAGTCTGAAGCCCCAGGTCAGTGAAGGAATTATCATTGCCCGATGGATCCCCGCCAACTCACTTGGTTGTGTCTTTATTCATACCTACGCATCACTAAAACCGCTTATCAAATCAGTTCAGGAAAATATCTAGCAAATTCATTTAGTATGGACCAGAGTTTGACAAGGCCTTCAGAATTGGTCAGGGCTTTTATAAGAAAAGCCTCCCTCAAACAGGAAGTTTATCATAAAACGTTTGAAATTTTCAGACAGTTTAAAGAGGAATCCGAAGTATTCATCAACACTCATCAAAAAACAGTAAGGAATTCAAAATATCCCCTGCTTTTTGAATTCAGGGAAAGAGGGGATTTTCAGTTTGAACTCAGGTTCGGATCTGATATACTGATTTTTATGATGCATACTAATGTGTTTGAGTTCCCACGTGATCATGAGGTCATGAAAACTGAGTATATAAGAGAGGATAATCTCAGGTCGTATTGCGGATGCATCATGATATATAATTTCCTGGCCGATTCATTTAAATATAACAGATCAAACGACCCGGGTTATCTTATTGGAAGACTGTTCGTTAACAGGGAACTGCATTATTTTCTTGAAGGGAAACGCGAAGTCGGCTTGCTTTACAATAATTTTCAGAACACCAGGCTAAACCTGAAAACCATTCGATCGATCATCTATTCCAGCATGTTATACACCATCAATTTTGATCTTCTTACACCTCCTTTCGAAAATTTAAAGGAGGTAACTCAACAGGAAATGCAGACCCAGCTTGATTCAATGTCTATCCGTACCGGTAAACGTATCGGTTTCCGCTTCCAGGAGGATAAAGCGTTGCAGAATGGGAACAACAAAAAACCTTCAGAAAAGCAGTAGACACCCATATTCGTTTAATTCAACCTGTGAGATCCAATGAAAAACAAGTTTGAATATATAATGCAAGTGTTTAAACAGGCATACGGAATTAGCGTTGATATGCCTCTTGTTACCTATGGTGCAGAGCCTGCAGGATCTGTTTTCATCAGGGAGGGAAGCACCAGTAAAATAATAGAGAAAAAAGCCGTGAATATCAATTTGGAGGATGTTGTCTGGCAGGAATGGAAAAATATTAGAATACCTTTCTTTTTCACTAAGGGGAATGATAACATACTCGAAGAAAAGGAGGGAAGATGGATCATAAACCTGGATATCATCGCATCGGCATTTTATCTTTTAAGTGGCTGGCAGGAATTTTTTTCAGAAAAGAAGGATCAGTATGGCAGGTTCCGTTATGAGGATAGCTGTCAGCATCTGCTCGGCATCACGTCAATTCCTGTAGTAAACTATTATTTCGATATTTTAAAAACTGCCATTGAGAAATGCCAGGGCAAGCCAATCCCTGCAAGATCGTGGGAAGGTCATCCTCTTGCAGTGTGTCTCACTCATGATATCGACACCTGCGAATCGGCCTGGTTACAGGGTAGTTTTCATGCCCTGAAGCAAAAGGATGTGATCACGCCGTTAAAATTATTGTTTAAAAAGATGGCGGGCAAAGATGCCTGGTTTAATTTCAACGAGATCCTTGAGATTGAGTCGGGTTACAATGCAAGATCAACATTTTTCTTCCTGCCTCGTCATAAGGCCAGATCAGGTATAAAGAATGCGGATTATAAGGTGACAAACAGGAAATTCAGCGCAGTATATGCACGTATTCGCAATAAAGGATCAGAAGTTGGAGTGCATGGAAGCATTGGCTCAAGCCTTGATTCCCGGCTGTTAAATGAGGATATGAGCAGGGTGGGCGAAGGTATAAAGGGCAACCGTTTTCATTTTCTTCTTTATGACGCCAGGCTCACTCCTGAAGTGCTTGAGCGTTGCAAGTTGAAGTTTGACAGTTCACTGGGCTTTGCCGAAGCTTACGGATTCAGGAATTCATTCTGTTTGCCGTTTAAACCTTACGATATTAACAATGACATGGCCTTTGATTATTACGAAATCCCCCTGGTTTTAATGGACGGTACTCTTCAGAAATACATGAAGAAATCAGCATCAGACTGCTTATCGGGAGTTGAGGATTTATTGAAAGAGATCAGGAAATTCGGAGGATGTTTTACATTGTTGTGGCATAACACCCATTTTTCCGAGTTCAAATACCCCGGATGGCGCAAGGTTTATACCGATATCCTGGATTTATGTAAGAAGGAGGGTGCTCTTTTTGAATCCTGCTCCAATATTTTAAAGCAATATTGAAATGACAGAGATCCTGTTCAGGCTGGTTAAGGAGGACGACATTGATGCAGTCAATACATTCTATAATAATTACCATATTGCCGGCAGGACAAGGGAAAAATTTGCCTGGGAATTCAATGAATGTCCGCACGGGAAAGGAATATATATCCTGGCCCTTAACATGGATACCGGCCGTATTATAGGTATACAGGCCGGCATCCCGATTATTTTTATAAATGCCGAAGGGAAAGAGGTCCTGACTGTAAAATCAGAAGACACCTTGATCGATGTGGATGCATGCGCTGATTTCCTGCCCAGGGACGTATTTAAGGAGCTCTACAGCTGGTTCTTCGAAGAATGTCGCAGGAGGGGCGTCTCATGTGTATGGGGCTTCACCTGGGTCCTTAAAAGTCTTAAAAGAGTAGGATGTGAAATCCCCTTCAGGGCCGGGCAGAAAATCATGGTCCTTAAACCACTGGCAAGCTATGGCATCCTTGTAAAATTGAATGCAAAAAATTCTTTCAGGGAAAAGATACTGATCATGATGATGGTGTGGGTCGCATGGATCAAAGGACTCCAGGGCAGCTTACTGCAATTTCAAAGGACCCGCCTGAGGATGAATGAAACGATACTTGACAATACAGGGTTATTCAGAGAGGCTGCTGCCGAAGAGCAGCTTTTTTTTATCAGGCAGGATGAGCAGTTTTTAAGGTGGAGGCTTGAACAGAATCCATATAGCCTCGACTTTAATTTATTGAACTTTATGCAGGATGACAGGTTAATGGCACAGGCCATTTACAGTATTAATTCGGAGGGACAGGCGTTTGTTGAACAAATACTTTACTCAACCGGGCTGAGCCGGAGAGATAAAAAAATCATCATAGCTGAGGTTGTCAGGAAGCTGAAAAAAATGCATGCCGCCCACATCAGGTTTATGGTTTTTGACAGGAATAAAATAAACAGGGAAGAATCGGAGTTATTAGATTATTCGGGGTTCCTGAATGTAAAACCTGGCATGGGGGTGTTATATAAGAACCTGGATGAAAAAGAATCTATTAAACCTGAACACATCGTTTTCTCAAGACTCTATACCCAGGGTCATTCCTGACCCGTGAAGGACAAAAAAATCATACTATGAAGATCGAATATTATCTGCCTGAAAAAATTTTTTCAAATTCTGATCTTGAATCGGAATTCCCCGAATGGAATGCAGGAAAAGTCGAAGAAAAAGTCGGCATAAGGGAACGGCATATTGTGGGACAAGATGAAACTGCCCTGGATCTGGCTTACCATGCATCTGAAAAGCTGCTGGCCGGCGAAGACCGTAATCAGGTCGATTTCCTGATACTTTGCACTCAAAGCCCTGATTTTTTCCTTCCCACATCGGCCTGCATTCTTCAGGACCGGCTTGGACTTCCCAGGAATTGCGGGGCCTTGGATTTCAATCTTGGATGTTCAGGCTTTATCTACGGACTTGCTCTCTCAAAAGGTCTGCTGCTTGCAGGAATTGCAAAGAAAATTCTGCTGGTCATGGCCGAAACATATTCACGGCATATGCACCGGGATGACAGGGCCAACCGGAGTATTTTCGGGGATGCTTCTTCGGCAATACTGCTGAATTCCGGAGATGCAAAATGCATTGGTGAGTTTGAGCTCGGAACGGATGGAAGCGGATGGAAAAACCTGATCGTCGAAGCCGGCGCAATGCGACGGAAATTTGATACAGAACTCAACTCTTCACAGGATGAGAACGGCAATTTTATGTCCCCCAACAATTTATATATGAACGGCCAGGAGATCTTTAATTTCACAATTGAAAACGTGCCGGCAATGATAGCCAAAGTGCTTGAAAAGAACCACTGCAGCATAGAGGACATAAAATATGTAATACCGCACCAGGCAAATAAATACATGCTTGAATATCTTAGGAAAAAAATGAAAATACCAACGGAGAAATACCATAATGATATACTTCTCACCGGCAATACTGTTTCGTCTACAATTCCAATCGGCCTGAAGGATTGCATGGTCAAAGGGACAATACATCCCGGGGATAAAATCCTGCTTGCCGGGTTTGGTGTGGGATATTCCTGGGGGGCTGTTGTACTTGATATAGATTTTCAGGAAATAAATCAGCAATAGTCACATTCATTCAATTCCCCGGAGTGCCTTCTTCGGAATTATAAGCCTGGGATCTCCGCGGTTTATACCGGTTTAATTTAT
>Ga0118677_10000893_pt1 | contig 64125 bp, 57 predicted proteins | sample AliMusrvi5mmetaG_FD_86154 | JGI IMG/M metagenome (GOLD analysis project Ga0118677, IMG submission 86154) | reverse complement strand
GTATTGAAAAGGTGGTGGGATTCGGCGAATACGACTGGGAGGTAATCAACCGCAATATCCGGGAGTTCAAGGCCGGGCAGTTGTCCACCTACGTGCTCCCAGACGTGGCGAAGCACCTAGTCGGGGCGTTCTACAGCGACCTGTTTGCCATAGGCCAAAGGACCTAGAGGTCAATAGGACCAAGGACCCATCTGCGGCCGGGCGCTCGCGGGCGTTGAAAAGATGTTGCCTTGCATCCCTCCATATGCTACCATCGCCCGCACGATATGATTAGATTCGGCACGGGCGGCTGGAGGGCGCAACTCTGCGATGAGTTCACCTTCCTCAATGTCAGGAAAGTGGCGCACACCATCTCCGCTGCCGTCAAGGAGAATCCCGACTACGGCGTGAACTCACCCGACTATCAGGCCTGGCTCGGCGCGGGCAAGCGCAGCCCCGTGCCGGTGATCGTGCTCGGCTACGACAGCCGATTCCTGTCCGAGGACTTCGCCCACGAGGTGGCTGCGGTCTTCGCTCTGGACGGCATCAAGACCGTCCTCTCCGCTTCCGACGCGCCTACGCCCGCGGTCGCCGCCGCCGTGTTGGCGCGCAAGGCGGTCGGCGGCCTCATGATCACGGCCTCGCAGAGCCCCGCCCATTTCAACGGCATCAAGTGGCTGCCCTTTTGGGGCGGCGCCGCCACCCCGGCGGTGACCGAGGACATCGAGCGGCGTATCGAACTCCTCGGGGCGCATGCCATCAAGACCATGTCCCTGGACCGGTCCCTGCGCGAATCGTGGATTGAGACGGCGGACTTGCGCCCCGGCTATTTCAAGCAGCTCTCATCCCTGCTGGACGTCAAGGCGATTCGCAGGGCCGGCCTTAAGGTCGCGATCGACGCCATGCACGGCTCAGCCCGCAATCACATGCGGCCCTTCCTGGAGGCACTGGGGGTGGAGGTCATCGGCCTCCACGAGCAGCGCGACGTGCTCTTCGGCGGCCGCGCGCCGGAGCCCTCGCCGGAGTCCTTGACCGAGCTGGCCCAAGTCGTGGCCAAGAAGAGGCTCGCCTTGGGGCTGGCCTGCGACGGCGACGGCGACCGTTTCGGCGTCATCGACGCCGGCGGGCGCTGGATCCCGGCCAACGAGGTGCTGGCCCTGGCTCTGGAGCACTTGGTGGCTAATCGGGGCATGAAGGGCAAGGTGGCGCGCACCGTCATGACCTCCCATTTCGTCGACGCCGTGGCCAAATCCCACGGCCTCGAAGCCCGAGAGACCCCCGTGGGCTTCAAGTTCATCGGCGACCTGTTGCGCACCGGGCAATTCGTCTTGGGCGGCGAGGAATCCGGCGGGCTCTCCATCCGCGGCCATGTGCCGGACAAGGACGGGCTGCTGGCCTGCCTGCTCATGCTGGAGCTCGTCGCCTGCGAACGCAAGCCGCTGAGCGTCGTGCGGGAGCGCCTGTTCAAACGCGTCGGCCCTTTCCATAACACCCGCGAGGACTTCACCATGTCTCGGCCGCGGGAGATCCAGGAGCTCGAAGAACGTTTGCGCGTGCGGCCGCCGCTGGAGCTGGCCGGCGGTTCCGTGTGGCGCATCGATCAATCCGACGGCTTCAAGTTCATCCTGCGCGACGGCAGCTGGCTGGGTTTGCGCTCTTCGGGCACGGAGGCCGTGTTCCGCCTCTACGCCGAGGCCCATGACCTCAAGAGGCTCGCCGCGCTTATCGAGTCGGGCAAGAAACTGCTGCAAGGGAGATTCTAATGGCTAAGATCGAGTCCGTCCGCGCTTTGGAGATTCTGGATTCGCGAGGCTTCCCTACCGTCGAAGCCGAGGTCCGGCTCGATGATGGGACGGTGGCGTCAGCCGCGGTGCCCAGCGGCGCTTCCACAGGCGAGCATGAGGCCGTGGAACTGCGCGACGGGGACAAGGCCCGGTTCGGCGGCAAGGGCGTCTTGAAGGCGGTCTCGCACGTGGACGGCCCCCTGGCCAAGCTTCTCAAGGGCAAAGACCCGCGCGAGCAGTCGGCCTTGGACAAGGCCATGATCGCGGAGGACGGGACCTCCAACAAGGGCAAGCTGGGCGCCAACGCGCTCCTCTCTCTCTCCATGGCGGTCTGCCGGGCCGCGGCGGTCTCGGCCAAGCTGCCGCTCTACGTCTATCTGCGCAAGGCCTATGGACTGCCCGAGGGCGAGTGGCTGCTGCCCACGCCCATGCTCAACGTCATCAACGGCGGCAAGCACGCCGACTCGGGCCTCGACGTCCAGGAGTTCATGCTCGTGCCCGTGGGCGCGGCCTCCTTCCACGACGGATTGCGCGCCGGCGCCGAGATCTACCAGACCCTCAAGAAGACCTTGGCGGGTATGAAGATGACCGTGGCCGTGGGCGACGAGGGGGGGTTCGCGCCCCAGCTCAAGGACCACGCCAGCGCCTTGGACGTGCTGACCGACTCCATCGTCAAGGCCGGGTATAAGGACAGGGTGCGTCTTGGTCTTGATTCCGCGGCCAGCGAGTTCTACAAGGATGGCTCTTACGTGTTCGAGAAGAAGCCCCGTACTGCGGCCGAGATGAGCGAGGTCTACGGCGGCTGGCAGAAGAAGTACGGCATCATCTCCTACGAAGACCCCCTGGCCGAGGATGACTGGGCCGGCTGGAAGGGTATGACCGCCAAGCTGGGCGCGGGTGTGACCATCATCGGCGACGACATCTTCGTCACCAACCCCGAGCGGCTCAACCGCGGCATCAAGGAAGGCGTGGCCAACTCCATCCTCATCAAGCTCAACCAGATCGGCACCGTGACCGAGACCGTGGAAGCCATCCAGACCGCGCACAAGGCGGGCTACTCCACCGTCATCTCGCACCGCTCTGGGGAGACCGAGGACGCTTTCATCGCGGACTTCGCCGTGGCCACCAACGCCGGGGCCATCAAGACCGGGGCTCCTTGTCGTTCCGAGCGTCTCTGCAAGTACAACCAGTTGCTGCGCATCGAGCGCGAGCTGGGCGCCAAGGGGCGCTACGCGGGGATGGCCTGCTTTAAGACCACGACCGGCGCGGCCCGCTAGTCCTCTGAGATTCCGCGCCGTAAGGCGCTGAATCCAGGCATCCCCCTATGAGGGGGGGACGCCTGAGCCGTCGGGGTGGCCGTGCCGTGAGGATGAATGTCAAATGTCAAGACCTGACCCCAGAGCCGGGGCCGCCTGGTTGCGTGAGCATTGGCTGCAGGCCCTGGCCACGGTCGGCCTGTTGGCGGTCTTCTTCGGCAACCAGGGCTTCCGGAGTCTGGTGCGCAATTGGCTGGAACTGCGCAGCCTTTCCCGCGAGATCGCGAGCCTGGAGGCGGAGAACATGAGGACCGCGCTCCGGCTCAAGGAAATGCGCGAGAGCGACTCCTCTCTGGAGCGCGAGGCGCGCAGGGTCGGTTTCGCCAAGTCCGGCGAGATGGAATACCGCTTCGAGCCGCCCAAGCGCTGAGCGCTCCGTCCGGCACGCCCCTCGTAAATAGGATAGAATGAGATAGACCATGGAGGAGATCTATCTTCGGCAATTGGCCGTGGGACCCATGCAGAACTTCGCCTACCTGGTGGGCGGATCCGCAAGCCGGGACTGCGCGGTCATCGACCCGGGATGGGACGCCCGGTCCCTCCTGGAAGCCGCGGCGCAGGACAGCCGCGTCATCCAAGCCATAGTCCTCACTCACGGCCATTTCGACCATGTCGGCGGGGTCAAGGACTTGCAGGAGCAGGCGCAGGTCCCGGTGTTCGCGCACCAAGGCGATGCCGCCGCCTTGAGCAAGGCTTTCAAGACGGTGCGCGCCCTGGAGGACGACGGCACGGTCGCCGCCGGCGGCCTGGAGCTGCGCTGTCTCCACACCCCGGGGCATACCCCCGGCTCCCAGTGCCTTCTGGCCCAGGGCCAGCTCTTTACCGGCGACACCTTGTTCATCGACTGCTGCGGCCGCACCGACCTGCCCGGCTCGGATCCGGCGGCCATGTACCGGAGCCTGCGGCGCCTGGCCGCCCTGCCCGGAGCGACCGTGGTCTGGCCCGGCCACGATTACGGCTCCCGTCCGAGCGCGCCTCTGAGCGCGGTCCTCGCGATGAACCCGTATCTCGCGGCCGCGACCCTGCCGGAGTTCCTCCGGCTGGGAGCCTAGCGCATGCATCCGGTCCTCCTGACCTTCGGCACGTTTCGCGTGTTCAGCTACGGGGTCCTCATCGCCGTCGGCGGCGCCTTCTCCTGCCTCATCTGGAGCACCAAGCGCGTGGAGATGGGCCTGCGCAGCGAAGACGATTTTTGGCTCCTGGTCAACGTCATCCTCTTCGGCGGTTTCCTGGGCGGCCGCGGCCTCTTCATCATCGAGTACGTCCCTTTCCGAGGCCCCGAGCTGTGGTCGGCGGTCTTCTCGTTGAGCCACGGATTCTCGGTGCTGGGGGCTTTCGCCGGCGTCGTGGGCGCAGTCGGGCTCCTGGCCCGCAGCCGCCGCATCCCCGTCTTGAGGCTGCTCGACTACGTCAGCCTGCTCGCCCCCTTCTGGCATGTCTTCGGCAGGCTCGGATGCTTCGCGGCCGGCTGCTGTTTCGGCCGGCCCACGCAACTGCCCTGGGCGGTCCGTTTCACGGACCCCTCCTGCCTGGTCGACAGGGCCCTGCTCGGCACGCCCCTGCATCCCACACAGCTCTACGAAGCCTTCGGGGAGGCCGGGATATTCCTGGGCCTTTGGTTCCTCGTGGTCCCCCGAGTCGAGAGGGGGGGGCTGCCTTTCGGGACCATCAGCGGCCTTTACTTCGCCGCCTACGGGCTGCTGCGCTTCGGCGTGGAATTCTTCCGGGGCGACACCGTCCGTGGAGTCCTTGGACTGACCGGCGGCCAGGTCCTCTGCCTGGTCCTGCTGTCGGCGGGGCTGACCCTCATCGTCTGGGCCAGACATAAGCCATGCACCCAGTCCTGATCGCGCTCGGGCCGCTGCACCTGTCCACCTACGGCGCCGCCGTGGCCGCCGGCTACCTGGTGGCCATCCTGTGGCTCAAGTCCCAGATGGCCGCGATGGGGCTCGACGAGAGAGGATTTTGGCGCCTCATCTACTGTCTGTTCTTCGGAGCCATCGCCGGAGGCAAGCTCCTTTACTGGGCCGTGTCCTACCGGGAGATACTCGACGGCCAGCTGAGCCCCCTCGGGGACTTCCGCTACGGGTTCGTCTTCTTCGGAGGCGTGCTGGGCGCTTTGGCCATGGGCTATGTCGCCAAGCTCTGGTTGGGATTCCGTTTCCTCGCCATCGCCGATTATATCGGCGTGGCCCTGCCCTTCGGCCATGCGCTCGGCCGCCTGGGCTGCCTGGCCGCGGGCTGCTGTTACGGCCGCCCCACGGGCTTGCCTTGGGGCATCGCCCTGGGGGGAGACCCGGCCAGCGTGACGCCGCGCGAGCTGTGGGGCATCCCCCTGCACCCGACCCAGCTCTACGAGTCCGCGGCCAACCTCGGAATCGGGTTCTTCCTGCTCAAGGTCCTCCTGCCCCGCGCCCAGCGCCGGGAACTGTCCGCGGGGACGGTCTTCCTGGCTTACGTTGCCCTCTACAGCGCGGCGCGGTTCGTCATCGAGTTTTTCCGCTTCGATGACCGGGGCGCCTCCCTGCCGCCGTTCTCCGTCTCCCAATGGCTGGCCTTGACCGGGATCGCGGCCGTCGCCGCGGTCCTGGCGCGCCGCGGGGTGCGGCCGATATGAAACAAGCTCCGGAGTCTTTCGTCGCGGATACCCCGCGCCAGCGTCTCGACCTGTTCTTGGCCGGCCATTTCCCGCATCTGAGCCGCAGCCATCTCAAGAAGCTGATCATGCGAGGGGGGGTGCGGGTGGGCGGCGAGCTCGCGGAGGCCGACCGGCGGCTGCGTCTCGGGGAGACCGTGGCCATCGAGTTCCTCACCCCCGAGTGGCCCGAGCCCTACGGGGCGCTTTCAGACTGGGTGCTCCATGAGGACCGTGAGCTGTTGGTCCTGAACAAGCCCGCAGGCCTGCTCATGCACCCGCTGGGCGCCAGTTGGCTCGCCGTGCCCGAGGCGGCGCTGGCCGAGGCGGAGCCCAATCTCGCCGGCATCCTGCTGCGTGAGCGCCCGGGCATCAGCGCGGCCGGGACACCGCGCTGCGGCATCGTGCACCGCCTCGACCGGTTCACGAGCGGGGTCCTGCTCGTGGCCAAGACTCCGGCCGCCTCGGAGACCTTGATCCGTGAGTTCAAGGACCGGGTGGTCTCCAAGACCTACCGTGCCGTGGTGCGGGGTGCGTGGCTGGAGAAGAGGTCCAGCGTGGAGGCGCCGGTGGGCCGCAAGCCGGGGCATCGGCAGGTCATCGCGACGCCGTTCGGCAAGGAAGCGTCCACCGGTTTCGTCGTCCTGGAGTCATGCGCGGCCGGGGCCCTGGTGGAGGCCCTGCCTTTGACCGGCCGGACCCATCAGATCCGGGTGCACCTCAATCTGCTCGGCCATCCGGTCATGGGAGACCTGGAGTTCGACCGGCCGGGACCCGAACAGCCGCAGCCGCCGCGACTCATGCTGCACGCCTACAAGATCGAATTCGCCCATCCGGCGACGCGCCGTCCCGTCCGGTTCCTGGCCCGGATCCCCAAGGACATGCGGGGTTTTTGGGTTTCCTGCCGCAGCCTTCGCTGATCTCAGGGCGGGCGTGGAGGAGGGGAAATCCGTGAGAATCGTCCTCATCGCCCCGCCTTTCACTTCTTGCTACGCCCCGTTGCTGGGGCCGATCGCCCTGACCAGTCATCTCCGGCGATATGGCATTGAAGTGCTGCCCATCGACGCCTCCATCGAGGCCACGCATGCCCTGCTTTCGCCGCGGCATCTCCGCGATTCCGCGGCCCGCCGGAAACTGGAGCGCCTATGGTCTCCGGACGGCCTTGATCTCAGCGAGCGGCGGTTCGCGCGTCAGATCGAGTTGCTCGACGAGGGGCTGTCGCGCGGCTACGAGCGCTGCCGGCCCGCGCGATTGCGGTTGGGCGACTATGCGGCCAAATATTCGGACTTGCACGACGAAAGCCGCGCCCCATTTGTGAGGTATTATCGCGAGATGCTGTTCCCGCAGATCGAGTCGTTCTCGCCGGACATCGTCGCCTTGTCGCTTTCTTACACCACGCAGATCCTCCCCGCCTTGGCCTTGCTGGATATGCTGCGCGCCCGCTTCGCCAAGCCTATCATCACGGGCGGGTCGCTTCTCACCTACCTGTATCGGGATTTGTCGCCGCGAGCGCAGCGGCGTATCCGTATGGAGGGGTGCCCCCCCGTTTTGGTGCCGAAGTTCAAGGTCCTCTACCATCTCGTCGGCGACTTCTGTGTGCTGGGCGAAGGCGAAGCTCCCTTACTGCAATTGTGCCGGCGGATATCCGAGCCGGAGCGCTGTCGCAAGGTCCCGGGCGTGATTTGGAAAGAGGCGTCACCCCCAGCCATCGTCGGCGCCCCGCCGGGAGCCTGGTCGCCCCCGAAAGGATTTCCGCCCTTGGACCTTCAGGGCTGGCCCGTGGGCCGCAAGTATGCGACGCCGATCCCTATCGCCCCGCTCGAGGCCGCTCGGGGCTGCTATTGGCGCCGCTGCGCGTTCTGCGACCATAGCGCCAGCATCGGCTCCGCCTATCGGGAGATTCCCCTCGAGACGGTCACCTCCACCTTGAACAATTACCATCAGGCCGGCGTGAGGCTGGCGATGTTCTGCCAAGATGCCATGCCCGTGTCCATGATGCGGCGCCTGACCGGCTGGTTGACCACCCATCCCTTGGATATGAGTCTGGGCACCATGTGCCGGTTCGAAAAGGGGCTCCTGCCCCTCATCGGCCCGGCTTCCCGCGCTGGCTTCCGCTTCCTGTCTTTCGGCCTGGAATCGGGTTCGCCGCGCATCGTTCGGCTCATGGACAAGGGCTTCAGCCACGGCGTCGCTCAAGACATCATGGCGGAGTGCGCGGCTCATGGCGTGTTCGTGCACTTGTTCGTCATGTTCGGTTTTCCGACGGAGACGGAAGAGGACGCGGCCATGACGTTCGATTTCCTGGAGCGCCACCGGCAGCATATCCACGCGATCAACGTCAGCCGCTGGGTTTTTGAGCCGGGCAGCCCCGTCGCCCGGGACCCGGAGCGCTTCGGTCTGGAGCGGGCCGACTCTGGCACGTTCGTGCGCCGCAACGGGATCACCGAGCAGCAGGCCGACGCCTGCGCGAAGAGGCTGCGGGAGCATCCGCATTTCAAGCATCTCGTGAGCCGGTCGTTCCGCCATCAGGAGTACTTCATGATCCAGCATCTATGCGGAGGAGGGCGCCTTGCGGCAGGATGAGACGCCCAAGCTCGATTTGCGCCGCCGGGTCTTGGACTCCCTGGGAGCCGGAGCCAGCGAGAGCGAGGAGCTGTTGGCCTACAATGCGAATCGCTTCGATTGGTCCGCGCTCAAGCCGCCGGTGACCCTGCCCCTTCCCGACGAGCCATTCGTCGCCGTATGGGAGCGCTACCAGGGAGAATCCGTGACCCGGACCTTGGTGGACGTGTTGCGCGAAAAGCTGGTGCAGTTCGGTTTCCCGATCGAGCGTGGAATCAGCGCGACAGCGGCCTATCAAGCTGCGACGCGCCGGGGCCTTCTGCCCGGCGGCGCGGGGGCGCTCGAGATCCGGAACCCCACAGCGCTCTCGCTGGTCCTGCACCCAGGCCCGGCGGGCCGACTCCCGGCCCTGGTCACGACTGAGCGGGCAGACTTCCGGACGTTGCTGCGCGCCATGGCCTGGCGCAATGAGCCGGCGGACATCCCGGATTCCATGGGCTCGCAGATGATCGTCGGCTACAACAATTGGGACCGCATTCACGCCTTGCGCCGGGCCTGGGAAGCCGAGCATCCCAAAGACGGCTCCGGATGGGAGGCTGAATTCGCAAGCATCATCCCCCGCAAGGAGCTCTATCAGGACAGCTTCATGCTGCTCTGCCAAGGCCCCTACAGCGGCGTCGCAGCCGGCGACCTGGGACTTGACGCGGACCGTTGGCTCCAGGCTTCCATGACGATCCGGCTGGAGCACGAATCAACGCATTATTTCACGCGCCGGGTCTTCGGCTCCATGCAGAACCGGCTCATGGACGAACTCATGGCCGATTACATGGGTATCGGCGCCGTCCAAGGGACTTTCCGAGCGGACTGGTTCCTGCGCTTCATGGGGCTCGAGAGCTATCCGCGTTACCGGCCCGGGGGGCGGTTGGAGAACTACCGCGGCGCCACCCCTCTTTCCGAGGGCGCATTCCGGCTGTTGCAACCATTGGTTCACGCAGCGGTCAGGAACCTGGAGGAGTTCGATTCCATGATGGCGCGCCAGGTTCCCGGGCCTGAGCGCCGGGTCTATACGGTGATTGGGCTCTCGACGCTCACCCTCGAAGAATTAGCGGCGTCGGACGCGTCTGGCCTGCTCGCCAACGGCTACTCGGCCGCGCGGGGTTGTTTCGTGCGGACCGGCTCTTCGCTGCATGCCTGAGGCTTTGGGATGCGTTTTTCCAGGAGCAGCCCGCAGTCAAAAAGGCTTTGGACCTTCGGTTTGAGGTAATATCCGGTCAGGAATGGGTCGTCGAAGATCCTCTCGATCTCACTCCACGTGTGGCGGCCCGAGCGGATCAGCTCGGCCAACGCGACCCAATTCGCGTCGCCTGGGAAGCGCCGGGTCATGAACCTAGAGGAGAGCGCGATGCCGTCCGAATCTTTGTTCAGGGAGAAGGCCGGGGCGAAGGCGAGCGCCGTGTCAGGCCTCGGAGAGTCCGGCATATTGCGCGCGATCATCCTCTCCATCTGCGCCTCGAAATCAGCCGCATCGGAGAAGCCTGCCTCATCGAACAGGATGAGGCCCTGCGGATGCGCCTCGTCCGGGCTGCAGGGCGCGACCAGCCGGATCGAACGCGCGGACAGATTCACCACGAAGCCCGAGACGCAGGCGATAGTGCCCGGGAGGTAGAACTTCTCCGGGCGGTCCAGCCCACGCTCCTGCCAATCGGCGCGCAGCTGCCTGGCTCGACCGGCGGGAGAATACTTGAAGGTGGATTCTGGGTTGTTGAGGATCAGGCTCACGTGATCGAGCTCTTCGGCGCTGTATTCCCCATGGACTTTCCTCAACGTCTCCAGCGAGGTGACCGAGAACCGCACCATGTTGCTTCTTAAGGGCTGTGCACCGATCATTCTGATGTAGTTCCGGATGCGAGCCGGGCTCTCAAGAGGTTTGGCAGTGGTCAGTTGCGGCCACCAATCGTTGAGGGCATGGAAATCCTCGACGAAGGTTTCGTAGTCGGGATTGTCGAACGGCTCCGTGGCGTAGTAGCAGAGTCCGTATCTCATGACCGGCCCCACGATGTGTCGGGACATCTCCAGGACTTCCCTCCAGAGCTTGCGGTTGGCTGTCGTGGCGGAGAAAACGCCATGCAGGGGCTGGGTCGCGAAGCAGCAGAACGGGCACTGGCCCGAGCATCCTTGCGAGAGTTCGAAGGCGATGGAGATGTGCGGGAGCATCTGGAACAGCTCGGAGTGAGACACGGCTCTGACCCGGTTGAGCTGCCGTTGCCGCCAGAGATGGAATCGGCGGTCCTGGTTCGGCTCGTGGAGCAGGCACTGGATGATATCTCCGATGAATTTCAGCCGGGAGGACCGTTCCTGGTAGTAGGGATGGCCGCTCTGGTGCGCCGTCCGGGCCGGGGTCTGGAAGATCTCGTCGATGAAGCCCGGCGTCGAGTCCAACCCGCAGCGGCGCAGCACGAGCTCGGGGGTCTGCTGATACTCGGCGCGGAACGCCGGGTCCGCGAGGTGCAGTTCGAGGAAGCGTTTGACCCGGGGATAATCGATCTCGCTTTTCATCTTAGGTCATCGACTCCGCGTAGCACTTCCAGAGGATAGAGGCCCTTCAAGCCCTGCACGAGTTCCTCTTCGATCCAGGGCCAAGCCGCTTCGGGTGTGTACCCGCTGTAGCGCGAGCGGCTCAGCGTGATGGCGGCGGGCGTTATGCTGTTGCTCTTGAGGAATCCGATGAATTCCACGATAGAGCCGGATATCCGTTCGCGCGGGACTTCCTTCCGGGGGATCGAGGAAAGAGTGGACCTGGGATTGAAGCAGATGTAGTGGCGCCCGGCCGATTCTTCCAGGACGTAACGCGTGCAGAGATTCAACAGGCGATACCTCTCGGTCTTGCAGCGCCGATACTCGGCCTCCGTGATCTCCAACCTTTCCGAAACTTCGACGAGCTCGTTGCACGCGAAGTAGTCCATGTCGATGTCCAGGACCACGGTCCCTTCGGCGCAGAACGGCCTCTCCACGTTTTGCCAGACGAGGCAGAAGGGGACCCGGTCCTGGGAGGGCTTGTCGGAAAATCCCCGATACGGATCGTCGTTGACGATCAGGAGACGCCGCTCTTCGCGTAAAGTCCGGGCATAGAGGTATTTTTGCTCTCCCGCCGATGGACCCTGCCTGCCGGCATCAAGGCCTTTCGGGACCAGCCAGACGATCTCATAGAAGAGCTTCTGGTAGACGGCAGGCATGATGAACCAGCCGATTTTGAGATCGCCGTACGTGAAATCCCGGATTGTGTCCAGGGAGTCGGAGAGCTCCGGGATCGGCCTCTGGGAGGGGCCGGTCCCCAGGTCGGCGTGCCGGTCGACATGCAGCAGTGTGTTCTTGCCGGCCGCCTGGAAGGCGTCGTTTTTCAGCGCATGGTGCCATGCGATGAAAGCTTCGTGATGCTCCTCGAGGATGTAGAGGTTCATAAGGCCTTGCGGCAGTAGTGCCGCTCCTGGATCAGGTCGCAAAGATGCCCCAGCATCTCCGACATGGCGGTCTTCATCCGGACGTTCTCGGCGAGCACGTTGAAGCTCGCCGTGGAATAATGGTCGAAAGCGCGGCGGATGGAATCGGATAGCAGTGGATGAAACAATCCCCGGCCCCTCTCCTCGGGCATGATGAAGAGATGCCGGAACACCAGATGCGTCTGAGATTGCGCTTTGTTTATGATCCAGCCGGCTACCTGGCCGTCGCCGCGGCGGCGTACGCCCAGGCTGGTATGGACGTCGAACGGGTCGATCTCCCAGGGGTCCAGAAAGGGCCTTTGCGCCTCCCGCAAGGCTTTCCCCCGAGCCTCCACCGCGGCCCGGTCCCCGGGGCGCAGCTGCGTCCAGGCGAAGATCTCGTAGCCTTCCGGCAGCCGGAGCTGGAACCACGGCTCCGACATGAGCCTGCGGTCCCGGATGTAGAACGAGGTCTTGCAGAACTTGACCGTCCCCCAGCCCATATCCCGGAACAGCGCGAGCAGCGCGGGCGCGTCGGTGAAAGCGAACAATTGTTTGGTCCGCGAGAAGAACAGCAGTTCCATCTCCATCTGAAAGCAGCTCCTTTCCCGGGCCGAGCGCTCGCACTCGGCCAGCAAGGTCCTTTCGATGCCCAGCCCTCGGTAGGAGGGGGAGACCCACAGGTGGCAGACTGTCAACGAGCCCGGCCGGGATTCGTTGGGCGCGCCGACTAAAAGGCCCACGACGTTCTTCTCTGCGTTGCCTGCCCCCAGGAAGAGCGCGCCGGGCCCGGCCGCGTCCCGGTCCAGCAAGTGCCGGAACCTGGGCGGGGTCAGCGTGGTGAATTGGGCGTGGTTGTCGGAGTCAGGCTTGATGAGGTAGAACATGGGGTCGGGTAGATGTACTCTGAACGCCAGATGAGATTCTTGAAGCCCTGCAGCTTCCGCGCGGACGGCCTTCTGCGCGGGTTGGTGGCCAGGCCTAGGTAGCGTTCCCCTAGCCGGAGCAGCAATCGGCTTTCGACCAGCGCCTGGAGGCGCTGCTCGAGTCCAGGGAGCGCGGGCTCGAGGCCGGGTTGCCGGGCAATCTGCGCGCGCAGGACTGCGAGTGTGATGGGAGCCCGGGTCTGCCGGTAGACCTCGCTTTCCAGTTCGTCGAGGAGGAAGTGGGAGGAGAGCGCGCAGGGCCGATGGTCGCGGATCTTGATGAGACCGTTGGTTTCCACCATGGTGAGGCTGGGCAGGTCTCTTTCTATGGAGTTCTTGTCGCTGCCGGGGGCGAATTGGTGCAGGTCGGCCCACCTCTGGGCCTGGCGCAGCATCTGCTGCTTGGCCTGCGCCAGCGCAGAGCTGTCGTCGTCCTGTTCCGTCGCATCGAAATGGTAGGCCAAGCGCCGCAGGGCTTTCTCCTCGAGGTTCGGATAGACGAACCGGTAGCCCGGCAAAGGGGTCAGCTTCAATCCGAACTTCTTGGGAGTTCTCTGATATGGGCTGAACCGGCAGAACGAGATCGGAGAGCAGACGTACGGGGGTTGCAGGTGATGGAGCCAGGGGATCAGCTCCGCCAGCCGCAGATAATCCGCGGGCTCTTCGCCGGGTACGCCATAGAGCATGTTCCACGAGATCCGGATGCCTTGCTCCTGGCCGTACTTGAGCAGAGCGATGTTCGCTAGAGCTGAATTGCCCTTGTTCATGAGGCGCAGGAGGTGGTCGTCGAGGCTCTCGATGCCGGGCTGCAAGTTGTACGCCTCGGCGTCGGCCAGGGTTTTTATTTGGTGCTCATCGAGGGTCGAGCGGGTCTCCATGAAAAAGGTCCAGCTTTTCTCCGTGGCCGCCTCCCGGAGCCATCCGGAGAAAGCCTCGCGGCCGACGATGTTGTCGGTCAGGAGAAAGACCTGCGATTCGTAGCGCTGGCTCAGGGCGCGCAGCTCGGACATGAAGTGTTCCTTGGACTTGCTACGGTAGCATAGCCGCGCGCCGTTCAAGCCGCAGAAATTGCAGAGGCTGTGCTGGCCTTTTTCGCAGCCCCGGGAGGCTTCGATGGCGCAGGCCCGGGAGTCGCGGTCCGTGATCCCAATGTCGGCGAGCTCCTGGAAATACTCGTCATAGTCGGGCTGGCCGGCCGTGTCCAGGTCATCGATCTGCGCGACCTCGCAGTCGCCTAGGGCCGACTCGCGGTCCTGGTCGGCGCTGGCCTTCTCATGTGTATACACGCCGTACGGGAGGTCCACGGTCGGGACGGGGCGGCCCTGCGTCAGGATCCTGCGGCACAGCACCGGGAACGAAAGGTCCGCTTCCCCGGAGAACACATAGTCGATCCAGGGGAACTGGCGCGCCGTCTCGCGGCCCATCTCGGCTTCGCAGTTCGCCCCGCCGATCATGGTGACGACGTCCGGCCTCAGGGACTTGATGCGCTTGAGGAAGGCGATGGAGGCGGCATGCTGGAAGAAGGTGGAGCTGCAGCCGACGATGCGCGGCGCCAGGGCGGTGACCCGGCGAGCCTCCTCGTCGACGAAATCGGCGCAGCATCGGCGCAGGCCTGAGAGGGAGGGCAGGGCGCCGTCCGCTTCCGGGCCGGGGAGCCGATGCGGGAACCGGCGCAACCCCTGCCGGTAGAGCTGTTCGTACTCCGGGGGCACCTGAGCGGCGCGCTCGCTGAGGGGTCCGGCGAAAAGCCAGTCCGCCAGCAGGATGTGGCGCGACAGGTAGCTTTCCGAAACGAAATTGTAGAGACCGGTCCCGATCTTCCGGCCCAGACGGATCGCCGGGTAGGTGGCTTGGACCGAGAGCCCCGCTTTTCGAGCGGAGCCTTTGAGCACCCCGATGCCGGCGTTGGCCACCCAGAACGGAGCGAACGGCATCCCGACCAGGACGATATCGGCCTGGTCCATTCTGGCGCGCTACCGGGGGGCCCCGGGCTCCGGCGCCGTCGGCGCGGCGTCCGACGTCTTGTTGGGCCCGGTCGCCTTCTCCTTCTGCTCGTAATAGATCTCCAGAAGGTCTTCCAGGTGGCCTTTGAATTTCAGGCAGACATTCGTCTTGCTCCGACCCAGTTGATTGTTCAGCCGGACCCGCGGGCAGCCGCCGTCGCAGACGGGGAGAAAGAAGCAGGCCGAGCATTCCGGGTCGTCGAGATAGCTCGAGCCGACCAAGTAATCGGCCACGAGCGCCATGTTCCAGGTCTCCTCTTTATGCACCGAGCCGATGCGCCGCTCCGGGATGCCGAAGTCGTCCCAGCATTTGTAGAGTTCGCCCTCCGGACCGACGACATATCCGTTCTTGCGGCAGGCGATGCAGCCGCCGTAAGAGCGGCCGGGGAAAGTCCCCAGGTCCTGCAGCCCGTGCTCGTAGTAGCCCTCCACGGCGAAGCGCGCCTCTTCGTCGCGGTCGAGCAGGCAGGAGACGTCGGGATGGCTGTCGTGGTGGTCGTGGACGATGCCGGGGTAGATGGAGACCCGGGCTTTGCCCTTGATGCGGGAGAAGCGCTCCTGGAGCTGCTTGTGGACGGCCGGATAGAGCGCTTTGTTGGTGCGGTCGATGTTGACGCGCAGCAGGAGCGTGCCCTCCCAGCGCCGGAGCAGGGCTTCGGTGTTGCGCAGGACTTTCTGATAGGTCGCGCCGCCGCCTTTGAGCGGCCGGCGGGTGTTATGCGTGGCCTCGTCGCCGTCGATGGTGACCTGGATGCGGGATATCTTGAGCTCCTTGAGCTTGTCGATGACGGCATCGTCGAGGAGGTACCCATTGGTGACGAGCAGCGCCTCGAAGGGCAGGTCCAGGGCTTTGATGCGCTCGGTCAAAGAACACAGCCGCGGCAAGCAGAGCAGGGGCTCTCCGCCGTACCAGGTCAGCAGCAGGCGTTTGAGGGTCTTGCGGCGGCTCGTGATGAAATCCACGACCGCGTCCTCGGTCTTGTCGGACATATACACGGGCTGGCGGGCCTGTTCATAGCAATAAGCGCAGTCGAAATTGCACGCACGCGTCGGCGCGATGGTCAGCATCAGCTGGCTGGTGTCGTAGTTGTTCTGCAGCCTCAGCATCTTCAGGACGTTGCGGAACACCTCGTCGCCGCGCTCTTCTACCAGGACGCCGCTGTCGCGCAGCTGGAAATAGAGGCCCACGTCGGAGCCGAAATCGTGGGCGTCGGAGTCTTTCTGGATCTTGACGATCTCGGGATAGACGGCGTCGTCGATCTGGGCGAACGTGTTGGCGGCCGAGTTATAGAGAAGCCAGCCGTGCCGCTTCGATCTGAAGAGATGGTTATATTTGGACCACTTCATGGTTTTCGACGGGGTAGGCGATAGCCCGGGCCCTGGCCCTGGCTATCGCCCAGCAGTCCGGCTCGGGCTCAGCGCGTTCCGGCAAATCCTGCGCAGGCCCGGGCTCCGCAGGTTCCGTCCCCGATGGCTCCGGCGCAGGCTTCTGCGGCCGAGATGCCGATGCCGACGCAACTGGTGCCGCCGGCCACTTTCTCCAGAGCTTCGTCAGAGAGCTCTTCCGTGATCATCTCCGGGAGGACGAAGGTCATCTGGTAGGCCGGGTCGCATTCCACGACCTTGATCTTGAAGGCGGACGGCACGGCCTTGCCCGTGGCCTGCTCGATGGCTTTATGCGGGTTGGAGATCAGCAAAGCCCGGAAGGCCTGGTCCGTCAACGACTTCTTCTTCACTTCTTTGAAAGCCTTCTCAATCTCTTCCTGGGTCCAGTTCATGATGACTCCTCTCCTCGATGCAGGAAATGGCATGGCCTCTCGGCTCCGAGCCTGGGAAACATCGCCCAAGCCCGGACAACCGAGGGGCCGATGCCGCGGACAGGCTATCTTGCGTGGATGTCGATGTATCCGCCGCAGATGTACCCGCCGCAGATTCCGCCCGCCACCTTGTCGAGCTCATCGTCGGAGAGGTCGGCGCTGACCATTTGGGGCAGGACGAAGGTCATGTGGTAGGCCGGGTCGCTCTCGATGACCTTAATCTTCACTCCCGCGGGCACTTCCTTCTTGGTGACCTGCGCGATGGCCAGGTTCGGATTCTTCAGGATCAGCTCCCTGAAATTCTTGTCCGTCATAGCCTTCTTCTTGAGGTCGACGAACGCTTTTTCGACTTCTTCTTGAGTCCAGTTGGTGGCCATTCCTTGATCCCCCTATGATCCCGATGTCGCTCGGTCGATAATCTGCGACTACGGTAACTGTACACAATGGCGTGAAGTTGTGTCAATTTCATTTGAATTGATTGAATTTATTGATGCTAAATGTTTCAATGGAGGTGCCGACGCGGGCCACGAGGACGGCAAGGCAAACCATGGCTGAACAACAGATATTCCGCAGGGTCTCCCTGGAGAGGCTCTCCACCCCGGAGCAGCTCGACCATCTCATGCAGGTCACCACGCCTAAAGGCTGGTACGCGCTCTGGACTCTATGCGGCATCCTCCTTATCGCTTTGGTCTGGTCCGTCGTCGGCAGTCTGCCCACCGATATCTCCGGCCCCGCACTCATCATGCCGCCCCGCGGCGTCGACGACGTCTATGCGCCCGCGGCCGGGGTCATCCGGGAGGTCCTGGTCAAGGAAGGCGACCTGGTCGAGGCCGGCGACGTCGTGGCCAGGATGGAACAGAAGGAGATGGAGGAGAAGGGCACGCGCAGCAAGTCCGAGATCGAGCTCAAGCTCGCGGCCACGCGCAGCCGCATCATCGCCCTGGAGAAGGGAGCCCAGTCGAAGCGGGAAGCCCTGGCCCTGGGACTCATCGCCCCCAGCGAACTGGACAGCACCGACAATGCCCTCGCCTCGGCGCGCAGCGAGCTCAAGAGCCTGCAGAACCAGCTGGAGCTCGGCGGCCTCGACATCAGGCGCGCGCAGGAGGTCCGGGCCAACAAGAGCGGGCGCATCATCGAAGTCATCGTCTCGCCCGGCACTTTGGTCAACCGCGGCGATCCCCTCTTCACCTATGTCGACAGCGGCCAGGAGCTCAACGCCATCGCTTTCATCCCGGAGGTCGGCGACCAGGCCAAGCCCGGCATGCTGGCCAAGATCTCTCCGAAGACCATCAAGAAAGAGGAGTTCGGCAGCATGTTCGGCAAGGTCTACCAGGTCTCGGAATTTCCCGCGCGCACGCACCTCCTTTACGACCTGACGCACAATAATGTCCTCCTGAACCAACTGGCCGCCAAGGGCGCTCCTTATGTGATATGGATGACCTTGGAAAAGGACCCCAAGAGTTTCAGCGGCTACCGCTGGTCCTCCGCGGGCGGTCCCCAGGAGCGGATCGCGGCCGGCATGGTCTGTGAGGCGCGCATCGTGGTGCGTGAGCAGCGGCCGATCACCATGGTCATCCCGGCATTGAAGAAGTTCCTGGGGATGTAGACCGGCCCGTGTCCTGGTCCAGCGCCGTGCGCAAGCTGTTCGGCTCCGCCGGGAGCTCTGCCGACCGCCGTGTCCGCACCCCCACCGTCCTGCAGATGGAGGCCGTCGAATGCGGGGCGGCCTGCCTGTCCATGGTGCTGGGCCACTACGGCCGATTTGTCCCTCTGGAGCAGTTGCGTATCGCCTGCGGCGTGTCGCGCGACGGCAGCAACGCGAAGAACCTGCTCCTGGCCGCCCGCTCTTATGGTTTGCAGGCCAAAGGCCTGCGGCGGGAGCCCGACGGCCTGCGGGAACTGACCCTGCCGGTCATCGTTTTTTGGAATTTCAACCACTTCGTGGTCGTCGAGGGGTTCGGCAAGGGCCTGGTCTATCTCAACGACCCGGGCACCGGGCCGCGCACGGTGACGGCCCAGGAGTTCGACGAGTCCTTCACGGGAGTCGTGCTGACCATGGGGCCAGGCCCGGAGTTCAAGAAGGGCGGCAAGAGGCCTTCTTTGTGGCCCGGTCTCAAGAGGCGCATGGCCCCGTCCCGGGAGGCCCTGGCCTATGTCGTCATCGCGGGCTTCGCTTTGGTCGGGCCGGGATTGGTCATCCCCACCTTCAGCCGCATCTTCGTCGACGACTACCTCGTGCGCGGCATGACGGACTGGATCAAGCCGCTGCTGGTGGGCATGGCCCTGACGGCCGTCATGCGCGCGTCCTTGACTTGGCTGCAGAGATATTTCCTCAACCGCCTGGAGACCAAGCTCTCCATCGCGGGCGCGGGGAAATTCCTCTGGCACGTGCTGAGTCTTCCAGTGGATTTTTACACCCAGCGCTTCAGCGGCGACATCGCCAACCGCGTCGCTATCAATGCCCGGCTGGCGCACCTCATGGCTTTCGACATGGCCAACGCCGCCGTGGACCTTGTGATGGTCGTCTTCTATGCGGCCCTGATGCTGGCCATCGATCCGCTGCTGACCTCGGTGGCCCTGCTCGCCGCTGCCGCCAACTTTGCGGCCGCCCGCTCCATCCAACGCCGGCGTGTAGACGGCAGCCGGCGTCTGACGCGCGAGCAGGGCAAGCTCATGGGCGTCTCCATGGGCGGCCTCTTGGCCATCGAGACCCTCAAGTCCACGGGCTCCGAGTCGGACTTCTTCTCCACGTGGGGCGGACATCAGGCGAAGCTCGTCAGCTACCAGCAGCAACTGCAGTCGGTCACCGTGCCGTTCCTGCAGCTCCCCGTTCTGCTCCAGGCGTTGACCACGGCGGCGATCCTCGGCCTGGGCGGGTGGCGCGTCATGCACGGGGACCTCACTTTGGGTCTTCTGATCGCTTTCCAGAGCCTCGCGGCGAGCTTCATCGAGCCCGTCAACCGCTGCGTCACGCTCATGGGGACTCTGCAGGAAGTCGAGGGCGACATGCACCGTCTCGACGACGTGATGGCCTATCCCGACGATCCGGTCATGGCGCGCGACGGGAAGGGCCAGACCGTCCCGGCCAAGCTCGTCGGCCGCGTGCAGCTCAGGGATATCACCTTCGGCTACTCTCGCCTGGCGCCGGCGCTCATCGAGGACTTCAGCTTGGCCCTCAAGCCGGGCCATCGCGTCGCGCTCGTGGGTCCCAGCGGCTGCGGCAAGTCCACGGTCGCCAAGATCGTCACCGGTCTCTACAGCCCCTGGGCGGGAGAGATCCTCCTCGACGGTGTCCCGCGCGAAGGGCTGCCCCGCATGACGCTGGCCGATTCCGTGGCCCTCGTCGATCAGGAGATCGTCCTCTTCGCGGGCACCGTGCGTGAGAACCTCACCCTGTGGGATGCGACGGTGCCGGACGAGCAGATCGTCCAGGCCTGCAAGGATGCCTGCATCCATGACGACATCGTCGCGCGGCCCCAGGGCTACGACGGGCTCCTTGAGGAGGGCGGCGCCAATCTCAGCGGCGGCCAGCGCCAGCGCCTGGAGATCGCTCGGGCCCTGGTGCTCAACCCGCGCGTGCTGGTGCTCGACGAGGCTACCAGCGCCTTGGACGCCGTCACGGAGAAGTCCATCGACGAGAACCTGCGCCGGCGCGGCTGCACCTGCATCATCATCGCCCATCGCTTGAGCACCATCCGCGACGCCGACGAGATTATCGTCCTGCACCTGGGCAAGGTCGTGCAGCGCGGCACGCATGACCAATTGCGGGCCCAGGACGGACCTTACGCGAGGCTGGTCAGCGCATGAGCGCGATGGATCGAGTCGCGGGACTGCGGCGGGAGATCGTGGCGCTGGCCGGCAACGCCCCGCTGGTCCTCGACGACCCGCGGTGGATGTACATCGTCGAAGCTGGGCGAGTCGACCTTTTCGTGGTCAAGTTGGAGAATGGGCAGCCCGTAGGGGCTCGCCATCATGTCCTCAATCTGGGCGGGGACCGGGCCTTCTTCGGGGCTTCGTCCCATCCCGGAGGCCACGGACTCCTGGCCGTGGGAGGTTTGGGCAGCCAGGTGGGGCGTATCGACATCGCCGAGCTGCGCCGGCAGCTCGCGCAGGACTCCAACGGCCTCTTGCGGATGGCGACCGAGATGCTCGATGCCTATATGCAGGCTGTGGCGGCCGTGGTCGCCGCGGATTCCGCCGCTGGCACTGGCCTGTCCCCGGAACAGGCCACCTTCGAGAATCTCCCAGGCTTTCAGGACCGCTTCTTGGCCAAGCTCACGCAGCGCATCCAGTCCGAGGACGAGGCGGAGCTCCTGCGCCTTTCCAGAAAGGGCGAGCGCGACGAGGGGATGTATCGCTCTGCCCTCGCTGGGCTCGCGGACATCATCGAGGCGCGCACCGGACCCGCCTTCCAGAACGAAGATGCGTTGTTGGCGGCCATGCAGGCCGTGGGCGCCGCGACCCGCGTCGATTTCACTCACCCGGACAAGTTCGCCCAGCCCGCAACGGCCCGCTTCCAGGTCGAATCGATCTGCCGCGCCTCGCGCGTGCGCTCCCGGATCGTGGCCCTGCGCGACGATTGGTGGCGCATGGACTGCGGGGCGATCCTGGGCTTCCTGGCTCCGGCGCAGAAGCCCGTCGCCGGCCAGGTCCAGGAAGGCGCCCCCGTCGCCATTTTGCCGGTCCGGCCCGGCGTCTATGAGATCTTCAACCCGGCCGACCGGACGCGGCGCCCGGTCAACGCGCGAAGCCAGGCGGAACTGAGCCCCTTCGGGTATGTCTTCTACCGGCCTTTCCCGGACGCCGGGGTCCGGTTCCAAGACGTCCTCGCCTTCGTGGCCGGCGAGGTGCGCGGCGACGTCTGGATGCTGGCCGGCATGGCTTTGGCTACCGCGCTTCTGGGCCTGGTGACGCCATGGGTCACCGGCAAGCTTTTCGACACCGTGATCCCCAACGCCGAGCAGGGCACTCTCGCGCAGTACACTTTGGGACTGGTGGTCGCGGCCTTGGCTACGGCATCTTTCAGCCTCACGCAGGCCGTAGCGGTGATGCGCGCCAACAGCAAGTGGGACGGCGGGGTCCAGGCCGCTTTGTGGGACCGCCTTCTGCGGCTGCCGGCGCCTTTCTTCCGCCGCTACACGGTCGGAGACTTGGCCAGCCGGGCGGGCGCGGTCAACGCGATCCAGCAGATACTCGGAGGCGGGGCGTTGACCACCATCCTCAACAGCATGCACGCGGTCCTCAACTTTTTCCTGCTGTTCTATTACAACAAGGATCTGGCTTATGTGGCGGCCGCCATCGTGGCCGCTGCCATCGTCTTCTACAGCCTGGCCCTCTGGATGTCGTTGCGGCTGCGCTCCACCCTCACGGAGCTCGACGGGAAGATCTCGGGCTTGGTCTTCCAGCTCCTGGGCGGCCTTTCCAAGCTCCGGGTCGCGGCCGCGGAGCGGCGCGGCTTCGCGGTCTGGAGCCGGCTTTACGGACGGTCCACCAAGCTGAGTTTCCGCGCCAATGCCTGGGACAACTGGATCCAAGTCTTCAATTCCGCCATCCCGGTCATCTCGAGCGGCATCATCTTCTGGATGGTCCATATGCATCTGCACCCGGAAAAGGGCCCGGCCGACCCGATCTCCGTGGGGGACTTCGTGGCTTTCAACTCGGCCTTCACAATCTTCCTTCTGGCCGGGATATCCATGAGCACCACGGCCTTCCAGGTGCTCAACGTCATCCCGGTCTGGAAGCGCGCCAAGCCCATCCTGGAGGCCCTGCCCGAGGTCGACAGCAACAAGCCGGCCTCTGGATCCCTCACCGGCCGTCTCGATGTCAACCATCTGACCTTCCGCTACCGGCCCGACGGCCCCAAGATCCTTGACGACGTCTCCTTCCGGCTCACCCCCGGGGAGTTCGTAGCCCTGGTCGGTCCCTCCGGGTCCGGCAAGTCCACGATCCTGCGCCTGCTGTTGGGCTTCGAGACGCCGGAGCTCGGTACGATCTACTACGACGGCCAGGATATCTCGAAATTCGACGTGTCCTCCATCCGCCGGCAGATCGGCGTCGTGCTGCAGAACGGCCGGCTCCTGGCCGGGGACATCTTCACCAACATCGTGGGCAGCCTGCCGCTGACCATGGACGACGCCTGGGCCGCCGCTGAGATGGCCGGCGTCGCCGAGGACATCCGCTTGATGCCCATGGGTATGTTCACCATGGTCAGCGAGGGCGCCTCGACCTTGTCGGGAGGCCAGCGCCAGCGCATCATCATCGCTCGAGCCCTGGTGCGCCGGCCCAGCGGCATCTTTTTCGATGAGGCGACCAGCGCCCTCGACAACCGCACCCAGGAGATCGTCACGCAAAGCCTCGATAAGATGAAGGCCACGCGCCTGGTCATCGCCCACCGCTTGAGTACCGTCCGCAACGCGGACCGCATCATCGTCCTGGAGAAGGGCCGGATCGTGCAGCAAGGCTCCTACGCGGAGCTCATGGGGGTCCCGGGGCTCTTTAGAGACCTGGCCTCGAGGCAGGTTTCTTGATGGGCCGATCTCGGATGATCGTCCTCTCGGCCATGGGGCTGGCGGGCGCGGCTTGCCCGGCGCCGGCGGCGCAGACCGCTGTGCCAGTCGACTCCTCGACGTTCGTCGTCGCGCAGAGCTCCGGCTCCGACGTGCGCGTGCCGGTGCCGCTCGACATCTTCGTGCGCGCGGCCGTGGACCGCAACCTTACTTTCCTGGCTTCGGAGGCGAGCCTGGGCACGGCCCGCTACAACGCCAAGGCGGCGCGCACCGCCTTCGACCCCACTTTCAACGCGGGCTACCAGCAGAACCGCAACGACCAACAGTACGTCTTCAGCCCCGGGGCCGGTTCCGGGGCCCTGGTCACGACCAAAAACACCACCCTCTCGGCCGGGATATCCAAGAACACGAGCATCGGGACCAACCTATCGCTGACGGCCCAGACCCAACGCAATTCACAGGTCCCACCCGTACAACAATCGTATTCTCTCGACTACGTCTCCAACCTCACCTTGACCTTGACTCAGCCGCTCCTGCAAGGGGGCGGCCGCGCCGCGGCCTATGCCGCGGCCCGGATCGCGGAACTGGGCGGCGCCGCAGCCCTGGCCACGGCCCAGCGGACCCTCGAGTCCGTCATCGCGGAGACCGAAGGATCCTATTGGGCCTTGCGTCTGCAAGAGCGCAACGAAGACACCGCGCTGCGCTCCTTGCAGCTCGCCGAGGAGATGCTGCGGCGCAATCAGAAGCTCAACCAGCTCAAGCTCATCTCGGACCATGACGTGTTGACCGCCGAGGAGGGAGTCGAGAACCGCCGCGTGACCTATCTGGGCGCGGTCCACGCGCGCCAGGACGCCGCGGACGACCTCGTCTTCCTGGCCTACGGCGAGGCGGTCCGCGAGAAGCTCAAGGACGAGCACTTCGAGGTGCGCACGGCCACGGCCGCTGAAGTCTCGGTCCCGCCGGTGCCGGATCTGGAGGCCGCGGTGTCCCAGGCCTTGGCCGCCCGGGCGGACGTGGTGGCGGCCCGCCGCAACGTCGAAGCCGCCGACGCGTCTCTGGCCGCGGCCGCCAACGGCCTGCTGCCCCAGCTCAATGTCACGGGTTCGATCGGCCGCGGGGGCACCGACGTCTCCGGCGCGCCCGGCGCGCGGGGCGATTCCATCGACGGCGTGGTCGGCAACCGCGACCGCGCCTGGTCCGTGGGCACGAACTTTGCGATCCCCATCGGCAACCGGCCGCAGCGCGCCAAGTATGACTCCGCCCTGGAGACCCGGGAGCAGGCTCGGCTGGCCTTGGCCAGCGCTGAGAATGCGGTGCGTGTGGACGTGCGCAAGGCGATGCGCGCGGTCCAGACCGAAGCCGTGCGCTACCGGGTGGCGCAGCATGCTGCCGATGTGTCCTGGCGGCAGTTCCGCCAGGAGCAGGAGCGCCTGCGGCTGGGGTTGGAGGACTCCTTCCGGGTCCTGCAGGCTCAGGACCTGGCCTTCGGCGCCGAGGTGACCCTCGAGAGCGTCCGTTATAACCTGGCCGTGGCGGTCACGAACTTCCGGCTGGCCCTGGGGACCATCGCCGCAGGGTATATGCAGAATCTGCGCGATTTCAAATAGAGTCCCCAGCCTGCTCCCCGTGGGCTGAATAATTCGCGCTAACGTGCAAAGCTGGCCAGGAACTGCAGCAGCCAGAGCATTAGCGCGCCGACCAGCGCAGCCGCGGGCAGAGTCAGAACCCACGCGGTGACCATCTTTCTGGCCACCCCCAGCGTACTGCCGAGATGTTCCGCACTGAGCCGGAACCAAGCACTGCCGATGATATCACGTGAGTGGTGCTGATGGGAGCTCCAAAATGAGTCGCTCCCTCGATGACCAGCGCCGAGGCTGTTTGGATGGCAAAGCCGTGCAGCGGTTCCCTATGGAAAAATCTGATATTTTTAGGAAATAATGAGAATCCCATTGGTTAAATCGCTCCAGAGAGTTGATCCATCAGCGCCTCGCCAAATCATTCGCATCATCCCCAGGCCGCGCTCCGATGACCGGGGAGATCCGATTTTGTGAGGGCATTGTAGCTTTTCTTTCTCGCCTTTCACGGCATCGGTTCCCGTCTCTATTGTATCCCTTGCCGGAAAGATTTAACATCAACTGAACGCCGTATGCAATCGCCATAATGCACCGCGAAAGAACGATCCCAGCCGCATGCCTCGTCTTGACCGCCGCCTGCCTCTGCGCGGCGGCTTCGGCGTCCGTTGTCCAGGGGGAGTCGTCCGCGCCCTCCAAAGAGTCGACGGCACGCGGCGACGGGTTCCGCAGGGCGATTCGGCCGGAGGAGATGAGCGCGCAGGACCGCAGGATGCTCGCGCTGGCCCAGGCCGCGGCCAAGGAGTGCTCCGCGGTCTTGGAGCGAGCCATCGACCAGGGGGCCATATCCGAGGAAGAATTCTTCAGCGCCCTCTACTTCCCCATCCAGCCGGTGACGACTCCCCCGACCTTCACGACCTTCTATGACGGCTACACCGACAAGTTCATCACCCCGATCGAGGACCGCATCCTGAGCCGCGATAAAGAGGCCCTCTTCGTCACTTTGGTCGACGCCAACGGCTACGTCCCTTCCCATAACTCGCGGTATGCGCAGCCCGCCACGGGCGATCCGCTGCTCGACATCAAGCGCCGGCGCACCAAACGGATCTTCAACGATACCACCGGTTTCTACGCCTCGCGGCACGCCCAAGGCGTGCTCATCCAGCTCTATCGCCGGGACACCGGCGACACCATCGCGGACCTCGCCGTGCCCGTGGCCGTCAAGGGCCGCCATTGGGGCGTCGTGCGGGTGGGCTACGTGCGCAAATCCTGATATGCTCAAGAAACTCTCGGTCAAGGTCTCCCTCGTTTTGATCGCGGTCATGGCCGCGGTCATGGGGGTGTTCACCTGGTACCTGGCGCGGGACCTCACCCAGGAGACGAACAAGGTCATCCTGGAGAAGGGGATCGCCTCGGCGCAGACCGGCGCGACGATCATGGGCGGGATGCTCGACCATATCATCGACAACGGGTTCTTCTCGGTCAACGAGGTCTTCGACTTCACCCTGACGCCCATCCGGCTGCCCAAGCGCATCATGGACGGCTACCGAGGAGCGTCCCCGAAAGATCTGGAGGCGGTCCGGAAATACCATTACGCCTCGACCTTGGACTCCTACCTGGACAACCAGATCATCAACATCCAAGAGCAGTTCCTCAAGGACCCCCAGATCGTCTATGCGGCGCTGTTGGACGTCAACGGCTACCTGCCTACCCACAACGCGAAGTTCTCCGCGCCCCTGACCGGGGATTTCCGCCAGGACCAGGATCGCAACCGCACGAAACGCATATTCTCGGACCCGGTCGCGCTGGCCGTGAACCGCAACGCCAAGGAGCCGTTCCTCCGGCAGGTCTACCGGCGCGACACGGGCCAGACGACGTGGGACATCTCGGCCCCGGTCTTCGTGAAGGGCCGGCATTGGGGGGCCTTCCGCGTCGGCATCTCCATGGAGCTGACGCGCCAGGCCATCGCGGCCTTAAGCCGCAAGCTCCTGGTCCTCATGGGGCTTCTTCTGCTCGTCACGGTGCTCATCATCAACCGCGTGACGGACCTGCTGATGAGGCCGCTCGACCGCCTCCACGACGGGGTCGAGAGGGTGGCCAAGGGCGACCTTTCGAGCCGCCTGGAGGTCGTCGCCGACGACGAGATCTCGGATCTGGCGCGCGCCTTCAATAAGATGATGGAGGATCTCCGGGAATACATCCGCAACCTCCAGGAGACGACCGCCAGCAAGGAACGCATCGAGAGCGAGCTCAAGATCGCCACCGAGATACAGGCCAGCATGCTGCCCCGGATATTCCCCGCGTTCCCGAGCCGAAGCGAGTTCGACATCCATGCCGTCATGGCGCCCGCCAAGGAGACGGCGGGCGACTTCTACGACTTCTTCCTCATCGGCGACAACAAGCTCTGCTTCCTCATCGGAGACGTCTCCGGCAAGGGCGTTCCCGCCGCCCTCTACATGGTGATCACCAAGACGCTGCTCAAGACCCAGGCGCTGCAGGGGTGCTCGCCCGACCAGATGCTCGCTCATGTCAACGCCATCCTATTCCCGGACAACGACAACTGTATGTTCGCGACCATCTTTTGCGCGGTCCTTGACGCGGGAACAGGGGAGCTCGAGTTTTCCAACGCCGGCCATAACCCTCCGTTCCTGCGCCGCGGGGCCGCCGCCTTCGAGTTCATGAGCCCCGGTCAGGGTCCGCCTCTCTCCGCGCAGGAGGACGCGAAGTTCTCCTTGGGCCGCACACGCCTCAATCCCGGGGACGCCATCTTCCTTTACACGGATGGCGTCACGGAGGCCGTCAACCCGGAAACCGAGATGTTCTCGGACGGCAGGCTCCGGCAGGCTCTAGGCTCTCTGCGGGATCGTGATATGAGAGGGATCATATTCGGGATCCAAGCCGCCGTGAAGGAATTCGTGCGAGGGGCGCCGCAATACGACGACATCACGATGTTGGCGGTGAGTTTCAACGGCCCGACCGGGGGTCTCCCAGGAAAGTGAGGCGCAGGATGCCCCAAAGTGCTTAGTGGGGGCCGAGTGTGTTACAATGACGCCATCACGCCCACGGACCACACGACGGCCCAAGTGATTTATCCTATTTAAGGAACGAGGCATACCATGAACATCGCCGCAAAAAAAGAATCAAACGCGCTGGTTGTAGCGGTCAGCGGCCGAATGGACGCTGTGACGGCTCCCGAATTCGAGAAAAGCATCTCTGGATCCATCGCGCAGGGTGAAAAGGCCTTTGTGATAAATCTGAGCGGTCTTGAGTATATCAGCAGCGCGGGCCTGCGCAGCATCCTTGCTTGCGCAAAACGGCTAAAGGAACAGAATGGGAAACTCATTTTTTCCGGACTCCAGGGACACGTCAAGGAGGTTTTCGCCATCTCCGGTTTCCATGGGATATTCAAGATCTGTGATTCCGACGCGGAAGGCTTGAAGGCCATCTAGGCGCATGTCCTCCACCGGGCATATAAAAATCCAGGCCGTCCTGGAAAATCTGCAGGCGATCATAGATTGCGTCACCGCAGCGGCTTCAGCCGCGGGATTCTCCGCGCTGCGCATAGGCGACATGGAGCTTGCAGTCGAAGAGGCAGTCACCAATGTTTTTAAATACGCAAGCCCCGCAAATCCCGGCGAAATCGAGGTCACCTGCGTCTCCGGCGGAGGGAAGTTCAGTATCGAAATCCGCGATTCCGGTAAGGAGTTCGATATGACCAAGCTTCCGGATCCCGACCTGTCCCTGGACATAAGCGAGCGCCCTATCGGCGGGCTCGGGGCTTATTTGATTAAGAAAACTGCCGATGATGTAACCTACCGCCGCCTTCTGGGGATCAACGTCCTGACTCTGGTTTTCAATTCAGAAATAAAAAAACAGTGATGCGAGTCCTATCGATTCTGCTGGGGTGCGTCTGCGTCGGTTTTTTTCCGGCGCAGGCGGCTGCCGCGACGAAAAAGTTGTCCTTCATCCCGCTTTGGAGCCCCCAGGCCCAGTTCGCCGGCTACTACGTCGCCCTCGAGAAAGGATTTTACCGAGGCCAGGGGCTCGAAGTCGAGATCCTCAACGGGGGCCCTGAAAGGCCAGCCGATGTCTGGCTTGAAAAGGGGAAGGCTGATATAGGGACGCTTTGGCTTTCGGAGGCTATAAAAAAAAGGGCGCAGGGCGTACGGCTGGTCAATGTCGCACAGATATTGCAGCGCTCCGCGCTGATGCTCGTCGCTAAGAAATCAAGCGGCATCCGCACTATTGCGGACTTGAATGGAAAGACGGTGGCGCTTTGGGAAAGTTTCCAGCTGCAGCCTTTGGCTCTTTTCAGGAAATATAATCTTCGCGTCAACGTCATCCCCCAGGCGCATTCTATAAATCTATTCCTGCGGGGCGGAGCCGACGCCGCATCCGCGATGCTTTACAATGAGTATCACACGATCATAAACGCCGGGCTCAATCCCGAAGAGCTGACTACTTTTTTCTTCTACGACTACGGTCTTAATTTCCCCGAAGACGGGCTGTATATGCTTGAAAAGAACTATAGCAAGGACCCTGCGGCTGCTGCGGCTTTCGTCAAGGCGACTTTTGAGGGCTGGCGGTACGCCTTTAAACACAAGAACGAGACTATCGAGATCGTGCTGCGCCGCATGAGGGAGGCACGAATCCCGGCCAACCGGATGCATCAGAAATGGATGCTGGAGAAGATGCAGGACCTCGTTTTCCCAGAGGACCCGGCGACGCGCGCCGGAGAGTTGCAGAGGGCTGACTATGAGCGCGTCGCTTCCGAGCTGGCTAAGGCGGGGGGTTGGAAAAGCGTGGATTTCGGATCATTTTACAGGGATTGCGCAGTTAAGTGATCAAATTCAAGAAAAGCATAGCGTTCAAGCTCGCCCTGGTCTTTTCGATGAGCGTACTCCTGATTTTTTTTGTGATCTTTGGATTGTACTATCGCTTTACCCGCAGGATGATAGAGAAAAGTACCGCTGAAAACGCCAAGAATCTAACATTCGGTACGGTCATGCGCATTGAAGGCATACTGCGTTCCGTGCAACAAGTTCCGGAGAATATGGCGGGAACCCTGGAACGCGGACCCGTCGGCAAAGAACATCTTCTTGCGTTGCTGAAATCCGCGGTTGAAAAGAACCCTGAGCTTTACGGCTGCGGGGTCTGCTTCGCCCCTTACGCCTACGACAAAAAATCACTTTATTTCGCGCCGTATTATCACCGGAACAAAGGCGCCCTTTCATTTTCCTGGCTCGGGAGCGAAAATTACCGCTATTTCGTGTTCGACTGGTTTCAGATTCCAAAAGAGCTGGGCAAGCCGCAGTGGTCGGAGCCATATTTCGATAAAGGCGGCGGGAATATTTTGATGGCGACATATTCCGTGCCTTTCTACCGGAAGATAAACGGAAGGCAGACGTTTGCGGGCGTGATCTATGCCGACATGTCGCTCCAATGGCTGCGTGAGATGGTGTCCGCCATAAAAATCCTCGATACCGGCTATGCCTTTTTGGTTTCAAGAAACGGGAATTTTGTCACGCATCCCGACGAAAGGCTTATCATGAACGAGACTATTTTCGGGGTCGCTGAAGAGCTTGGCAATAAGAAATTGCGCGAGATAGGCCGCGACATGATAAGCGGGAAGAGGGCTTTTGTCCATACCCCGCAGCTGGATTTTGGAAAGCCCGGGTTCATGTATTATACGCCGGTCACTTCAGCGGGATGGTCCCTGGCGGTTTTGTTCCCGCGGGACGAATTGCTGGCCGACATCGCCCATCTTAACAGGCTCGTCTTGCTCCTCGGCGCGGCCGGCATGCTGCTTCTGTTCGGCGTGGTTGTTTCCGAGGCCCGCTCTATCACCGGACCGCTGACGGGCATTGCCGACGCCACGGCCGAGATCGCCTCGGGGAATCTGGATTTTAAAATGCCCGAGACGCGTTCGCAGGATGAGGTCGGGATGCTTTCCCGAGCCTTCAGCTCGATGCAGCAGTCGCTCAAAAGCCACATCGCCCGCCTTACCGAGACGACCGCCGCCAAGGAAAGAATAGAGAGCGAACTCAACATCGCCCGTGAAATACAGCTCAGCATTCTCCCTAAGATATTCCCTCCGTTCCCGGGGATGCCGGAACTCGATCTTTTTGCCGTCCTCAAGTCGGCGCGGGAAGTGGGTGGGGACTTGTATGATTTTTTCGCGACGGACGACGATCATTTTTGTCTCATCATAGGCGACGTGAGTGGAAAGGGCGTGCCGGCTTCTCTTTTTATGGCGGTGACAAAAACCCTTTTCAAGGCGACGGCCGTCAAGGATACGCCGCCTGAAGTCGTCTTGGAAAAAGTAAACAATGAGCTCAGCCAGGGGAACGAGAAGGCGATGTTCGTCACCGCGTTCCTCGCAATCCTGAATACCAAGACCGGGGTGATGGAATTTTCAAACGGCGGACACAATCTGCCGGTGGTTATGAGAAAAGATGGGAGCGTCCAGTACCTGCGGAAGACAGGCGGCATGGTTGTGGGCGCAATGGAAGGGATGAAATTCGAACGCGGCGCGCTGACGCTCGCCTCCGGCGACAGATTCTTCCTGTATACCGACGGCGTTACCGAAGCCATGGACGAAAAAAAGGTTTTATTCTCTGACGAGCGCTTGCTCCGGGAGCTGAGGCTTCTTGGAAGCCTGCCGGTGAAGGAAGTCCTGAACCGGCTGCTTGCGATGCTGGTGGAATATTCCAGAGGCGACCAGTCCGACGACATAACCATGATGCTGCTCGAGTACCGGGGAGCAAAACAAGTCTGAGCCGGTGTCTCTGCTAACGGGCGGCGCGGCCGCTGATGTGCTTCAGGAAGGTCCGCACGGCCCGGTTCTCGCGCCGCGTCTTGCGCACCAGGACCCCCAGAGGTCTGAAGAGCTTTTGATCCGTGAACCGCCGCACGCAGAGGCTCCCATCCTTCGCTTCGCCCGCCACCGTCGCCTCCGGCACGATGGCGACTCCCATCCCGCTTGAGACCGCGCTCTTGATGGTCTCGATGTTGTCGAGCTCCATGCGCACCTTCGGCCGCACTCGCGCCCCGCGCAAGACCTTGTCCAGGGCCTTGCGCGTCGGGGTGCCCCGGTCGAAGGCGATGAAATCCTGCCCCGCCAGGTCGCCCAGGCTCACGGTCTCCCGGCGGGCCAGAGGATGGCGCTTGGGCAGGGCCAGGACCATCTCCTCTTCGGAGAGGGGGATGGTCTGCAGATCCCGGCGCTTGACCGGATAGGCCATGATGCTCAGGTCCGCCCGGCCGCGCAGGATGTCGTCGCAGATCCGGCTCGCCTTCTGGTAGTCCACCTCCACCTTGACCTCGGGATAGCGCCGGAGGAAATCCTTCAGATAGCGCTGGAGCACGTAGGTGCCCACGCTGTAGATGGCCGCGATGCGCAGCCGCTGCTCGGACTCTGGCGCGATGGACTGGATGCGCGCCGTGATGTCCTCATAGGAGGCCACGATGCGTTTGGCCGTCCGGTAGAAGATGCGCCCGGCGGGGGTCAGCTTGAGCTGCCGGCTGCCGCGGTCCAGGAGCGGCCGGCCCACGGAGCGCTCCAGGTGCTTGAGCTGCTGGCTCACGGCTGACTGGGTCAGGTAGTTGAGCTCGGCCGCTTTGGAGAAGCTCCCGGTCTCGATGAGATCCCGGAAGATGCGCATGGATTCAAGATGCATGAGTCCGATTCTATCAAACTATCAGTTCATCGAGCCCGTGGGCCGGGAGGGGGCGGATGTTTTTGCTATCATTCTCAACGCCCCTGCAGAGATGCTTATCGGGGCAAGGAAACTGGTGCGAGACTGGCTATGAACAATATCTTGGACGGCAAGACTCCCGCGGAAGGCGCGGCCCAATCGCTCCAGAGCGACTACGGACTGGAGAAGCAGGGGTTTACGAACCTGCGGAAAGTCTACTGGAACCTGCCTGCGTCCGCGCTCTACGAAGAGGCCATCTGCCGCCAGGAGGGCCGCCTCTCGCACATGGGCGCCATGCTGGTAGACACCGGCAAGCACACCGGGCGATCCCCGAACGATAAGTTCATCGTCAAGGAGGAGACCACCGCGGACAAGGTCTGGTGGGGGGAATACAACCGGCCCTTCGGTCTGGACAAGTTCAACGGCATCTACCAGCGCCTCCGGGGCTTCCTGCAGGGGCGGGACGTCTTCGTGCAGGACTGCTACGGCGGGGCGGACCCCGACTACCGGCTCCCGGTGCGGATCATCACGGAGCGCGCTTGGCACAGCCACTTCGCGCGCAACATGCTCATCCGACCGGCCACCAATGAGGAATACCGGCGCTTCGTCCCGGAGTTCACGGTCATGTCGGTCCCGTCCTTCCAGGCCATGCCTCAGGTGGAGGGCACCGCGTCAGGCACCTTCATCCTGGTCAATTTCGCTCAGCGCTTGTGTCTCATCGGCGGCACGGGCTACGGCGGCGAGATCAAGAAGTCCGTCTTCTCGATCCTGAACTACCTGTTGCCCCAGAAGGGCGTGCTCCCCATGCACTGCTCCGCCAACATCGGTCCGGACGGCGACGTGGCGCTGTTCTTCGGGCTCTCGGGGACGGGCAAGACGACCCTGTCGGCGGACCCCGCGCGGCGGCTCATCGGCGACGACGAGCATGGCTGGAGCGACGCAGGCGTCTTCAACTTCGAGGCCGGCTGCTACGCTAAGGTCATCCACCTTTCGCCCAAGGCCGAGCCGCAGATCTATTCGGCCATCCGGCGCTTCGGCACCATCCTGGAGAACGTCCCCTACGACCCGGTGACCCGGCTCATCGACCTCGATGACGAGTCCCGCACCGAGAACACCCGGGCCTCCTATCCTCTGGAGTTCATCGCCAACGCCGTGCCGGAGAAGACCGGCGGGCATCCCCGCAACATCATCTTCCTGACCTGCGACGCCTTCGGCGTCATGCCGCCCATCGCCAAGCTCACGCCGGACCAGGCGCTCTACCAGTTCATCTCTGGGTACACCTCGAAGGTGGCGGGAACCGAGGCGGGGCTCGGCAAGGAGCCGCAGATGACTTTCAGCACCTGCTTCGGCGCGCCCTTTATGGTCCAGCATCCCGGCGTCTACGCGGACTTGCTCAAGCGCAAGGTCCTCCAGCACGGCGTCAACTGCTGGCTGGTCAACACCGGCTGGGTCGGCGGCCCCTACGGCGTGGGCAAGCGCATCAGCATCCGGCACACCCGCGGCCTGCTTGACGCGGTCCTCAGCGGCAAGCTCCTTGGCCAGGAGTTCGGCCAGGACCCGGTCTTCGGCTTCCAGGTCCCCAAGTCCTGCGACGGGGTGCCGGCGAGCGTGCTGAACCCGGCGGACTCCTGGCCCGACTCAGCCCGCTACATGCAGAAGTATCGGGAGCTGGCGGCCCGCTTCAGCGAGAACTTCAAGAAGTTCGAGTCTTGCTGTTCGGCCGAAGTGCGGGCGGCCGGGCCTAAGCGTTAGGGCTCGCCGCCTCCTCACGCTAGCGCTTCCCTTCTGTCCCCGTATTGATAATTCTTATATTTTCAGTTATTTTATAAATACTTTTTGCGCAATAGGTTGGCCAAATTGTTGCAATAAGGCAATCTATAATCTTATACTTAATAAGGGACGTTGTATTAGGAAAACTAATTTTAGCGCCAAGAAGATAAGGCCCGTGCAGCGCGCACCCGCGCGCCAGGAGGACGTGAGATGGCCATAATGCAGACGATGAAGTACGAGGCGGAGCGGGACGGCGACTTCGCCCGTTGGGCGACCAGCCAGACCGGCGGCGAGAACCTGCGCCACTGCATCCAGTGCGGGGTCTGCAGCGCCACCTGCCCCCTGTCCTTATACATGGACTACACCCCGCGTCGGCTCATCAATCTGGCTCGCGAGGGCTTCAAGAAGGAAGTCCTGAGCTCCTTCACCATCTGGCTGTGCGCCAGCTGCTACGCCTGCCGCGTGGAGTGCCCCAAGAAGATCCAGGTCACGGACATCATGTACGCCTTGAAGCGTCGGGCCATCCAAGAGGGCGTCTACCCGAAGCGCTTCCCCATCCCGGTCCTGGCCAAGGAGTTCGGCCGCATGATCTTCATGTGGGGCCGGGTCAACGAGACTTTGCTGGTCATCGACCTGTTCCTGCGCACCAACTGGTTCAAGTTCCTGAGCATGACCGGTCTGGGACTCAACCTCATGCGCACGGGCCGGATGTCCTTCCTGCCCGAGCATATCCAGCGCAAGGATGAGCTGCGCAAGGTCCTCAATGCCCTTGACGCTCAAGAGAAGAAGGAGGCCGCGCGACTATGAAGAGTTTTCCGATGAAATACCTGTATTTCCCCGGTTGTTCGCTCAAGGGCACCGGCAAGGCCTACGAGGAATCCCTCCTGGCCGTGTTCCGGGCCCTGGGCATCGAGCTCCGCGAGATCGAGGATTGGAACTGCTGCGGCGCCACGGCCTACATGTCCGTAGACGAGGCCAAGTCCTATGCCCTGGCGGGCCGCAACCTGGCCATCGCGGAGCGCGAGGATCTCGACGTCATCGCCCCCTGCAGCGCCTGCTACCTGGGCCTCAACAAGGCGCAGAAGGGCCTTGAGGAACACCCGGAGATCCGCGCCAAGGTGACCAAGGCGCTGGCCGCCGCTGGGCTGGAGTACCAGGGCAAGGTCAAGGTCCGCCATCCCCTCGACGTGCTGATCAACGACGTGGGCCTCGACGAGATCGCCAAGCGCATCAAGGCCCCGCTGAAGGGCAAGAAGTTCGCGCCCTACTACGGCTGCCAGATCGTGCGGCCCTTCGCGAGTTTCGACGACCAATACAACCCGGAGACCATGGACAGGCTCCTGGCGACTGCGGGGGCGGAGTGCGTGACCTATCCCCTGAAGACGCGCTGCTGCGGCGGCAGCCTCACCGGCACCGTGCCCGAGGTCGGCCTGCGCCTGGCTTACATCATCCTCAAGGAAGCCAAGAAGCGCGGGGCCGAGGCCATCGTCACGGTCTGCCCGCTCTGCCAGTTCAACCTGGACGGGTATCAGGACCAGATCGCCCGCAAGTTCGAGGCGGTCGACATGCCCGTCGTGTACTTCACCCAGATCCTCGGCCTGGCCATGGGCCTGAGCGCCGATGAGCTGGGCCTCAAGCGCAGCATCATCTCCGCCGACGCCGTCCTCGCCGGGAGGTAAGCCATGGCCGACAACAACGGAAACAAAGCACATCCCAACGGGCTGCCGCGCATCGGCTTCTACATCTGCCACTGCGGGTCGAACATCGCGGGCACCATCGACGTGGCCGAGGTCGCCAAGTACGTGGCGGGCCTGCCCGGCGTGGTCGTCTCGCGCGACTACAAGTACATGTGCTCGGACCCGGGCCAGGAGATGATCGCCCAGGACATCAAGGAGCACAAGCTCGAGCGCCTGGTGGTGGCCGCCTGCTCTCCGAACCTGCACGAGGAGACCTTCCGCAAGGCCGCGGCCAAGGGGGGCCTCAACTCCTTCTTCTTCCAGATGGTCAACATCCGCGAGCATGACGCCTGGGTGCACGAGGACAAGAAGGCCGCGACCGTCAAGGCCAAGGACCTGGCCCGCGCCGCGGTCTACCGCGTGCGCTTCCACCAGCCCCTGGAGAAGAAGCAGGTCCCGGTGGACCCCAACGTCCTGGTCGTGGGCGGCGGCATCGCCGGCATCCACGCGGCCCTGACTTTGGCCAACGCGGGCAAGAAGGTCACCCTGGTCGAGCGCGAATCCACCATCGGCGGCCATATGGCCGCCTTCGACAAGACCTTCCCGACTTTGGACTGCGCGGCCTGCATCCTGACCCCGAAGATGTCCGCGGTCAAGTCCCACCCCAACATCACGCTCTGGACCTACTCCGAGGTGGCCAAGGTGGAAGGCTACGTGGGCAACTACAAGGTCACGGTCAAGCGCAAGCCGCGTTACGTCAAGGAGGACCTCTGCGTCGGATGCATGGAGTGCATCGACGCCTGCGTCTTCAAGGAGCCCAAGTTCGCGGACAAGTTCAACCAGGGCTTGGGCAAGCGCAAGCCCGTCTACATCGACTTCCCGCAGGCGACCCCCAAGGTCGTGCTGATCGACCCCGAGACCTGCATCCAGATGAAGACCGGCAAGTGCAAAAAGTCCTGCGTGGAGGCCTGCGACCGCGACGCCATCGACTTCACACAGAAGGAGGAGGTCAAGGAGCTCCAGGTCGGCGCCATCATCCTGGCCACGGGCTTCAAGACCTTCGACGCCAAGAGGGAGCCCCACTACGGCTACGGCCGCTACCCCGGCGTCTTCACGGCCCTCGAGATCGAGCGGCTGGTCAACGCCTCGGGACCGACCTCCGGCGAGGTGGTGCTGCGCGACGGCAAGCATCCCAAGGCCGTGGGCATCATCCACTGCGTGGGCTCCCGCGATGAGAAGACCAACAAATGGTGCTCGCGGGTCTGCTGCATGTACTCCCTCAAGCTCGCGCATCTCATCAAGGAGCACTCGGGTGCCGAAGTGTATAACTTTTACATCGACATCCGTGCCGCGGGCAAGGCCTGCGAGGAGTTCTACGACAAGCTTCTCTCCGAGGGCGTGCATTTCATCCGGGGCCGGGTGGCCGAGGTCACGGACTGGGCCATGACGCCGGAAGAGGAGGGCAAGCTGGTCCTGCGGGTGGAGGACACCTTGGCCGGCTTCGTGCGCCGCGTGCCGGTGGACATGGTGGTGCTCGCCACGGGCCTCGAGCCCCAGGCCGACGCCCAAGAGGTCCGCCGCCGCTTCAACATCGGCTGCGGCAACGAGGGATTCTTCCAGGAGCGCCATCCCAAGCTGGCCCCGGTGAACACCTTCACGGACGGCATCTTCATCGCGGGGGCCTGCCAGGCTCCCAAGGACATCCCGGACACCGTGGCCCAAGCGGGTGCTGCGGCCGCGGAGGCCCTGGTCCTCATCGACGCGGGCCACGTGGAGCTCGAGCCCAACACCTCGCATGTCGTCGAGGAGGAGTGCTGCGGCTGCAAGTCCTGCGTGCCGTTGTGCCCCTACTCGGCCATCACCTTCGATGAAAGCAAGAAGAAGGCCCAGATCAACGAGGTGCTCTGCAAGGGCTGCGGGGTCTGCGCCGCGGCCTGCCCGTCGGGCTCCATCAGGCAGAATCTGTTCGAGGACGAGGAGATCTTCAGCGAGATCGAGGGGGTACTGTCGAAATGAACCAGCATCCGACCCAGCCGGCCCAGCCGCCTGCCGACGGCGGTTTTGAGCCTAGGATCGTGGCTTTTTTCTGCAACTGGTGCACCTACACCGCCGCGGACCTGGCCGGCGTCTCGCGCCTGAAATACGCCCCCAACGTCCGGGTCATCCGGGTGATGTGCTCCGGCCGCGTGGACCCGCAGTTCGTTCTGGACGCCTTCGCCAAAGGCGCCGATGGAGTGCTCCTGGGGGGATGCCATCCCGGCGACTGCCACTACGCCGAGGGCAACTACAAGACCCTGCGCCGCATGCGCATGCTGGAGCGCATGCTCCGGGACATGGGCATCAAGGACGGCCGCTTCCGCCTGGAGTGGATCTCCGGCGCGGAGGGCGAAAAGGTCAAGACCACGGTCAACGACATGGTCGCCAAGGTGCGGGCTCTGGGCCCGCTGGACCTGCCTGGGAAGTTCCGGGAGTGGGACAAGGAGATGGAGGAGTTGGAAGTCCGCGTCGGCTCCGCCGACGGTAAGGAGGTGGCCCATGCCCGATAAACCTAAAGTCGCTTTCTACTGGTGCGCGTCCTGCGGCGGCTGCGAGGAGGCCGTCGTCGACCTCGCCGAGGACATCCTCAAGGTCGTGGAAGCCGTGGACATCGTGCTCTGGCCCGTGGCCATGGACTTCAAGAAAGCCGACGTCGAGGTCCGGCCGGACAAGTCCATCGCCGTGGCCTTCATCAACGGCGCCGTGCGCACCTCCGAGCAGGAGGAGTGGGTGCACATGCTGCGCCGCAAGGCCCAACTCGTGGTCTCCTTCGGCGCCTGCGCCAACTCGGGCGGCATCCCGGCCCTGGCCAACCAGTTTAAGAAGGAGGAAATCCTCAAGTACGTCTATGAGGACTGCCCGGGCGTGGACAACCCGTCCAAGACTCGGCCGCAGCTCGAGACCGTCAACGAAGGCCGCACCGTGACCCTGCCGGAGTTCCGCAACATGGTCCGCTCCTTGGACCAGGTCATCGAGGTCGACTACTACCTGCCCGGCTGCCCGCCGACCCCGAAGCTCATCATGAACGCGGTGCAGGCCATCCTGGCCGGCAAGCTGCCCGCCAAGGGCACGGTGCTCTCCCCGGACAACGCGCTCTGCGAGGAGTGCAAGCGCAAGGACTCCAAGCCGGCCGACCTGGCCCTGACCGAGTTCAAGCGGCCCCACCAGGTGCACATCGACCCGGAGAAGTGCCTGCTCGCGCAGGGCCTGGTCTGCATGGGCCCGGCCACGCGCGCGGGCTGCGAGGCCCGCTGCCCGGAGGGCAACATGCCCTGCACCGGCTGCTTCGGGCCGTCCTCGCGCGTTCGCGACCAAGGCGCCAAGTTCGTCTCTTCGGTCTTCTCCAACATCGCGCCCAAAGAGGTGGAGGAGATCGATAAGGTCCTCGACGGCATCCCGGACCCGATCGGCACGTTCTACCGCTACGGGCTTTCCAAGTGCATCCTGCGCCGCAAGCTTAACTAGGAGCGATAGAATGGATAAAAAAGTTCAAGAGATCTACGACAAGACCCAGAAGGCGGCCAACGCGCAGTACATGAAGCAGCGCCGCATCGCCATCGACCCCATCACCCGGCTCGAGGGGCACGGCAAGATCGACATCTTCCTCAATGACAAGGGCGACGTGGACCACGCCTACCTGCAGATCCCCGAGCTGAGGGGCTTCGAGGTGTTCAGCCTGGGCCGGCCTTCCGAGGACATGCCCCAGATCACCTCGCGCATCTGCGGGGTCTGCCCCACGGCGCACCATATGGCCGCGACCAAGGCTTTAGACGACCTCTATCAGGTCGAGTGCCACCCCGTGGGGCGCAAGATCCGCGAGTTGGTCTACAACACCTTCATGCTCGAAGACCACGCCCTGCACGTCTATATCCTGGGCGGGCCGGACTTCATCGTGGGCCCGGACGCTCCCAAGGAGCTGCGCAACGTCATCGGCGTCATCGGCAAGGTGGGCCTGGACGTGGGCAAGAGGGTCATCTCCATGCGCCGGCGCCTGCGCGAGATCATCAACTACGCGGGCGGCAAGGTCATCCATCCGGTGCTGGGCCTGCCGGGCGGCGTGGCCAAGGGCATCTCCCCGGACCAGATCCCGGCCTTCAAGGAGATCGCCCAGGACGGCCTGGAGTTCGCGCGATTCACCCTGCAGGTCTTCAAGGACATCGTCCTCAAGAACGAGGCCTACGTCAAGCTCATCACTTCGGACGCCTTCACCCACAAGACCTACTACATGGGACTGGTGGATAAGGACAACAAGGTGAACTTCTACGACGGGGACGTGCGGGTGGTGACGCCCGAGGGCAAGGAATACGCCAAGTTCCCCATCCAGAAGTATCTGGAGCACATCAACGAGCACGTGGAGCCCTGGAGCTACATCAAGTTCCCGTTCCTCAAGAACGTGGGTTGGAAGGGCTTCGTGGAGGGGGGGAGTTCCGGCATCTATGCCGTGGCGCCCATGGCTCGCCTCAATGCGGCCGACGGCATGGCCACCCCCGAGGCGCAGAAGGCCTACGAGGAGTACTTCAAGGTCCTGGGCGGCAAGCCCGTGCACCATACCTTGGCCAACCATTACGCTCGCGTCATCGAGATGCTCCAAGCCGCGGAGACCATCGTGCAGTTGGTCAACGACCCGCAGATCACCTCGAAGGACTTCCGCACGCTCCCGACCAAGACGCCGAAGGTCGGCGTGGGGGTCGTGGAGGCTCCGCGCGGCACTCTCATCCATCACTATGAGACCGACGAGCGGGGCCTGATGCGCAAGACGAACCTCATCGTGGCCACCGTCGGAAACTCGGCGCGCATCGCCATGAGCGTGGATAAGGCGGCCAAGGGGCTCATCAAAGGCGGCAACGTCTCCGACGGGCTTTTGAACCAGGTGGAGATGGCCTTCCGGGCCTACGACCCGTGCTTCGGCTGCGCCACGCACGCCCTGCCGGGCGAGATGCCCTTGATCGTCACCTTGAGGGACCTCAAGGGCGGCGTCATCAAGGAGATCCGGCGTTGAGACGACCGTGAAGCGCTGCTCCACGACCGTCGTCCTAGCCTTGGGCAACGACATCCTGGGCGACGATGGCATCGGCTTCCATGCGGCGCGGCATATCCGCTCGCAGTCCTTGGACGGCGTGGACGTGGTGGAGACGGGCGAGGCCGGCCTGGCCCTGCTGGACCACCTGGAAGGCTACGACCGGGCCCTCATCCTTGACGCCATCGCCACGGGCCAGTGCCGGCCCGGGACGGTCTTGTCATGGCAGCGCAAGGACTTCAAGGACATCGTCTCGCCTTCGCCGCATTTCTCGGGGCTGCCGGAGTTGATGAACCTGGCTGAACGCGTGGGGATGCACTTCCCGAAGGACATCCGCGTGCTGGCTATGGAAGTGGACGATCCGACGGTGTTCCGCGAGACTTTGACGCCTGAAGCGCAGAAAGCCCTGCCGGAGCTGGTCATGCGGGCCAGAAGTGTCCTGACCGAAGAATGGAGTCATTCGTCCGGAAGGCAGGGGTCCTGAATCTGAGAGCGGCAGACCTCTTTTCTCGCCGTCGATAAAAGGGAACGGTTCAAGGGACTCGCGAGTAATCTGACCACGGAGATGAAAAAGATGAATAAGACCGCTCCCCGCAAGCGGACTCAACAAGTGCCGGCATGGACCGCCAAGAAATGGGCGAAGATCTTCGACGCCAGTCCCAATCTTGTGTCGATCCATGATAGGGATTTCCGGATCATCTGGACCAACAAGGCCTTTGCCGCGGCATTCAAGATGAAGCCGCAGAAGTTGGTCGGCCAAAAGTGCTATGCCATCATCCATAGCTCCCCAAACCAGCCTAAAAGCTGCCCCCACTCCCAGGTTTTGCGGACCGGAAGCCCCGCGCATGCGGAGATATTCGATCCGCATTTCGGATGCTATCTGGACGTGTCCGTTTCGCCTATTTTCAATCAGAGAGGGGAGCTGAGCGGCTCGATCCATATCACCAAGGACATCACCGCGCGCAAGAAGATGACGGAAAAGTTGATAAGAGGAGAGCAGTTCATCAACGATCTTATCGATACCTTGGACGACGTCTTCTATGTATTCGATGCTCAGGGACATTTCATCAGGTGGAACAAGGCCTTGGAACAGGTCAGCGGTTACTCGCACGTCAAGATATCCAGGATGGAGCCCGCAGATTTTTTCACCAAGAAGGGCGCGGCAAATATAGCCATAGCTATTCGGGAAGCGTTTAGGAAAGGGCATGCTGCCGTCGAAGAGGAATTATTGACTAAAGACGGCAGACGGATCCCGATGTTTTTTTCCGGCAGCATAATGAAGGATTTTTCGGATCAGCCGATCCTTTGCGGCACCGGCAAGGACATCACCGAGTTGAAGCAAAAGACGCGGCAAGCCCTTCGGCGGCGATGATTCTCACGCCGTTTAGGCTGCCCAGCTGGATCGGACGGGGGGAGGACCCATGCACGAACAGGCCATAATCCAGAGCGTCATCGATTCTGTCCGTCAGAACCTGGCTTCGCAGAAGCTGACGGGGAAGGTGAAGTCCGTCTCCCTCAAGATCGGGGCCTTGGAGCTGCACGGCGAAGAGTCCTTCAAGCAGATCTTCGCGGTCTCGGCTGCGGGCACCCAGCTGGAAGGCGCCGCGCTCAAGCTCACCGTGCTCCCGGCCCGCATCAAGTGCGCGTGCGGCCATGAGGGGCCGGCGGACGAGGGCGTAGACCACCACTCCGACATGCCTATCGCGGAATGCCCGCGATGCGGCGAGGTCTGCCGCGTGAGCGGCGGGCGGGGCGTGGCAGGCATCGATCTGGAAGTCGAAGAAGCTCCAGTCAGGAAGTCCTAGCCTGCCATTGGACCGGCAAAGATCTCTGAGACTGACCGAGCACGTGGAGTCCTTGCGCGCCTGCCGGCTTTGTCCGAAGATGCATCCGCCCGTGGTGAGCGGTGGTCCGGTGGTGAGCCAGGTCTTGCTGGTGGGCCAGGCTCCAGGGGACAAGGAGCCCAAGCTGGGGCGGCCGTTCGCTTGGACCGCGGGCAAGACCCTGTTTAAGTGGTTCTTCGAGGCGGCAGGCCTGAGCGAAGACCGGTTCCGTTCCTCCGTCTACATGGCGGCGGTGTGCCGCTGCTTCCCGGGCAAGAAGCCGGGAGGCGGCGACCGGGTCCCATCCCCTGAAGAAGTCGAGAACTGCGCGGCTTGGCTCGGGCGCGAACTCGAGATCCTCAGGCCGTCGCTCGTCATCCCGGTGGGCAAGCTGGCCATCGCGAGGTTCCTGGCGGCCGGCAAGCTCGATGAGATGATCGGGCGCCAGTTCCGAGTCCGGGGCTTCGACGTCATCCCTTTGCCGCACCCTTCCGGCGCGTCGCCGTGGCACCGCATGGAGCCGGGGAAGACTCTTCTGCGTCGGGCGCTGCGCTTGATCGCGGAGCATCCGGCGTTCCGGGATATCCGCGGCTTCTAAGTGTTCAGCGTGCGGCGCAGGGATCCGGGTCATCCGCGCCCGAACGCCCCCTGACGATCGCCGCCTCCATCGAGATGCGGACCATGTCATGATATCTGCTGGCGGGATACTTCTTTAAAAAGGCTTCCCCGTCCGCCAAGAGCGCCTTATCATCCTTCAGGATCATGTCAGCCCCGATAACCGCTGAGGCGATCTGGTCATCATTCTCCCCGAGCTTCACTTGCCCATGGATGACCTTTCGGCAGAAGCCCGCTTCGTTCTCAAAATCGCCCATCTCCTGATACATTCCGAGCAGCCCTGCCGCATTCGGATAAGGCATGCGTCCGGCCGAGATGTCATCCAGGCGGCGCTTGATCTCCGGTGCCTTCTCGGTCCGCAGCGCAAGCAGGCGATCATGAGCGATCAGATCATGTTTTTTCTGATACGCCCGCATCCGCTGCTCGAGCTTGGCGTAGGCGTCCTCAGCTGCGGCAAGCTTTTTCTCCACATCAGCCCGGGGCTGGCCCGCGTCCAAAGCGGAGCGCGCCGCCACGACGCTGCTCGCCAGGGCCTGCGCCTCCGGGGTCTGGCTGCGGCATTTCCCCACCATTTTCTCTAACCGCTCAAGCCGGCGTGCCAGGTCGTCTACGCGCGCCTCGACCTTCTTGAGGCGTCCCAGCATGCCGGCCAGGTCCTCCTGGAACTTGCTGCTGCCCCGGACGAAGCGCTCCACCCGCGCCTTCTCGATGCGGACCAGCACGTAGCTGAAGCCCTGGCAGCGCGTGAAATCGTCCTGCTCCCAGCCCGCCAGCAGAGAGCTCGAGGGCAGCAGGCGCCCCACGGCCGAGGCCACCTCCCAGCGGTCATGTCCTGGCCCGGCGATATGATCCAGGGTCTCCTGGGGCCAGCCCTCGGCTTCCCCTGTCACCTGTTTGCCGAGATTCCTGATTGCCTGGTCCCTGGCCTTATCCGTGTCGGTGTCCCGCGCCACGCCGTAGTAGAACTCGCGGTCACGCGGCAAGCTCCTGTAAAAGACCGGCGGCTCGCACGTCTCTTTGGCGGCCGCCGCCGCTGCAGTCAAGGCCAAAAACGCTATACCGAGCGCCGACATTTTCAGCATTCTCGTATCCCAGCCTTCTCCTCGGTTCGCGGCGTCAGAATCGCGCCCACCTGCGATATAATAGCTCATCTGGGCTTCAACGGGGCCTGGATCAGGAAGGCCGCTTATGACAATCTGCGATCTGTTGCGCCGGCTCCGGCTCATCCTTCCTGCGGCCCTGTGGGTGGTCGCCAGTGCCTGGTCGGGCGAGGCCCCCACGACCCGCCCCGCCTCCCTCCAGGTCCTCTTCCTTGGCAACAGCTACACCTACGTCAATGACCTGCCCGGCAAGCTGATCGCCCTGGCCCGTTCCCTCGGCGACACCGTGACCACGGACGCCTCCGCCAAAGGCGGCTATCGTTTCATGAACCATACCAAGGACACAGAATCCTTGGCCAAGATCAAGGCGCGCCCCTGGGATTTCGTCGTGCTCCAGGAGCAGAGCCAATGCCCCGGCTTCGACGACTGGCAGATCGAGCGGGAGGTCGCCCCCTATGCCGTACAGCTCGATGAGCTCATCCATGCCGCCAGCCCCCGCGCCCAGACGGTGTTCTTCGCCGCCTGGGGCCGCAAGAACGGGGACCAGGACAACTGCAAGAGTATCCCGGGAGTGTGCACCTATGAAAGCCAGCAGCAGCGCATCACCAAGACCTACGAGCTGCTGGCCGCGCGGACTTCCGCGCTCCTGGCCCCCATCGGCGCGGCCTGGAGCCGTATCCGGCAGTCCCACCCCGAGATCGAACTCTATCAGCCCGACGGCAGCCATCCCTCCGAGGCCGGGACCTACCTGGCCGCCTGCGTCTTCTACGCGGCGCTATTCAGGAAGGGCGCGCTTGGGGCCAGCCCGCTCGGCCTCGATCCAGCCGTAGCCCGCATCCTGCAGCGGGCGGCCCAGGAGAGCGTATTCAGCCCGGCGCGCCGTTAGGCGCGCTACCAGGACCCGGAGGCGCCGCCCCCGCCGAAGCTCCCGCCTCCTCCTGAGAAGCCGCCCCCGCCGCTGGAGAACCCGCCGCCGCCGGAGGAGAAGCTCCAGCCGCTCGAATAGCTGGAGCCGGAGCCGCCGCCGGAGCTGTGGATGTGGCTGGCCACGCGTTTGCCCCAGTCGCTGCGCGGCAGGAGGATCCGGAGGATGGGAAACCCCACCAGATGGCAGCCTAAGGTGACGAGCGCGCCGCGGGGGCCGAGGATGATGATGGGGAACATCGACCAGAAGGGGATGAGGAAGATGTACAGGAACCAGCCGCTCGCGTCCGGGATGAGTATCCCGATGGTCGTGAACAGGCCGAGTATGCCGAAGATGAAGGCTCCGACCAGTATGCGCATGACCGGGTCCATTTCCGGCGTGATGCCGCTACCGCTGGAGCGGCTGCTGGGCTCATCTTTCGGCGCATAGGAGCCTTCCAGGGTCCCCACGATGGCCGAGACCCCGGCGCGGATCCCGCCGTCGTAGTCCTGGTGGCGGAAGGCCGGGGTGATCTCGCCGCGGATGATGCGGCCGCAGAGCGCGTCGGGCAAAGACGACTCCAGCCCGTAGCCCACTTCGATGCGCATCTTGTGGTCCTGGGGCGCGATGAGCAGGAGGATCCCGTTGTCCTTGCCCTTCTGCCCGAGCTTCCAGGTCTTGGCTACGCGCACCGAGAAATCCTCGAGCGCTTCGCCTTCCAGGGAGGGGATGGTCAGGACCGCGATCTGGTCCCCGGTCTTGCGCTCGTGCTCGGCCATCTGCGCGGAGACTTCCCGGATGGCGCTGGCGCTCATGATGCCGGCTTGGTCGCTGACGCGGCCGTCGAGATAAGGCACCTCCAGGGCCGATGCGGGCGCGGCGGCCAGGAGGCAGAGGACGAAGGCCCAGACGCAGCGGCGGCTCACGCGCCCTCCCCGTCGAGCATGGGCTTGTCGCTGAGCTCGTTGCGCTGGCCGGCCTCGGCCGTGAACCCGCCCTTGAGGAGCAGCTCATGGCAGTGCGCGACGGCCTGCACGATGCCTTCGGCCAGCCCGGCTCCCGCGGCGCTCTCGATGACCCGGGACACCGCCCGCTCCCACTCCCCCGGAGCGACCTTGGCGTTGATGCCCGAGTCCGCCACGACCACGGCGCGGCGTTCGAAGAGGCTCATGAAGATCAGGATGCCGGTGCGCCGATCGGTCTTGAAGAGCTCATGGTGGAGGAAAACCTCTTCGGCTCGGCGATGCACCATGGCCGTGAGGCGGTGGGAACCTGTCAACAAGCGCCGCAGCGCGGGCACGAACCGCCCGGCCGCCGCGCCCAGGGCGCAGCCGGCCAGGACCGCGGCGAGCAGGCGTCCCAGGGACTGCCAGAGGGGGTGGTTCCAGTCGGCGAGGAAGAGCCCCAGGCAGGCGGCTGCGGCCCCCAAGGCCGCTCCTTTCCAAGGCGCTTCGGGATAAGAGTCGCTCTGCCAGGCGATGTAGGTCGCGATCTGGCCGGAGGTCCCGGCTTCGGCCCGGGCCACCGCAGCTTCGATGCGCTGGAGCCCGTCGGGCCCCAGCAGGGTCTTGATCCGGTCGGATGTCCCCATGGCCGGGCGCCCTAGAACCGCACCTGCGGCGCTTTTGCGGCTTCCGGTTCGGCTTCGAAATAGGGGCGCTCCTTGAACCCGGCCAGGCCGGCGATGATGCTGGTGGGCATGCTGCGGATGGCGACGTTGTAGGCGATGACCGTCTCGTTGAAGGCGCGGCGTTCCACCGCGATGCGGTTCTCCGTGCCCTCCAACTGGACCTGGAGGTCGCGGAAATTCTCGGTGGCCTTGAGGCTGGGGTAGCTCTCAGCGACCGCGAGCAGGCGGCTCAAAGCGCCGCTCAGTTCGCCCTGAGCGGCGGCGAACTTCTTGAACTGCGCGGGGTCGTTCAGGACGGACTTGTCGACCGTCAGGCTGCCCACGCGTGAGCGCGCCTCCACGACCGCGGCGAGGGTGGATTTCTCGAAGCCGGCCGCGCCCTTGACGGTCTCGACCAGATTGGGCACCAAGTCCATGCGGCGCTGGTAGACGTTCTGCACCTGTCCCCAGGCGCCCTTGACCGCCTCCTGCCGGCTGACCAAGCCATTGTAAGCGGACATGGACCATAGGCCGATGACCACGGCTAGGGCGGCAATGGCAACGAGCGCGGTTGTGACGGGTTTCATGGAGCCTCCGAGGAGTCCAGCTGGATGAGGCTATTTACCCAAATTCGTCTGGGAGGGGTCAAGCCGAGGTCAGGCGTCCCGGCACAGCTTGGTCTTGAGCCTGGCCGCATCCACGCCTTCGACGTCGCCTTGCGCGTCGAGCCATTCCTCGAAGGAGGCCTTCCCCATCGCCTTCTCCGGGCTGGCGTCCCATTTCTCGATGAGCCGCTGCTCGCGCCAGGAGATGGCCCGCCAAGTCGAGACCGGCATCCGCGTGTCGATGAATGGCTCCGGCGGGGTTTCGAGCCGGGCCAGGAGGCGGCGGGCGGACGGGGTCGCGGGAATCGGGGCTTCGGGCGCGGGAAGGTGAGCCGGCTCGTCCACGGTCGGGGCCATGACGATGGGTTCGGCCGGCAATAGCTCGGCAGTCGGCGTGGGTGCGAATTCGCGCTTGCTGCTCAAGGCGAGCAGGCCGACTGCCGCCAGAGAGATGACGGCCAAGCCAGTGAGCGGCAGCCTCGGCAGGTTGTCGGAGACCGGCATGGGGGTATGGTCAGCGAAGGCCGAAGCCGGCGGGACAGCCCCATGCTCCGGTCTGAGGTTTGGGAGCGCCGGGCTCAGCACCGCGCTGCGGGTTGCGGCCCGGCCCGGGGCCTCTGGCCAGAGCTGGGCGCGAGGGACGGCGGTTCCTTCTGGAAGCCGGTGTGAGCCTTCTATGTAATTCTTGAAGTCCGTGGGGTCGCTGATCTGGCTCTGCAGGGCCTGGACCTGGTCGGCCGCGGATCCGGCCTTCTGGTCATCCGCGGCCCGCGCCGCAGAGGCGGACCATGAGATGAGGAGCACGGCGAGGCATCCGGCGGCGCGGCGAATGTCCATACGACTAGGGTAATCGGGCGGCGCGCGAGGGGATGGGCCGTAGGGCCCATGTTGGCATGGGACTTTAGGCCTAGGCGAGACATTTCCGGGTCGTCGGGCATGTTTGGTATGATGTGAATAGACATGAAAAAGACCAAGCTCGAATCCGTCGTCAAGACCGACCCCAAGCCGGCTCCGGCCGCTGCTCCCCGCCCCGTCAAGCCCGTGGGCCTCAGCGCCGTGGAGATGGGGGCCCGCCAGAAGGAGATCTCCGTCTCCGAGTTCTTCACCAAGAACCGGCACCTCCTGGGTTTCGACAGCCCGCGCAAGGCCCTGCTGACCTGCGTCAAGGAGGCCGTGGACAACGCTTTCGATGCCTGCGAGGAGGCCGGCATCCTCCCCGAGGTCCTGGTCAAAGTCGAGGTGGCCGCGGCTGAGGGCGAGACCCCGGCGACCGCGACCCAGGCCACCCGCTTCAAGGTCACGGTGGTGGACTACGGCCCGGGCATCGTGCGCGAGCAGATCCCGCGCATCTTCGCCAAGCTCCTCTACGGCTCCAAGTTCCACCGCCTGCGCATGAGCCGCGGCCAGCAGGGCATCGGCATATCGGCTGCCGGCATGTACGGACAGCTCACCACGGGCAAGCCGGTGCAGATCATCTCCCGGACCGGCGAGCATGCCCCGGCCCACTACTTCGAGGTGCAGATCAACACCAAGACCAACGAGCCGCGCATCCTGGAGAAGAAGCAAATCGAGTGGGAGAACCACCGCGGCACCCAGGTCACCATCGAACTGGAGGGCCGCTACCAGAAGGGCCGCGCGTCCATCGATGAGTATCTGGAGCAGACGGCCATCGCCAACCCGCACGCCAAGATCACCTACGTCACGCCGGAAGGGGAGACCAAGGTCTATCCACGGACCTATCAGCAGCTCCCGGTCCCGCCGCGCGAGATCAAGCCCCACCCCTACGGCATCGAGTTCGGCATACTCCTCAAGATGCTGCACGACACCAAGAGCCACTGGCTCTCGGGCTTCCTGTCCAGCGATTTCTCCCGGGTCTCGCCCCGCGTCGCCGATGAGATCTGCAAGACCGCGGGTCTGGAGCCCCACGCCAAGCCCCGCAACATCATGGGCGCCGAGGCGGACAAGCTCTACAAGGCCATCCAGGCGACCAAGATCATGGCCCCGCCCACCAACTGCATCTCGCCCATCGGCGAGAAGGCCATCCTGACCGGGCTCTACAAGCAGATCAAGGCGGATTTCTACACGGCTGTGACCCGTCCGCCGGCCGTGTATCGGGGCAACCCCTTCATCATCGAGGCGGGCCTGGCCTTCGGCAAGGGGCCGGATGCGGTCCAGGCGGTGGCGAAGAAGGCGCCCTTGGCCGAGGGCGAGCACAAGGATGAGGAGACCGAGCTGGCGCGCGTGCTGCGCTTCGCCAACCGGGTGCCGCTGCTCTACCAGCAGGCGGCCTGCTGCACCTTCCAGGCCGTGCTGGAGACCTCCTGGCGCAATTACGGGGTATCGCAGTCCCGCGGCGCCCTGCCCTCCGGGCCCATGGTCATCTTCGTGCACATGGCCTCGGTCTGGGTGCCTTTCACCAGCGAGTCCAAAGAAGCCATCGCCGATTACGATGAGATCCGCAAGGAGATCAAGCTCTCCATGCAGGAGTGCGGCCGGCGCCTGGGCATCTTCCTCAAGCGCAAGGAGCAGGCCAAGCACGAGTACCACCGCCGCAACATCTTCGAGCTCTATATCGAGGAGGTGGCCGAGGCCTGTAGGCGCTTGAAGGGAGGCCGCCTGGCGGTGGAGAAGCTCAAGGCCCAGCTCCTCAAGATCGCGATGAAGCGCACCGGCGGCGAGAAGACCGACGAGATCCTGGGCAAGAAGGGCGGGCCCGAGGGCCTGCCGGATTCCATCATCGTCACCGCCGAAGGGGTGGAGGGGGACGTGCCGGTCGAAGTCACGCAACCCCTCCCGGAGGCGGCGGCGCCTGTAGAACCGGCCGCGCCCGCACCGCAGGAGGAGGCTGAACCGGAACCTCCGCGCCAGGCGGTGAAGAAGAAATCGTCCAAGCCCGCCCGGAAGAGCAGGCCGGCGCCTAAGAAGAGGAAGAAGTAGCCCGAGGAAGCCATGGCAAAAACCAGCCATACGTCAGGAACGGTCGAGAAGAAGCTCGTGGGCCTTGCGGACCTCGTGATCCGCGCCGCGGAGCGCGGCAAGGATCCGGCGATCGAGATCCCGGTGCGCTCGCTCTCCAACGTCAAGTTCAACGAGAAGAGGCGCATCATCGAGATGGGCTCCAACACCCAGGACCGCACCTTCTTCAACGTGGGCATGGCCAAGAAGTTCATGCAGACCATGCTGGTCGGAGACGCGCTGGCTGAACTCCAGCGGGCGGGCCTGACCACCTCCCTGCGCGAGATCTACTACCGGGCCAAGCACACCATCGCGGACTCCCACGAGAACACCTTCGACGGCCAGAACGAGTCCGATCCCCTGATCGAGGACCTGGAGGTCGCTCTGGAGGCCCTGCGCGAGGAGCTGCACGTGCGCGCGGAGAACGCGGGCACGGTCATCGGCCCGCTGACCGTTCTCGACGACGGCGACACCGTGGATTGCGCCAAGCTCGGCAAGGGCGGCTATTCCGTCCCGTCCATCGTGGAGCCCGACTACGTGCAGATCAAGAAGTGCACGGCGGATTTCGTCCTGCTGGTCGAGAAGGGAACCCAATGGAACCGACTGGCCGAGGACAAGTTCTGGAAGAAGTACAACTGTATCCTTCTGACCGGAAACGGCCAGCCACCCCGCGGCGTGCGGCGTTTGGCCCGGCGCCTAAACGACGAGAAGAAGCTGCCGGTCTACGTCCTGGTCGACAACGACCCTTGGGGCTACTACATCTATTCCGTGGTCAAGCAGGGCTCCATCAACCTGGCCTTCGAGAGCCAGCGCATGGCCATCCCGGAGGCGAAGTTCATCGGGCTTTCCAGCGCGGATCCGGAGCGCTACGGCCTACCCCGCAACGTGGGTATCAAGCTCAACGAGAAGGACATCAGCCGCGCCAAGGAACTCCTCAACTATCCCTGGTTCCAGAAGAAAGAGTGGCAGAAGGAGATCCGGCACATGCTCTCCGTGGGCCTGAAGTTCGAGCTCGACGCCCTGGCCAACAAGGACTTCCAGTTTCTGACCAAGAAGTACCTGCCCAAGAAGATGCAGGACAAGGATTGGCTGGACTGACCGCCGCATCGTTGACCTTTTTTTGACTGCCTCCGCCTAAAATGTAGTTGGAGGGTGGCTGTCATGGAGTCAAAAAGGGGACTCGCCGTCATCGTCGGTTCCGGGGTGTTCCTATCTTTACTGATCCTGGCGGGCAGGCACTCCCAGGATTCCGAGTTGGCCCAGGCCCAAGCCTACGCGCAGGCGGTCATGTGGTCTGCCATCCCCCGGCAGCAGGCGTTCCTGCTCATCGAGAAGTACGGCCCGCCGCAACACCTCTCCGACGACAGGATGGAGTGGGATGGCCAGTGGCCCTGGAAGAGCATCACCGTCAGCGCCGACCATCCTCTCTCCCCTTTGACGGAGACGGTCTCCTGCCACGTCCCCAAGGAGAAGATCGCCGATCTGGCGCGCTACCCCCATGGACTGACGGCGGACGCGCGGAGGGGAGAGTTGGCGGCGCGCAGCGACAGCGAGGCTCTCAACTTCCTGAGCCTGAACCTGGGTATGGACATCCTGAACGGGCAGACGACCCCGGAGGCGGCGAGTCAGTACTTCTACAAGGCTATCGACCTGCACTATGCCGGCAAGTCGGTCCCGTACATGGAAAGGCTGCTCTTCGACGTCCCTCCGCTGCAGCCTCTGCCCACGGCCCGGATGCGGTTCAGGGAGAAGTTCTGAGGACCCCGGGTCGGAGTCTCTTGTCCACAAGCCAGCGGAGTGCGGGAGCGCAACTTTGATATAGTATCTCCTGCCGCATGTCCGACACCGACCACCTCATCAGAGCCCTGCACCTCGCCGTCCGAGGTCGAGGCCTCACCAGCCCGAATCCCATGGTCGGCGCGGTCCTGGTCAAGGACGGCCGCGTCATAGGCGAGGGCTGGCATCGCTGCTTCGGCGGCGACCACGCCGAAGTCGACGCCCTCAAGCATGCCAAGGCCTCGCCCCGGGGCAGCACCCTCTACATCAATCTGGAGCCCTGCTCCCACTTCGGCAAGACCCCGCCCTGCGTCGACGCTCTGATCTCCAGCGGGATCAGGAAGGTCGTGGCTGCCATGCCCGACCCCAACCCCCTTGTCTCAGGCCAAGGGTTCAGCCTCTTGCGCCGGGCCGGCATCAAGGTCGAAGTCGGCCGCATGAAGAGCGAGAGCCAGGAGCTCAACTTGTCCTACCTGACCTGGATCAAGAAAGGGCGCCCCCTCATCGCGCTGAAGGCCGGCCAGAGCCTCGACGGCAAGATCTCCAGCCGCACCGGCCGGTCCAAATGGATCACCGGGCCCGACGCGCGCGACTACGGCCGGCGCCTGCGCTTCATGTTCGACGCCATCCTCGCCGGCATCAACACGGTCTTGAGCGACGATCCGTCCTTGGGCTACCGGCCTCCGGTCCAGCCCCGTTCGCTGCTGGCCCGCAAGCGCCACTTCAAGGTCATCCTCGACAGCCGGGGCCGGCTGCCGCTCTCGGCCAAGCTCTGGCGCGGCCCCAGCCAGGTCGTGGTCGCGGCCACCCAAGCGGCTCCCGAGTCCCGGCTCCAGGCTCTGCGGCGCCGGGGGGCGCGGGTGCTCGTCTGCGGCCAGAGGCGCGTGGACCTCAAGAGGCTCATGGCTCTGCTGCGCCCGGAGGTCGGCTCTTTGCTCGTCGAAGGCGGCGCTCAGGTCCACGGCTCTTTCGTGGACGCCGGCCTCATCGACCTCTTCTACCTCTTCCAGGCGCCGCTCATCCTGGGCGGCGAGCAGGCCCGGACCTCCATCGCGGGGCGAGGCTTCGACTCCCCGGCCAAGGCTCTGCGCCTGAGCCTCGCGGCCGAATACTGCCTCGGAGAGGACCACCTCCATGTTTACCGGAATCATTGAGAGCCTGGGCACGGTCCGGCAGCTCTCACCGGGCCGGACCGGCCTGGTCGTAGAGACCGCGTTGACGGACGTGAAGCTCGGGGAGAGCATCGCGGTCAACGGCGCCTGCCTGACCGTGAGCCGGACCGGGCGCGGCGAGCTCGGCTTTGACGTTTCCCCGGAGACCCTGAAGAAGACCACCTTGGGAGCACTGCGCAGGGGCGAAATGGTCAACCTCGAACGGGCCCTGCGCCTGAGCGACCGCCTGGGCGGGCACCTCATGACCGGCCACGTGGACGCCCCGGGCCGCATCGTCGCCTTGAAGGGCGCGGCCTCGGGCAAAGAGATGGCGGTCCTCTTCCCGGCCGAGCTGCGCAAGTACCTGGCGCCCAAGGGCTCCGTGGCCGTGGAGGGGGTGAGCCTCACCATCGCGGCTCTGCATGGCGGCCGAGTGACGCTGGCCTTGGTCCCGCATACCTTGAAGAGCACCAATCTTGCTAAAAAACGCGTCGGCGACCGGGTCAACCTTGAGGTCGACGCCCTGGCGCGGTACCTCAGATGAAGAACGTGGAGACGGTCGTCGCCCGGATGCGCGCCGGCGGCCTCGCCATCCTGGTCGACGACGAGAACCGGGAGAACGAAGGCGACCTCATCCTGGCCGCGGAGAAGATCACGCCCCAGGCCGTCAATTTCATGGCCACCGCGGCGCGGGGCCTCATCTGCTGCGCCATGGAGGAGGGCCGCCTCGAAGAGCTCGGCCTGCGGCCCATGGTCGCGGAGAACACGTCTTTGCACGGCACCGCCTTCACGGTCTCCGTGGACGCCAAGAAAGGCGTCGCCACCGGCATCTCGGCCGCCGACCGCGCCGCCACCATCAAGGCCCTCATCTCGCCCAAGACCCGGCCTACGGACCTCGCGGTCCCCGGCCATGTCTTTCCCCTGCGCAGCCGCAAAGGCGGGGTCCTGGTGCGCGCCGGGCATACCGAAGCCGGCGTGGACCTGATGCGCATCGCCGGCCTGTATCCGGCCGCGGTCATCTGCGAGATCATGGCCGCCGATGGCGGCATGGCCAGGCTGCCCGAGCTGCGGCGCCTGGGCCGAAAGCACCGCATCCCCGTGGTCACGGTCGACGAGGTCATCGCCTACCGCCGCAAGAAGGACAAGCTGGTGGCCAAGGCCCTGGAGGTGAATCTGCCCACAGCTCTTGGGGATTTCACTTTGCACCTCTACGAGTCCGTCATAGGGCAGGAGCACCACATGGCCCTGACCAAGGGGGACCTGCGCCTCAAGGGCTCCCAGGACAGCGTCTTGGTCCGGGTCCATTCCCAGTGCCTCACCGGCGACATCTTCCACTCCAGCCGCTGCGATTGCGGCGAACAGCTCCACCGGGCCATGGGCATCATCGCCAAGGAAGGCCGTGGGGCCCTGCTCTACATGCGCCAGGAGGGCCGCGGCATCGGCCTGCTCAACAAGCTCAAGGCCTACAAGCTGCAGGAGAAAGGCCTCGACACGGTGGAGGCCAACCTCGCTCTGGGATTCGCCGAGGACCTGCGTGACTACGGCATCGGCGCCCAGATCCTCAAGGATCTGGGCCTTTCGCGCATACGGCTGCTGACCAACAATCCTAGGAAGATCGTCGGTCTGGCCGGCTACGGCCTCACGATCACGGCCCGGGTACCCATCGAGATCCCGGCTGGCAAGCACAACCTGCGTTATTTGACGACCAAGAAAGAGAAACTCAAGCATTTGCTAAAAATCTAGCACATGACAGGCAACACATTTCCTGAGGGCTGTCAGTGCCAGCGCGCTACCGCGCGCTAGGAGGAAAGATGCCGAAAGAACTGGTGGGGATGTTCGACGGGAAAGGCAAACGGTTCGCCGTGGTGGTCAGCCGCTTCAACGACATGATCACCAAGAGGCTCTTGGAAGGGGCCTGCGACTGCTTGCTGCGCCACGGGGTCAAGGACGGAGACGTGACCGTGGCCTGGGTGCCCGGCGCCTATGAGATCGGGCCTGTGGCCAAGAGGCTGGCCGCCGGCGGCAAGTGCGACGCGGTCATCTGCCTCGGCGCGGTCATCCGCGGCGAGACCCCGCACTTCGACTACGTCGCCGGGCAATCGAGCCGCGCCATCAGCGCGCTGGCCATGGAGGGGAAGATCCCGGTCATCTACGGGGTTTTGACCTGCGACTCCGTGGACCAGGCCATGGCTCGGGCCGGCACCAAGAGCGGCAACAAGGGTTGGCAGGCCGCCCTGTCCGCTCTGGAGATGGTCGATCTTTACAAAGCGCTCTAGCGGCCCCGGCCGTACGTAAAAACATCCCCCGCGGGACTTCCCCGCGGGGGATGTTTTTGTTGCGGCAGCCGTCAGTTCAAGGCCAGATGCGGCAGACGTCGTGCTTGCGCTCGTCGAAGTCGACCTGGCAGCGCTCGTTGCAGTAGTTGGTGTTCTCACGGCACTGGTTCAGGCAGACGGCGTCGCCGCCGCAGTAGGTGCCGCAGGTGAGGTCCGCTTCGCCGCAGGCCGCATAGCAGTTCCGGAGCTGGCCGGCATAGTAGTCATAGCAGGCCATGGGCATACCAGGGTACCAGACGGGCAACGTGGCCCAGACCCACCAGATGGGGCGGTAGTAGGGATCCCAGCCCCAGCGCCAGTCGTTGTGGGGATGGTGGCCCCAACCGGGGTGGTTGGGCCAATGGTTCCAGTCATGATGACCGGGATGTGGAATCGGTCCCGGGTGCGGGCCAGGATGCGGCACGGGTCCAGGATGTGGCCCTGGATGCGGCACAGGTCCCGGATGCGGCACAGGTCCTGGATGCGGCACAGGTCCTGGATGGGGTCCCGGATGCGGGGCAGGGTGCGGGACGGGTCCTGGATGAGGGCCAGGGTGGACGCCGCCGCCGCCGTGGCCGCCAGGCCCGCCGTGGGAGGTTTCGACGCTCTCTTCAACAGCGTCCTGCTGCTCGCAAGCCTGCTGCTCTTCGGCGGCCTGCGCGTTGATCTCCTGGGTCTTGATGGAATTGTCTTGGATGCATTGTTTCAAGGAGGTCATCTGCGTTCCCAGAGCGCCGTCTTTCTGGAGCGCGCCGGTGACCGACTGCTCGAAGTTCTGGGCGCTTAGGGACGCCGCGGCCGAGACCACGATCATGGCCGCGAATGCGAAACATGACATGCGAGTCTTCATCTCTACATTTCCTCCGGACTTCATGGATGGGTCAACGACATGGACATTCTAGAATTAGTGGTACCGAAATAGAATAGGTCATGGGACCCATGGTTCTATAGGCCTAAAGACCTACCCGGGATAGCTCAGCGGCGGTCGAACCACTTCTTAATCCAGCCCCAGACCCCGCCCCGATGCAGGGGGCACTCCGTCGTGGGCTGCGTCCCGGCCAGGAACACCTCGGAGCGGCGTTGCGGACAGCCGGACCTGGCCAGCAGCCCGGAGGCCGGATCGATCACCACGGTGACCAGGCCTTGCGGCTGGACGAACCCGGCCGCCGGCCCCTCGCTGGCCGCCCTCATGAACGCGGCCCAGACCGGCATGGCGTTTTTTGCGCCGGTGAGCTGAAGGGCCCGGTTGTGGTCATCTCCGACCCAGACCCCGGCCAGGAGTTTCGGGGTATAGCCCACGAACCAAGCGTCGCGGCCGTCGTTGGTGGTCCCGGTCTTGCCCGCGCCGGGGCGCGTGAAGCCCAGGCGCGGCAGGTCCTTGGCCGTGCCCTCGGATATCACGCTCCCGAGCAGCGACGTGATCAGGTAGGCCCGGGCCGGGTCGAGCACGCTGCGGCGCTCGCCGCGGTCGAACTCCATCACGCGACCATCGGCGTCGCAGACCATGCCGAGCAGGCGGGGCTCGACCTGGAAGCCTCCGTTGGCAAAGGCCGCGTAGGCCGCAGTGAGCTCGAGCAGGCTGACCTCGGAGGTCCCCAGGGCCAGGGCCAGGCTCTCCTCCAGAGGGCTCTTGATGCCCAGGCGCCGGGCGAAATCGGCCACCGCGGCAGGCCCGACCTGGCCGGCCAGGTCCAGGGCTGCGGCGTTGAGGGAATGGGCGAGGGCGCCGCGCAGCGTCGTCGTGCCGAAATAGACGCCCTCGTAGTTGTGCGGCTGCCAGGGAGCCTGACCCGCGGGGCTGGGGAAGGTCTTCGGCCGGTCTTCCAGCAGGCTGGCGGCGGTGTAGCCCTTCTCCAGCGCCGCGCCGTAGAGAAAGGGCTTGAACGCCGAGCCCGGCTGCCGCCGGGAACGGGTCGCGCGGTCGTATTGGCTCTCCGTGAAATCGCGGCCTCCGACCAGCGCCAGGACCCGGCCGTCCTCCGGGGCGAGCGCTACGAGCGCGCCTTGGGCCGGAAGCCCGCGTACCGCCTCCTGGGCTGCGGCCTGCAGTAGCGGGTCCATGGTGGTGTAGAGGCTCAGGCCGTTGCAGAAAAGAGCCTCTTCGCCGTAGCGCGGCAGGATCTGCCGCACCACCTCCGCCACGAAATACGAGGGAACCTGACGGTCGCCCGAAGGCCGGGAGACGACCGCCGGCGGTTCGGCCTGGGCGCGGTGCAGCTGCGCGGCCGTGATGAAGCCTTCCTCGCGCATCCGGCCCAGGACGAAGTCGCGCCGCTGGCGCGCCTCGTCCGGGTCCCGGCGCGGGTTGTAGCGATACGGGGAGCGGATGATGCCGGCGAGCATAGCGCATTGGCCCAGGGAGAGGCGGTCGAGGCTCTTGCCGAAATAGAAGTCCGCCGCCGCCTTGACCCCGGCTACGGCCACGACCCCATCCTGCCCCATGTAGATGTGGTTGAGGTAGACGGTGAGTATGCGCTCCTTGCCCAGGCGCAGCTCGAGGTAGACCGCGAAGGCGGCCTCGATGAGCTTGCGGCTCAGGGTCTTCTGCGGTCCCAGAAAGAGGTTCTTGGCGAGCTGTTGGGTGATGGTGCTTCCGCCTCGGAGCTCGGAGCCGCCCGCGAGGTCGTGCCAAGCCGAGCGCAGCAAGGCCAGAGGATCGACGCCCCAATGCCGGTAGAATCTCTTGTCCTCGGTCGCGATCACGGCGTCCTTGAGCTCCTGCGGGATCTCCCCGGCCTGGGCCGGTTCGCGACGGACCTTCTTGGCCCCGGAGAGTTCTGCCGAGAGTTCGGGCTCGAGCCAGACCATCGGGACTGGGGCTCCGGCGGCGTCGTGCACCCCGGCCGCGCCGTCCGATCCGAACCTGACCGTGAAGAGCCCCGGGTCCTGCGCTGGCAGGGGGGCGGAGAAGCCCCGGAGGAAGACCGCGAGGACCGGCGCTTTCCAGGAATACTCGCCCGGAGCCTTCACCGCGGCGGCCTGACGGTAGCCGAGCCGACGCAGGCGCAGGATCAGGAGGCGCGGGTCGCGCGGAGTCTCCGCGCCCACCGCGGTCGCGGCGGAATAGACCCGGGTCGAGAAGCTCTCCCCTAACCCGCCCAGCACGAGGCGGGAGAGCTGGCGCTCGGCGCGGTAGACGAGGACGGACATGCCGGCGGCCAGCAGAATCAGGATGGACAGGGTGAGTCGCGAGAGGGAAGGCTTGCGACGAGGGTGGCTCATTGGGTCGGAGGCCTAAGGCTCTATACCTGTGGCGATGGGGCGGATTGTGGACTGGGGAAACTGGTTCCTATGGCATGGAATAAATGTCATCGTGAACAACTCCCCAGGGTCAGGCTCCTTTGGGCTTGGCAAAGGTCATGATACCAAAACGCCGCCGGAGTGAGTCTCCGGATTAGGCCTAAGACGTATGGAAATCGTATCGGGTCGCTATCTGCCACAGTCGGGTGACCGCGTGGTGCCAGCGCGGCGCAAGCCGCCCTAGCCTTCGGCCATGGCGTCGTTCGGTGTGGTATCATATGCGCATAGCTTCGCACGGCATGACGGCGCCGCAAATCGGGAGGATATCGAAATGAGCCTTCAAATCGGCATGCAGGAAAGGAAGCCATGTTTTTTCCAGCTGTCCCTGGCCGGCCGGCTGGACACCGAGACCTCGACGCAGCTGGAACAGCGCGTCGCCATGCTCATGGAGACGCCGGTCAAGGCTTTGGTTTTTGACATGGCCATGCTCGAGTACATCAGCAGCATGGGGCTGCGGGTGGTCCTCAAGACCATGAAGGACGTCAAGGCCAAGCAAGGCGTGTTCATGGTGACGAACATGCGGCCGGAGATCCAGAAGGTCTTCGACATCGCCCAGCTACTGCCCGATGGGTCCTATTTCACTAGCGTAGATGAGGCAGACCGCTATTTCGCCGGTATACAGGAAAAGATCAAGAACGGAGAGATCGCGGCGGAAAGCGGGAGCTGAGTCCGAGCGACGAGCCTGTCGTGTCGCCGTAGCAGGGCGTGACCGGGATCCTGCTAGGAGCCTGTCCGAGTAATCCGATTTTGACGATTATCGACGGCGCGGACATCGCGACGTAGATTGCGGACGGGAAGTCAGACCTTCGGCTCGGTCAGGCGACTTGGAAAGCTGTGTTACGCCACAACTTGAGCAAGTTGTGGGTCGTGCAAATCAGCGACCATTCGCCTTTGACCTTCGATATCCCGCGCAGCAGGAACTGCCGGAATCCTCTCGCCTGCTTGATCTGCCCGAAGACTGGTTCGACGATCGTTTTTCGTTTGGCGTAGATCGTCCGGCCTCGGATCGTCGATAGTTTTCGCCGCATCAACTCCTTGGCTGACAGTCCATCAGGGATTCTGCCTCTCGGAGCCGGTGGCGCTACCTCTCCGTGCTTGCGACGTTCGGGCGGGATAAATGTTTCCACCTTCATCTTCTCCAACGCCGCAACGGTGTCCTTGCTGAAATACCCCGCGTCCATGCTCGCATGTTCGGGCAGCTTGCCGGAGTTCGACTTCACCTGCCCGATCATCGGCTCCGCCTGTAGGCTGTCGTTGGTCTGTTGCGCCACGTCGGCCGCCACGATCACCTGCTCCTTGCCGTCGACCGCCGCTTGGCAATTATAGGCCTGCATGAAGGCCAGGCGATCGCCGGGACGTGGCATGATCCGGCTGTCCGGATCGGTGAAATTCTTCTGCGCCTTATCCTTGGGCGTCGGGTCGGAATCTTTGGGATGTCGTCTCCCAGGGTCTTTCTCAGCCCGCGCGTCCGTTTCCCGCTTCTTGGCTTCGGCCGCTTCTTTCGCTTCCCGCTCCAGCTCTTCCATCGCCTCCTGAATCTTCTTCAGCCGCCCTTCCCGGTGCGCCAGCTCCGCCGGGAGCTCGTCGCCTCGCTTGTCGCGCCCGTACTCCGCGTCTTCCGCCTCATCGATCTCGTCAGCTCGCCGCAGCAGCTCGTCGATCTCCGACTCAAGTTGCGCCTCCGTTTTCTTCATCCGCCCGTAGCTCATCGCCTTGTGCTTCGACGCGTTCGCCGTCATCTTCGTGCCGTCGAGAGCGACGTGCCCCAACTTGACCATCCCCGCCTTCTGACAAAGTCTCAACACCTGTACGAACAGCCCGCGCAGCGCCGTCAGGTGCCGTTTGCGAAAATCCGAAATCGTCCTGAAGTCCGGCGTGTTGTTCGCCGCCAAATACCGCAGCGCCACGTCTTCCACCAAACCCCGCTCGATTCGGCGGCTCGACGGCAGACCGACGCAGTACGCATAGAGCAGAACCTTCACCATCATCACTGGATGATACGGCGGGTGACCGCGCTCCTCACGCTCGTAGACGTCCACGATCGCGTTCAAGTCCAGTTTTTCAGCGATGTCGCTCACGAAATGAGCGAGGTGTCCCGCAGGCAGCCAGTCCTTCACCGACGGCGGCAGAAGTAGAATCTGATCCGGCTCGTAGGGACGGTAGGTTTTGCTCATTCTCTCCTCGGGGGCAGAGAGAATTTTACCGCTTATCGACGAGGATTACTCGGACAGGCTCCTAGCGGCGGAAGCGATGGCTGCTGGAGCGGGCGATGCGTCGGCGGAACTTGAAGCGTTGGGCGGTGGGTTCCTTGTAGGCCTTCATCTGCGGCGGTACCTTGTAGGGGAATTCCGGGAAGGCCAGGCGCGGGATGGGAGTGCCGATGAGCCTCTCGATGGCCGCCACGAAGCGCTCCTCCGATAGGTCCATCAAGGTGATCGCGTCGCCTGCGGCGAAGACCCGTCCCGTGCGCCCCACCCGGTGCACGTAGTCCTCCGGATGCAGGGGCACGTCGAAGTTGATCACGTGGCTGATGTGGCGCACGTCGAGGCCGCGGGCCGCGATGTCCGTGGCCACCAGGATCTGGTGCTTCTGCTCCCGGAAGCCTGTCATGGCGCTGTCGCGCTGGGCCTGGGTCTTGTCGGAGTGTAGAGCGATCACGGGCACGCCGCGTACCTCCAGGTAGCGCGCGACCTGGTCGGCCCGGGAGCGGGTGCGGGTGAAGATGACGGCCGACTTGACCTTGGTCTTCTTTAGAATGAAGTGCAGCAGCTCGAATTTTTCGCCCGCGTTGATCGGGTAGAGGGCCTGGGTGATGCCCGAGGCCGGGGCGATGTTCATGTCGATCTCGATGCGCACCGGCTCGTGCATGAATTCGTGGACCACGCGCGCCACTTCCGGCGGGATGGTGGCCGAGAACATGTGGGTCTGGCGTTGTTTCGGCAGGGCCTGCATGATCCGGCGGATGTCGGGCATGAAGCCCATGTCCAGCATCCGGTCGGCTTCATCGAGCACCGCCACCTCCACGGTGTCGAGGCGTATTTGGCGCCGCCCGTAGTGGTCCAGCAGGCGCCCGGGCGTGGCCACCACGATGTCCGCGCCCTTACGCAGGGCCTGGAGCTGCTCGTGGAAGCTGGCCCCGCCGATGATCAGAACGCAGCGGGCCTGGGAGAAGCGGGAGAACTGGCGCACTGCTTCTTCCACCTGGGTCGCGAGCTCGCGGGTGGGCACCAGGACCAGCGCGCGCACGGGGTGCTCCGTGACCTGTCCCTTGCCGTGCTGCGTGGCCGGGCGCTTGGCGCGCGAGAGGATGAGCTTCTGCAGCAGCGGCAGGACGAAGGCCAGGGTCTTGCCGCTACCGGTCTGGGCCGAGCCCAGCACGTCCTTGCCCGCCAGCGCCAGGGGGAGAGCCTTGGCCTGGATGGGGGTCGGCTCGGTGAAGCCCTGCGCTTGGACGGCCTGGAACAGCTCAGGCAGCAGGCCGAAGCTGGCAAAGGCTCCGGTCTGCGGCGGGGCCGCGGTTGTGGCCTGAGCCGCGGCCTTAGGCGGCAGCGCCGTTTTCGCCGGCGCCGCGGTCTTGGCGGGCGCCGGCCGTAAGGAATTCCGTCCGGCCGGTGCCTGCGGAACTTCCGATACCGCAGGCGCCGGATGCGTCGTCTTCTTGCCCAGTAGCCGTCGGATGATTCGTCGTATCAGATCAATACCGGTAGTTGTCGGGTTTGTAGGGCCCGTCGGGGCTGATCCCCAGGTAATCGGCTTGGGCCTTGCTGAGCTTGGTGAGCTTGGCTCCGAGCTTGCCCAGGTGCAGGCGCGCCACCTTCTCGTCGAGCAGTTTGGGCAGGACGTAGACCTCGTTCTTGTACTTGTCCTTGCCGCGGTTGGCCCACAGTTCGATCTGGGCCATGGTCTGGTTCGTGAAGGAGGCGCTCATCACGAAGCTGGGGTGCCCGGAGGCGCAGCCCAGGTTGACCAGTCGGCCCTCGGCCAGGACGATGACCTTCTTGCCGTTGGGCCAGACGAACTCGTCGACCTGGGGCTTGACCGTGTCGCGCTTGATCTTGGAGTCGTTCATGATGGAGGCCACATCGATCTCCAGGTCGAAGTGCCCGATGTTGCAGACGATGGCGCCGGATTTCATGGCGTCGAGGTGCTTGCGGACGATGATGTCCCGGCAGCCGGTGGCGGTGATGAAGATGTCGCCGAGGGCCGCGGCCTCGTCCATGGTCACGACCTGGTAGCCTTCCATGCAGGCCTGCAGGGCGGTGATAGGGTCGATCTCGGTGACCAGCACGCGTGCGCCCATGCCGCGCAGGGACTGGCAGCAGCCCTTGCCCACGTCGCCGTAGCCGGCGACCACGCAGATCTTGCCCGCGATCATGACGTCGGTGGCGCGCTTGATGCCGTCGAGGAGCGACTCGCGGCAGCCGTAGAGGTTGTCGAACTTGCTCTTGGTGGTGGAGTCGTTGACGTTGATGGCCGGGCACTTCAGGGTGCCGGCGGCCTGGCGCTGGTAGAGCCGGTGCACGCCCGTGGTGGTCTCCTCGGAAAGGCCCACGAGGTCCTTGAGCAGCTCGGGGAACTTGTCGTGGACCATATTGGTGAGGTCCCCGCCGTCGTCGAGGATGACATTGAGGCCCTTGCCGTCGGGCCAGCGCAGGGTCTGCTCGACGCACCAATCGTACTCCTCGAGGCTCTCGCCCTTCCAGGCGAAGACCGGCACGCCGGCTTTGGCCACCGCGGCCGCGGCGTGGTCCTGGGTGGAGAAGATGTTGCAGGAGCTCCAGCGCACCGAGGCGCCGAGTTTGATCAGAGTCTCGATGAGGACAGCGGTCTCGATGGTCATGTGCAGGCAGCCCGCGATGCGGGCCCCGGCCAGGGGATTCTGGCCGGCGTACTCCTCCCGCAGGGCCATGAGGCCCGGCATCTCGGCCTCGGCCAGGACGATCTCCTTGCGGCCCCAGTCCGCGAGGCTGATATCCTTGACCTTGTAATCGGTTGAGTTCTTCATTTTGGTAGAGGTCTTCGTAGTGGTGGCGATGGCCATTCTCTATTTCTCCGTCGGAAGGTTCCTGATTATACCTTTTTTTGTGGGTCTTCTCCTTCCTGAGTGGGTAAAAATAGCGTAGGAAGCGGGCCGCTCTCGACGGGGAAATGGCTTTCCTGATGCTCAAGAAATCTGGCACGATTGCAGGATGCAAAAACAG
>Ga0118677_10000891_pt1 | contig 64215 bp, 40 predicted proteins | sample AliMusrvi5mmetaG_FD_86154 | JGI IMG/M metagenome (GOLD analysis project Ga0118677, IMG submission 86154) | reverse complement strand
AAGAAAAGGGTCTAAATTCCCCGTTTTTTTCTCAAAATCCCCACGGAGTCCCCGCCACGCCCTATCGAAAATTGCAATTGCAGCTAAATTTCTTTAGGGATATATGAATTGATAGTGAATATTTTAGCACAGGAATTGGGGGAATTAAAGGAAAGGATTAGCTCCCCTAGGCAGGAGGTTTGATCAAAAATAACTTGAAAGAAATTCTAAAGCCATGTTAAAAAGCAAATATTTCGTCACTGAACTCCGGCTGAAGAAACCGATCATACGAATTCGGTTCACAAGTGGTGTTTTTTTGTAGAGTTTTTTTCTTTGGCACGGATTTTAAGATAGAAAAATGCGATCAATCTACCGAAAATTTAAGTGCAATTTATGGCCTTTTACAGTTGATTTCAATATATAGAACTCAATACCAACAAGGCTTTTGGAACAAAACAATGTTTTGGAGGATGTTTTTTTTTGCTTCTTTTATTTGCCATCCCCGGACAAAAAAAAGAAGTTCAATTTTTTGATTTGCGTGTAAAATTTCGTTAATAATTCATTTATAGCGATTTAGCCATGTGAATACCCTCTAAATTTTACTTGTAACTCACGGAGTGCCCGCCCCGCCCTATCGGGAAATGCAATTGCACTTATACCTTTTTAAGGATATATGAATTGATAATGAATATTTTAGATCAGGAACAGGGAAGGAAGGAAGGAAGGAAGGAAGGAAGGAAGCAGGTATGCTCCCCCAGGTAGGGGATTTGCTACTTAACAGATCGAATGACACCCTAAACCAACCCAAAGAGAAGACAAGTGAAAAGGTATCTTGGGTAAAAATCCAGGCCTGCCGATGTTTTCTTTTGCTGCTTTGCTTTGCCATCATTACCGAAAAGAAAAGCAGTCGATTTTGATTTGTAGCGAAAAAATCAGCAATTCGCTGATATGCTGCCATATAAGAGATTGAATACCCCGTTTTTTTCTCTTTGAACACAAGTAGTGCACGCCCCGCCCTATCGAAAAATGTAATTACACTTTCCAAATATATAAGGATATATGAATTGATTGGGATTATAATAGATTAAGAACTGGTTTAGCAAGGAAAGTGGGGTACTGCCCCAGAAATATTGATCCTTGCTTTTTTTTAGCTATACATTAAAAGAAAGTAAGTCCGCCGATTTAGCGTACTACAAAATGAAAATGTTATCTACATGATAATTAGAATTATAAGGGTGAACAAACACCGTTATAATTACAAAATGCCTACGCAGTGCGCGCCCCGCCCTATCGAAAAATGTAATTACACTTTCCAAATATATAAGGATATATGAATTGATCATATTTATAGAAGTGCATAAATTCAGATAGTTAACGGATATTCTCCCCTATCAAACCAATGGCATTCCAATAAATATTAGGGGAGGCGCTGGATTATTAACACGGAATCAGGATGATCCCCTGTCAGTTGATATTGTAATCTATTGACTGTTCTTGCTAAAATTAATGGGATGGGCTTGAAAACTCAGATGGTTCTATTGGATTCTGCTCATCACAAACTCGTTGAAGTCTTTGTGATCCGGATAGATTACCGGCGCTCAATCTTTGACTTGATCATATCTGTTAATGATCTGTTGAGATGCTGCCATCCCTGCATTGTCATTATCCAGGAAGAGGTTAATTTCTTTTGCGTCTTCCAATACGGATTCGATCCGTGACAAAAAAGATAATGAGTTTAAGACAATCGCCTGGAATCTGGGGACCTTGTGGTAATGAGAGCAGCAGGATAAAAAATCCATGAATCCCTCAAAAACATTGATTTTGGAATTGTCTTCGCCGGGAATGGTGGTTATGTATTTTGGACTGGAACCTGTTTTAAAGAATGCGCTACGTAGTTCATAACCGTCTTTATCATTCTTAAATGCCAATGCAAAGTACCTTTTATCATGGACAGTATAAAAGGCCTCTTTGAGAAACCTACGGGCGAATGCCTGGGAAACATTACGTGATTTAATATATTGAATCAAAGCAGGATTGCTTAATCCCCTAATGCGTTCAATCCTAATATGCCCTGATTGGTCTGCCGGGTCTATTACATTATTATAATGCTCAGTTGAAAATGAATTTTTACCGATCAAATCCAGGGCTTCCGGTAAATTGGCATTGTGTAACTTCATCACAAGGTCAATCAGGTTGCCACCTTCACCGGTTCCAAAATCATACCAAAGGTTCTTTGATAGATGAACCTTGAAGCTTGGTGTGTTCTCCTTACGCATCGGACTGAGGAACCATGCGCTGCCATACCGGATTCTAACAGGCTCATGTCCGGTTACATGCAGGTAATCTATTAAATGGGTTTTCTTTGCCTCAGTAATATTCATGGTTTCCTGTTAAACAATCAATAATGTATGTGAATTAGCTCTTCTCTTTTTGCCCAGAATATTTTAACACGGTGCTGTGTTTGATTATCAGATCATTAACCGTGTTACGTTAACTCCCGTATATATAACATACAATCTGACTTAACACGGCTGAATCTTTTAACACGGTGCATGAATTGTAACTTGCTGCAATTGAATGACTAAACCGTGTTATGTTAAAAACCATGTTCTATATATACAGTTAACGTAACATACCTATTCATTTAAACACAATTTGAAAGTCTTGCCTTCTCCAATATTTTTAATAAATTTTTGGTCAAGATGATAGGTTACAAATTCACGCAAGTTTGAATAACCGACCTGAACATCATATTTTTTAGCAACCTTTTTCAGCTCTTCAATATATTTGTTTTGGGAAAATTCATCGGCGACCTTAAAAACCTCTTTAATCCAGTTCCTGTGCAGCATATCCTCCATGTCTTCAGGGCGTTTGTAAGCTTGTTTTGCTACTTTCCCTGAAACGACTTCAGGAACCCCATCTTCTGAAATCTCAAAGAAAAAGTCCTCAAAGTCAATATCACGTAAATAAACCGGCTCAACTTTAGAATGGTGCTTGTTTTCGGGGTCTCTCGATACACGTACAACACTCTCGGCTTTATTCTGAAGCTCAGTCCCAATGTGCCCCCTTGAGTTGCGATCCCCTTTGTTTTCGTGCAAAACACAAAGGATATGAATTTTGCGATCTTCGCTCCATTTCATCAGCATCCCGGTAACCTTGGTAGATTCATCGGCATTGTTAATATCTGTCACCAGATCCCGGATACCATCAATAATAACAAAGCCAAGGTCAGCGGTTGAATTAATCACCTTTTCGATTATTTCAATTCTTTCTTTGGTATTGTATGATCGTAGCCGGTAATATTGAAGATTTTCATTTTCAACTACCTTCGGAATTCCGGCAAGATCGTATATTCTTTCCTGGACTCTTTTGGCATGATACAAGCCTTGTTCTGTATCAAAGTAGATAATCTTTGATTTTTCCGCCGGTAATTTGCCTCTGAATTTTAAAAACTCCCGTTTTATCAAAAGAGCAGTACAAATAAAGGAGAGAAGAAAAGTTTTCCTTGACTTAGCTTGTCCCTGGATTAAGGAAATATTTCCTAGCGTACAAATGATTGATTTTTTCCCATCTTCATTAATGAACAAGACATCCTGAGGCTCTTCAACAGTTTGAGTTATGAGCATCCTGGATTTTCGAATCCTCTCAGATAGCAACTCTTCTTTAAGAATTGTTGGCGACTTTGCTTTATTTAAAGAGAGGCCAGGTATTTCGGGAGCCATATTGAAATTTTGGATTGTCACCGTTTGCTTCGGTCGTGTTTCGTTTAAATTCTTTTTCAGTGCTTATGTGCACCCCCTTCTACAACCTCTTTGGAAATGAATGAAGGGCAGGGCTATTGCTTGATCCACAACCTTGGCAGTGTTTTTCCCCTTCAGATAGTTGGAATTAATGGACTCTCAATAATGGTCCCCCAGGGAGCAACATAAATATTTACCCCTGGCAGGCCCTTGGCAACAGCAGCAATTTTATTTATTTCTTCTTCCTGGGCAATTCCTTTCTCCATCTGCTTGCTGAGGTGGTGGATCATTCGCTGGATCATACTGAGGACTTCAGATAAATCCTCTGAAGACTGTTTGGTAGTGGGTGCATTTTGAATTTTCATGGCTACCTCAATACACTCATTCATCTTGTCGGAATGACGTAGGATTGCCTTAAAGTTTTCGATTACATACATTGTAAAATGGGTTTTGAATCTTTTCAGGATTCGGTTAATACTGCATTGATTTGAAAGGAAATTATAATACAGAACTCTTCATGGCTTCCAGGACTTCGGATTTTTTGAACAGGATTTTGCGGCCATGCTGGTAAAATGGAATTTTCCTGGCTTTCTTCCAGGCAATAATTGTTGGCATAGATACCCTTAGAAATTTGGCAGCCTCCCTTTGGGAGAAATAAATTTCATCAGATTCTTTTACTTCTTTTTTCTGAACTGAAAGTTTTGATGCTTCCCATTCGTTGAGTACTTCAAAGAATTCATTTTTGTCTTTAATTAACATGAAAAGATTTTCCATTGGTTTAGGTTTGTTTAAGTTTTTGGCAAAACTATATCGACCAAACACAATAGTAAAGGACAGTAAGTTCAGCTGGAATTAACTGAAAATAAGCAGAATGAAATTTAGTGGAATTTTGGTAGAAATTAAAATCTTTGGTAATGAATAAGTAAAGAAAATTCTCAGGGACATTCTGGGGACAAAACGTGGCAAACTTTTTTTCCGGATTTTACATTTTTCCCAGGGACATTCCGGGGACATTCCAGAGACAAAAGCTGGCAACTTTTTTTAATCACCCTGCTTTTCAGTCAGGGTTTGATTATCCCATGCAGATTTTAAAGCCTCTTTTTTATGATCTTCTGCAATTTTAATATACCTGTTGAAAGAGCTATCCTTCTTATGACCAGTAATACTTTTGATAATCTTTGTATCCATCCCGAAAATGAAACTTAGCGTGACAAAGGTCTTTCTTGCCACATGGTTGGTTATAAATTGATGTTTCGGTTTCGTGACCGTGGATACTTTCCCACCCACATACTGTTTTACACTGACCATTTCATTCATCTCGATTTCCTCACAGCAATCTTTGATGTAATCATTCAGCTTCTGCGGTGAGATCGAAGGGAAGACGGAGAATTCGTCTCCCTTGTACTTCTTAAGGATTTCCTTTGCAAACCGGTTAAGCGGAATTCTTTCGATTTCCTGAGTTTTTACAATTGTCTTGTGGATCTCATCACCCTTGATATCCTCCCGTTTAAGATCCCTTAAATCGGAAACCCGCAAGCCGGTAAAACACATAAAGCAAAAGAGATCTCTTGCCTGGCTGAGCTTCTTTGAGTCAAAATCATAGTTAAGCAATGTGAGCAACTCATCTTTGGTCAAGTAGATTATTTCCTTTTCACGCTCAGGTGCAGAAAATTTGTGATGGGCGGTGGTCATGGTATATTGCCTCTCATGAGCCCAGGTCAGGAATGACTTTAGCACATTTATAATTTTTGAAAAATAGTTATCCTGAACTTTTCTTACTGAAAAGGCATAAGTACGGAAGCGGTCAAAAAAGACAGTATCTATTGCATTGATATCTATTTTTCTTCCGGAAGCCTTCTCGAAATCATTGAGAAATTGCTTGACGGTACTATAGCCTTTAATAGTCCATAAGGCCCTGACGGGTCGGCTGGACTCTATGTACTCATCAAACAATGAGAAGAAAGACCGGGTATTCGATTTTTCTTCTTTAATGGAAATACTGTTTCTCAGGTAGGCCTCGGTAATCGGAATATGTTCCCCTATTGCTTTTGCAATTGCATTGGTTGCCCGTTTGTAATATGCTTCAATGGTCTTATTGATCGCTTCATAATGGTTGTCTTCTTCGTTCGCATGCGGGGCTTTGACCTTTTCATTTTTCTGGCTCCATTGCTTGGGATTGACGGAATGACCGACGAAAAATATTGTCCGGGAACTATCATGAGTTATTCTCATAATTACAGGCATTTGCCCTTTTTTATTCTTTTTGCCTGCTTTTAAATAAAAATGTATATTTGCCATTATGACGGAAGTGTTAGTGTTTACAGGCAAAGATAATAAAAAAATGGGTACCCAAATGGAGTACCCAAAATATTATGAAAAGCCATTTTTACAGACTTAACCTGTTTCAGTTAAAAAATATAAATGATTGAAATACAGTTATTACATTAATACAGACTTAACTACATGCAAATAGCGAGTGGTCCTGTTCCGGGCACCACGACAAATCTAAAGTGCAAAGTGTAGTAATCTGCACTTTGCACTTTTTGTTTTAGACTTTTGGTTACCCGGTCTTTTCAAATGTTTTCATCTTCCTGAAATCCAGAAACAGGATCAGTGAAAGAATCACCAGGCAGAGATTGCCCAACCCCATGAGACCTGATTTCAGAATAGCTCCGGATAATTCTTTCCCAAGGAGATCATCCGAGTTTGCTCCATAAAAAAACAGGAATAGTACCAGGACCGGAATGAGCCACACCCTTTTCGTTTTTGAAATATAAACAATAATAAACATGATCAGCGGGGCCGTAAGCAGAAGCAGAACCCAGTCTGTCCTGAAAAGAAGGGACATGAATGAAAGCATGACGATCCATTCGAAGAAGAAATTTCCATGCGAAGTAATATTGCCATCATTCACCTTCTGTTCCCGGATTTTATTGTCAGAAATAAACCACGTCATCAGACCGGCATAAAGAAGAATGATCACATATTCTGCAAAGCCTGGCAAAGCGGGGAAAAAATTATGCCTGACCAGGTAACCAAGCGAAGACATTCCCGGATAATCCGTACTGTGGCCGATCATGGTGCTGAACCAGCCGGAATAGAGCGTCATGGTATAACCCACACCATGGAGAAAGAAGGGCAGAATTGCTCCGCATGCCACCACGACTCCAAACCAGCCCATCGCTTTCCATTGCTTTCTCAGGGTTAATGGAAGAAGCAGAAGCAGGTAGTATGGCTTCGCCAGCACAACCAATCCCAAAAGCAGGCTCCCCGAAAATGGTTTCTCTCCGATGTAAAACATGACCGCCTGGCAGCTTAGAAGTAAAATAAGGATGTTGATATTGCCAAGGTGCATCTCACGGGAAAATGGTACAAGTATTCCGATAAATGAGAGGCTAAGCAACAGCCCTTCCCGCCTGATGCCATTGCCAAAGAAGTACTTTTTCAGGGTATTGAATACCACTGTATAGGTGTATCCAAGAGCAAATCCAAGGACAACAAAATGAATGACAGATGCAATCCTATAACTGAGCAGGGTATATGGCATAAAGAAAAACAGGATGACCGGGCTGTATTTATAAAACCCGGATCCCGAGTCAAAACAAACATGGTAAACAGGCCCGCCGGATAGAAAATTATGGGCAGCTGAATAATAGACCTGGAAATCAGTGAGCCAGAACCTGCCGTTGATCATCTCAAGTGTGATCGTAACCAGGCATACCAGTGACAGGAAAATAATAAACCCTTTATTGATTTCAGTTTTTTTCATCGGGATGAATTAACATATTCAAACAGGTTTCAGTTCGTAGACATACCAGAAACTGGTTCGTTCAATCCAGTGGTTAATGTTGAAGTTCCTGACCCATGGGGGAAGGGACGAATAGATCAAAACAGGGTTGAACCGTTTATCCTCCGGAAGACCGGGTATTGTTGTAACAACAAGGCTGATCGTATCCCGTGAAGGAACAATTCTTTGAACTGAATCTACCTGTTTAAAAACAAGATTATCTCTTTTGTAAAAATGGACATCGACATGCGCCCTGTGGTAAGGATTTTCTTCCGTAAAATAGAGTTTTACCGGTGTTTTGTACGAATACCAAAGTTTTTTATACAATGAAATCTGGTCATCGGCAGGGCGGAAGGCAAGAATTACCATCATTAGCATGCTTGAATACCAGAATAGTCTGATGCATATTTTCACCAGCCTCATCCCAGGGAGATTTTCTCCCCTGGCCTGTAACAGCGCATCCGCTGACCTGATGATGATGATCGGGAGAAGTCCCAGGATCGGAAAAAGGAACCGGATCTCTTTGTGCGGAATCATGAAGTGAATTACCAGGAAGGGCACAATGATCCATGTCACAGGATCTTTGGGATAATACCAGGCATAGAGAATAACTCCGGCAATATAGACCAGGCTCATTGGAGGAATGGCATTCATGAATACCTGCTCAAAATAATACCACCAGGGAGAAGTGCCAAAGGCGGAGGCTTTTCCCAGCACAAGGTTTTGCCTGAAATAATTAACAGAGGTGAGGACCCAATCCCCGTAAAACCACCGGTCGATCAGCATCCCGATCAGTATCGCCAGTATGATCCCGCAACTGAATTGAACCAGGTTTAATATCCTGGCTTTTTTCACGAACAGAAGCCATGCTGCAAACCCGAGGATCATGAAAGCAACCTGGTACCTGGTGATGAATGAAATACCCATGATCAGCCCGGTTACAAGGTATCCGGATTGTGTTAGTTTGTCACGGGAAATAAACCAGGCCAACCCGATCAGGAAGATCACGCCGGATGTGGTATCAGACGAAAAGCGGGATGCATTGTACGGGATGAACCAGAGGAAAAAAGAAAGGAGCAGAAATGACTTGAAGAGCCTTTGTTCCCTGATACCTGGGCCAAATGCTTTTATCATCATAAGGATGCTCAGGAAAGTCAATGCTGCAGAAAAGAGCCTGATGATACATGCGATAATGAATGGATCGGTGATGCCGGTTACTGATATTGCTTTGTATACAAGGTAAACAAAGCCTGGCTGGAATGCCGGTCGCATCATGCATCCATACTCCCAGGGAAGGTTTCCGGCAGAAGTCAGTCCGAGTTTTAACCCCGCAAATTCCAGGATCTGGAAATGTTCATCAAAGTGATTAAAGCCAACAGAAAACCAGGCTGTAACGAGGAATACAAATGCACCAAGAAGGTATATTCTTTTCACGGACAGACTTTCATTGTTTAGCATCAGGCGGGACTTAATGAATCTCCACAGATGCAAATATAGTTTTTCTCAAAGACAAATAATCCTGTAGACCGTTAACAAATTGTTCCGGGGAAATTGGGGAGAATGTGAGAAATCCTTTGATTCCGGCGAGGGATAAAAAAAATCAACGTTCATCCCGTGAACGTTGAAGAAATAAAAGGTAAAAAAAAGAGGGTTACAGTTCAATGAAACTGCAACCCTCCGGTATTTTGATTAACTAGTTGCCCAGGTAAACCTTGGCATTATAAACGCCAAAGCTGGTAACAACCCGCACCTGGTAATATCCATTACCTGCATTTGGAGTGATCTTGTTAAACACCTGGTTGGAAAGTACTCCATTGAATATTTCTTTACCAAGAAGATCATATACAGTGATTGTTCCATCCTTAAGATTCCCGGAAACGGATTTTACATAGATCGTATTTCCGCTGGAATAAATCTTCGTGGACTGAACATTCTGCAGATCATTGATTCCGAAAGTCGGGTTACTGAAATGAAGTATGAAGCGGTTTGGATTCTCTAGTGTATCATAACTGAAGCTATAGACAGGGTTTACTTTAAGATCTTGTGTAATGCCTGTTTTGATGTCCTCAAGAGTAATACCAATGGAAGTACTGAATGTATTCAGGCTATCAGCAGTTAGGGTATAAATGCCAGGCAATCCGCAACTGAATCCCATCTGGATTGCTGTATTTTTACCCTCGAATGGCAATGCATTACATGTGACTTTCTTCTCATCGATGACAGTATAGATCTGAGGTGCCTGTTTGTAACTCCAACGCTTTAATGCATCATAACCAACGTCATATCCTGAAGTTGCATCTGGGGTAAAATGAACTGAAAGCAGATCATAATAATTGTTATTTAAGCCTTGTGACTTAATGACCAAACCGTTTTGAACTGCTGGAGCATCTTTCAGGAAGGATTCAGGATAATGGATGCGGATGTCATTGGAAAAGGTCAATGTTGTGCCGCCCGTATATGTATCTTCAATATGAACAAAGAATCCCTGTACCGGCGGGCAAAATTGTGTATGTGTTCCGAATGTGCCTGTAGTCGGGTATGCCCTGTAACCGCTCTGCTCATCCCAGAAGTAAGCGACAGGTTCAAAATGACCCCAGGAGATATTACTGTTGTTGAGGTCAATCGAACTTGGATAAGGATTGCCAACCAGGTGCCATCCTGCCATTGTATCGGCCGTTGACCTGCTTCCGGTAAATGATATTATTCCTGTATTCAGGTTGCCGGAAAAAATCTCCGACAAATTATTCGTTTGGGGTTTATAAACAGCATATCCGCGCATAACCTGGAGTGGTGTAGCCGGGTCAACGATCCAGTCACCCCAGCCACTAAGTGGTGATGGATCTGATGTCCTCAGGTAATCTGCTAGGAAAATACCGGCAGTTGGAGAGGAAATGGGTGATGAAATATAGTGCCATGCAATTTTCGACAAGTAACAGCCCATCTGTGCGTTCCCGGTTCCTTCAATGCCATTGTCAATCAAAGATCCTGAAACATAATTATTCCCTCCATCAAAGTTGATTAAAAGACCATTCGGTCCGTTGATGTAGAGTTTCCCTTTTACGGTCAATGCACCGCTGTTGGCAATGGTAACATACGTTCCGTTTTGAATTCTGAGATCATTAACCGACATGGCCGTTGTGATTACAGGTTGGGCTGAAACATTAGGAATAAAAACATTTTTTGGTTGGGTCGGAACGCCAGCAGGGTTCCAGTTAGTCGCATTGTTCCATAAACTATTAGTAACTCCTGTCCAGAATTTATCAACGACGATCATCGTGATTGGAATGGAAGTTGCTGTTCGGGTATTGACGCACAGATAATCCGTGTCTGTCATCACAACAGAAAAATAATCGCCATTAATAATAGTCGAGGTTGTATACTGATAATTTGTGGCGCCACTTATTGGGCCACCGTTTATATACCACTGAAATGTGCAATCACCATGCGGATCTGCGGCAGTAGCGGAAAAAGTAACCGATGTTCCAGCAAGAATGGTATGTTCTGCAGTATTATCTGTAATTGTAACTGAAGGAGTGATGGTTTCATTTCGTGTGACTAATACAGTGTCAAGCATATCAGTTGTACCCATGCCGTTGGTTCCTTTTGCCTCATAGTGGTGAGTGCCAACCCAAACTCCGAAGTCAAGGGAAAATCCTGTACCAGCTACGGTAGGTACCTGGGGAACACCATCCTGGTATAGTGTATAGGTTACTCCAATATCGGAGTTATCCAGGCCAATCGCGATTCCGGGAGCGCCACCCTGGCAATACCAACCGCCTCCTGTCATGTGATATGCAGTCGGAGGAGGTGGACTGAGATAGGAATCCGGAAGATTGTTCCAGGTGAATGTGTTTGCTGCTTTTGTTGATCCAAAAGCCAGCAGGATCAGCAGTATTATCACTGACTGACCAATTTTGATGTAAAGATTTTTCATGATAACTGATATTAGTTGTTATTAAACTTCGATTGTTGTTTCTTAGTTATGCTTGACTTTGAAGTTCAGGATAAAATACAAACACTGATTTTATCCGCTGCGGGATAAAGGAAGAGAATCCTCTTTGAACCAAATCCGGCTGATGATCATTTGATCAAAGCCCATTGTTCTGCGCCTTACGCGACTTTAATGGGTTCCGGAAGAAATAGCGTTGGTCTGGTTTATATTTTATGGCGTAATGTTAATACTTTATTTGCAAATTTCAATGGGTTTTGTGAAATTTTTCTACGATAAAAGCAAACTTTCAATTCTGTTTTTAATAATAAGCTAATGTGTTCATATTGTGATAGATGTGTCGTTGGGGAAAATTAATCAGGATAAATTACTATTGCATCCGGGAGCCATTTCCGGGATTTTCCTGGTTACAAGTTTAAGAAAGGCATCAGAAAATGGGTCAGATCAGGTCTGATCCGCAGGAAAAGTGATGGTAATGATGTGGGGTTTCTGCGCTGAAAGATTATTAAATCTGTATAGGGAATGTAAGATCAGGATTCGCTGATTACATTCTTTTCCCCCGGCTTTTTCCCTTGTGAAAAATAGCGGATGTAAATAATAAACAGGATCACCACAATGAAATAAATCCCTGTGTTGAGATTATCATGGGTCCGGGTCACGATATTATTTTCCTCAAAAACAGAAACTCCCGTATCAAAAATTTGTTTACTGTAAATGGTCAGGTAAACAAGCCTGGAGATATACAGGGCTTCAATAAAAAGGATTCCTGATGCGATGAAAAGTAGTTTTGGCTTTAATTTCCCGGGGAAACATGCAATCAGGATGATGAAAAGTGCCAGCAGTTTCAACCCAAGGCAATGACCCCCAAGCCAGATCCCGCGACTCTTGGGAATATAAATCGCGAAAACCCCCTGGTCAATGATGCAGGTGTAAGCATAGGTGTATTCAACCTTAGCAGGGTATCCCAGTATATTCAGCACATCTTTGGTGGTATATGCCGTAACTTCTGATACCTTATGGACAAAACCTGATGTTTTGAACATTCTGTCGAGCGCCGGATTTTTCCGGATAATGGTGATGCCAGCGAAGAGGATGATGAAGACTATGATGATTCTTGCAAAGAAGAGAATAAAATCGTGGTATTGCTTTAGAAGCAATGCAAACCGGGAGTCATTCGCCATAATCTCAGAGATTAAACAATTCCTTTAATGGTATTACAATATGTAAAAATACAAAAGTTTGGCCTTGCGTGCAGAAAAATTAAAGTAGCTGTTCAGATAATCCAGTGATAAGATTATTTATCGTGTAATCAAGCCTATCAGGATCCGGGATTACGCTTTTTGCTTAGCGGGAACTTGAATGACCAGTTATACCAACGATCACTGATCACATCCGCGGTGCTATTTATCGCTTATTTGTTCTCCCTGCAGCTTGCCTCTTTTTATCAGTGAAAAGCCTGCATATACCAGGCAAAGGGTCATGGCCAGGACGATTCCCTGCGTGCGATCGATCGGGCAACCGGTTCCCCCGGGACTGGCCTGATTCCCGTTTACCGAATGGTTTGGGGGTGGGGGTGGCGGACCATCTGCTTTAGCAGGAAGAGTATATGCGAACAAAAATACCCAGATAAAAAGTGTCATTAAGAGCATGTTCTTTTTCATAGCGGCTCTGGATTTGAAGCAGGGTTCGTGTTATTTTATGTAGAGTTTGGTGGTTTTGGCTAAATCTTGTGTCTGAACGCGGACAAGGTAGTAGCCCTCCCTGACATCAATCGGAACTTCATTCAAAACCTGGTTATTCAGATCTTTTTTCAGGATTTGTTGTCCGATCATGTTTGTAACCGTAAGCTGGCTGTTTTGCATTGCAGCTGAACTGGAAATATAGAGGGAATGGCCGTATGAATAAATGCTGATGGGATTGGAATCCCTGGGGTCTGTGCCTGTTCCTAAAAAATGTAACAGGAAACGGTCTCCCGCATCACTCCTTGAACCTGAGAAGCTATAAACAGCGTTGCTGTTAATGTTCTGGGTGTTGCCCGTGCTCATATCCTCAAGGATGATCTCAGGTACGGGACTGAAATTCTCAAGACCTGAAACCGTAATGCTGAAATTGCCATCGGATGGCAGCACGACGCCAACAGGTATTGTAACCGGACCGGTGATCAGGGGCATTGAATTGACAAGGGTCTTCATCTGGTTATCCACAATTGTGTAAATCTGCGGGATCTGGTCATTCATGCTCAGCATCTTTTCTGCGTCGTACCAATCCAATCCCGTGCTCCCGTTTTGTTCAAACAGGAGATAGGCAGCATCATAGTTCGTTGCAGATGAGACCGTCAGTATTAATTTATTGGGGGTTGACACCCTTGTACTTTTTACCCAATAATCCTGGTCATGTACCCGGGCAGAATTAAGGACCGTAAGGAATGAATTCTGGCTGGTTCCGGTTTTAACCATGAATCCCTGCATTGCAGGAATATTTCCATCAACGCCGGCTGTACTATGGGTTTCATCAAGGAAGGCTTCATATCCCGGGCCCCCGCTTTTTTCTTCATTCCAGACATAGTAATAACCTGAGGCCAGGTTTGCTTTTCCGAGGACATCACTCCATTTGATTGCAGAGGGAAAAGGATTTCCAAGCAGATTCCACGTGGATGCTCCGGTTCCGGACGTCAGTATGAAATTCTGATCACCTGTGTTGGGATTACCAACGAATTGTTTGGTCTTCGGGAGGCAGCTGTTATCGTATGCCACGAGATAACCCTGTTTGGGGATAAACCGTGGCGGTGTTCCAAAATCTGCATTGTTTACAGTCAGATTGGCGTTCCTTAAATTTACCCACTGAATCGGATCACTGGATGGATTAAGTTTATAGAAGTCAAAGCAGGTGGATGGAGTGTCCCTGAAGTCAATTGACAAAGGAGCAAATTCGCCATCCATGATTTCCTGGGCATCTACGGGAGAAGATAGCAAATGCCAGTGAAGGCCGCCAACCATATCGCGGTTAATGAATGCGCTGCCATAGACTTTCTGATTAGTGATTAGGGAGCCGCCACTTTCAACAGTAAGGTTACCACCCGTATTTATTGTCAGGTCTCCCAATACGGTTGCAGCCCCGGTTGAGGTGATTATTACTGTTGCATTGGGTTTAATCAGAACATTTCCGCCAATGATGGTTGTTCCGTTTGAGACAATGAATGCGCGTGAAGATGCTTCCGTTGATTTTGAAGTGCCGGGTTGAATGGTTATATTCCTGCAAACAACCACATTGTTTTTCGAAATTACCGGTGCATAATTTGTGCCAAGCATGATGATTACATCATCCGTGGACTGAGGTACCGATGCCGGGCTCCAGTTGCCCGGAAGATCCCAAACATTACTGAAGGTCCCTATCCATGTGTGTGTGGACGAAGATGGCCCTGAGGCATGCAGCAAAGGGCAGATCAGCAAAAGATATACAAGCGCAAAAGTCAGTTTTTTCATAACAGCAATTCGTTTAGATTTTTTTAAAGCGATTCATAAACGTATCATAAAACCAACCACAACTTTCAAACCATCTGTTGAACAGAATCAATAGATCTGTTCAATCAGACAATTAAGCATTCAATACAGGTACTGAATAATGTTTCACTTTAAAAAATCATTCGTTCATTGATCGTATCAGCAAAGAAACCTAGTTATATAAATGTTTAAATATAATAACAGTAAAACCCTTTCTTATTAAAATGAGATGTAAGATTTTCTAACATTCAAATAATCAACGGTTATACAAAATTGTTTATGGGTTTGTGTGCTATCAATTGCAAAGATAGGTGTTTTCGCACGGAATTAGCCGCCTGAATGAAGATTTTTTTCATTTTATTACGAACAGGTCGCACACTAGTGCTGATTAATTTGTTCCCAAAAGTGATGGAAATTGCTTCCTGTGTAAAAGAAAAAGAGGTTGGCTCAAAAATTTTGAGCCAACCTCTTTTTCAAAGAGATTCAGAAATGATTTTCTTTAGTCCATGATATTCACCTTGGCAGTTCTTACAACTCCCTGGTTCATCACTTTAACGATATAGTATCCATTTGGTGCATTCAGTGCAACCTGGTTTACCGGTTGGTTATTCAATGGTGTTGATAAGACTTCCTGTCCCAGCAGATTGTAAACAGCGAGGGTTGCATTCTGCAGATCGCTGCTACTGGTCACAAAGATGGTTTTCTGTGAAGCAAAGATTTTAACCGGTGAAGCTTCTTTCTGGTCATTAATGCCAATCGGGCTTGTAAAATGAAGCAGGAAGCGTCCGGCATCTTCAATTCCGGAAGTATTGAATGTATAGACCGGATTCATCACCATATTCTGGGAAGTGTTTGTCTTCAGGTCTTCCAGTGTTAAGCCGGTCATAGAACTGAATGTTTCAAATCCTGAGATGGTAATTGAATAATTGCCGGTAGTTGGGGCAACAAAACCTACCGGAATAGCAACAGGGCTGTTGATGAATGGCATGGAATTGAAAAGTGTTTTCTGGTCATTATCGATTACCGTGTAGATCTGTGGAACGCTGGTATCGAGACTCAGAATCTTTTCAGCATCAAACCAATCTTTACCTATGCTTTTATTTGCTTCAAAGAGAATGTATGTTTCATCATAATTATTTGTTTCATTTGAAAGTGTAAGTGTAAGTTTGTTTGTCGGGGCAACTTCACTTTTGAGCCATTTATCCGTGGCGTTATCGTGAATCCTGTAACTGTTGTCTACACTCAGGATTTTCCCACCGGTAGCATTGGCTTTTACGAAGAATCCCTGCATTGATGGAATATTCCCGTTCAGTCCCGATGAAGAATGGCTCTGATCAAGATAAGCTTCATAACCTGCACCACCCAGCTTATATGCATTCCAAACATAATAATAGCCCGTGGAAAGGTTTGATGATTTATCAGGAAGTGTATCCCATTTAATGGCGGAAGGGAATGGATTACCTAAAAGATTCCAGGTACATCCATCAACGCCTGCAATGAGGTTATAGGTTTTATTTCCTGTATTTGGGTTACCGAAGAAAACTTTTGTTGAATCGAATGTGTTATTATATGATACCAGGTAGCCGATCTGTGTCTCAAAAGCCGGAGGTGTGCCAAAATCTGCTGTGTTCAGCGTCAGATCCGAATTCCTTAAGTTGATCCAATGAAGCGGACTACAAGCCGGGTTGAATTTGTAGAAATCGTAGTTTGTTGAAGGCGTGGTTGGGAAATTGGCTGGTGTAGGCGCAAAAGTGCCTGTAAGGATATTATTATTGGTTACCGGGCAGGAGAGAAGATGATATTGCTGATCGCCAGAAATAAATCTTTTCACCGTAGCATTTCCTGAAATTAAGCCATTCGTGATAAGCGATCCACCGCTTTCAATCTCAAAGATACCAGGGTTCGCGATTTTCGTTGTCCCGTTTACTGTAAGTGCGCCATCGTGATAAATATACAAGGCTCCTTTGGTTGAGATGGTCAATGTACCATCAACAACAATTTCGCCACCCGAAATGATCATTCCTCCCTTGGATGATTTTGCACTGGTTTCATCAACGTTGAGTCCTTTGCAGATAACACGGCTGCTTGTCTGGATTTCTACAACAGGACTGTATGTTGTCTGACCGGCAATGATTACGCTATCCGCTTCTGTCGGAACACCCGGTGGACTCCAGTTGGCAGCAGTAAACCAATCAGGGCTAGTGTTGCCAATCCATAATTTAATTGGCTTCCCTTTGGAATCCAATTCTGCTGAAAATATGTTGGTCAATCCAAAGACAAAGAGGATCAACGAACAGACTAGTATTTTCTTTTTCATAAGATTAAATATTTATAGTTGTTTTAAATTTTTTGCTGCTTCCATTAAATACAATACTTTTCAATATTGCTAACCACAAAACTAGAATTAAAAAAATTGAAATTACATCTGTTTCCTGAAAATCCTATAAATGCTGGTATAAGCAAAAAAACTTAGGTTAATCAACAAACTGTGTAGCTTCATCCTTCAAAAAAGCAAATATATGACAAAAAAATATAAATCCAAACAAAAAAGTAAAAAAAAATTGTTTTTTTGACAAAACCCGGTATAAATACTTATACCCATTTGCCATTCAAATAATTAACCTGTAATTTTTCCTTTTTTAATAAGGGAAAATCCAGCATAGCCGAGACAAACAATGAGTGCTGTAACAATTCCTCCTGTCCTGTCGATGGGACAACCTGTTCCACCAGGACTCATCTGGTTCCCGTTCATTGAATGATTTGGCGGGGGAGGCGGTGGACCGTCACCTGCTGCCGGGCTGACGAAGCATACAGAAATGACCATAACGAGAATGATCAGTGCTGTATTTCTTGTTCTCATCATCGAAGTTCTTTATTTATCCTGTAATAATTAATCACCTGCTTAACACTTTCACTTAACGCTGTTTCCTGTCAATGAAACAGCCAATATTTCCTGAAAAAAATACTCATCCTTGCCTGATAATGCAGGAAGCCTGGGCCTATTGATAAACAGGCCATGCCTGCCAGGAAGCAATTTGCCGTACCTCAATCAAAACATCAATCGTAACGGAAAGAACGTTACTGTGTAGTTATGGCAGTGATCTATTTAATATATACTTTGACCGTTTTAACGGTAGCTGAAGTCTGAACCTTTACAATATAATATCCTTCCATGACATCCATCTGAACCTGGTTCAATGATTTGTCATCGAGTTTTTTCGTGACAATCTCCTGGCCCAGGATGTTTGAAATGGTCACCTGGCTGTTTGCCATATCGCTGGCAGATGAAATATAAACTGTTTTGCCGATAGCGTAGATCTTAACCGGGTTGATCTCTTTCTGGTCATTTATGCCTATGGATCCGGCGAAATGCAGAAGGAAACGATTGGGATCATCCGAGGGTGAGCCTGAGAACGAATACACAGGATTCTGCATGAGGTTCTGTGAAACTCCGGCTTTCAGGTCTTCAAGTGTAATGGTGGTACCGGTCTTGAATGTATTGAGACTGCCGGCAGTGATGGCATAAACCCCATCGGCACCTGCGGCAAAACCTAACGGAAGGGCCGTTGATACAGCGCTTACAGGAATTGCATTGACCGACAATTTTGATTCATCCGGTGTAACTGTGTACAGCATCGGAACTGCGGCATTCATGCTCATCAGTTTATGTGCATCATATTTGCTGTCAAAGTTTGCAGTTGCCTGGTCGAGGAAATAGACAAAAGCCTGGTCAGAGTAATTGTTACCATCAATTGTTAAGACCAGGTAATTGGGAATTTCAATAGCGCTTTTATAATAGTTTGAATCAGGAACAGCCCTCATGGCGTTGGTGAAATAAACATCACCGGATGTCAGAGGAGATTTTACCTTAACCATCATCCCTTGCATGGCCGGGATATACCTTGATCCAGAACCGATACCATTGACATAGCTTTTATAATGACCTGCAGAGGCGCTATAATAATAAACAGCGCTTTCCATTTTATCATCGGCAGAAAAGGAAGCAACAACGGCATCCCAGTCTAGTGCAGAAGGATACGGGTTTCCAACCAGGTTCCATCCACCTGCTCCATAAGGAAAATCAGGAAGTACTGTACGTGTACAATGTATTTGCATAGGTGATCCTGAAATTGGAGTAGAATTTAACATGCCTATAAAATTCTTTGTTATGCTTCCTGAATATTGAACCAGGTATCCTCTTCCCGGTGTAAAAGTAACATCAGAACCCCAACTTGGGTTCCAGTCTCCGCCAACTGCCCTGGTATTGATCCATGTAGCTGTAGGCTCATCAAACTTGAAAAAGTTGTCGGTTGTATTGGAAGGCAGACTGATGAAATCCGGGGCAATATTCTGCGCTGCAACCGGTGATGAAAGGAAATGATTCTTCAAAGTATCAGCTGGATTTGAAGTATATCCTCCTGTCAGGTAACGCCCAACTTGTGCTGTGTTTACTAAGCCGTTCGTGATTCCATTGTCAAGCAGGGTTCCTGTTCCTGTGGCATCAGAATTGATGACCAGACATTGAGCGCCGTTTAGTGTGAGCATTCCGTTAACAGTCAAAGCTGCAGTAGGTTTGATTGTAAGAATACCTCCATTTGCGATTATGAGATCATAACACTGTGTAGAAGTTCCTGTTAATTCAGGGTAATTGCTACAGCCTGCTGGGATGACAACATTTTCGGAAGATAATGGCGTATGGTTTGAAAACCAGTTGCCGGTATTAGTCCAGTCATGATTTGTGAGACCTGTCCATGTTGGGCCTTTAACGGTGATTGATTGGGTAACAGGGGCAGCGGCACAACCAAATGAACTTGAATAGTTATACGTGATGCTGTATGTTCCGATGGTAGAAGGATTGAATTGATCAGGCGGCGTTAAGTAAGAATTACCGCTATATATGCCACCCGTCGGTATCGCCGTCAGCGTGATTGAAGGTGAACCAACAAGAACATCCGCCAATACTCCAAAAGTAATCACTGGCAGGGCGTGTGAAGTAACTGTAACTGTAGTGCTCATTGGAACTGTCCCTGAATAGTTCGTTCCATTTCCAACACCGGTCACTGAGTATGTAAAAGTACCTGATCTTATACCCATGTCAATTGCTGAACCGGTGCCCGGATAAGTCGGTGTTTGTGCAACTCCTGCCTGGTAAAGTGTATAAGTTACACCAACTTGTGAATTTGATAAACCTACTGCTACTCCTGCACCTGGCAAGCAATAGTCACCACCACCAGTCATAGCAAAAGCAGTAGGTGATGGTAGAGGATTGAGAATAACATTGTTGTAATTCAGGTTGTAAGCATTAGAGGCAGATGTTGCAAGCTGTGTGCTGGTACAAGGTGAATATACGGTATATTGATAAAGAACAGTCTTATAGTAAGGAACAGTTCCGTTAAAATTAAATGCCAGGTTCGCCTGCGAGTTTGCAGTAAAATCAACAGAATTCGTAACCCTGAAACGGCCGAATTTTGTTCCGGGTGCTGTTGTTGAGAGTATGGTCCCTGAGCCGCAACCCGGGGCAGATCTTCCTGCAATTTTAAGCTGACCCTGTGTTGTACTTACGCTTGCGTAGGCGAATGAAGTTGGTTGCTCTGCTGAAATCATTTCGGATGTACCGGCTACAAGGGAGAAAGTTGGCGTACCTCCATTGAGACATGACTTGCTAATTAAGATTCCATACTGGATGATTGAAGCTTCGAAATTAGGAGTCGACGCATCTGTGTCCAAAATGTACAAGTCGAATTCAAGCGTCTTGCTGTCGGTCTGAACGTCGTTACCGAGGGTCATCCTAAAATCAGATACAGCAACCGGTGCCAGCCTTTTCTGCGCATTGGCGTTTACAAAAGCAAGAAGGGTTACAAGGATCAATGTAACCTTGAATAATCTGGTTGGTAAATTTCTCATATTGAGTTTAGTTTATAATGAACAATAAAACTGCGGATAACGTTCCAATTCAAAAGACCGGTGGTTGTTGAATTGGTTGCCCCGGCAACCGCATTAAATAAGTTCTGGTTAAGAAGTAAAACAAATAGTTTATCTGATCTGAATATATGTTTAATTATTTATACGCAAAGATAATGATTTTCAATGCCGATAACAAAACTATATAAATAATTGAAATGTCGATGTCTGAGAAATAAAAAAAAATGTAAAATATTGGTAATCAGTGAAATTATTTTGTAATTTAAGCTTCAGTCCAAATTGCAATGCGACGAGGATGTCTGAGAAGGGGCAGGAGTGCGGGTATAAACTTTTAACTGAATTGAAAAAAAACGAAACCTTAATTAATAAAAAACATTCCCTGTAAAGAGAGTTCTTTACAGGGAATGCTTATTCAAAAGAATTACATTGGACGATGAGCGTAAACGAAGGTGGCTGCATTGTTCCCGGCGATGTTGATATCGGCAGATTCAACCTGTCCGTCAGCATACACGTCGGTATTCCTGTAACCATAAGCGAAGATAGAAGCATCATTACCAATTTCATTCATGTCTTCAGCTTCAACCTGTGCATCCTGGTTCACGTCGCCACCATAGATCAGCGGTGGGGAGACGGTGGTACCATCTGATTCGAGCATGGTGGTCATGTTGGCATCATAAGCCTGTGACAATGCATTGAATGCATAGCTGATAACGGCTCCTGAGAAGTCAACCGGCAATGCAGAAACAGTTTCGATGTGGTTGCGCTGTTTGATTGTCAGGTAGTATGATCCGTTGTACTGACCAGGAATTGTTATCGTAGCCGTACCGGTTGTGGATAAAGGAACATCTGTTGCGGGATAGATAACCTGTGGATAATAGCTGGTATCAGCAACTACATCTCTTCCTGAACGATGAAGTTCAACGGTGATATGATCGGCTGATCCGTCTGACCACTTTGGAACAACACCGGTGATGTTACCTAATCCATCGTAGGTTGCGTCCATTGCTGTGAACATTGTGCTGAATCCATTGTACAAACCTTCCATGAACACGGAGGTTAAATTCAGCGTTTTGTTCAGAGACAGCGGGGTGACCTGTGCAAACGTGGTACCTACGCGGATTTCGTCATATTGTGCATTGGGTGTACCTGAACCATTCCTGATACAGATTGAACCAAAGGTCGGGAATGTACCAGCGCCGCTTGAGTTTGTTACAGAACCTGATGGTTCAGCTCCGCCCAGTGTGGATGGGTTAACCCATAAGGTAGCAACTGTTGTTGAGGTGCTGATATCGTATTTTACAACGACCAGGTAAGTAGTCCCAAACGTAAGATCCTGTGGATATACGGTTGGTGTACCGGTTAAGTTGAGAATAGTCAGCCGGTATCCTAATGCAGGAGTGGTAACTTTAATAATCCCAAGTTTTCCGCCAAAATTGCTTCCGATGCTTGTTCCGGCCAATGGGCTGAAATGCATGAAATAGTCAGAAGTCGTTGAGAGCTGTGTCTGGTCTACAACATCAAGCAGCACCGAGTAGTAAAGGACGCTTGAAGATGTTGAGATCGGCCTGTTGATATCCTTGGAAACCTGTCCGGTTCCTGGTGAATTGATTCCAGGGACGGTGATTTTCTGTCCTGTAGAAGTAAGAAGACCCGGATAAGACAAGGATCCGTCAACGACAGGAATATTGCCGACGCCGCTATGAGCCGTCCAGTTGTTTGAGTAAGTTGTTGACGGTGCAGCATAATAATCACCACCTACAAAATCTCCAACCGTGTAAGCAAAGTTCTCATACAGTACGATGTCTGTTGTTGCACTTGCTGTTGGAACCGGTTCATTGTTTTTGTAATTGATTGAGGTTCCTCCGATGCTGTTATACGGGAAAATCTTGAAAAAATATGTAGTCCCTGCGGTTAAACCGCTGATAACTGCACTTTGTAGACCCTGGGCAATATTGTTAACGAGGAATCCATCGGTTTCCGGAACACCGTCAACAGGAGGTACGATTGCATCAAAGCTAACCGAGCTTCCTTTGATCAGGTAACCGGTTGCAGCAACTTCTCCTTCACTTGCCAGGGCATCTGTCCATGACAGTGGAATGGTTGCATTCGTGGTAGTACCGGCTGTAAAGTTTTGCGGGTAGTTTGAAGGTTCACCAACGAGGGTACTGAAGTTTCCCTGTGCGAGGGTTGTTCCTACGGAATTCCTTGCATAAGCAGCGAAATAGACAGTAGTTCCTACAGGAAGTGAATCCCTGAGCTGTGTGAACGGATAAGGGAATGTAATTGGTGTTGCGCCAACTCCCATTTTGTGATCCGTGATCGTAGCAGGATATGTTGTGCTCCAAACGGTACCGTATTCAAGAATCGGGGCACCGCCGTTTGCAACAATTGAACCACCTATAATAGCTGAATGTGCTGTGATGGCGCTGACTGTCGTGGAAGAAACCACAGGAGCAGTATTGCCTGATGCTGTCAGAACAGTAACCATGACAGGATTATCCTGCAGAACGCCGGAAGTTTCAGCTACGTAATAAACGTTGTAGGTAGTGGAACTTGACAATCCATTCATTCCAAGGATATACTCCGTGCTTCCTGCTGCGCAGGCAATCGTGCCTGCAAGGTTTGAAGCAACCGGCGTACCGGCGGCATTCTGGCCGGCCTTAACCTGTGCAGAACTTGGCACTGCTGCTCCGTTTGGAAGAACAACCAGGTAGCAGGTTCCGGGTGTATTGATGTTGACTTTGGCTGAAAATCCGGTAGGTGTGATATTTTCAGCCTTTGGCCATCCGCTGGTCCATGTTGGTGCAGCAACCGTCATATCGGCTGAAGACCTTGCAGTAAGCTGCATCAGGGCTACATACTGAGAAACGATGCAAACCAGGTTGATCGGATTGGTTGGGATGACGGTTGGAGTTGTGATATAATTTGCTTCAGCGAAAGCTGTACGGAAATCGCCTGTGCCACTTGCGTCAGCCAGGGGGTAATCAGTTGCAGTAACAAAATTTCCAGTAGCACCAGTAAATGAAACGTTGGTTACCCTGATCAGTTTTGCCTGGTCTGCAGATGTAATAGTAGCCAGAGTTTTCAACTCAGGTGTGATCGTGTGGCCGGTTGAAGTAGCAGCACCCGGATCACTCACCGGAAGAAGTTCAATCATGTTGTTATAGTTCTGTAATCTGCCGGTCAGACCTGTGATTCCGTCACCGAAGTTATAGGTGCCGGAGATATAAGCTGCCAATGCATCATAAACGACAATTGCTCCCGTATTATCCTGCAGGTAGATGTATTTGGCTACCGGGCCTGTGAGAGAACGGAAAAAGCTGACATAAGCCTCACCGGTAAGACGGTAAACAGTTGCCCCGGGTGTTCCTGCGCGCAAGGCTGCCATGGTGGTAACGTTTACTACCGTAGGAAGGCTGTATACAGCGGTGTTGATTGCACTGGGGTCGAAACCGGCTTCAAAAGCTTTTGCCTTTATTGTTGTGGTCCCTGAGCCTGAAAGAAGCTGAATGGGGGTTGTAGGGTAAACCGGGGAAGCTTCTGTAGGATCTGTTCCATCGGTTGTATAATGAATGGTGGCACCGGTTGTAGAGCAGTTAATGACGATGTTCTGCGTTGAGTAGTAAGACCCGGCGGGAGGTGCAAATGTAGGAATAGCAACAGTAGGATTCGCCACTGCAGCAATTGATACATCATCAATTCCCAAAGCCTGGGCATTTGAAAATGTAGCACCTGAAGTTACTGAATAGTTCCATGCGAGGTAAAAATCAGTGCCTGCAGCAATATTTGCAGCGAGTGTCTGGCTGGTAACAGGTACAGTCATCCCCGGAGCAGGGTTAAATCCATTTTTATCGCCATCTGCCACAAAACTTGTGAGGAAATTGGAACCGGCAGAAGTCCAGGTTATACCATCTGTTGAATAGTACATTTGAATTGAATAACCTGCTGCGTTTGTTCCATCCCTGTATTTCTCCACATTATAGCTGATGGAAAGGCTGGGGATAGCTAAGGCTCCATTGTTGTGTAACATAGCGTACATATTTACGCTGGCTCCGTTTGAACTGGATGCGATTCCTCCAATTCCCCTGTCGGTGGCTGTTGCAGCCGGACCGGCACCAAAGTTATAGACAGCACCGCCTGCAGTGGTTGACATATCGTTGCCGGCATTGTATTGGGTGGCTGTTCCTGCTGCTGAGAATAAACCAACAGTCCTGACATTTAATGTTGCAGCTACTTTCCAGCCGCTTGGAACGGTTGCAGTGGCACTTGTACCTATCTCATCAAAGTTTTCGGTGACCGTACCGTTCAATGCAATGTTAACCGGTGTAAAAGGAGGTGATGTGACCGTGCCGCTGCAAGCGACATTCACGGAAGTAACAATACCTGCTCCCTGGTTGCCGACATTTTCAGGACCATAAGAAGCGGCCGTAAGACCAGCTTTTAAACGAACATAAACATTCGTAGCAGCCAGTGTGGAAGATGTTAATGTTATGGTTGCAGTACCACCGTATGTTGTGCCATCAGCAGATACTTCAAAATTTGTGGATGCGGAAACAGTAATGCTTCCCGGGTATATAAGATTTGTGCCACTCAGGCTATAGCTTTGTGAAGGCGTTGAAGGACCGGCGCCCTGGACATAGGTAAAACCGGTAAGTGTAGTCGGTGTTGCAGTCAGAACCGGAGGAATAACCGCAGTAACTGTACCGCTACAGGTAACAGTGACCGGAGTGGATACACCTGCACCGGCGTTACCAATTGTTTCGCCATTGTAAGTACCGGCAACAAGTCCGGACTTCAGACGAACAGAAACAGTCGTTGAAGCCAATGTAGAGGAGGTCAGTGTTATAGTTTTTGTACCGGCGTAAGAAGTGCCATCGAGAGATACTTCATAATCTGTGGAACCTGTAATGGTTACGGAACCCGGGTAGGTAAGGTTTGATCCGCTTAGAGCGTAGGTCTTTGCCGGAGTTGACGGGCCGGAGCCTTCAACATAAGTAAAGCCTGTAAGTGTAGATGGAGTGACAGAAAGTGTGGCAGTGCCGCTGGCACCAACAACATCAGACCACAAGGTGGCTACCCTGATGCCATCGATTTTTACTGTTGGCATGCTAGCGGTTGTTCCCTGGCGCAATGCAACGGCAAGGATTGCTGTGGCATCTGCACTGGTGACATCTGTAGAAGTAAGTGTTGGTGTAGGTTCTGCAGCACCTATAGTTGGGTTGATGTATAGATAAGCCATATCATCCGTTGCGGTTCCTGTGTTGTATGTGTATTTTACAACAACCAGGTAGGTTGTATTCAAAGCATAGGTAAATCCTGTATAAACAGGGGTTCCCAATTTAGAAATACCGAATGCAAGATTGTTGGATGCATCCCTTTTAATAAATAACCTGTCGTAAAATCCACTGGCAGTGGCACCACTGACCTGGCAAAAATGGAAGAAATAATCTCCGGCCGTGTTAGCAGCACTTGCATTGACCAGGAAAGAGGCGTAAACCGATCCTGAAGTCTGGGATGCAAAACTCTTGTTATCATCTTCACCAGTAGTGAACATTGTTACTTCATTGCCAATACCAGATGATAAATAACCAGTATAGGTTAATGGAGTAGCACTGGGTGCAGTGACAGTAATTGGATTTGAACCGGCACCACTATGTGCTGTCCAGCCATTGGCGGTCAGCAGTGTACCAGCAGTGTATGAAAAGTTCTCATTCATCAACAACGTCTGTCCCCACCCGACGGTGAGGCAGCCGAAGAATAACATGGCCATAAGGAATATGGCGCGAATTGTAGTTTTTTTCATTTTGTTATTGGTTTTAGTGAGTAATATTGTTTTTTGTTTTTTTAAATTCTGTAGCACCAGGCAGAGGGTGTAAAAGTATAAAGAGGGATTTATCAGCGTGTTAAGTTATGGTTAAATTATCAGGACCTTGTTCCGGAGTAAGGGACAACGGAAGCGATACGTATATTTACCCCGACAAACAGGTGATGTATGCATGCTTGGTAAAAATTAACTCGTCAGACAGACTTATTGAAAATTCAATTATGTGTAGCTGATGTAGTATTTCCGAACGTATGTGCGCACTTTCAAGGCTTTCCGTAATCTAACTAATCTGCAATGCGCGCAATGAAAGAACTTTCTTGTTGCAAATATATGAAATTTCGCTCATATAAAAAAAAAATTCACCTTTTTTATCAGGAGGATAAAAATTTATAGGGTTATGCTTTTCAGACGCAAATCCGGAAAAATTGTTGCCCGGGAACCGGCATGTCGCCAGGTATTGACAGGCTCATAAAAATTGAGGATTCCCGTAAACCGGTGTTCGATGTTCGATGTTCGAAAGTTGAATTGCCATTTTACGCATTGCCAATTTACCGGTTGGCTTTCTTGCATTTTAGCTTTTGCCAGTATTGCCATTTACAAACAAGCTTTTTTCACCGCAAAGACGCGGAGACGCAGAGACCAGATCTGTTTCTTATCCATTCAAGGTCGAAAGTCGAAAGTTGAAAGTTGAAAGTCGAAAGTTGAAAGTTGAAAGTTGAAAGTCGAAAGTTGAAAGTTGAAAGTCGAAAGTTACTCGCTGTAGAGGCTTTCAGAATTGAACAGGATATGATCAATGATCAGCGGGATCTCCCCGGGATCAATGTTGTACTTGATGAGGTTTGGGATATCTTCCTCGTAGGTGGTCATAAATATTCCTGCATTGAAATGCGGATCAGAAAAACTGAATTTGTAAAGATCCATAGCGATTGCGCGGTTCTTCAGGCAGAGTTGAACATGGGCTGCATTCATGTAATCATAACCGGAAGGGGATCCGGATGAGAGGATGCGGTTGTAATACTGGGCGGCTTCTTCCAAACTGCCTGTAACAAAATAGCAATAGGCGAGCGGGCGCGATACTTTGAGATTATCGGGTTGATAGAAGCTGACTTTTGCATAATGCTGTATTGCCCTGTCGAATTCTTTCAGGCTCACATAGCAATGGGCGATCCTTGTCTGGAGGCTGAGGTCGTCGGGTTGCAGGGAAGCCGCATCCTCAAAATAGGTCACCGCCTGCTGATAGTTTTTCATTTTCAGTGAGCACCAGCCTAATTTTTTCAGGATCCAGCTGCGGTCGCCTTCAAATAGTTCAGCCTTCCGGTAGTACTGAATGGCCATCTCATAATTCCCGGTCTTCTGGCAGCAATACCCGATCTTTTCATAGTAGATCCCCGACTGGGGCTGTTTTCCGGAAATGTATTTATAAAGCTCGCCGGCTTCAATGTAATGTTCCTTTTCAAAATAAAAGATTGCCAGGCGCTCTGTAAAAGATTGCTGTTCAAACCAGGTTTTATAAAATCCCAGCCGGCTGAAGAGGATCTTCTCCTGGAATATATCCTCAAATTCATTCCGGTAGGGGAACAATTTAAAAAAGCGGTAGAGATCCTGTATGTACTGGATAAATATTGCATTCGAGGCGGTTGACGGATTCAGCGTATCTTCTTCCGAGGCCATATCTTTCATCTGTTCGAGTTCGGCTTCAAAATAGGTAACCAGCATCGAACGCTGTTGCGGAGGAACGGCCGAAAAATTCAGTGCAAATGAATACTTGTCGGAATTGCACAGGTAAAATGCTTTTTCCAGACCTTCGAGGAGACGGCCGAAGAATTGCTCGTCATCCGGTGCAGCGTTTTTCAGATCCGTGTGATCGCTGTAAAACGGTTCGACCCAGTTGCTCATCTTCTTGAAGAAATCGAATCTTTTCAGAAGCGAGAAGGTGCTCATAAAAACATCGCCTCCTTCCATCTGCATCCGTGTAAACTTCTCGATCCGTTCGAACAACCCGGGGACTTCCTCGATCATATCCTTCCACCCCGGGTTCTTTCCCTCCATATCATCATCTTCGACAGGAGAACCCAGCTGAAGTTTATCTTCGATCCGGGGCATCATCTTTTTCATCTCCGGAAGGACTTCTTCCTCGAATTCCTTTGTGATCTTTTCGGTTTCCTGGGCCATCAGGAGCTGAAGAATCAGTGTTTCAAGATCGCCCTGGACTTTTTCGTCCCTGGCGAGGTCTGTGATCGCACGGTTTATTTCGGGATAGAAACGGAGGCGTTTGTCGTAGCGGATCAGTGCGAGTACGAGCCCGGTCAGTGCACGCTGGTATACCTGGTGCTGGTGTGCACGGATAAAATCAACCAGGAGCATCAGTTTTCGAACGTCAAAGAAATTCAGCAGGCTGAATGTCAGCGCCGAAACCAGCAGGCATTTTTCGTGCCATTCAAGGTTGTCTGAAGATACAGCAGTTCGCAGCCTGGCGGCAGTTTCCTCGCTAAGTTTACCGGTGAGCCAGATCAGGCGGAAGACCCGGTCGATCGGGCGGGTGAGGGTTCCCTGGGTTCCGGTCTCCTGCAGGATGCGCTGAAGTTCTTTTTCTGACAGCAGTTCATCGAGTTTTTCCATGATGACCTGGGGATCTTCGCCAAAATCCTGAAGCAGCATCTGCTTTTCAATTTTTTTCTGAAGAAAACCTCTTTCAGAAAGGACCATTTTAATCTCCTCGGCAAGCGCAAGAATTGAAACTGACAATCCTGCCAGTATCTCGGTGCGTTTGGGATCCTCATAACCTTCCCATGCATATTTCAGCAGGGACTGGTAATTTTCAGAAAGGTTCTCAAGCTGGTAAAAATAATCTGCCTGTGTGGCGTTCCTTAGTAGCTGGGAAAGTTTGTCGAGCGCGGCTTTTAACTTGCCGTTAAAGACATCCTGGCAGATCCGGTTATATTTATTTTCAATTTCGGTTCGGTCCATGGTCTGTTTGTTTGTTCATCATGCTTATTGCAGTGAGCCTGGATTAATCGTTAAAAATATTATTGTTCCTTTTTATTTTCTTCGGGGTCGATGATGAGTCGCAGGGACTGGTCGTAGGTAATATAACTCCAGAACCAGTTAAAGAAGATGATGAATCGGTTCCGGGTTCCGACAATTGACATCAGGTGTACGAACATCCAGACAAACCATGCGAATGTGCCGTAGAACCTTGCATAAGGAAGTTCGACAATGGCCAGGTTCCTTCCGACCGTGGCCATCGTACCTTTATCCACATAAGAGAACGGGACCAGGGGCTGCCCGGTCAACAGACGTTTCAGGTTCCCGGCCAACAGGCTGGCCTGTTGTATGGCAACCGGTGCAACCTGCGGATGTCCGTTGGGGAATCGATCTTCTTTCATCAGGGCAATATCTCCCAATGCAAAGATATTGGAGTAACCTTCCACGCGGTTATTGCGGTCGACAAAGATCCGGTTTCCCGGACCGATGCTGCCTGATTTCAATCCAGGGATTTTATTTCCGGCTATTCCGGCAGTCCAGAGCACAAGATTCGAGTGGATTGTTGTTCCATCCGAGAGTTCAAGCAGATCGTCGTGATAGTCTTTTACGGCGGTATTGAGAAGTACTTTTACACCAAGCCTGTGAAGGAATTCCTTTGCTTTTCCTGACGATTTTTCTGATAACGAAGGGATGAGCCTGCCCGATGCTTCAACCAGGTGGATGGTTATTTTTGACTGGTCGAGTTCGGGAAAATCCTTTGGCAGGATGTATCTTTTCATTTCCGCGAGGGCACCGGAAACTTCAAGTCCTGTAGGACCACCGCCAACCACAACGAGATTCAGGAATTTCTCCCGTTCTTCATCGGAATGGAAGGCAAGGGCATCTTCAAAATTCCGGAGCAGGTTGTTCCTCAGGTTCAGTGCTTCAGCCACTGATTTCATAGGCTTTGAACCGAGTTCGAGGTTTTTCATACCAAAGAAAGAATTTCCCGCACCCTGGGCCAGGACCAGGTAATCGTAACCAAGCAGGCCGGAGGTTGTCCATAGCTGTTGTTTGTCGGGTTCGATCCGCTGGACTTCCGCGAGCCGGATGAAATAGTCATGGTAATGCTGAAAAATCTTGCGCAGGGGAAAGGAGATAGAGCTGGGTTCAAGTCCTGCAGTAGCGACCTGGTAAAAGAGCGGCTGAAACTGGTGATAGTTGAATTTGTCGATGATCACCACCTGCAGACCGGAGTGTTTCAGTTTCCTGGCAAGCTTCAATCCTGCAAATCCGCACCCGATGATGACGACTCGTTTGTTATTTGATGGGGGAATATTTATCATTGTGTATGTGTCAGGAATTGCCTGGTTCTCTCAAATAGTATACCAGTTCAACCGGAATGACATATTTTCATACGAAAGGTTCCGTAGGCCATCAGAACCTGACACCCGAGGTAAATACAATGGCCTGCATGAAATCACTGGTATTTCCGTAGAAGACATTGTTCCCGGAGTTGGCCTGGATGAATTTGTATTCGACCCGCATGTAGCCGATCCTGACCGGCTTGTATTCGAACCCAAAAACAAACCCGCTGGTAGCCAGCCCTGTTGTTTTGCCATCATACGAATAGGCGCCGGTCAGAAAACCATTCGGGTCATCGAACATCTCGTAGCGGCCGGTGACAGCAAAATTCTTCAGGAAGCTGTACCGTGCCTGGAGGAATCCTGAGGACATCCCGGCAATCTGGGTGCTGTCGGGTCCCTGTGAATTGGTTTGGAAGCCAAAATCAATCTGTCCGACAAGACTTAAATTTTTCACAGGCTGCCAGGTGAGGAGGAACTCATTATACAGCATGTTGTTTTTCCGTTTTGCATTTCTCAGGGCCTGGTTCCCGAAGAAATTGTTATACGTCACGGTCAGGTTTTTGAGTGGACGGTAATTCAGGAAGACGATTCCTGCCATGTGGTTGTTCTGCTTATAGGCCAGAGAATAAGGGTTACCTAACATCAAACCTCCATCGAACTTCTCTGAAAATTTATAGGAGAGTTTCCAGCCGAGTACACTCCCGGGGGAGAAATACCCGCCGATCGTCACGGTACTGATATTATTCAGGATTGCCCATGAGGATTCATAGCCGATGGGGTTGAACATATAGCCAAAATCGATCCAGAGGTTTTTTACGATCCGGAAACCAAAGTTGGCCTGCCGGATTGTCTTTATGAACTGGGCGTCGGGAGTGGCCAGCAGGTTGGGGGCGTCTCCCCACTGAAGGGCCAGTTTACCCCTCACTTTTTCCGCACTGTAATACGCCTCGATGGCTGCCACATTTAACCTGATCTGGTCCCTGATCGGGCAGTTGGATGAAAAGGGAACCACGTTTGAGGTGTCTTTCTTTTTATCCAATTCAATATTAACATAGGTATCAAGATAAAACCCCAGGGTCAGGTGTTTTGCGCTGTTCAGGATTTTTGTTATAATTTCATCCGGAATCGTGTCGATCGGCTTTTGTGCGCGGAGCAATGAAACTGAACCGGACAGGAGGAAAAGGAGAAGGATGCTGATTCTTGCAATGGCTGTTTTTAGTTTCATGAACCAAATTTATATTGGTTTGGTGGCACGCGTTACAAACGCGCACCTGTTATCGTTTATACTGAACAGGCGAGTCGTGCGAGGGTTTCAATAGCGATGGAAGAGATTGCAGCGCCATAGTCCAGGTCAATATTTTCCATGGTATCGTGTGTATCGTGGTATCCGGTCCTGTTGATATCATAGTTTTCCATGAAGAGGATGACCGGTATCCCGGTATCCGAGAATATCATTCCATCGGTATTATAGAGTGAGCTGTAGGGGTCGTCCCAGGTCCTGATTTCGCCTTTTGGCATCAGATGCAGGGCTTTCGCGGGGATAGATTCACGGTCACTGACCCTGGTTCCATGAGAACATCCTTTACGGTCGGGCAATTTATTCAGTTCTTTTGCATGGTAGTTCCAGGCCTCATTTGCCTTATGGGCCTGGAAAGCGAGCTTCAGGGCTTCGCCGGTCCTTCCCGGGGAGATCTGGAAAATGTTCCTGCCGTTGTCCCTGTTGTGGGCGATCATGTCCATGACCAGTACGCCGGAGATCTCCACTGCGGAGAGATCTTGCCATGCATCGCCGGTTTTTCGCATTTTTAATGTTTTCTGAACCAGGTTCTCGCAAAAGTTGCGCGCACCCATGCAATCAGAAGGAAACTCCTCGCCGGTCAGGTGAAGCAGCCAGATATCTTTTTCCAGTTTACCTTCTTTCGACATTTTCAGAAAGACAGGTGCAGCAAGCAGGAGGGTGGAGGTTGCGGAATAGTTGTCATCGGCTCCTGCTGCAGAGAGCCGTGCTCCCGATCCGCCTGCAGAAGTGTCGAAGACATCTGCCATGTAGGCTGTATCGTAATGATCAGCCATGACCACAGCTTCCTTCCGGTTTTTCCCGGGAATGATGACCAGGATGTTTCGTTCATATTCTGATCCGTCCCTGTTTGCACTCCAGCCGCCGAATTCAGTAAAATTAAAATCCGTTTCCCATTTGAAAGGCAGTTCTCCAACTTCAGCGGTGTTTTCCATTCCCGATGCCAGGATCGACTGTTTGTGGGATTCCATCAGGTAATCTCCCAGTCTGTGCAGATCCCTCTGGTAATGTTTTACTTTGTCGAGTGTTGGCGGATCGGTGACCACATCGGCGTTATCTTTATTGATGAAGGATCCATGAGCCAGGAAGTGGATCTGGTTCCAGTATAATTCTTCATACCTGCGGTTTGCCGTTTCATTGAATGTCAGGAAATTTTCTGAACCAGTTTGTGTGCTTTCCGGTTCAAGGATGTTTTCGACGGCCGTACGCAACTGCCGGCCTGTTTCCGGATCTACAGCGCGGCCGGGAAACGAGGCAACCCAATCATCCAGGGTATCATTTTCGCGGGTTCTTACCAGGTTCCTTGCAAAGCTCCGTTCGAGTTTTTGTTTGCCAAAAAATTCCCACGAATCCAGCAGGGAAAGGATGTTGAGGGAAGTCTGGTGCGTATAATGGTCATGGTTCCTTTCAAAGTTATTCAATGCAGAGAGATGCAACTCATTGCGGCGGAAGCTTGGCCAGAGCTCGATTGCATGTGACAGATCAGGATTTCCTGTTTCATAAGCGGTCATATATCCGGTCAACAGATCTCCGGAGATCCAGGGCTGGTCGTTCTTTCCGGAGAGACAAGCCACAAAGGGCCGGTGCCAGAATATCTCATGAAGCCCGACCTGCATGGCGGGGAAGTAAAACCGGTAGCGGAAGAGTCCTCCCTTCAGGATGATTGCTGCTGCTTTTTCAATATCATGAATTGTTGCTTTTTGTCCATCAAGGATCAGGTCAAAGTGTTCGGAAAAGATCTGGCAATTTCTTGCCATTGGCTTATTGTAGAGATCGAGGGCTTCGAGCTGTGTGCTGAATAGGGTTTTTATGACCGGATCGATCTCGGTACTTTTCAGCAGCGAGTTTTCATGCCGGTTGAAGCGGTCCCACCGGCTGGTCCGGATATAGTTTTTGACCAGGAATTCTTCCAGTATTTCTGCTTGTTTACCGGCAACGCCAGGTTCATGCAACCATCCGGATTGCGGGACCCTGATGCCTGTGGATTCTTCATGTCTTTTGACCATCCGGAGCAACGGGACCTGGATCGCGTTGTACAAGGTTTGCTGCAGCCTGATATAAGCCGGGGCGCCAAAAGGGATCAGGCTCCCGGGAAATGGAAAAAGTGCAAGCTGTCCGGATAAATATTTTTGTTTTACAACATCCGGCAGTTTGCTGAACGGGCAGAACGTAAGAAGATACTTTACATCATCATAAGGATCTCCGGGTGTTACGAGGAAATTCTTTGTCCAGGACGGAAGTTTTTCCATCTGCCAGTAAGAAAAAGGAAGTGTTCCCCCGGAAGGGAGAATGCGGAATCCGATGTTCTTAAGATGCTCCGGGCTTTCGATGGAGATGCCATAAGCTTCATTAAAGACTTGTTGCATCACCGACAGGAAAACTGTTTCCGGAAGTTCAGTGTCCGGGGATTTGTAGAAGGATTTCCAGAAAGCTTTCTCCGGGCCTTGTTCGCTGGCACCAAAGAGTGTCCACCGGATCCTGCCTTTATCATCTTTAGTCTTTGAAAGTGAAAATGGCAGGAAGGTCACATACCGCTCATGCTTTAAGGAACCGACTGCAGAAGCAAGCTCTTCAGACCAGAAGAGGTTGTCATTGATGTTTTTCTGGTCATGGCCTGTCAGTTGTTTGGGAAGCATACCATTTCTGAGCAAGATGATATCCTTGAAGATCTGGCCGGCGATCATTTCCATCCCGGGACGGAGCTGATATTCTTCTTCAACCTCCAGGACCCGCCAGCCAAACATATCTGATTCAGAAAAAACCCAGGGATAGATGGACCCATTGATAGGAGAGATGCCTGTTTTCAGGGGAGGCATGAATTCAGAATAGGCCTGGATGGGATATTTATTTTCCCCGGCAAACCATGGGTATCCCGTTACTAATTTTCCCCAACCGGTATCTTTGATCTTTTTCATCCTGCTATTTCCAGCCACCGCCAAGAGCACTGTACAGTGTAACAAGCGCCGTGAGTTCATCACTTTGTGCATTGGAAAGTGCAATCTCTGAAGAAAAGAGAAGTCCCTGGGCCGTGATCACATCGAGGTAACTTGCATATCCTGCATTGTACAGCTGGTTTGAGAGATCGAATGCCGTCTGGGCTGCACTCACCGTGGCCTGTTGGCTCTGGACGATATCATGAAGCTTGGAAAGATCGATCAGTGCATTGGAAACTTCCTTGAATGAATTGTTAATTGTTTTTGAGTAGGTAATGAGCATTTCCTGCTTCAAAGCTTCTGACTTTTTCACGTTAGCGCGTAGCTGGCCTCCTCCAAAGACAGGTGCCACGAGGCTTCCAACTGCACTGTAGACCATGCTTGTCGGGTTAAAAGCGGCGCCCAGTGCACCGGTCAGGTTTAATGAGGGAAGCATCATTGCGCGTGCAACACCGATGTTTGCATTGGCCGCAACGAGTGATTGCTCTGCCATGATGACATCCGGACGACGGAGGATCAGTTGTGACGGGATTCCCGGTGTTTTAATGTCGGGAATGTTGATCTGGTCGAGCATGCCGCGACCTCTTGGAATGGCCTGGGGATTTTCTCCCAGGAGCGTACTGATATAATTTTCTTTTTCCCCTATCAGCATGAGCAGCCTGGGGACCTGTGTTTTAGCCTGGGCCAGTTCTGCATCAGCCTGTGCAACGGTGAGGCCAGAGGCAGTTCCCGCGATCATCTTTGCCCGTACAAGTTCGAGCGAAGTTTCGAGGATTTGAATGTTCTCATTGGAGATCCTGAGTTCATTGTCATATTCAAGCAGGTCGAAATAGGTTGAAACGATGGTATTGATGAGTGATATTCTTACGGACTGCTGGTATGCTACTTCTGCAAAGAGGTTGGCCCGTGCTGCTTCTTTTGACCGGCGGAGTTTTCCCCACAGATCGATCTCCCAACTCAGTCCGCCATAAGCTTGCGCCGAGCTGTATTCAAGGGATTTACCACCTGTAACCGGTTGCCTGTACCAGCCGCCTTCGCCTGTTGCGCTGACCTGGGGCCATTGTTGTCCACGTGCCATCCTGAAACCCGCCCTGGCTTGTTCAACGCGTGCAAATGCAATCCGGATATCCCAGTTATTCTGTAATCCTGTCCTGATCAATCGTTGAAGAACGGTGTCTTTAAATAGTTTCACCCATTCGATGTTGGCCAGGCTATTGGTATCCTTACTGTCGGCAAAGCGGAACAGGCTGTCGGTTTTCGCGACAGGACGGTGATAGTTAGGCCCGACCTTGCATCCTGAAAGTGCAATGAACCCTGTGAAGAGGAATAACAAGACCGCAATTTTATAGTTTCGGAAAACCATGATGTATGAGGATTTAGTAGGTTCTATTCTGATTTTTTCTTAAACTTGTTTTCGATCGTCTGGAAGGCCACGTACAGTGACGGAACGACCATAACCCCGCAAATGGTAGCCATCAGCATTCCCCCGAATACAGAAGTGCCGAGTGCATGACGGCTTGCTGCACCTGCGCCTGCGGCTGTCATGAGGGGTACAACGCCGAGAATGAAGGCAAACGATGTCATAAGGATTGGCCTGAACCTGAGCTTTGCTCCTTCAACGGCAGCATCAAAGAGCGGTTTCCCGGCATCATGTTTTTGCTTAGCGAACTCCACAATGAGGATGGCATTTTTAGCAACCAGCCCGATGAGCATGACCAACCCGATCTGTGCATAGATGTTATTCTGAAGTCCGCGGGCCCATTGGAGTCCGAAGGCGCCAAAAACGCCGAACGGGATAGCCAGCAGAACAGGGATTGGCAGCAGCCAGCTTTCATATTTGGCTGCAAGCAGGAAATAGACAAAGATGAAGCAAAGTGTAAAGATGTACGGCGCCTGACCGCCGGAAATGATCTCTTCACGCGTCATTCCTGAGTATTCATAGCCGAAACCGTAGGGCAGGGTCTTTGCTGCAATCCGTTTCACGACTTCGATTCCCAGTCCGGTTGAGGAGCCGGGAGGAATGCCGATGGTGAAGTCGGCGGAGCTATAAAGGTTAAACCGCTTAACAACATCCGGGCCCTGTGTAGATGTGATTTGCACGAGTGTTCCAAGCGGAACCATTTTCCCGGCGTTGCTTCGAACATAAACTTTGTTGATGTCTTCTTTGTTTGCCCTGTATTTGGCATCAGCCTGGATGATCACGCGGTATGATTTACCGAATTTGTTGAAGTCGTTCACATAATAGCTGCCAAACAATGACTGCAGCGTGGAGTAGATGCTGTTGACCGGCACATCCATGGTTTTTGCTTTCTCCTTATCTACGGTCAGCTTGTATTGCGGGATATCGTTCCGGAAAGGAGAGAAGGTGTTTGAAAGTTCTTTCCGCTGGCTGATTGCCTGGTAGAATCCAAGAACCACTTTCGACATCTTATCCAGTCCTGCACCTGATCTGTCTTCCAGTTGAAGTTCGAGTCCGCCGGTCTTTCCCAAACCTGAAATGGCCGGGGCATTAAAAGCCATGCAAATACCGCCCGGGATTTTACTCATTTCTTCCTGGAGCCGGTTGATGAGCATTTCCACATGCAGGTCGGCGCTTGCCCTTTCCTTCCATGGTTTCAATTTTACGAAGCACATTCCATTGGTAGTGCTCACGGTATTGTCGAGGATTGAATAACCCGGGATCATGGTGTAGGATTCCACACCCGGTAATTTCTCAAGCATCGCTTCAACCTGGCGTGATACGGCATCTGTTTTCTGCAGTGAGTATGCTTTTGGAGTGTTTATATTGATGAAAAAGTAACCCTGATCTTCGGCGGGGAGAAATCCTGAAGGCAGGAATTTCATGATAAAAACGACCAGTACAATGATGATCCCAAGGAACATAATCGGGCGGGACAGGTGATGCGTGAAATTCTCGACGATGCGGATATACCCATTGGTGGTTTTATTGAAGCCTTTATCGAAGGACCGGAAGAATTTTCCCAGCAATCCTTTTTTCTCTTTTTTCTTTTTGAGCAGGATTACGCAGAGCGGAGGTGTGAGTGTAAGTGCAAGCACTGCGGATATCAGGATGGATGAGATCAGTGTGAGTGCGAATTGCTTGTACATTACACCGGTGGTGCCACCAAGGAATGATACAGGGATGAAAACTGCACAGAGCACCATGGTGATGGTCAGGATGGCACCGGTGATTTCCTTCATGGTATGTTTCGTGGCTTCGAGCGGTGTAAGTCCTTCGGAATCGATCTTTTCCTGGACCGCTTCCAGGACGACGATCGCATCATCGACGACAATCCCGATCGCAAGAACCAGGGCGAAGAGCGTCAGCATATTGATGGAGAATCCAAGGAATGTGAAGGCAGCAAGAGCTCCAATGAGAGAGACCGGAACTGTTATAGCCGGAATCAGTGTTGCCCGCCAATCCTGTAAGAAGATGAAAACGACGATGAAGACCAGGATAAATGCTTCCAATAATGTTTTTAATACTTCTTCAATGGATGCGGTAACGAATTCAACGGTATCAAGTCCTTTCTGGTAAGTGATCCCGAGAGGAAACTCTTTGGCAAGTTCATCCATCGTGGCATCACATGCTTTTCTTACTGCAACTGCATTGGATCCGGGGGATTGGTAAACCGCGATGACCGGAGCTGTTTTCCCGTTGAACCGGCCGTTTGCATCATAGCTCTTCAACCCGAGTTCGATCCTGGCAATGTCTTTCATCCTCACCAGCGAACCGTCTGGCTTGGCTTTAACGATGATATTCCCGAATTCTTCTTCACTCGCCAGTCGTCCCTGGACCCTCAGCATGATTGACATTTCCTGTCCGGGGGCAGCGGGTGATTTCCCGATCATCCCGGCAGCGGCCTGGACATTCTGATCTTTGATTGCAGCCTGCACATCCTGTACGGAGACTTCCAGACCGGCCATCCGTTCAGGATTAAGCCAGATGCGCATTGCGTAATCATCACCGCCAAATAGATTCACATCACCTACACCGTTGACGCGTTTCAACACATTGACCACATTTATGTTCAGGTAATTTGACAAAAACTTGGTATCATAGGCGGTATCATTGGAAACAAGTGCATACAACAGCAGGATACTCGGTGATTTTTTCATAACGGTCACACCGCCCTGGATCACTTCAGCAGGTAATACATTGGTTGCTCTTTGGGTACGGTTCTGAACATTGACCGTAGCCATGTCAGGATTAGTACCCACTTCGAAATACACCGTGATATTACAAGAGCCGTCGTTCGCGCATTGCGAAGTCATGTAGGTCATGTTGTCAACCCCGTTGATCTGCTCTTCCAGTGGAATGGCAACGGTTTTCTGAACATCTTCGGCATTTGCACCCGGGTAATAGGCGGTGACCTGGATCGTTGGCGGAACCACATCCGGATACTGAGAGATCGGGAGGGTCATCAGACTCAGAATCCCGACCATGGTGATCATGATCGCAATTACTGAAGAGAGGATGGGGCGGGTTATAAAGGATTGGAGCATATTTTGATAATTAAGGTTAAAGTCTGAAAGTCAAAAGTCGAAAGTCAAAAGTCGAAAGTCAAAAGTCGAAAGTCAAAAGTCGAAAGTCGAAAGTCAAAAGTCAAAAGTCGGAGTGGATCATCAATTACCAGCAACTGAAGCGAGTGGGACGGTGAGGGTGTCGGGGACCATCACGGGAGAAATTTTCATTCCTTCCTGGAATTTCTGGAATCCTTCGAGCATGATGCGGTCACCGATCTTCAACCCGCGGTTTACAATATAATTACTTCCTGTTCCGCGGCCAAGCATGATCGGGATGCGGTTGACCACATTTTCCTTGCTGACGACAAAGGCGAAATTTTTCCCCTGGATCTGGGTTGTTGCACCCTGAGGGATAACCAGTCCATTGGCATCTTCAAAAAGGATCAGGTTGACTGTGGCGAAGTTTCCCGGCTTGATCAGTCCATTGGGATTGGGGAATACGGCCCTGAGTGCAATGGCCCCGGTTTGGGCATTGATTTCCCTGTCGATGAAATCGATCTTGCCTACCTGGTTGAAAGGCATATTATCTGAGAGGTTCAGGAATACTTTGAAGACATCTTTGCTGTTTTTGATCTCGTCTTTATGGGATTCCCAGTAACGCATGATCTTGAGGTAATCATTTTCATTCATCTGGAAGTTCACATAGATAGGATCCATCGAAGAAACCGTGGAGAGCAATGTGCTTTCTCCTTTTCCTACCAGGTTGCCGGGGCGGACATTGCAGGCCCCGATATAACCGGCGATGGGAGAGGTCATATTGGTGTATGAAAGGTTCAGTTTAGCTTGTTCAAGGTTGGCCCTGGAGCTGGCTACCATGGCCCGGTCCTGCTGTTCGGTGGTGACCGATTTATCATAGTCATTCTGGCTGATGGCATTCGTGGATAACAAGGGTTTCAGCCTGGCTACGTCGAGTTTGGCTTTTTCCCATGCAGCGATCTTATTGTCAAGGTCGGCTTCCGAGAATTTCTCATTGTTGATGTATTCATCCGGTTCGATGGTAAATAGCGGTTGCCCTTTCTGAACCATGCTTCCTTCCTGGAATGACCATGCCTTGAGATAACCGGCAACCCGGGCCCGGATTTCAACAGTCGGGATACCGACGGCCTGGCCGACCATTTCAAGATAAACCGGAACCTTTGTCCCTTTGAGTTCCATGACTTTGAATGCGGGGATCCCTGATTCCTGCTTCATTCCGGATTTACAACCAGTTATCACCCATAAACAAATAGCCAGCAAGACTAATGCAGGGAACATAAATTTAGCGTACCTGTATTTCATAGTTCAATATTTTTTTTGATAGATACCGCAATTTAAAAACAAAATTTCTACATACTTAAGAAATTTTATTTTCATTATTAACAAAAAAATCGGGTGATTTGTTCATATATGAGTGTGCGTCCAAACCCTTGGAATGGCTCTGCAAACCTTGATAACCGGAATAAAACATGCATGCGTTGGATTTTGCTTCCTGTAAATATTTACTTTTGGTTACCTGATCAGTTTTCATTTTCAATGAACAGATATAGTATAAGGATCATTTTATTGGTTATTTTTCTTCTGGGTCATTTCAAAGTCTCAGCCGGTGATTCAGGCGTGGTTATGATCCTGCACAGGAATGTCATTATCAACTATGACTTTGAGAGATCGTCACGGAACAGCAATTCCAACGAGATGCTGAAAGACCTGGCGGGGGATGCTGTCAAGAGTTTGAAGTCCACCAGGATCTCAATCGATTTTGATCTGAAACTTGAGTTTGAAACGAGTGCCGGGAATAATTGTAAACTAAAGGTCGGCCTGGTGAACCCGGTTCTCAGCGGGGATCATCTTTTCCGCGGGTTTGATGTGACGGATGTTTTGTTGCCTGACTTTATTGATTTTGTCCTCGCATTTTTCACTAAAAAGGACAGCTCCGGTTACCGCGAATTTGCTCAGGAAAATTATCCTGTAGCGCGGGCAGACAGCAACAATCTTAAACTGGATTTTGGCTGCCCGGATCCGGGAAAGGACTCCATTCAGCTGGTCTCACTTAGTCCAAATTATGATGAAAATGCCCTGGACGGTTTTCGCTCCAGGCTGAACCTGATCCATGACTATTATGCTTCGTGTGCACTGATTGATTCCTTGCAAACACTTGCAAATTCAATGAATTTGCAGAATGAGGCTCATTTTCCCGAATACTTTGTTTTTCTTGAAGAGATCAATAAAGCAGTGGAAATCATCGGGGAGAAAAAGTTTGAGGATGCACTGAATTTGTCGGTTTATGATCCGAAAAATTTCATCCGGAAATACACTGAACTTTTCAAATTCTCAAAAAGCCTGACGATGACATTTGAAGAAAGGCTTGAACAGGCTCAATTCATTCACCCTTCAGCGAATGTTGATTCAGTGATTACTGTTTTCTTATCCGGCCTGATGCGTTACATCAACTGGACATTGCTGGTGAATGACAGGAATGGCAGCATTTACCAGGAATACCTCGAAACCTACTATGTGCGTCCTGCCTTTGGTGATGACCTTGCTGTGCTAAAAAAAGTAATGAATAAAATTTCACCGGATGTCGATGCAGACACTTTGCTATCACAGCTGTTTCATAAAATTTTTGTAAGCTATCAGAGGAGGGCGGAAGAACTGATGAAGGAAAACCTGTTTGCGGAAGCGATCGAGCTGATTGAAAATGCAAAGCAGTTTTCGAAGTTCAATCCATTTCCCGAACCGGCAGAGTTTGACAAATCTGCCCGCGACAAGGCAGCCAATGGTATCTTCGATTCTTACCTCAGCGTGGCATCAAGTTCTATCCGGAGCAGAAGATACGATATGGCCGAGACCTATCTTTCAAAAGCAAGGGGCTACCGGGCTTCGCATAGTGCATCGCTGACAAATGACACAGTTTACCAGTCCGTTTTCATGCAACTCGTGAAGGACCAGATGGTGGACTGCGATTCATTGTCTTCGAAGGGAAGATTCATGGAATCCCTCGATTGTTTCCTCGACCTCCAGTCGGGTTATGACAGTACTTCGCTGGCCCTTATTCTCCCCCGGCTGGAAAATATCAAGGAACATGTTTATGTGGGAATCGTAAAAGAAATGCTGCAGCGGGCAAGGAAATTCAGTGTGATACACGATCCGGACAGCGCTATAGTAATCTTTGACCTGGCAGTCAATTATGCAAAAAAGCTGAACAGGAATTCAACGGTACGGAACAGCATTGATTCAATGCAGCAGGGCTTTGACAAGCTTAAATATGCACAATTTATAGATAAGGCAGGTTACCATTTCCGACGCAGGGATTATGCCCGGGCGTATACGACGATGAATAGTGCGGAGGAGATTTCGGGGAAATATCATTTTGCCCGGGACCCGGCATTCGATTCGTTATGGCACCTTTTGTATCCTCATTACCTTCAGTATTTACTGATTTCTTCTGAGAAAATAATCTGGTCGAATAAACTTCAGGAAGCCGGGAAGTTCGCAGATTCCATTGCCGGGCTGCAGGAGAAGTCAGGATTAGGATCAGACCAGGGATTGTCACTGGAAATAGAAAGGTACCGGTCAAAGATCAGCCAGAAAGTATGTTCGGATGCGATGGAGCAAATTGAATTGTTCGAAGTGCGTTCAACACATTATATTGAAAGGAAGAATTTCAGGATTGCGGAAATGCTCCTGGATTCGGCGGTGAAGGTCAGTGATGGTACAAAAGCCTGTCATACTGAAATGGGATCTCTCACGGATACAATAAGGAAATACCAGGAAGCATCAACGTTTCAGCAATTCGTGATCGATGCTGACAACCAGGCGGCAGTGAATCATTTCAGGGATGCATTGGTACAATACCAGAAAGCCGAAACATTTTTCACCTCTCATTCAATTGCTAGGTTTGGATTGACCTGTGAGCCATTTCTTGTTTATGTCAAGGGGAAATCCAACAGCCAGATTACGTTTGCAGCAATGGAGTTGTATCTTGCAGGAAAGGAAGCCCGGCATGCTTTTGAGTGCTTGAATCTTTATCGTTTGCAGGACGGAGATCCGGTGAATGTAAAAGAGATGCAGCGGTCAATCGGGATGGAGATGGCCAATTCGGATTTTCTTACAATGCCGGAAAAAGATCCGGCAACACTGGTTGAAACATATACTGGAAATGACAAATGGTTATCCGGTTTTGAGCATGCTTACCTGTCGCGATGGAATAATCTTAAAAGCGGTGTTGGAAGCAAGGAACCGGCCAGGAATTAGAGTTGGGTTCGGGTTTTAGTTTACCGGATCAGAACTTTAAATGTATACACCTGGTTGTTCTTTCCCTGGACCATGAGGAAATAAAGACCTTCTTTCAACCCCTTTACATTGAGCTGAATCTCCTTTTTCTCTGCCGCTGAGGCTGTCATGACAATTTCCCCAGTAATACTTACAAGTTCGACCCTGAGAAGTGCGGTCAGTGGTTCAATATAGAGTATGTCGCTGACGGGGTTTGGGTAGATCCTTGCGAGAGGATTACTCTTTTCTTCAATCCCTGTATGGGTGATGATTACATTAGAATAAACCTTTACCGGCAGGCCAACGATCGAATCCTTTGTCAGGGGCGTTACTTCGAATACAAGAAATTTTCCGATGAAAAGAGAGTCGATGGTATAGCTGATATGGTAAGCAGTATCAATCGGTGTTACCGGTCCCCCGATGCTGTCAGCCAGATACCACTGGTAACGCGTTTTTCCTTCAGGTTTCAGGTTGTAATCTTCATAACTGTATCTTCCGATCACTGTCCTTGAGGGATACAGCGTATCCTGGATGCCCAGGTTATATGCAACGGGGAGTGAAGGAACGGATGGATCAATGTTGTTATACCATGCTGTGAACGAGTTTGCGGCACCGGTCAGTGTATAAGTTCTGCTGGAATCACCCTGGAGTTCTGATGTCGCCCAGTTGCCATTGAACCTGAATTTAAACTTCAGCTGTTCGCCAATTAGCGCTGTATCCATGAACATCGTGAGTGAAAAGATGCTGTCGTTTCCCACGTTGAACAATACATCATTGGCTCCATTATTATTGAAATTTCCGGCAACATCCACAAATTCTGTATTTGGAGTAAAATGACCGGCTTTGACCTGGTAGAACATATCGCAATTGAATGTCATAGGAATTGCAGCCGGGTTGATGTTGTTATAGAAGTTGGTGACGGTCAGGAGCGTGTCAGGAACCCTGATCATCCGCGTTGTGGTGTCGACTTGCTCAGTCAGAATGACACCGGTTTTGTGAATCCTGAATTTATACGGATAGATCACACCCTGCAGCAGCTCCACCCGGACCTGGTAAACATCGGTGGTCCCGACCTGGCTGAGGAAATTTCCTCCCAGCCAGTCATTCATGGAACCCGTGATATCAATGGTATCTGTAGCAGGGTTGAAGGTGCTGCTGGCGATCATGTACTTCATGTTCACCCGGAATGTAACAGTATCTGTAATGACTGGCCCTCTGTTCTGCGAAAATGAGATGAGTGATGATAAGATCAGCAGGGCAGGCAGAAAGAGATATTTCAGGGTTTGGAAAAATTGTTTTTTCATTAAAGGAATATTTTCGGATGTGAATTAGTTCCCAGGCTTATATTTGGATTCGTCAAAAGTACTAAAAAATCAAATCACTTTATCTCCTTTCCAGGACGAGGTATTCCCAGGGTTTCATGGTGAGTTTTGATCCTTCAGTTAATGAAACAGGCTGATTGGTGAAGACATTGGTATAACTGCCATAGAAATTCCTGGTCACAAAAGATACCTCCCTTGCATGCGGGGTCAGGTTGAAGATCGCAAAAAGTTTATTTGACCCGCGGATCCGGGTAAAGGCATAAACCGACTTGTTATCGTTCGTGGTGACTTTCGTCATTTGTCCGCCGGCTGCTCCATTCCAGAGAGCAATGTTTCTTTTTTTCAGATTTATCAGCGTTGTATAGAAATCCTGTAATTTGTAACCATCCCATTTGATGAGATCTTTATCGAAGAATTTCAGCCGTTGATTGAGCGCGGATTCCTGTCCGCTGTAAATCAACGGAATCCCGGGAACACAGAAAGTCAAAACCGCAAATGTCTGGGCGGCATGCCCCATGCGTTCAACCTCAGAGCCACTCCATGAATTTTCATCATGATTGCTTGTAAATCTCAGCCTGAATGCATCGAGGGGGTAATCCTCTGCTTCTTTTTCCCATAACGGGTCAATGTCTGCTGCATTTTTTTCTCCCCGGGAAATGGCATTCATCAGGTGATAAAATTCAAATGAATAGGTGGCATCGAATGCAACTTCGTGCATCTCCGGGGTTTCCCATTCGGCCAGCATGAAAATCTTTTTCACCTTCCGGATTTTCGGCACTGCTTCATTCCAGAAATTTACCGGAACCATTCCTGCAACATCACACCGGTAGCCATCAATGTCTGCTTCCTTGATCCAGTATATTAATGCATTGGTCATGTATTCGCGCAGTCCCGGCTGGCTATAATCAAGCCCGGCGGCGTCCGTCCAGTCTGCGACCGGAGATTTAATGTTGCCTTCAGCATCATGCTGGTACCATTCGGGATGTTCGGTGATGAGGTTATTATCCCAGGAAGTGTGATTGGCAATCCAGTCGATGATCACTTTCATCCCTAATGCATGCGCTTCATTCACGAGGTTTTTGAAGTCCTCAAGAGTTCCGAGCTCAGGATTGATTCCAAGAAAATCTTTTACCGAATAATAACTGCCCAATGACCCTTTCCTGTTTTTCTCGCCGATCGGGTTGATTGGCATGAACCAGATGATTTCGACACCCATCTTTTTCAGCCTGGGCAGATGTTGCTGAAAAGCTTTGAAGGTGCCTTCGGGTGTGTACTGCCGAAGGTTGACTTCATAAATGACTGCGTTCTTGGCCCAGTCAGGATGTACGAATCCTGTGGGTTTAATTGCAATCCTGTGTTTTACAAAGGCCCAAAGAAATACAACAACGATTGCATATACCACAACCATGATGATCTTTGTGCTTACTCCGACGATCGGGGCTCTTAACATAAACTTTTGTTTTTAGTCTTTTTATGGGTCAATTCCCCATAGCTTGCTACGCATTTATTCTTTGAAAATGCAGGAATTCAGAATGCAGGAATTCAGAATTATAAATTTTTTTATTGATTAATCACAATTGTACACCACGACATAGTTTGGCGTAGTCAGAGTTTATCTTCGCATGAAAAAAGATATGAATACATTGTATTTTACTCAACGGTTCCCCGACGAAACCGCATGCAAAGAGCATTACCGGGATATGCGGATCAAACAGGGTTTGACCTGCAAGAAGTGTGGCGGAACCAGCCATTTCTGGTTGGCCTGCAAATGGCAATTTGAGTGTAGATCCTGTCATTTCCGTACGACATTAAGAAGTGGGACAATGATGGAGCATTCCAATTTACCATTCAGAATCTGGTATCTGGCGATCTTATTTATGACTGCCACGAAAAAAGGTGTTTCAGCCTGTGAGATGCAGCGCCAGCTTGGGTATAAACGATATATGACCGTGTGGTCCCTAATGCATCGGATCAGAGTCTTGATGGGTAAAAGGGATGATTTGTATTCACTGACAGGAATGATCGAGTTTGATGAGGGGTTCTTTGAAATAGCAACATCAGAAAAGGAACGCAAGAATCTGAAACGGGGCAAAGGCAGCCAGCGACAGGAAGATGTTGGAGTAATGGCAGAATCAACTCCACTAGTGGACATTAACACAGGAATCGAATCTAAACATTGCAGATATTTCAAAATGAAGGTTTTAGATTCTCAAAAATCAGAATCGATAAATACTCTTGTTCAGGACAATGCCACATCCGATAGTGTCGTGTTCACTGACCAGGCTAATAATTATCAGGATATTCATAAGTTTGTCGATATGCATATCACCGAAAAATCATCAAAACAAACTACGAAAACCACACTTAAATGGGCTCACATTGCGATAAGCAACGCTAAAAGAACTTTTCTTGGTGTCTATCATAAAATGAGCTCAGATTACCTACAAAACTACCTCAATGAATTTGCTTACAAACTGAATAGGAGAAACTTCGCTGATTTATTCGAAAGGGTAATCATTGCTGCTGTTTTTCCTTACTGGTACGAAAGTGCTTAATCAATATTTTTTTTCTGCATTTTGCATTCTGAAATCTGAATTCTAATAGTCCGCTGCTTGCTGCGGGGTAGTTCAATTATTCAGTATTTCAAACGAATTTCCTTTGAGTTCCATTGTGATCTTGTCTTTCTCAAGTTTTGCATCAGATCCGAAATTATTCAGCAGTTTTATTTTTTCAAATCGCCGTGGAATTTCAAATGAGATGTTTTTTGCCGATTTATCCTTATTAAAGACGACAAAAACAACCTTGTCAAAATAGGTCCGCATGTAAACAAATGTTTTTTCATTTACCTGGATCGTCTTAAAGTCGCCGTATAATAAAGGCATACTTTGGTTCCTCAGGTGAATGATCTTGTCAACAGTTGATTTCAGCCTTTTTTCAGCAGGTGCTAGCGGATCAAATTTCATCATCCTTGAATTGTCAGGGTTTCCGGCACCGGCCATTCCATATTCATCACCATAAAAAATGACTGGAACCCCGGGGATGGTCATGTTGAAAGCCATCAGGGATGCCAGCTTAGCATAACCCGTGGTGTCTTTTACTTCAATGTCACGGCTCCAGCCGGCTTTTTTCTCGTCCTCACCAAACGTGAGTGCCCCGGAAGCCAGGGAGATAAACCGTGCGAAATCAAGATTCCCGGAAATGTTTGCCATCAGCGAATGTTCGCCGTAATTGCTGAAACTTTCCTGCAAGGTATAACCCAGGTCTTTGAATGAAACGGCATCCCTGGCAAAGGCTTTCCTGGCATCAAAGAAAAGATCGAAATCAACCTGTCCGTCCAGTTCCCCTGGATTGACATAACTGTTAACCAGTTCTCTGGTTCCAAAGGTCTCACCAACCTGGTAAACCGGTCTTTTATCGGCGATGATGACCTGTTCCTTCAGTTTTTGATTTAGCTGGCGCCAGTAGGAATCCGGAACGTGATTTGCAGCATCATAGCGCAGCCCGTCAACCTGGTAATTTTTTACCCAATACAGGACAGAATCAGAACTCATCTTGCTCACTTCAGGCTGAGAAAGATCCAGTGTCGGGAGAAATTCCTCGAACCAGGTTGTGTACCGCTGATCTTCCCACAACTGGATATTTTTCTTTTTCTTCGGCAGAAGCAATGGTGTTGTCCATCCCGGGTGATCCTTGTAGATCCTGCTATCCTGGTGAACGTAATTGGGAACAACATCCAGCAACACATTGATATTTTTCCCATGTGCTTCTCCAATCATATTTTTCAACTCCTCTGCAGAACCAAACCTGTTATCAATGGTTGATAAGGTTACAGGCCAGTAGCCAAGGTATCCTGAAGATTTTTTATGCGGAGCCTGGTATTCTACCCAGGCAGATGCCGGGTTTTGCGTGACAGGGGAGACCCAGATCGTATTGACGCCCAAACCTGTGAAATATCCGTCTTTAATTTTATCCATCACACCTGCGAGGTCGCCGCCCTGGAAATTCAGTTTCGGATCCACATCTTTATCCTTCAAAGGGTTGTCGTTTTTGGGATTTCCATTGCGAAACCGGTCAACCAGCAGGAAATAGATAATCATGGTCTCTTTGTCCATGCGTGTCAGTTTTGTTGGATCGGAAATCACTTTCCCATCCTGCAACGGAACCAATATCTCATTCGAGAAACCTGCAGCATTGAATGCCCAGACACGGATGAAAGAACGGTCAAATTCCTTAGCCCTGGCGGGGATCGTAATCTTCAGCCCACTGCTGTCGGATGAAACAAACGTTGCATCCAGCCTGTAATTCTGCCAGAAAACGAACACCTCGGAAGCAGTATTTTTCATTCCTATGGAAAGTTTTTCCTTGTCGGCTTTGTCTGTAAAGAGGTATGGCGATCCGGGAGGATTCAGTGAACCAACGCGGAGCAATGAACAGGTTTTCCCGAGCATGTTTTCAGTTGTTTCGGAGTTGCCGGGATCAGTCATGGTTTTGCCATCAGCAACCAGGAGGTACTGGTATTTGCCGGGTGCAAGAAGCAGGTTGGTTTCCCATTTACCGTTTTTCAGATGCATCGCAATCCTCCTGGATGACCAGTCATTCATTTCGCCTGTGATGTCAACCTTCTTATAATTTTTTCCCTGCGGATCAAATACTAACTGCTGCCAGATCTTCCGTGATTTTTCGAGCAGCAATGAATAACAGAATCCATCCATCCAGACTTTCATAACAGAGAGCCTGGGGAGATTTTTATCTGCTACAAACAGGATCAGTTGTGTTGTGTCAGCGGAGATCCGGAAGGTCAGATTTTTATCCACGAAAACCGAATCGATTGCTTTGGGGTGAAGAAAATAATCCGATAAGGTGAGGATTGTTGAATCCGGTTGAAGATAAACCGGGGTTGCAATACCAATGATCTCGGGAGATTTTGGGAGGGAGATGTCTTCTTTGGTTTTACAACCGGTGATAAAAATGATTCCGATCAACAGGGCAAACGTTGCAATCGATCTGAGTTCTTTGGTAAACATAGTTTCTGATTATTTGGAATTACTGTTTTTATTAAAAATATTATTCACCGCTAAGGCGCTAAGACGCTAAGAAAATTCCATAAAACAAATAGTGCCTTTGCGTCTTTGCGGTGAATTTTATCCTGGAATATCAAGGTGATAAAATTAGATAAATTATTTTGTTATTCGTTCCAGAACAATAGCCGTGCGGTTTGTATTATAGATCTTCAGGCTGTGTTGCTTTTCCTTTTCATGGTACTGGGTAATAAAGATTGTTTCCTTAACAATCCGGCCATGGCCGCCAAATTCAGGATCGTCAGTGTTCAGGACAATCCGGTAATCGCCCGGTTCCGTAACCATGAACTCATAATCCGGGATCGAGAGGTTGATGTGAAAGTTAAAGATAAAGATCAGCTTGTTCCGTTCAAAGACAATGGTTTTATTCCAGTCATCGGCATTGAGCAGCGAACCGAAATCTGCATCCAGGATTTCATAGTTCATTACAAAATCCAGCATGGCTTTGTCAAAGTGGCCCAGGAAGCGGAATTTGAGATCGGGGTTTTCAACCAGCGACCACATCCTCCGTGCATATTGATAAGACCAGTTGTTTCCTTCTCTCGGGAAATCGATCCAGTCGGGATGACCAAATTCGTTACCCATGAAATTAAGATAAGCTTGTCCGCCAAGAGAAATTGTCAGCAACCGGATCATCTTGTGCAATGCAACGCCCCTGTCGATGACAATGTCTGAATCTTTTGTATGCATGTGAAAGTAGATGTTGCTTTGCATCAGCCGGAAGGCGATGGTCTGGTCACCCACGAGTGCCTGGTCGTGTGATTCGCAGTAGGCAATGGTTTTCACATCCGGCAGGCGGTTTGTCATGACCTGGTACATCTCGCCGGGGTTCCAGAGTTCGTCGGTAGTCTCTTTTAAAATCCTGATCCAGTAATCCGGAATGCCCATACCCAGCCTGTAATCGAAGCCGATTCCACCTTCTGCAATGGGCCTGGCAAGTCCCGGCATTCCGCTGACATCTTCTGCAATGCTGATGGCATGCGGCTTCACCTTCTTTATCAGTTGATTTGCAAGTTGCAGGTAAATCAAGGCGTTCCATTCGACGCCTTCCCTGAAATACCCATCCAGGTCCCAGTTATCGCGGAATCCATGATCGAAGTACATCATCGATGTGACGCCATCAAACCGAAACCCGTCAAAATGAAATTCCCTGAGCCAGAATTTTACATTGGACAAAAGGAACTGGCGGACTTCGTTCTTTCCGTAATCGAAACATTTGGAATCCCATTGGGGATGGTTTCCCCGTTCCCCGGGATGAAAATACTGGTCGTCCGAGCCATCAAACTCATTCAGTCCTTCATTGATATTTTTTACTGTGTGTGAATGAACCAGGTCCATGATCACGGCAAGACCTTGTTCATGGGCTTTAAGGATGAGATATTTCAATTCTTCCGGGGTTCCGAAACGGGAAGAAACCGCGAAGAAATTAGATACATGGTAGCCGAAAGAGGCATAATAAGGATGTTCGGCAATGGCCATCAACTGGATGGTGTTGTAGCCGGAGTTCTTGATGTAGGGGATGATATAATCCGCGAATTCAACGAAGGTCCCGATCCCTTCCTTCTCCTGTGCCATGCCGATATGCGCTTCATAGATCAGCAATTCATGCAGTGATGAGATATCAAACTTGTCTCCTTCCCAGTTGAATTTTTTTGGCGGAAGCCAGACCTGTCCCGAGAAATTATGTGTCACCGGATCCTGGACCACGCGCCGGATAAAAGCCGGTATCCGTTCATTAAAGCCTTTTTCAGAATGAACCATCACTTTGATGAGGCTTTGATGGATGAATGTTTCTTTATATGTCTCCTGATCCAGGAATATCTCCCAGATCCCGCCTTCAATCCTTGTTAACCGGTGCGAATATCGCTGCCAGTTGTTAAACTCGCCGAAAAGATAGACATCCTGTGCTTTCGGAGCCCATTCACGGTAAATCCAGCCGCGACGTTTGGAATCATAGTGTATGCCAAAGTAATTGTATGCATCGGCAAATGCCTGGAGCGTGCCCCAATCCTTTTCAATGACCGCCAGTGCTTGCTGGTAGCGGCTCTTACGATCGTTTATCTCCTGTTCTGCCGGTTCCAGCCAGGGATCGTTTGCGACCAGTCCTATCTTGCGGTTCTTCTTCATAACGATATCTTAAATTGGGCAACAGGCAATAGGCAATAGGCAATAGGCAATAGGCAAAAAAATTGAAAGTTAGTCATTATTATCTTCATCTTTCCTTGCCGGTCCGCGCATATAGATGATCAGCCCGTTGAGGAAATTGCGCAGAAGCTGATCACCGCATTCTTTATAATTCGGATGATCATCTTTCCTGAAAATTGCGCCCAGTTCGCTTTTTGAAATTTTAAAGTCCACCAGCTTCAGTATCCCGAGGATGTCGTCATCCTTGAGTTTCAGCGCTACGCGCAGCTTTTTGAATATGTCGTTATTGGTCACTTTGAAATTATTAGGTCTGTTGTTTTTCCTGTTTCCCGGGATGTTTTCTCGTTGTCATTCTCCCGTATAGTCTTGTAATATGAGCCAGTTTTTCAGCCAGTTCATCGCCAAAACTCCCCGAAGAAGCCCGCCATCTCCAATTATTATCAGTCGTTCCCGGCAGGTTCATCCGCGCTTCGGTGCCAAGTTCAAGCAGGTCCTGCATGGGAACAATGGCTGTATTGGCAACAGAAGCCCAGGCAAGCCGTATGAGATCCCAGCAAACTGATGATTCGGCGGAGTTAAGATAATCCAGGAGAAATTCCCGGTCTTCCGGAGAAGCCGACTGAACCCAGCCAAGGATTGTATCATTGTCGTGGGTACCTGTATAGACCACGGTGTTCTTTGTGAAGTTATAAGGCAGATGATCATTGGCTTCCGCTGAATCGAAGGCAAACTGGAGGATTTTCATGCCGGGAAAACCATTGGAATCTCTTAATTCCTCCACATCCGCTGTGATGACACCAAGATCTTCCGCTATTAGTGGAAGGTCACCCAATGAATTTTCGAGGCATTGAAAGAACTCTTTTCCCGGACAGGCAATCCATTCACCGTTGACGGCAGTTTCATCACCATAAGGAACAGACCAGTATGCTGCAAATCCGCGAAAATGGTCAATTCGGATGATATCATACAATTTCAGGTTATTCCTGATCCGGTCAATCCACCAGGTACAGCCATCATCCAGGATCGCATCCCAGTCATAAAGAGGGTTTCCCCAAAGCTGGCCGGTTTCACTGAAGTAATCCGGAGGCACACCTCCGACAGCCACCGGTGTAAGGCTTTCATCGAGCCGGAAGAAGCGGGGATTCACCCAGACATCCACACTGTCGTATGCCACATAAAGCGGAATATCGCCAATGATGCGGATCTTCTTCAGGTGAGCATAATCCTGGACCGCAAACCATTGCAGGAAAAAAAGGTATTGAATGAATTTCTGGAATTCAATGGCTTCTGACAGCAATGCCCGGTAATCATTTAAAGCCGACGGATCGCGCATCTTCAGCGGTTCATCCCACGTGTACCAGGGTTCCCATTGGAAATGTTCCTTCAGCGCCATGAACAGCGCATAATCATTAAGCCATGATCCGTTGTGATTTGTGAAGTTCCGGAATCCTTTCTGTTGATCCGGGTTGTTTTTTTTAATGAACTGCTCGTATGCTTTCTTTAACAACGAAAGCTTCATTGGGATCAGTGTCCCGTAATCAACGGGAGCTTCTTCCGGCGTTTCAGCAACCCGGAGATCCTGAGATTCAAGGAGACCATTCTTAACCAGCAGTTCAGGATCGATCAGCAGCGGATTCCCGGCAGCAGAAGAAAAACTCTGGTATGGAGAATCGGCAAAACCGGTAGGGCCCAGCGGGAGGATCTGCCAAAGGTGCTGATCAGCTTTGGAGAGAAAATCAATGAAATGAAAGGCTTCTTTTCCCAGCGTTCCTATTCCATAGTTCCCGGGAAGGGAAGTCGGATGCAATAAAATACCACTGGATCGCTGGTTGAGCATAGGTGGCACTGGCTTTAGGGAAGATCAGGAACAAGCTATATGTTCATCAGGATCACGCAGGCTATGAATGCGAGAACGAACGGGACAATCACCAGGACTTTTTTCCTGTCCCTCCGGATGTATTCATTGCATAAATCAACTTTCTCTGCTGCCAATGGATCGCCTGGCTTGTATATCAGTGCTTCCTTGTATGTTTCCCGTGCAGATCTGAAAAGATCAATTTTCATGTATTCGGAACCCCGCTGGATGTGATAGCGGTAGCGTATTTCCTCGTGAGAAAGGTTCTCTTCATGGACTTCTTCGTGTGCCATATGTTTAGTTTTTGCGTTCGAAAGTCGAAAGTCATTCAGATTCAAAAGTAATGAATTCTGCTCAATTGGGGTTAATGATTCCAGATTAATGGATTTTATAGGAGATCCCCAGTCCCAGCAACTCCTTGAATTGTGTCCTTGGACCGCCTGCCTCCGTGGGATCTGGTTGAATGACGATGTCATCATCATAGATCAGCTGTGTTGTTATGGAAGCTGCGAGCCATTTATTTACTTTCATGGTCAGCAGGAAATCCCAGTTAACATCAATGTTTCCGAAGCCTTTCATATAGTTTGTGAACAGGGCAAGCGTAGTCGTGAGGTTGATGTTTTTTGCAATATCCTTGCACAGATTGGCCCGGAAATACGGACCAAATTCCGATCTCAGTTTCTTTCCCCTGTCGACACCGAAGGAGCCTGAATCAGATAATGCTTTGTCAAGAACGAAAGTAAACCTGCCCGATCCCGGTGAAAGATACAGATAAAACCACTTGACCGGTGCATAGGTGATACCAGCACCGGCAACAAGGTATCCCGGTGCCATGAAATTTGAGATCACTGTTTTGTCGTCGGGATAGTTGTACCCGGCGCTGAATTGTGTCCGGAAGTTCATGAGGAGGGTGATCAGCCATTTTTTATCGGTGGAAAACTCATAGCCGTATGCGCTGGTATAGTCCAGCTTGTCGTTGTTCTTGGTGTATTTTGCCTGGCTTCCCTTGCCGAGAAAATTAAACCCGTAACCAACATTCAATGTGTTGGCCCAAATATGTCTTCCTTTATGATAATTCGCCATGACATCAATGAAGGCATCGACACCGATGGAATTTTGACCGCCTGCGGCCCAGTTGGAAAATGCGGCCTGGTTGAAGGCCAATGAGCCCGTTCCGCCAAAGTACCATGCTTTCAGGCTGTCGGGCAGTTTAACAGCAGAAACTGTTTCTTTGGCTTTTGCAACTTTCTGGATCTCCTGTGATAAAGCCATTCCTGAAATGAAAATCAACAATAAAAAGAATACTATTTTTCTCATACGTGTAAGTTTAAATGATGAATAGTAGGTTATTTTTTCAGCAGATCCCTGATCTCTGTTAACAGTTCCTGGTCTTTTGTTGGTGGTGGAAGCGCTACTGGCGCGGCTGGTTTCTTTGCAATCCGGGTGACCATTTTCACGATCATAAACACCGAAAATGCGATGATGGTAAAATCAACCAGTGTCTGGATAAAACTCCCAAGTTTGAGAGAGACTGCTTCCTTGACAATTTTTCCGGTTGCAGGATCAGTGATTGCTTCCTTCATGATAATCCTGATATCCGTGAAATTGATTCCACCCAGCATCAAACCGATAGGAGGCATGATGATATCACTGACCAGTGAAGCTACAATCTTTCCGAATGCTGCTCCGATGATGATCCCGACTGCCAGGTCGATCATGTTGCCTTTCACGGCAAACTCCCTGAATTCTTTGAACATTTTCATTAGATTGATTTTAAATTATGAGGCAAAAATAAAAAAATATTTTTCTATCTATGCAATGGCCAATTAATCAGGTTCACATTCATCAGGAGAAACCAGGGAAATTCCTCTTTGTCATCATGTTTTAACCTGATATTTTCTGTATTCGCCGGATCCTATATCCCGGTTTTGACGCATGTCTCCTGCATTCACGGGCGACTCATAACCTGTGATTCCGGCTAAGGAAAAATTCTGATAAAGAAAATGGAATTATTTATTCCCGGTTCTGTTGGGCCTTGAACCGGAAGATCTGTGGGAGGGAGTCCGGGTTCCGATGTTGAGTGGTTTTTTTGATCTAGCTTTGTTGAACCTGCTGATGCCCGGACTCTTGGCCATTTTCCCGGGAGAAAATTCCGGGGCTACGCCAAATTGCGCGGGAACCTGGATTTTGGCAACTGACTTACCGAGCAACTCTTCGATTCTGGAAAACTTCCGCTGTTCTTTCTCATTCACCAGGGTGATGGCAATTCCTTCTGATTCGGCGCGTGCAGTCCGGCCAATCCGGTGAATATAATCTTCACCGTCGTGGGGAACATCGAAGTTGATCACAAGGTCGATGTTTTCTATATCTATTCCCCGTGAAAGGATATCTGTTGCAACCAGGATATTCAGATCCCGGCTTTTAAAACGGGAGAGAACATTTTCACGCACATCCTGGTCAAGGTCAGAATGAATAGCCTCGGCACCAAAATGCGCTTTTTTCAGTTCAAGGCTCAGTTGTTTTGTGGCACTTTTCGTTGAACAGAAGATCAGGATGGATTTTAATTTCTTGGCATGCAGAAGATGTGTGACCAGCGGAATCTTCTGTTTGTCGTAAACGATGTATGCTTCCTGGACGATCTTTTCCACCGGGGTTGTTGTAGCAATATTGATCTCCACCGGGTCCTGGAGGACTTTCCTTGCCATAACCCTGATCTTTGAGGGCATGGTGGCTGAGAAAAGCAGGTTTTGTCTTTTGGCCGGAAGGTATGAGAGGATCTTCATGATGTCGTCATAGAAACCCATATCAAGCATCCTGTCAGCCTCATCAAGGATCAGGAATTTCAGGTTTGCAAGTTTCACATAACCCTGGTTCAGGTGGGCGATCATACGGCCGGGGGTGCAGATAACCATGTCGGCGCCTTCAGTCAGGGCCTGTTTTTCCCGCGTGAATGCCGCACCGTCAGTTCCTCCGTACACCGCAATTGAGCTCACTTCAGTGAAATAGGAAAGTCCTTCCATGTGCTGGTCGATCTGCATGGCCAGTTCACGAGTCGGAACAATAACAAGTGCTTTTATGTGCTTGTCGTGGTGAAGGGTCTGGATTTTATGGATCACCGGAAGAAGGAATGCGGCGGTTTTCCCGGTTCCCGTCTGGGCTGAAGCAAGAATGTCTTTACCGGCAAGAATCGCCGGGATGGTCTGCTCCTGAATGGGTGTTGCTGTTTCAAAACTGTTGACTTTTATTCCTTCAAGCAACCTTGAATCAAAGCCAAATTCATCAAATTTCAACGCGGAATGTAGTTATAATAAGTAGCTTAGAAAATTTTGTTTTACAAAGATAGTCATAATTTCCGGGAAATCATCTTTCATTTGTATTATATGATGAATGTAGATGTTATACTATGAATTCGTCATTGTTCACTCATTTTCACCACCCACGATTTAACTCCCACCAGGATGACCAGGAAGAAGATGAAAGCCAGGTTCAGGAGAATTGAGAGAACCAGCAGGAAATAGAATGCAGAGAAGAAGGTACTGATATAACGGAAGGAATCAATGGTAAATTCACCAATCCAGAGGGTGAGTAAATTAAAAATAAAAAGGACGAGGAGAAAGATCAGGAAACCTTTCAACGCTCCTTTGATATCAGCAGGACTCAGGGTAATGGAACTGCCGATCGAAAATACAAGGTACAGAAAGAGAACGATCTTCCACCAGCTTGTTTCCGGTCCGTTGAAGACAAAAGCAAGATAAGCCAGGATCCCTTTTCCGATATAATGCAACATTACAGCGAGAGAACTGAAGCTGGAAAAGGAATCAGTTTTCAAAGGTATATGGACTATGCTGTTGATGCTTGTGAAAAAAAGCAGGTACGTTATCATGAACAGCATGATCGAACCCATCAGGATCGGGCCGATGCCGATGAAAAAATTACCAACTGTCTGGTATAGATTGGATGAATTCCAGGTATGAGTGACATATCCGAGGCTGCCTTTTTTTGCATCCGGAGAGAACAGCTTCATTTCAGTGATCCTGTGAAAAAAGATGAGGGCAAAAAATGCATGCCCAAGCTCATGAATCGCGGTCCCGAGCCAACCGAAAACGCCAAGGAAAATCCGGCTTCCCATCAGTTTGTAACCCAGGTTCTGACAGGCTGTGGAAACAAAATGCATCAGCACTGCAAGTATAATGGATGGACCGAAAAGCACAAAAACCTGCGTCAGTGTTGACAACAGAACTTTAAGGAGGTACCCTGGTATGGAATGGAGATATTGTTCCATGAATAGGTTATATGACGGGATGCAGGAAGAATCTACCATCCGCAGAACAAAAATAGGAATATCAACGCAGGAATTTGAAGAAAAGAAATGTATGAAACATGAAGGAACCGGAACCTGTTATCCCGGGAGTTTCTTTTTGTCAACATGCTTCACAATGACTGAAACCAGGTCATCTTCATTGATGGGCTTACAGAGATAATCATCAAATCCAAGGGCTTTGGCTTTCTGTTTATCTTCTTCGAATACATAACCGGTCTGTGCAATGATTGCTACATTTTTATTAAACTTCCGGATCTCTGCAGCTGCTTCATATCCGTCCATTTTAGGCATCCTTATGTCCATCAGGATCAGGTCAATAGCAGGGTTTGCCGTAAACATTTTAACAGTTTCTTCACCATCCCATGCATGCAGGATCTTAACGGACGTGGAAGAAAGAAGTTCCTTGATCAGGTAGAAATTCGCCATATCATCCTCGGCAACCAGGATCAGGAAGGAGGATAAATCAATTGTCGGTTCCATAGGGGCTGTTTTTACTAGTCTGTTTTGTTTGCAATTTAACCTGTTGGCAAATTAACCTGGCAAAGGTAATTCTAATTATATATAAAACCGACAATCAGTATTTTTTTATTTTTGATTATCAATTTTAGTGAGTCTAAATTAAAAAAAACCCGGTTTTTGAGTAAAGATACAAAAAAACAACTAGATATGTACATTTTTTGTTGGTTCTTTTTGCAGGGAAAGATTTCATATTTTTGTCTTCAATGATCTCATCGGAAAGTCTAAATGGTCGTGACCTCGGACCGGAATTGGTTTTTGCAGCTTCAAGGAGCAGTGGCCCGGGAGGTCAGCATGTAAATAAAGTCAGCACCAAAGTTGAGTTGAGGTTCAATGTGGTGAATTCAAATCTTTTAAAGCCTGCTGAGAAAGCGCTCATCCTTGAGAAGCTTGCAAAGAAAATCACACTTGATGGTATTCTCATCATCGTCTCACAAAGTGAGAGATCGCAACTGAGGAATAAAGAAAAAGCCCTTGGGAAGTTTTATTTACTGATTGGAAAAGCACTAACTCCAAAAAAGAAAAGAAAAGCCACACGTCCATCCGCTTCATCCGTTGAAAAGCGACTGGAGAAAAAACGACTTACATCCGGGAAGAAAATATTGCGGCGGGATATTGAAGAAGACCATTGAACAATCAACCCGGGATACTCCTTTATTCCATCCGAAAAGCTGATATATCTCAACCCTGCCGGGGAATCATACCAAACACTGATTTTTTCGTTATATTTATCCAATATTTAGAATCATTATGTTCAGGATAGAAAGTAAGATTGATACGAAGAGTATTGAATTTACCAGGAACAGAGAGGAATTCCTCAAGATCCTTGCCCACTACAAAGAGAACCTGGCCAAAACCCGCAAAGGAGGACCCGATTCTGCCATTGCCCGGCATAAAGAGCGGGGAAAACTGATCGTGCGCGAAAGGATTGATCTTTTAGTTGATAAGAATACACCGTTCATCGAGTTGTCACCGATGGCTGCGTTTGGGCTTTACAACAATGATTTCCCTTCGGCAGGTATTGTGACCGGCATTGGTGTTATCCATGGCAAAGAGGCCATGATCATCGCCAATGATGCAACGGTTAAAGGCGGCACGTATGTGAAGGAGACCATCAAGAAGCATGTCAGGGCGCAGGAAATTGCCCGTGAAAACCGGTTGCCGTGCATTTATCTTGTTGACTCCGGTGGCGTTTTTTTACCTGAACAGGCGAATGTTTTCCCTGATAAGTATGATTTCGGCCGGTTTTTCTTTAACCAGGCCAGGCTGTCTTCGGATGGGATTCCCCAGATTGCGGTCGTAATGGGATCCTGCACTGCTGGCGGCGCGTATGTTCCGGCCATGAGTGATGAAACCATCATTGTCAGGAACCAGGGTACGATATTTATTGGCGGACCACCCTTGGTGAAAGCCGCTACGGGTGAGGAAGTCACAGCAGAAGAACTGGGCGGAGCAGATGTTCATACTTCTGTTTCGGGCGTTGCAGACCACCTGGCTGAAAACGATGTGCATGCAATCCAGATCTGCCGGAATATTTTTGAATCAATTACCCGGCGCGAATACCAGCAGTTGGAAACAAAGCCAACTGAAGAGCCTTATTATTCGCCGGAGGATCTTTATGGCATCCTGCCGGTCGATCTGAAGAAACCGGTTGATTCGCGTGAAATCATTGCCCGGATCGTTGACGGCAGCTTGTTCCATGAATTTAAGGAACGTTACGCCCCGACACTGGTCACCGGCTTTGCGCATATCATGGGACTGCCAATCGGGATCCTTGCCAACAATGGCGTCCTGTTCTCGGAAACTGCCCTCAAGGGTGCACATTTTGTAGAGCTCTGCACATCCCGGAAAATCCCGATCCTTTTCCTGCAGAACATCACAGGTTTCATCGTCGGAAAGCAATATGAACGGGGCGGTATTGCCCGCGACGGAGCTAAGTTTGTTCATGCTGTTGCCAATGCGGATGTTCCGAAATTCACGGTGATTTTCGGAGGCTCCTTTGGTGCCGGAAACTATGCGATGGCCGGAAGAGCCTTTGAACCCAGGTTTTTGTACATGTACCCGAATTCTAAAATTTCCGTGATGGGTGGTGAACAGGCGGCCAACGTGCTCATCCAGGTCAAGGAAGACCAGCTGAAAGCTGCAGGAAAGACTTTGTCTGCTGAAGAGAGGCAAAACATGATGCAGACCATCCTCGATAAATATGAAGAAGAGGGCTCTGCTTATTTCAGCACTGCCCGCCTGTGGGACGATGGCATTATTGATCCCATCGATACGCGGAAGATTATCGCGCTTTCCATTGCCATTTCAAGAAATAAACTTTACGGAGAAACAAAATACGGTGTTTTCAGGATGTAATTATGAAAATGTATAAAACCTTAGAAACTTCGCTTGAACAGGGTGTCTTCACCATCCGGCTCAACCGTCCCGAAGTGCATAATGCCTTTGACGAGACGATGCTGCAGGAATTGACTGATTGCTTCCTTACCCTGGACCTGGAGAATGTTGTTTGTGTGATCCTTCGCGGCAACGGTAAATCTTTTTGTGCAGGAGTAGATCTGAACTGGATGAAATCAGTCTCGCAGAACAGTTATGAAATCAATTACCAGGAGAGCCTGTTTCTTGCGAATTGCTTTTTTCTCATCTATACCTGCCCGAAACCAACCCTTGCCGTAGTTCAAGGAGTTGCTCTCGGCGGGGCAAATGGCCTGCTGTCTGCCTGTGATCTTGCTTTCTGTGCGGATGATGCAGTTTTTTCACTCAGCGAGGTGAAGATCGGGATCGTACCGGCATGCATTTCTCCATACGTGATCAAAAGAATCGGGGAATACGGGGCAAAAGAACTGATGCTTACCGGACGGAGGATCAATGGACGGGAAGCGGAGAAGTTCAGGCTTGTCAACAAATCCGTTCCGGGTGTTGAACTGGAGGATGTCGTACAGGAAACTGTTAAGATGCTTCGTTCAAGCGGTCCGAAAGCAATGAGCCATGTAAAGCAGCTGATCAGCAAAGTGGCAAATGAACTGACTCTCGAGGGAGCCATTGAATACACGGCCAGGATGATTGCCGACATACGTGCTTCTGAAGAGGGTCAGGAGGGAATGAACGCTTTCCTTGAAAAAAGAAAACCTGGTTGGATAAAATAAAAGATATTCTATAAGATGAAAATGATCCGGAAAATATTGGTTGCCAATCGGGGTGAGATTGCGGTCAGAGTCATGAAGACCGCAAGGAAACTTGGGATTCGGACCGTGGCGGTATATTCTTCAATAGACCATGACTCCCTGCATGTATCTTTTGCAGATGAAGCCTGGTGCCTTGGCGAATCCGAACTGCATGAAACCTACCTGAATATTCAGAAAATACTGGATATTGCTGTAAGGTCAGGCTGTGATGCCATTCACCCGGGCTATGGATTTCTTGCTGAAAACCCACTGTTTCCTGAGGCCTGCGAAAAAGCGGGGATCATCTTTATCGGTCCTTCGGGATCCGTCATGAAGAAGATGGGTAACAAGATCGAAGCCCGGGCCTTTGCAAAAAAAATCAAAATTCCGATTACCGAAGGTCTTACCGGAAATAAGGAGACCTTGTTGAAATCGATCAGCAAAATTGCTTTCCCGGTTCTGCTGAAAGCTGCAGCCGGCGGTGGGGGAAAAGGAATGCGGGTGGTTTACAAAGAATCAGAACTGTCCGATGCGATTGATGCAACCAGCCGCCAGGCATTGGCTTACTTCGGTGATGAAACGGTCTATATTGAAAAATTTATTGAAGAACCAAGACACATTGAATTCCAGGTGCTGGGTGATCATTTTGGAAATATAATTCATCTGTATGAACGTGAATGCTCGATTCAACGCCGGTACCAGAAGATCATCGAGGAATCTCCTTCACAGACACTTACCCCGGAAGTCAGGGCGTCAATGGGGCAGGCTGCCGTGAAAATTGCCAGGGAGATTGGCTACACAAATGCGGGCACCATCGAGTTCCTCGTAGATAAGGATCTGAATTTTTATTTCCTTGAAATGAATACCCGGATCCAGGTGGAGCATCCCATAACGGAACTGGTTACTGGGTTTGACCTGGTTGAGGAACAGATCCATATTGCTGAAGGTATCCCTTTGGGAATAAAGCAGGAAGCTGTCATTCAGCGCGGGCATGCAATTGAATGCCGTATCTATGCTGAAGATCCTGCAAAAGATTTCCAGCCTTCACCCGGGAAGATGACATTCTATAAAGAACCTGAAGTGCCGGGAATTCGCATCGATACCGGTATTACTGCCGGCACGGAGATCAAAAGCAATTTCGACCCGATGATCTCGAAGCTTAGCATCTGGGGCATAAACCGTGAGGATGCCCGGGTGAAAATGATCAATACGTTAAAGGAGTATATCATACATGGCATCCGGACGAATATCTCATACCTGGCCATGCTCCTGCAGAAAGAGGAATTTATAACAAATTCGATCTCCACAAAATTCTGCGACCTGCATACACCTGAAATTATAGAGGAGATCAGGCATGAAAAAGAACAGATCCCCGGATACCTTCCATTGATTGGTTACATCCTTGCTGATCTTCAGATGAAATGCCCGGATCCGGGAAAAACCACCATCTGGGAGGATATCGGGTACTGGAGAAACCGTATGGAAATTGGTATCCATACAGAAACGGGTGAAACATCTCTGACAATCCACCGTTCAGATGATCCTTTGTATGAATTTGAAACCGGCGGTGAGATTCACCCGGTACGGAAAACGTTCTCATGCGGAAATAAAACTTCATTTTTCATGGGCAATAATTCCTGCACGGTTTACTTGTCGGAGGATAAGAAAGACCAGGCCTTCCTGAGTGTTGAAGGGCATATATTCCTGATGAAGCGCCATGATGTGCTTACCGATTCCATCGTGGCCGCGGGAGCAGAAGTCATGGCCGAGGGTGAGC